>Ga0265336_10000407_pt1 | contig 26845 bp, 21 predicted proteins | sample 42119metaG_FD_193583 | JGI IMG/M metagenome (GOLD analysis project Ga0265336, IMG submission 193583) | Rhizosphere microbial communities from Carex aquatilis grown in University of Washington, Seatle, WA, United States - 4-21-19 metaG | ecosystem: Host-associated > Plants > Roots > Rhizosphere...
CGGGGAACCAGCCCGAAACGCTGATGGGGCATTCGCGGATGGCCCAATGGACTAGGCCGCTGCTCACGTTCATCGTGCGCGGCAATGAAGCAGAAAGCCTCACCGTCGAACCGGCCGGGCGGCGGGAGGAACAGATGGCGGCATTGGCGGTGATTAAAACCAAGACGGACGATAAACACGGATGGCTGGCCACCGGACAGGCCATGGCCCGGGTCAGGTTGCAGGCGCGGGTTTCGGAAATAGCTTCGCATGTCTTCGATCAGGCATTTCGCAGCCGGTATGTCCGTGAAGAATTGCGGACGAGCATTGGTCACAAAGGTTTTGCGCAAGCCATCATCGGATTTGGCTCGCACCCGGCGGCTTGGGCGGCCTCACCGCTGGCACAGCAGCTGGACAGCCGTGAGAGTGAACCGGGCGCCGCCGTTCCCTGGCGATTCCGCACGGATGAATAATCCGTGAGCCACGGCGCCGGGTGTTTGCCCCTGACGTAAAACACGACCCGTCGCCGGCCCCGATTGCGCAAAATCCCCCGATGGATTACTGTTTGCCCATGAAGCCCGTGTGCTGGTTCGTCCTGTCCGGATTTCTGCTGTTGTCCATTACCACATCCCGGTTGCACGCCGACGTGGTGGAAATGCGAAATGGCGATCGTTATTCCGGCAAAGTTCTGTCCGTAACCACGGACACCGTGGTGTTGGAAAGCGAAGTGCTGGGCAAAATCAACGTATCGCGCAAGAAGGTGGCGACCGTGATGTTTGGTACGAACGCAGCCGCAGCCAGGGTGGCAGCCGGCTTGGTGCAAGTATCTGCGTCCACGAATTTCCCCGCTGCGATGCCGTCGGCCGCCCTGGCGAAAACCAACGTGAATTTATCCGCGGCGCTGCAAACCCTCGGCGCGAACACGAATTTTGTCGGGCAGGTCCGCCAGCAAATGCTCGCCGGCAGCCCCGAAGCGGCCGGCAAATATGACGAGATGGTCAACGGCCTGATGAGCGGACAGCTGAATATGAACGATCTGCGAAACCAGGCCAGGTCCTACGCCGACCAATTACGGGAGATGAAGCGCGATCTTGGGCCGGAGGCTGGCGATTCCATCGATGCCTACCTGAGTGTGCTGGATAATTTTCTCAAGGAAACCGCTGACGAAGCAACGAACGCCCCAACCCGGGCAACGACGCCGACCCACTGAAGCCGACAGAGGCCACCGGCCCTTGGACCGCTGCCTATTTCATCAACTGGGTCTTGAATTCAGCCAGTTGGTCGCTGAAGAAGTTCACGGATTTAGGCGTCGTGGTGAGTGTGGAATCGAAGTTTACGAGCGTGACCAGCGTGCTGTAGGTGGCCGTGTCGTGATGGGGTACCACCGCCCGTATGCCGCCGGCCGGTCCCAGGCGCGAGTAACAGTCCTGTTCGTGGATCTGCGGCACGAGAATGACGCGGTACCCGAGCTTGACCAGGAAATTCGGGTAGGAATTCGTCGTGACAATCGCCCCGCGCATCACGGCCGGGTCAACCCCCAGCTCGATAAGGATGGCTTTCAACGGTTTGAACTCGGGCTTTGCCAGGATGCGGTTGAAAACGTGCTCTTCGCTTTCGTCGGCCGGCACCGGGTCGGGCATCGGTTTCATGGTTGCTGTTTTTTTGATCATAAAAATTCTGCTCGGAAACGGCGGCCTCAGTCCGGCAGGGGCGAGACGGGCACGGTCATTGTCGTTCATATTGCCGGGGAAGTCCATGACTTGTTTGTCCATGGGACCCGCCTTCAAATCACTGCAGGTCACCCTTTAAAGCCGGGAGTATGTACTTAACGCAAATCCATCAGAAAACGAGCGTGGCACGCCGATTATTTGGTCGGGCTGGCCATCCATTGGCCACCAATCGGGTTCTGCATCTTGGCCCATTTGCGTTATCTACATACTCCCGTTTAAAGCGACCCTTGGACAGCGCATGTCCAACCATGCGTGATAAAAAGGGCGCATGGAAAACAATACATCGCTCGTCCTGGTTGCACGTATCCGCAGCGCAATCCGCCTCGTGCGCGGGCAAAAGGTTTTATTGGACAATGATCTGGCGCCGCTTTACGGCGTGGAAACCCGTGTGCTCAACCAGGCGGTCAAGCGCAATGCCGCGCGGTTCCCGGAGGATTTCATGTTTCAACTGACGTCCGAAGAAGCCGAAGCGTGGCTGCGTTCAAGGTCACAGTTTGTGATCTTGAAGCGGGGGGAAAACCTCAAATACCGGCCGCATGCCTTCACGGAACAGGGCGTGGCCATGCTGTCCAGCGTGCTGTACAGCGACCGCGCCGTGCAGGTGAACATTGAAATCATGCGCGCTTTCGTCCAATTGCGGCAGATGCTGGCTTCCCATGCAGACCTGGCCCGCAAGCTGGAAGCGCTGGAAAAGAAATACGACATCCGGTTCAAGGTGGTTTTTGACACGTTGCGGCAATTGATGAAGCCGTCGGAACCGGCGCGCCGGGAAATCGGGTTCCATGTGAAATACGACGATGATCAGCCCAAATCCGGAAGGCGGTGGTAACGCTCCATTTATCGATGGTGTTCGCCGGTCAAAACCAAAAATAGGTGTATCACTGCAACGGATTTGCTGCGACAGTGGGTTATTCGTTGCCGACCGTGCATATTTCATCCGCCATCTTTGATTGCAGCGCCCCGGACCTGGATTCCTGTCCAGATGAGTCCCTGCCCGAATTCGCCTTCATCGGCCGGTCCAACGTCGGCAAGTCTTCGTTGTTGAACCTGCTCTCGGGCAAGCTGGATCTGGCCCGGGTCTCGCCCACCCCCGGATTCACCAAGCTCATCAATGTTTTCACGATGAACCGGACGTGGCGGCTGGTGGATCTGCCGGGCTACGGATTCGCCGCCGGCGCGCGCAAGGCCAGATTCAAGTTCAACCGGGCGGTGGATGATTACCTGAAGCACCGGACGAATCTCTGCTGTGTCTTTGCGCTGCTCGACGCCGGTCTTGCGCCACAGCCAATTGACGTGGAATTTGTGGAATGGCTCGCCCGCAATTCCGTTCCATTCGTCCTCGTCTTCACCAAGACAGACAAGGTAACGCCCGTCACGGTGCAGGCGAATATTGCGGCCTTTACGAAACAGATCTCCGGATGGTTCGAGAAGCTGCCGGCCATCCATACCTGTTCCGCCGTGGCAAAGCAGGGCCGGCTGGAACTGCTGGGGGTGATTGATGAGGCGATGAAGGCCATCCAGGCCGGTTCTGAAACAGCGCCGCTGCCGGCGGAAACTCCGGTTGAAGACCCGGTCAAGCCCCGCCAGCCGGAGAGCGCTCGAACGGCCCGTAAGCGGCGCCCCGATCTGGCGCGTCCTTGGTGAGCTGCTGGCGCACGGCTGCCGGGCTTTGCCGGAACTGCCCGGAATAACGTTCGACCCCCGCCGGAGAATTCGTTCTACTACACGCATGAAATTTCCTGCGCTTTGCCGGATCACACTGTTTTGCGGAATGCTTTCCATTGTCCCGGCCCAGGCGGCGGAACCGGTCCTCATCCCGTTGTGGCCGGACCGCGCGCCGGGTGTGACCAATACGGTTTCGACGGAACATGATACGAGCAAAGCCGGTTCGGAGCTGATCGCCGGCAAACCCGTCATCCGCCTCGGCAATGTATCGCAACCGAGCATCACGATTTATCGTCCCGCTGCCGGCAAGGAGACCGGCGCCGCAGTCCTCGTTTGTCCCGGTGGCGGATACAACATCCTGGCCTGGGACCTCGAAGGCACCGAGGTTTGCGAGTGGCTCGACTCCATCGGGATTACTGGCGTGTTGCTCAAATATCGGGTGCCGAAGCAGGAGGCGGGGGCGTTGCAGGACATCCAGCGCGCACTCGGTTTGGTGCGCCAGCGGGCGAAGGAATTTGGCATTGATTCGCAGCGCATCGGAGTGCTTGGGTTCTCCGCCGGGGGTGACCTGTGCGCCAGACTTTGCGCCAATGATAGCGTGCGCACCTACCCCGCCGTGGATAAAGCCGATGACACCAGTTGCCGGCCGGATTTTCAAATGCTCATTTATCCCGGCGGGCTGGCCCACAAAAACGACGCGCAAAAGCTTTTGCCCGATGTGACGGTAACCACCAATACGCCGCCGACGTTCCTGGTGATGGCCGAGAATGATCCGGTGGGCGTGGAGAATGTGCTGGTTTACGCGCTCGCGATGAAACAGGCCCGCATGCCCGCCGAACTCCATATCTATGCAACCGGCGGCCATGGCTACGGCCTGCGCCGCACGCCGGTACCGGTCACCGCCTGGCCCGACCGGGCAACGGAATGGATGAGAAACAGCGGCTGGCTGGAGCGTCGGTAGAGCAATTTTATTAATCTCGTAGCCGCGAACGTCAGTTCGCGCCATATCGTTCTCCTTTATTCAAGTTGCGCCGACTCACGGCGGCGGCTATACAATTTTTGAAAAGGCGCTATAGGCGAAGGCTCCAGGCCGTTTCGGGTTGAACAGGCGTGACCGCCCCCTGTTCGCCGAGTCCGGCGTGCTTGCGCTTTCACGGTTCCGGCATATTTTGTCCGCGCTATGGATAAAAATACCGGGTCCGAACCGAACCTGTTCCAGCCGCTGACCATCCGCTCCGTGACCTTGCGCAATCGCATCGGCGTGTCGCCGATGTGCCAATACTCCGCCGAGGATGGCGTGGCGAACGACTGGCATTACGTTCACCTCGGTTCACGTGCGGTCGGCGGCGCGGGATTGGTCATCGTGGAGGCCACGGCGGTCGCGCCGGAGGGCCGCATCACCCCGGGTTGCCTCGGGCTTTGGAGCGAAAAACACATCGAGCCGCTCGCGCGTGTCGCCAAATTCGTGAAACAGCACGGCGCGGTGGCGGGCATCCAGATTGCGCACGCCGGCCGCAAGGCGTCCGCCGATCTGCCCTGGCGCGGCGGCGCGCATCTGCCGGACGACCGGGGAGGCTGGCCCACGCTGGCGCCGAGCGCGATTCCCTTCGGCGGCGAACTGCCGAAAGTCCCGCGCGCGATGACCCTGGCGGACATCGTCCGGGTGCAGAACGATTTTGTCGCAACGGCGAAACGCGCGCTGACGGCGGGCTTTGAATGGCTGGAACTGCACGCGGCACACGGTTATTTGTTCAGCGAATTTCTGTCGCCCCTGGCCAATCATCGTACGGACCAATATGGCGGTAGTTTTGAAAACCGCATCCGCCTGCTGCTGGACACGGCGCGAGCGGTACGGCAGGTCTGGCCCGAACAGCTGCCGCTGGCAGTGCGGATTTCGGCGATTGACTGGATGCCCGGCGGCTGGGACATCGAACAAAGCGTCGCGCTGGCAAAGCTGCTCAAGGCCGCGGGCGTGGACTTGATCGATTGCAGTTCGGGCGGCGTGGTGCCGGACGCAAAAATTGCCGTCGCGCCGGGCTATCAGGTGCCCTTTGCCGAACGGGTCCGACGCGAAGCCGGCATTGCCACCGCCGCCGTGGGTTTCATCACCGAACCGAAACAGGCAGACGACATCGTGCGCCAGGGCCACGCGGATGTGGTTTTGCTCGCGCGCCAAATGTTGGTGGATCCGTATTGGCCGGCGCATGCAGCCAAGGCGCTCGGACACAAGAACAGGTTGCCGGCCCCGAACCAATACAAGCGGGCCTGGTAAGCGGCGTCCCTGAATAAGGACAATGCCGGGGTTGGGTGCCTATGGCGTCTTCGCGCCGCCCGGCGGGATCAGCGCATGGTGAATCGGTTCGACCCAACGCTCCTTGGGGATGTCATAGACAATGAAATCCGAATCGAATTGCCAGTAGGCCCAGCTCCAGCCGTTCTTTTCCGCAGCGCGGGCGACCGCATCCGTCCAGCGCACGCGGGACGGCATCTCACCCTTTTCATACGCGCCGAACTCGCCCAGAAAGATGGGGCGATGATGTTCGTTGGCCCAGGCCTGGGCTTTCGCAAAAGCCTTCGCGATGGCAGCGCGTTCGTCGGGCGTGCCCAACCACACGGCACCGAGCTTGGGCACCGGATTGGCCCAGGGTGCGCCCTGATGGGTGAATTCCATCGGATTGTAATAATGCACGGTGACAATCAGGTTGCGATCCGACTCGGGAAGTTTCAACTCGGCCAGATGGTCGATCGAATTCCAGAAAGCGGGTCCGATGACGACGGTGCGGGTGGGATTGGTTTCGCGGATGATGGCCAGCGCCTCGGCCAGATACTGATTCCATACCTCCGGCGTCATCTTGCCGTTGGGTTCGTTCAAGATTTCAAACAGGACCCCGTCCGGCGCGTTCTTGAAATGCGGGGCCGCCTGCCGCCAAAAGGCGAGGAATTTGGCCTTGTTGCTTTCAGCATCCTTGCCGGTCATTTCGTATTCATGGAAATCCAGCATCACATTGAGCCGGGCGGCCAGGGCATTCGTGACGATCCACTCCGTCGTCTGCCACCACGTATTGCTCAGGGTGAAGTCCGGCGCCGGGCCCATGTGCGCGAACGGGTAGAGATTGACCCGCAGCGTGTCGAAGCCGCCTTCGCGGATCATTTTAAAATACGGTTGCTTGAACCGCCTCTGGTCGAACGCAGTCCAGATGGGGTCGTAGCCCAGGACATTTATGCCGCGGCCCAGCCGAAGATTTTGAGCGAACGCGTCTTTTCCGGCGGCCATGCCCGGTTGACTGAAGCCCGGGGCAACGGCCAGGAGAAAGGCAAATATCGCCAGATGAACCGGGTTCAATGCAGGAAGAAACAGTTTGGTCGGCGTTGGTTTCATATGGGAAGGCTTACCCGCTGCTCCGGGCGGGCGCCAGTGTTTTGTCAAACCCTGGTGATCAGGCTGAAACCCCAAACAAGAGCTAGAGTCTTTTCAAAAATTGTGCCGCCGACGTCAGTCGGCGCAATTTGAATGAAGGAGAGCGATATGGCGCGAACTGACGTTCGCGGCTACGAGATTAATTGAATTGTGCTATCGCTTCTGCCCTTGGGTTCTGTATTTCCACATGTTGTTCGTCATCAAAATGGGGTTCAAATAACCCGTTGCCAACAAAGGGCCTGCGCGGTTTAATCACCACATGTTCAATCCCGTCGATTTACGCCAGCTGCTGGTATTGGCCCTGGCCGGTTTTTCGTTCATTGCGGCCAACGCACAAACGAATTCTGCAAACCTCGGTCTGTTTACGGACGACACCGACATCGGCACGCCCCGGCACGCCGGTTCCGCCCAATATGATCCGGCGCAGCAGTCTTATACCGTCGGCGGTGGCGGCGTGAACATGTGGTTCACCAATGACGGCTGCCACATGGTGTGGAAAAAAGTTTCCGGTGACGTCACGCTGGCGGCGAACATCAACTTTGTCGGGACCAGCAAGCAACTGCACCGCAAGGCCTGTTTGATTATCCGCCAGAGCCTGGACGCTGATTCACCCTATGTTGACGCGGTGCTGCACGGCAACGGCCTGACCGCGCTTCAATGTCGCGACGCCAAAGGCGCGCAAACGCTCGAAGTTCAGTCGAACGTCAACGGCCCCCGGCGGTTGCGGGTGGAGAAACACGGGAAATACATTTCCATGGCCGTTGCCGGCGAAGGCGAAGCGCTGCATCCGGCCGGCGGATCTTACCGGCTGGACCTGCAGGAACCGTTTTATGTGGGACTGGCGGTCAGTGCGCACAATAACGACGCGTTTGAAACAGCGACCTTTTCAAACGTGGAACTGGTCGAAACGATCCCCACCGGTACCAACAATGGCCAGCACCTCATTTGCACGCTGGAAATCATGACGGTCGCTTCCAAGGATCGCAGCGTCGTGTGGTGGACCACCAATCTCATCGAAGCCCCCAACTGGTCGCGCGACGGCAAGTCGCTTTTCTTCAACAGCCGGGGCCGGATTTATCAATTGCCCCTCACCAACGGCACCCCGCAGGTGATCGATTCCGGCTTTGCCGTCAAATGCAACAACGACCATGGCCTGTCCCCGGACGGAACGCAGCTGGCGGTCAGCGACCAATCGCAGGGGGACAAACATTCCCGCATCTATATTTTCCCGAGCAGCGGCGGGGCGCCCAAACTCATGACCCCGACGGGCCCGTCCTACTGGCACGGCTGGTCGCCCGATGGCCAGACCCTGGCCTTCTGCGGGGAACGCAATGGCGAGTTCGACATCTATACCATTCCGGTCGCCGGCGGGCCGGAGACGCGCCTGACCACGGCGCCGGGACTCGACGACGGGCCGGATTATTCACCGGACGGCCAGTACATTTATTTCAACTCGGAACGCAGCGGCCGGATGCAAGTCTGGCGCATGAAGGCGGACGGCTCGCAACAGGAAGCGGTGACCTCCGACGAATGGAACAACTGGTTCCCGCACCCGTCGCCGAATGGCCGATGGGTGGCGTTCCTGTCTTATGCGCCGGAGGTGAAAGGTCATCCGGCCAATCAGGACGTGATGCTGCGGCTGTGGTCGGTGAACGATGGCAAAATCCAGGTCCTGGCCAAACTTTTCGGCGGCCAAGGCACCATCAATGTGCCCTCCTGGTCGCCCGACAGCAGCAAGCTGGCTTTTGTGAGCTATCAACTGGCGCCTTGAGGTGGCCGACAGCCCGGCTTTTCATCAGGGCTTGGATTTATTGGTCACGCACCAAGGGGTGGCCTCGATGATTTCCCGACGCCTCCGGTGAGTCTCCCGACGAACACGCACTGCTCTGTTTTGACCACGACGGGTCTCCCGGCGAATATTGTGACTATCCCGACGGTCGCGCATTGTCGCGTTTTAAGCACGGCAGATGTTCCGACGCTCCCGGTGACTCTCCCGACGAACACGGAAGTTGTCCTTATGAAGATGGCAAATCCCCCGACGCTTCCTCACTGTCGCGTTTTGAACAAGGAAGGCCTCCCGGCAGCAGATGTGGATTGCCATTTTATCAATTCTCGGTCTGCTTTTGGTTCAAACCTAAAAAATACAGGAAATTAGAGTTCTTTGACCAGTTCACGAACACGGACACCCAAGGCTTTAGCCACCCGTAAAAGCGCGTGAAGGCTGATCCATTGCTCACCCCGTTCAACTTTACCTATATAAACCGGATGCAGGTCCGCCTTTTCCGCCAATTTTTCCTGACTCATGCCAATTTGGTCGCGGCATCTCCGAATGGAGTCTCCAAGAGTTTTCAGATTTTGTCGCGGGCGTGCCACAGCTAGTCAGGAAAGCAAGGCAGCCTGGAACTGGAAACACCCAACAAGGGTTTATTTTTCCTCTTGCGTTACCTGCCGGCAAAGGTTAAAGCAGCTTCTGGAATCGGATTCAATTGGGTTAAAAACTTATGAAAAGGACGCAGATGGTTTTGGCAGGGATTGCGTTTGTTCTCGCAATTGCTTTCACTTTACACGCTCAACGAATCACAGGACCGGTTGGCGCGGTGTCGCTGGACGATACGAATGTGGATTGGAATTCGCTGTCGGATACGGAGGTGGAACTCAGGGCGATTGAATCGACGAGACCCATTCCGGCGGCGGCTGTTTCAAGTTTGGGTACTTTTTATTCCGCTCAAAATCCCGACTGGCCGCCCTTGCCCGGCAATATCGACAACGTTCCCTGCTGGCCGCTGGACACCAATCTCTTCCTGCTCGACGACCGTGCGGTGAACTATGCCGCGCCTTTAAAACCAGCCATCAAAGCGGGAAAGATGATGGCGATGGATGACCCTTCGCCCGGTGATGGCGGCGGCAGTGGTACGAACACCTATTCTCCCAGCTACCAGACGCCGTTGAATTACGGAACCAACCTCTGGATTGCGAAGGTGGGCATCGTCTCAAGCAATCTGGCCGGAACAATTTCAAATTCGCAGCCTTATATTTCCTATGAAATTCAATCTCGCACCAATCTCGCACAAAGCGATTGGGCCTCCGAAGGGTTTATCATCGGTTCGGCCATAACGAACTGGACCCCGATGAGCGTAATGAGAGGAAGCAGAACAAATCTTTTCGTGCGCATTCGTTCCTGGGCTGACACTCAAGGGGTGGGGATTCCCGATTGGTGGCAGTTGCAGTATTTCGGTTACGTCGGCATTGACCCGAATGCCGATCCCGACGGTGACGGCTTTCCAAACATCCAGGAATATTTAATGGGAACTGATCCGACCGTTTTCAACACTCCCCCGGCTCCAAGCAATTTTCTGGCAGTCCGGACCAATGGAACCAACGTTGTCCTTTCCTGGAATCCATCTCACGGAGGAGTGCTAAACTATGTTATTTATCGCGGTGTTTTCAATTTGAACACTTTCGGTTTTGATTTTCAACAAATTGCCCAGGTCTCAGCTGCCACCACGAATTTTCAAGATATTGGCGTAGCGAATACTGACTGGCGGACGGTTTACGAAATCAAAGTCAACTATCCAGGCGGCCCTTCGGCCATGAGTGGCAGTTCCTCCATCCTCTCCGCAGCACCAACCCCAACTTTTGATATTCCCATTACTGCTCGTCTGGTACGCAACTCAATCGGGCGATGGCAGTTGATGTTTTCAAGCATTCCAGCCAACGTTCAAACCATCGCGTTGAGCTGGTATACCTATAGCTATTACAATAGTGTCTTTCTCCACCTTCGTGAAACAGAGAATATTTCAGTCAGCAATATAAACAATGGCAGTCTTGTCATTTCTGATACCGACGCCACAAACAATCTTGGCAATGTTCTCTATGTACAAGGCGTTGGAACCAATAATTCGCTGGGAGCGATGTCGTTGGCCGGCTTTGTGTATCCTGACGCACCGTGTTTTGTCGATGGCCGGCAGCATCTGAAACAGAATTTATTGTTTGAACTCCGGGCTGCCACCTTGAGCCAACCTCTCGGATACCCCGGTGCAAGCAGCACGAATCATGTTGAAAGCAGCATTTTTTCGTTGACGCAAATGTCCGAGTTCTATGGTAGCGTGCCATATACGGCGATGAATGACCTCTGGCCATTTACGGCCAACTACGATTTTCACCAACTCCTTTACGATACAAATACCAGCGTAGCTACCAATTTTATCTGGCGCACCAATCTGGTGACCGTGCCGGCACCGGCCGTTCTCGGTGTTGGTGAGCCTTATTGGATTGCACAAAACCCGAATACTCTTTCTGATGTTGGCGTAAATGTTTCCTATATTACGACAAATACACTTATATCGTTCCAAGCCAACGCTTACAACTTATTCGGCCTTCAAATCACGGCAGCATGGACCCAGTTGTACAACCTGGCAACTGGCATTCAATTCGGCGTTGTCACCAATTTCCCTGGAAACTCATTCGAGATAGGAGGCAATATCGGAATACCTTGGATTCGGACTGATACCGCAGTTCCCACGCTACAGACGCCCAGCTATTATTTCGTGCCGGTAGCCACTCCGGGGCCGCTGCTGCCAACCAATAGCACACCGATTCAATACTATCCGCTGCCAGCTTCCAGCGATTTTGCTGCCACCAATCAGACGCCGATGATGATCGGTTCGGTTGGCCAGCCGATGGTCGTGGGCGGTTGGGCCAAATATCCGATTCAGGGCACCAGCCCAAGTAAATACGCGTATCTGGGCCAATACTTTGTGACCAACGCCTTTCTCTTGAACTCCAATGGCGTGGTCACAACCAACAGCGCTGGCATCGTCTCGCCGTACGGAGAGTTTTTACCGACACAGGTGGGAAAAGCGGCACTGGTAACGATGCCGGATATTGATCCGCCTTACCAGCAGGGCACCTGCGCCGTGCAGGTCGTGAGGTTGCAACTTGACGCCAATCACGATGGCAATATGGATTTAAGTTTAAGCGGGCCGGACACTACTTCGCCGAGCCAGCCCTATGTCTTCTGGGCCAATAATAACTTTGATCGCAATGTGCTCGATGCCGACGATAACGCCTATTATGACGATGATGTTGAAGCCGCTCCAGAATCCGATTGCAATTATCTGTCTGGCCTTGGTCAACGGATAATCCCCTGCCAACGCGATTTGGAGGACTTCGCGCGATTATGGATTAGCGGTGTCACCACAAATTTACTTGCCGCCTTGCCAGCGGGCAGCACCGTAACTTTGAGTTGGGGCGATGTCGGCAATCCAAATCCGAACAATCCCACGATAGACCTGTTTACAGCCGCGGTTGCCAATGGCGGCATTGGGTACTTAACCAATAGTACGATTGCGGCGCATCAGGTTGATCCCCAATATTCTCCGCACATTCACCGGTTGGGACCGGGACAAAGCATTCAACTGAATACCAGTTTATTTGGCCAAACTGGCAACTGGCTCGGGAATTATTTCATCTGGTGCGGCGTGGCCAGTGGCAACGGTACGTTGACTTTGACCATTGCGGATGGAAACGGCAACGTCTTTGGACAGTCATCCGTTTACATTCAGATCAAAGATATCAAGCAAATGTATGAGCGCTGGTCGGTGGGCGACAGTCCGAGTCGTGCCCCTGTCAGCACGGCGTATCCGGTGCAGGATTCGACCACCCCTCAGGGCTTCCAATTTCCTGCTCCATGGAACAGCAATACGCCTTACATTTTGCTGGTGCATGGCTGGAACGATGATATATGGGCAAAAGACCGATTTGCTGAATGTGCATTCAAGCGGCTTTACTGGCAGGGATATCAAGGACGGTTCGGCAGTTTCCGCTGGCCCACGACTTTCGGTTTTAGCGACAGTTACTGGAAGGCATTAACTGACCCACGTAATTACGACAATGGCGAATCCAACGCTTGGCATTCAGCTGCCGGACTCTTGAATCTGGTGACGCAATTACACGGCACTTATGGGAATAAGGTTTATCTGCTCGCACACAGCATGGGCAACGTTGTGACCGGAGAAGCCCTGCGGCTGGCAGGAAACAATCAATTGGTCAACACTTACGTGGCAAGCCAAGCGGCGCTTCCAGCGCACAATTATGATTCAACCGTCACTACTCCTTATCTCTTGCCATTCACCTATACCTACCCGACCGGACCATTAAATCTATTGGGTTCAGGAAACTATGGCCCCCGTGCGCCGAACATCTATGGGAATAGGCTAACAAACAACATTGCTGCCGTAGGCCGGCGCATTAATTTTTACAACGTGAATGACTACGCCTTGGCGATGCCTCGCTGGGGGTTCGATCAAATCCTCAAGCCGGACGGTTCATACCTTTATACCGGTCCGCTCAACGATCCGTCACCGTGGAATAAATTCGGACTCGTATTCAATGACGGGGCTACAAACATGTTCGATATCGTCAACAGCTTGGATGACCGTTACGAGGTCATGGCCTATGCCGCACCCTCATATTCCACTGCTTTGGGTGCGACGCCAGGAATTACAACATTTGATGACCGACTTGATTTGACCACGATATGGCCGACGGACTCATCCGGGCATAGTTATGGGGATCACCTCTGGCACAGCGCACAATTCCGTGGTGACTGTTGGCAGGAGTGGAATTACTGGAACACATTGTTGCGTTCAGGCAGCAAAGGCTTCAACATCCAGAATCCATGAATATTCGGGGCTCGATTTTTGGTTTCGTTGCCATTGTAGCGTTATTGATTGCCTTGGTGCTTTGGCATGCGAAGAAGCAACCAGCGGAGATGTCAATGGCCACTTTAACTGAAACAAACTCTGCATTGCCAACGGCCACTACACCAGGTTTGTCAGAAAACCTGTCTGTTCGCACCGATGTGCCACCATCACAAGGTGCCTCGAACACGGCTATGCCATCCGAGGAAGACAAAGGCGAACAAATGAAGAAAGGGCTGGCCGCGATGAATGACGTGCCGATTGCTTTTTATGGCAGGCTGGAAGACCAGTTCGGTAGTCCGGTTATCGGTGCACAAATCACGGGGAGTATCCGCATCTATAACGGTGTTCAATCTACGGTGGAACATCTAACGACCATGAGCGACGCCAACGGTTTCTTCCAATTGAAAGGCGGTAAAGGTGAAAGTCTCGGATTATGGCCCCGCAAGGAGGGCTACACGTTAGCCGCGGCCGGCACGGAGTTCAAATACTCATATATGTATGCCGACCATTTTACACCCGATCCGAGCAATCCGACCGTCATCAAAATGTGGAAATTACAGGGAGCAGAACCGCTGGTTGTGATTGATAAAGAATACAGACTACCATTCACCAACGCACCGCTTTTCTTTGACTTGGTAACGGGCAATGTGTCTGACAACGGAGGAGACTTGGAAATTATTATTACCCGTGCAACTGGGTTTCTTTCAAAACGAAGTCCCGGCGATTGGTCAATTGAGTTCAAGCCCGTCAGTGGAGGAATCATAGAATCGGAACCTGCACCATCCCACATTACTTATGAAGCTCCGGCAGACAGCTACGAAGACGACTGTCTTGTACGAATGAACCACGAGGATCGAACTTGGTATGACAACATTGAAAAAGTATTTTTCCTAAAAAGCAGAGGCGGCCAAGTGTATAGCAAATTGAACTTTGACTTCAGAATTAACAACGATCCAAACGACACGATGTGGTTTCAGTTCAGAGGCGTAGCCAACACGAATAGTTCTCGCAATTGGGAGGCGACGGTTCCTCAATAAGGTCATGAAGTTCACAATTATCTTGAGTCTTTTTTCCCTCACGACGCTTGGACTATCAAAGGCAGGTGAGATCGCGGTTTTAATTGACCATACGACACAATCAAACACCGTATTCTTGGTTACCAACTCCACCGGTCACGAAATTTTCATTTTGCCGATTTGCCGTCCCGAACAATTTTACTCTGCCGATCCAAATTGCAAGGATTGCGTTTCTGAGTGGGGCTCCGGTCGTCCAGTAGCTCTCGGTGAATGGCGAGATTTTATCCCTCTGGCTTCAGGAAAATCACTCACATTCAACTTCGACGAATATTATGGCCGGCGTTGGCGTCTTACTTTCATTGCCTCCACTAAGCATATCCATATCAATGACGCTGGGCCAAATTCAATCAATACGACGGATAAACTCGAGTTTCATTCAGCCGAGTTTCCACCGGGACGGCCTTACTTTACTCTTTTTCCAAGCACGAACAGCTCACGGAATTAGGAAGCGACTGCTCCCCAATATGTCGCTCTGCGAAGCAACCGTTCAACAAAGAAACTGTTGCCACAATCCCGGGACGATGTTACAGACGGATTATGCGCCAACCGTTCCAAAGACCGGTTTCCCGAGGCTTTGCCCCGGGATTTTCGATCCTCGAATTGTTTCTGGTGGTCGTGATTATTTTTGTCGTCTTCACATTGTTTATCAGTGCCGGTTCGAAGAGTGCGCAGGAGAAAAGTCTGGCCGCCTGCCAGAACCACCTCCAAAGCATGTATGCGGCGATGAAGACTTTTGCGATGGACAATCGCGACGCGCTTCCAGTCATCCCCGAAGCGAAAACATCTGAGGTGCCGCTCAGCCTCCTGGTACCCAAGTACACGACCGGCACGGAATTTTTCATCTGCCCGGGCGGCCAGGACAAACCGTTGCCCGACGCCCAACCTTTTGCCGATAAAAAGATCAGTTATGCCTATTACATGGGCCGGACATTGTCGGACGGCGCGGAGGCGGCGCTCGCCTCCGATGCCCAGGTGGATACCGCGCCGAAAACAACGGGACAAGGCGTCTTTTCATCCGATGGCAAAAAACCGGGCAACAACCACAACAAATTCGGCGGCAATGTTCTTTTTTGCGACGGCAACGTCCAGTACACACCGTCCCGCCTGGCCTTTCCGCTGCCGCTGGCGACCAATGTCGTGCTGCTGAATCCAAAACCCTAGCCATGGAAGTCAAAATCGAGTGTCCGTGCGGAACCCACTTTGCCTTTGATGTTGAGCCCGTCAATGGCCGGATGCCCGTGCGGGTGAATTGCCCCGGTTGTGGCACGGACCAGACGGAACTGGCCAACGAGGTCATTTCCCGGAGGCTTTCATCGCCCGCCCCCGATCCGCAACCGGCGGCCAGGCTCACGACGTCAGCCGCCGTCCCGGTGACAACCGCAGCCGCAACTTTTTGTTTCCGGCACCTGAAAAATCCGGCCGTGGAAACCTGCCGGGTTTGCGGCAAACCCATTTGTGAAGCGTGCATGCGGCAATACGGCTACGCCTGTTCGATTTATTGCCGGAAACGCGCCGAAGAGACCGGCATCGATCTGCCGGTTTATGCAAAACACGAGGTCGTCCTGGCCGCGCGGATCACCCAGGTGGCCGCCTGGATCTTGCGGGTGGCCGTTGTTTTGGTGATGGCCGGCCTCGGCGCCTGGATCTGGTATGCCTTTTTTGCTTCGCAACCGCGGGTCATTTATTCGGAATCACTGCCCCACGGCGACCGGGCGCGCTTCTACCAGCTACTGGCTCCGGACCAGGTCCTTTCGATCAAAGCCGGGCAGATGACATTGTTTGACGTGGCGCAACAGCGACCGCTTTGGTCAGCCCCGCTGGACGTGAAATTTTACCGGCCGCCGCCGCGAGATCCGTCCGTGCCGGACGTCGAGGAGCAAGTCAGCCTGTATCCGGAACCGCGCGTGATGGCCACGACGAATGATCTTTGGGTGTTGTTTCCCGACCGCCTCGTGCAGTACGACCGGCATGGCGGCAACGTCAAACAACAAATTGCGATGAGTCCGCCGTTTTCCGCCCTGGCCCAAAACGATGCCGCCTTTACGGTGATTTACTCCGACGAATCCGGGCAACAGGCCATGACCCGGATTTCGCTCGCCGACGGGGCGGTCAAAACCGAACGGGTCCATTTTTCCAGCATGCCCGGTGCGCCGCCCGGCCGCGCGCCGCAAAAACCCGTGATGACGACGCCCATGAACTACGGCCAGCTCAATCAAATCATTGCAGCGACAAAAAGTTCGCTTCCGGGCAACGCGCCCCAAACCGGACCGAAGAATCCCGGCGACCAGTTTGTGGCCGACGGCGCCGACTTTGTGCAGGTAAAACTGGCTTTGCTCGAACACAAGACGATCACCCACCAGGCGATGAAGGCCGCAAACAAGAAAACCGAGGCGGATGGCAATCTCACCGCCGGCCAAAGCCTGGAAGCGGCCCAGGAGATGATGAACGACACGCGCCGGGCCCAGACCGGCGGCGTGGAAGAGGAGGACGTCAGCCGGTATCAGGTCACCCTGCACCAATGCCCGGACAACTCCGTCCCCGAGTGGACCGGGGAGGTGGTCGGCCCGCCGTCGTTTTTTGCGCTCAAGGCCTTGAACATATTGGCGGCGCGAAATGTCATCCGGGTTTTTGACAAAAACAACAAACTGCTTTGGACGGCAAACCTGACCTACCCCATCGCGTCACATTATTCGGAAGATTTTGCGTTCGGAACCTATCCGCCCTGCGTGGAATCAGACGGCATCCTGTACGTCTTTGACCAGGGCATGCTGACCAGTTTTGACCCCGCGACCGGGGCGGTGAATTGGCGGCTGACCAGTGTCGGCATCTCCCGCCTCCAGCCTGACGGGCAGGGACACCTTTATGTGGCCAGCACGACGGCCAGTCCGGACACCATCCAATTTTCCCAGCAGGTTGATTTTTCGTCCAAAGCCGCCCCGCTGATTTTGAAAGTGGACACCCGCAGTGGCAGGGTGTTGTGGCGGACCGAAGGCCTCGGTGACGAATGTTATCTCTCGGGAAAATTTGTTTATGCCGCCCGGGCGGAGGAAAGCCCGATGATCACGCCCGGCGAGGATCCGGTGTATGATTTTGATTTATACCGGCTCAGTCCGGCGGATGGGCATCCGCTGTGGAGGTATTCGCAATCCCGCCAATCGGTGCAGATTCAGGTGCAGGAAAATGAAATTCTGCTCCATTTCAAAGGCGCGCTGCAGATCGTGAAATTTCTCAGTCTCTGAGCCGACGCAGCCACGGCTTATTTGAACGCCGCATACACGCGATGCACATCGTCGTGATCGTCCAGCGCATTCAGAAAATCCGTGACGTCCTTGCGCGCCGCCGCGCTGACTTCGACAAAATTTTTCGCCACATAACGGATTTCGGCGGCGCTCACAGTCCAGCCGGCGGCCTTCAGCGCCTTGGAAACGTGGTCGAGGTCCTTGATCTCCGTGATGAAACGCGCGCCCTTCTGCCCGTCCGGCACTTCCTCGGCCTCCAGCGCCTCGATTTCCTGGGCCCCGGCTTCAATGGCGTCCCCTTCGGCGTCACGGTTCGCGTCCGAGTGCGTGGCCTCGACCACGCCGACATGATTGAAGAAGAAACTGACGCTGCCGGGCTGGCCGAGCGAGCCGGCCTTGAACAAATTGCGGATTTCCGGCGCGGTGCGGTTCCGGTTGTCGGTGAGGCATTCAACCACGACCGGCACCTTGTGCGGCGCGAACCCCTCGTAAACCACGGTTTCGTAATTGATCTTTTCACTGTCGAGGCCGGCACCCTTGCGGATGGCACGCTCGATGGTGTCGCGATAGACGGAGGCTTTCTTGGCTTTCTCGACCGCCACGAACAGGCGCGGGTTGAGATCCGGATCGGGTCCGCCGAGCTTGGCCGCGACCATGATTTCGCGGACCAGCTTGGCGGTCATCTGGCCTTTTTTTTGCGCGTTGATCTCGCGGCCGGCCTGTTTCCATTGTGCGCCCATAGGCGGACCAGTGTGGAAAGAGAAGCGGGCGGGTTCAATGCAAATTGCGCGGAGTTGGTCTGGAACCTGTTTGAAAGCCGCCGGGCTTGAGCTTTGGCCTGCTTTCGCGTATTGGTCGCACATGCTCGTGATTCACGTTCAGGTCCACGTCAAACCGGAATGCGTCGAGGCCTTCAAACAGGCGACGCTGGCCAATGCGCGCGAAAGCCGGAAGGAGCCGGGGGTGGCACGCTTCGATGCCCTCCAGCAGCAGGATGATCCGACGCGATTTGTGCTGGTGGAGATTTATCGCGATGCCGCCGCTGCGGCCGCGCACAAGGAAACAAAACATTACCCGGTCTGGCGGGATGCCGTCGCGCCCATGATGGCCGAACCGCGCCAGGGCGTTAAGTACGCCAACCTGTTTCCGGACGAAGCCAACTGGTGATGGAAGCCCGCTTTGAATTTGCCACCGCCGCCCGCATCGTGTTCGGTGCGGGAACGGTGAATGGCGTCGGTACCATCGCCGGGGATTTTGGACGTCGTGCGCTCGTCGTGATGGGACGTGATTCCCGTCGCGGGGAACGGCTTTTGATCAACCTGCAATCCGCCGACGTCAGCGCCGTGACCTTTTCCGTTGTCGGCGAACCGGAACTGGCAACCGTGGAACGGGGAACGAAACTGGCCAGATCCGAGCGTTGCGAACTGGTGATTGGTTTTGGTGGTGGCAGTGCGATTGACGCGGCCAAGGCCATCGCCGCGATGCTGGCCAACGACGGTGAACTGCTGGATTACGTTGAAATCATCGGGCGCGGCCAACCGCTCACCAAACCATCCGCGCCATTTATTGCCATTCCCACCACCGCCGGCACAGGGTCGGAAGTCACGCGCAATGCGGTGCTGGCGTCGCCGGAGCACAAGTTAAAGGTCAGCCTGCGCAGCCCGTTGATGCTCGCCCGGGTGGCGGTGGTGGACCCGGAATTGACCTACGACTTGCCGCCGGCCCTCACGGCCAATACCGGCATGGATGCCCTGACGCAGCTCATCGAGCCGTTTGTCTGCAACCGCGCCAATCCGCTGACCGATGGGTTGTGCGTTGAGGGTTTGCGGCGCGCCGCACGGTCGTTGCGCATCGCTTTCAGCAACGGAAAGGACAAGGACGCGCGCGAAGACATGGCGGTGGCGGGTTTGTTCGGCGGCCTGGCTTTGAGCAATGCCGGTCTCGGCGCCGTGCATGGGTTTGCCGGACCGATCGGCGGCAGTTTTCCCGCGCCGCACGGTGCGATTTGCGCGGCGTTGCTGCCGCACGTGATGGCCATGAACCTCCGCGCGTTGCGCCAGCGCGATCCCAACGGGCCGGCGCTATATCGCTATGAAGAGGTGGCCCGATGGCTGGCTGGCGATATAAAGGCCAAACCGGATGACGGCTTGAAATGGGTGCGCGCGTTGGTCATTGACCTGAAAGTTCCGCGGCTCGCCAGTTTTGGGATTCAGCACGAACATTTCCCGGACCTGGTCGCGAAAGCCATGAACGCGAGCAGCATGAAGGCAAATCCCATCGCGCTCACACCGGAAGAGCTGACTGAAATTCTGGAACAGGCCTTGTGACACCTCCCGATGAATCCGATCTGGAAAACCGATGCGGTCATTGCCCACACCACCTGCCTGGCGCGCAGTTTGAAACATTGGACTGGCCGCGAGTTGATGTCCGGCGCTTTCTCCCCGGTTGAACTGGCGCAAAAAGTTTTTGTCGCGCCGTTTGTGCTGGTCTCGCACGGCACGGAAGTTGACCCGGTCTTGAATTACGGCAACGGCGCGGCCCAAGCCTTGTGGGAAATGTCGTGGGCCGAATTGACGCGCACGCCGTCGCGGCTCACGGCGGAGGCTCCCAATCGCGAGGAGCGGGCACGGTTGCTGGAAGCGGTCGCCCGGCGGGGATTCATCGACGATTATTCCGGCGTGCGCATTTCCAAGACCGGCCGGCGCTTCCGCATCACCCGGGCGACGGTTTGGAATTTATTGTCGGCCGCCGGCAGCCCGTGCGGCCAGGCAGCGATGTTTGATCGCTGGGAATATCTTTAAGCCTAGGGCTTGTGATTTGCCGCGGTTAATTTTAGTTTGAGCGCGCATGAAAACCGGGGTGACTGCCGCCAAAGCCCGCTCACCGGTCAATTTTCCCGAATCGCGGGAACGGCATATCGTCTGGCTGCTATGCCTGCTTGCCGCGATCCATGTCTTTGTCTTTTCGGCCGCCTTTCCATTTTTCAACAACGTGGATGAGAAGGAGCACTTTGACCTGGTCATCAAATATTCCCAGGGCCACATCCCATCGAATCTGGAGCTGTTTTCGCCGGAGGCGGCAAAATTCGTCGCCATTTGTGGTTCGCCGGAATATCTCAATCTTCGTTATCGGGTGGATTCGCCTGGAGAGGCATTCCCGCTTCCCGCCTGGAGGTACCCACTGACGGAGCAAAACCGTCAGCGGCTACTGGCCAAGGCAGCAATATGGCGCGGACAAAGGAATCAAGAATCGACACAATCGCCACTCTATTACGTGCTGGCGGGTTTATGGTGGCATTTGGGGCAGGGGCTCGGCTTTAACGGCGGCTATTTGCTTTATTGGCTTCATTTTCAAAACGTGCTGGTCATGGTCGGGCTGGTGTGGCTGGGGTTTATTACCGCGCAGCTGGTATTTCCAGGGGACCGTTTTTTGCGGCTTGGCGTTCCGGCCTTGCTGGCCTTTTTTCCCCAGACCAGTTTTTACTCCATTCAAAACGACACGCTATCGCCGCTCTGTTTTGGCGGGGCATTCATTTACCTGCTGAAATTCCAGCGCGCGGCGGTACCGGATGTCCGGCTTGGCATGCTCACCGGGCTGACACTGGCCACCACGTTCCTGGTGAAAATCAGCAACCTGCCTCTCCTGGCTGTGTCCGCCGTGGTGGTGGTGTGCAAAATCTGGAATCTGGTGAAAACCGGGCAGTGGCGCGCATCCAGGCCAGCATTGGTGGCGCTGGCCTTTTGCGCGGGCCCGCCGATGCTGGCCTGGGTGTCCTGGTGTAAATATACGTTGGGGGATTACGGCGGCACGGCGGCGAAGATACAAATGCTCGGCTGGACGCAAAAACCGTTCTGGGAATGGTGGGATCATCCCATTCTTACACCGCATGGATTATGGGTGTTCATTTCGCAAACGCTGGCGAGTTTCTGGCGCGGGGAATTCACGTGGCACTGCCAACGCATGGCTTTGCCGGTGGTGGATACGATTTACATAGTCGCCTCTATGCTTTTTGTCGGGGTGGCCGCGGTGGCTTTGATTCCGCGGTTCGCCACTGCGACCCAATCACAACGTCAAGCCTTGTGGTTCGCACTCGCGAGTTTCGCCGCCGGGATGGCTTTTCTTGGACTTTTGTCCATCTGCTATGACTTTCACGATTGCCTTTATCCGTCACGCGCCTATCCGTATTTCACGTCGGGGCGGCTGATGCTCGGCGCCTTGATTCCATTTCTGCTGCTGTTCGTTTATGGACTGGATCGGTCACTCGGCTGGGTCAAAACGGCGTGGCCGCGATGGGTGGTGCTGGCTGGCTTCATCCTGTTCATGCTTGTTTCGGAAATGGCCATCGACTGGCCTGCCTTTTTCAGCCCGTACAACTGGTTTCACATGTAACTTGGATGGCCGGGCATTACCCATTGCATCTCCTTGTGTTCGCGCTGTGATTTAAAGTAAGCTCCCCTTTCGTATGTTGACTCTCTCCGACATCAGCAAGGCGTATGGCGGGCGCGTGCTTTTCGCCGACGCCACGTTGCAGGTGAACCGCGGAGACCGCATCGGGCTCGTCGGCCCGAACGGCGCGGGCAAATCCACGCTGTTTTCCATCATCCTCGGCACCGAATCGGCGGATGCGGGCGAAGTCATCCAGGAACGGAACGTGTCCTTTGGCTATCTGCCGCAGGAAAGCGCACCGGCCGGGGATGAAAGTGTCGTCGAACTGGCCACGGCGATCACGCCGGAATTCACCAAGCTCCGCCGCATCATCAAGGCCTGGGACGCTGACCATCCTGTCGAGGCGCAGCACGTGGAAGACATCCACGACAACGTCCACGACCGGTTCAATGAATTGGGCGGTTATCGGCTCGAAGCCAAGGCCAAACAAATTCTCGCCGGCCTCGGCTTCCGCGAAAAAGATTTCGACCGGCCCGCGCGCGAGATGAGCGGCGGCTGGGTCATGCGCGCGCATCTCGCCCGCCTGCTCACGCAGGAGCCGGATTTGCTGCTGCTCGACGAACCGACGAACCATCTCGACCTCGAGGCGCTGCTGTGGTTCCAGGATTATTTAAAGTCGTATCCCGGCGCGATCCTCGTCATCTCGCATGACCGCGAGTTTTTGAACCAGCTGGTGGGCGGCATTGTGGAAATCCGCCAGAGCAAGCTCGTCCGTTACCGCGGCAATTACGACGAATACCTCGTCCAGCGGGAAGCCAGTGAAATTCAGCTCCTCGCTGCGTACAAAAACCAGCAGCGCGAAATCGCCCACATGATGGATTTCGTGAACCGGTTCCGCGCCAAGAACACCAAGGCCGCGCAGGCGCAGAGCAAACTCAAGCAGATCGAGCGGATGGACAAAATCGAAGCGCCCACGAACGACGACAGCAAGATCGGCTTCCGGTTTCCCCAGCCGCAACGCGGCGGCCAGAAGGCCATCACCCTGGAAAACATCCATCAGGCGTACGGTGAAAATGTGGTTTACCGCGGCATGGATTTCAAGGCCGAGCGCGGCCAGCGCATCGTGCTGGTCGGTCCGAACGGCGCCGGCAAATCCACCATGCTGAAGATTCTGGCCGGTGTTCTGGTCCCGCAAAGCGGCACGCGTACGCTCGGCCACAACGTCAAGTCCGGGTATTATTCGCAATATCGCGTGGAGATGCTGGACCCGCAGCGCACGGTATTGGAAGAAGGCCTGGACACGCCACAACGGGTGACGGAACAATTCGTCCGCACGCTGCTCGGCAGTTTTCTGTTCCGCGGCGATGACGTGTTCAAAAAAGTCAGCGTGCTGAGTGGTGGTGAAAAAAGCCGGCTTGCCCTCGTGAAGCTGCTGCTCGACCCGCCGAACCTGCTGCTCATGGACGAGCCGACCACGCACCTCGACATGTCGAGCATCGATGCGTTGCTGTATGCGCTCGACCAGTTCGAAGGCACGCTCATTTTCATCAGCCACGACGTTTATTTCATCCGGGCGCTGGCGAACCAGGTCATCCATGTCAACGCTGGCCAGCTCACGCATTATCCCGGCGACTACCAATATTATCTCGATAAAACCAAGGCAACCTCCGCCCGGGCCGCATTGACCTCCACCGGGTCCAATTCCGGAGGGGCGAGTTCCACGAGCCCCAATAATTCTTCAGGACGGCGGGCGGCTCCGGCTCCGGACAGCGGATTGAATCGCAAGGAGCAAAAGCGCCTCGAGGCGGAACAGCGGCAGGCGCGTTCGCGCGAACGCAAAGCCCAACAGCAGGTGGTCCATCAATTGGAAAAGGAAATCCAGACGCTCGAAGCGCGGCAGACCGAGCTTACCGCCGAACTGGAGAAGCCGGAGACCTACGAAAAGGCCGGACGCGCCCAGCAGATCAACCGCGAACTGGCCGACGTGCAGCACCGGCTCGAAGCGCTCACGCCCGAATGGGAGGCCGCCGCGAGCAAGCTGGCTGTTGAGCCCTGAGACTTTTGCGTGCAAACCGCCGCGATTCGTGATTCAATGGGTACGCTCTAAACCAACCGGCATATGGATGACACGAATTCATTGATCGAACAACGCAAAGCCAAGCTGGCCGCGTTGCGTGCCAAAGGCATTGATCCGTTCAAGAACAAGTTCACGCCCTCGGAAACCTGCCAGCAGGCGCGCGACCATTACGCCGAAGGCCGCGAGGTCGCGCTCGCCGGGCGCATCACCGCCCATCGCGACATGGGCAAATCCATGTTCCTCGACATCCGCGACCAGAGCGGGCGGATGCAGATTTACGCGCAGAAAAACGTCCTCGGCGACGAACAGTTCGCCATTTTCCAACATCTCGATCTGGCGGATTTCATTGGTGTGCGCGGCACGCTGTTCACCACCAAGACCAACGAAATTTCCGTCAAGATCACCGGCTTCACCATCCTGGCCAAGGCGTTGCGTCCGCCACCGGCCAAGTGGCACGGGCTCGAAGACACCGAAATCCGCTACCGCCAGCGCTATCTCGACTTGATGGCGAACCCGGAAGTGAAGCAGCTTTTCCTGATGCGCAGCGAAATCATCCGTGAAATCCGGAAATTTCTGCACAAGCGCGGTTATGTGGAGGTGGAAACGCCGATGATGCAGGCGATTCCCGGCGGCGCGGCGGCCCAGCCATTCATCACCAAACACAATGCGCTCGGCTGCAATTTTTACCTGCGCATCGCGCTGGAGCTCTATCTCAAGCGCCTGCTGGTGGGCGGCATCGACAAAGTGTTCGAGATCGGCCGCAACTTCCGCAACGAAGGCCTCTCGCGCAAACATAATCCCGAGTTCACCATGCTCGAGGCGTATGAAGCGTACGGCGATTATGAAAGCATGATGGATCTGGTTGAAGGCCTCGTCTGTCACGTGGCGGAAAACGTGATCGACACGTTGTTCATTGAACACAAGGACGCCGAAGGCAAGATCACCAAGACCATCAACCTCACCCCGCCATGGCGGCGGGTGAAATACAAGGACCTCGTGCGCGAAAAGGCCGGGGCGGACTGGTTCGACATTTCTCCCGCGGAACGCCGCCAGCACGCGCATGATCTGGGCGCGGAAATCGGCAAGGAATACGAGGATTTTGAAGTCACCGGCGCCGTGTTCGAGAAATTGATCGAGCCGACGCTAATCCAACCGACGTTTGTCACGCATCTGCCGAAGGAACTGGTGCCGCTGGCCAAGCTGTCGCCGGAAGACCCGACGACGGTGGAGGTTTTCGAGTGTTGCATCAACGGCCAGGAAATCGCGCCTGCCTATACCGAGCAGAATGATCCCATCGAGCAGCGCGAACGGCTGGAACATCAGGCTGGCGGCGAGCAACAGAAGTTGGACGAGGATTTTCTCGTGGCGCTGGAACATGGCATGCCGCCGGCCGGCGGCATGGGCATGGGCATTGACCGTTTGTGCATGATGCTGCTCGGCCAGGAAAGCATCCGCGACGTGATTCTGTTCCCGCAGTTGAAGCCGAAATCTTGATCTTCTGTAGCGGCGTCTCGGCGGAACGCCGCCATTTGAAAAAAAAGTTTGCAGCGCGCTGCCGAGTCGCCGCTACGAAACCAAAATGAAAAAAACGACTAAATTTGTTCTGCTGGCGATGTTGCCGGTAATCGTTCTGCTGGCACTGACCGGCTGCGGCAGGGAACCCGTGGACGGACGCTTGTACACCCCAATGGGCTGGGAAAAGCTGATGAAAGATCCAAACCTCCGCAAAGCGGATTTTACACGGATTTATGCGCTGGCCACCTCCGCCCAGTTCCGGGGTTGCCAGGTCTTTATCACCGGCAAACTTCAAATCGCCATGAAGCTGGACGACGGCGGAGAACTGAAGATTCCTCTGGACGCCGTGTGGACCGAAACCGTAAACGATCCGGCCAACCGGGCCGCGATATGCCGTCGCCACATTGACGAGCTCGTGGCTTCGAAAGCCGGCAGTGGAGTAGTGGCGGCCCGGGTGGATCGGAGCACCATTCTTCCAGTCATTTGGAGCGGTTTGCCGCCCGAAAGCGGCAGCGGCAAAATTGTTCACACCATCACGGTAAACGGCGTGGATTCGAAATTAATCCGCCATACGAATCAATTCGTGACCGAACCGCTCGCCGCCGACATCTACATCCTTTACTTTGGCACCCGCGATGGCGATGGCGTTTACCTCACCGAGGATGACCGCAAATTACTTAACCTGGATTTGCCGGCGTTGCACGAATTGGCAGTCGTGAACCTGGCCGGTCTCGTGCCCGGGATCATCCATCCGGAGCCTGAACCGCCTTTCACCATCAAGGCCGGCGGGAAATACTCAGCCAGCCTGCTGCTGGCCGACAAGCTGTGGGACAAGGAGGCGTCGGCCGTCCGCGGGGAACTGATTGCGGCCGTGCCGTCGGGCAATGTATTGATTTATACCGGCTCCGCCTCGCCCGGGGGCGTCGAGGCCCTGCGCAGAAAGGTGCAGCAGGTTTATAGCGGCAGCCGCGACGTGGTGATTTCGACAACGCTGCTGGTGCGCCGGAACGGGAAATGGGAAGTGTTCAAAAACTGACGCTCCGCAGGCGGCAAATC
>Ga0265336_10000416_pt1 | contig 26381 bp, 24 predicted proteins | sample 42119metaG_FD_193583 | JGI IMG/M metagenome (GOLD analysis project Ga0265336, IMG submission 193583) | Rhizosphere microbial communities from Carex aquatilis grown in University of Washington, Seatle, WA, United States - 4-21-19 metaG | ecosystem: Host-associated > Plants > Roots > Rhizosphere...
CGACTCGGGACTGACCGGTCAGCCGAACAACCACAGCCTCATTACTGCCTACCACGCCGGGACCGGTGTCGCGGTCCGCAAGCCCACCAGGCTTGATGCCAACACGGTGTTCTCGCTTGCGTTTTCCCCGGACGGGAGCACCCTGTACGCGGGCGGCACGTTCACGAAGGTCGGCCAGAACGCCCGACTCCATCTCGCGGCCTTCAACACGTCGAGCTGGAAACTCGAGCCATTCGATCCCGGCGCGGACAATGGCGTTCACGCGCTGGCGGTGGCGCCGAACGGCACGGTGTACCTGGGCGGTAACTTCACTTCGGTCGGCGGCGAGCCGCGACTCGGGGTCGCTGCAGTCACCCCGGCCGGGGCAGTAACGGCTTGGGATCCCCACGCGGACGGTCCCGTCGCCGCCATCGCGGTCGCGTCGGGCGTGAACCACCCGATCGGCGTCGGAGGCGCATTCGACTCAATTGGGTCGGCGACCCGCGACTACATCGCCGCCGTCGACCTCACCACCGGCAAGCTCGCGGCGTTCAACCCGGGAGCCACCGATCCGCACACACAGTTCGCGCTCGGCACCGTCGACGCCCTCGCGGCCTCTCCTGACGGCAAGACGCTCTATGTCGGCGGAGTGTTCTCGGCCATCGGAGGCCAGAGTCGCTCGGGACTCGCGGCGCTGTCGATCCCAGACGGGATGGTCGAATCGTTCGACGCCGGACCAATGATCTCCAGCGTTCACGCCGAAGTGCTCTCTCCCGACGGTGCGACGCTGTACGTGGCCGGCGTGGTCGGCAGTAGCCACTCCGCAGGAGTCGCGGCGATCTCAACCGCCACCTCTGTTGTGAGCGTCTTCCCGCCGCTGCCGGCCAACACCATCGACTCGCTCGCGCTGTCCTCGGACGGCTCGACGCTCTATGCCGGCGGGCTTATCAACTTCGTGCCGGGCCACGGCGGCGCCGGAGTCCTCGCGCTGTCGACGGCGTCGGAACAGCCCGTGGGCGGCTTCGATGCTGAGGGTTCGAGCGGCGGCGACGTGACGTCGCTCGCGCTGAGCCCTGACGGGTCGACCTTGTACGCCGGCGGGCTCTTCACCGACTTCGCAGGCCAGCCTCGCGCGTGTCTTACAGGTCTCGATCCCGTCACCGGGGCCGCGAAAGGGCCGGACTTCGATCTCGCTGCCGGACCAGGAACCGGCTGCCAGGTACGCGCGCTCGCCTTCTCCACCAAGGGTAAAGATCTCTACCTCGGAGGCGGCTTCGACTCTGCCGGAGGAGCCGTCCATCACCGCCTCGTCGAAGTCGATCTCACGACCGGACAGGCGACGACGTTCGCGCCACGTCTGACCGAGCCGACATGCTGCTCGTTCGACACGGATGAGGTGCTAACCCTCAGCCGCTACGGCTCGACACTCGCAGTTGGTGGCGGTTTCGGTGGCGTGAACGGAAACACCGGTCCCGGCATTGCGCTCTTCAACGCCCCCTAGCCCGACCGCCAGAGGCACTGGTTGCCTGAGCCAGTCCGCAAGAACGTCAGCCGATGGTCTCGGCGACGACGTTCGATGTGAGGCCGAGGTAGTCGCTCGTTCCTGAGTACCGCGCCACGACACCCACGAAGCCTTTCTTGGTGAATTGCGTCGTGCACGTCGCAAGGCCTGTCTTTGGCGAGAACGGAACGGCCGTGCAGCCGGGGAGAGCCGCCAGAGTCTGTGCGTTGTCGAACGTGATCGACCCCGCGCGGACATCGAGCGTCGGGCTTCCTGGGGTAGCGGCCGTGGTTGTTCTCGCGGTGAACGTGACAGGGGCCCCGACTTTGGGCGTTGTCGTGCTGGATCGGAGGCGCGTGCGTGTGGCGACGGGATAGACGTTGAGATTCGTGGAGACAACCGGAGGCAGCCCTGCGGCGTGCGCGCCAAGCGTGTACATGCCGGCTCGATCAATCCAGCAAGCGAAGTACGCGCTGCCGTGGACAACAGGAGCCGGGTTCTTCGTGCAGTGGAGCTTCGCGCCTCCACCGTTTGTGAGCGTGAGCGCGATCTGTGTTGGATCGCCAGCAACGACGACAGTCCCGGACTTGTCCTCGACGGACACCCAGGTTACGAAGGCGGTCGCGACTGAGAGAGTCCAGCCGTACGCGCCGGACCCGACGCCATATGAGAACGCAATTTTTGACGGCGGGCCGGCGTTGGCCGGAACGGCGGTGTAGACCCACACGAAGCCGCTCGCGTACCCGGTTGGATCCGGGGCGCCCAGCAGTGCCGTCGTGTCGTCGGCGGAGATGCTGAGCGCGTCGCCGAGGTTGGCTCCTGCCGGACTCGGGAAAGTGGAGTCCGCGAGTACGGCCGGTGCCGACCTCGACGTCCAGGCTGTCTCAGACGATGCGGTGAAGACGAACGCGCTGCCGTTCGCTTCGACATGGGGTGCGTAGCCGTCCCCGCTGACGAGCGCGACTGTACCGTCGGGAGACAGCGCGACCGCTCCGCCTTCGCCATTCGGCGTGGGGATGCCGGCGAGAAGCTTGGCTGTCGGCTGATGGCCGGATATCCACGCTGTCGCCGATGAGGTATGGAATATGTACGCGGCCCCTGCCGTCTTCGCTGCGCCGCCGGCACCGATCAGAGCGGTCGTGCCGTCGGCGGAGATTGACGTCGCGTCGCCGAAGTGCTGACCGGTCGTGATCGTTCCGCTCGTCAGCGTTGCCTTCGGAGGGGACGTCGCCCACGCTGCGGCCGACGGCGCCGAGAAGACGTAGACGGCGCCTCTGCCGTGCACGCCCGGCGCGCCGACGAGTGCCGTCGCGCCGTCAGCGGAGAGCGAGACGGATGCCCCGCTGTCGTCGCTCGACAGTGCGCTCCCCCGTGTCAATGTCGCGGCCGGGCTCGAGCTCGTCGTCCAGCCCGACTCGGAGGAGGAGTGGAATACGTACGCCGCGCCGGTCCGCTGCTTTACGCCGTCGGCGCCGATCAACGCGGTCAGCCCGTCTCCGGACAGAGCCACGGAGTGACCGAAGCTGTCCGACGCCGCCCCACTCGCAACGCTGAGCCTCGCGTCTGGCGCTGAGCTGGAGACCCACGAGGACTCCGACGGCGCGTGGAACACGTACGCCGCACCGGTCCGCGAGTTCTCGGTCGGCGCACCGACAAGTGCGGTGGTGCCGTCGGCGGAGAGCGAGACGGACGAGCCGAATGCCCCGCCGGTGTATTTGTTTCCGTTGACGAGTGTCGCGTCCGGGAACCCTGTCGTTGTCCACGAGTCCTCGGAGGAGGCGCGAAAGATGAACGCGGCGCCTGCTCCGCTGTTGCGGAACGGCGCGCCGACGAGTGCAGTCGTACCGTCGGACGACAGCGAGACCGAATAGCCGAGCTTCCTCCCGTTATCGACCGCGCTCGTCAGCATCGCTGCGGGACGCACGACCCCGGTCCACGCAGCTTCGGACGCGACGTTGAACGCGAACACCTCACCGTCGCCGGCCATCAGCGACGTCTTCCCGTCGGCCGAGAGCGCCGCGACACCATCGACCGGCTCGGGTGCGCCTGACCTGAAGGTCGCGGTCGGCGTCGACGTTGTCGCCCACGCGTCCGCCGATGCAACGCGGTACAGGTCATGCACCGACGTATGCGTGACGTAGCTAAGGCCGCCGACGACAACAACGGTGCCGTCAGACGAGATCGGGCATGTCGTTTCGGTGTCGGCGTAGTTCGTATCAGGCGGGCTGAGTACCGCCGCCGGCGTCGAGGTGTCCACCCAGCTGTTCGGCGAGGCAACGTGGAAGATCACCCCATTGACCACGGCGGTGGTCCCGTCAGTCGAGAGTCCGTCGCAACGGCCGGTCCTGATCACCAGCGAACCGAAGGAGAGAGCCGCCGTGGGTGTTGAGGTGGTCGTCCATGCAGCGGCGGAGGCGACGTGGAAGAGATCGGCGGCAACGCCGCTTGCGGAGCCCGGAGTGATGAGCGCCGTCGTCCCATCGGCCGAAAGCGCGGACGTGTAACCGTCGATGCTCTGGCCGCTGCCCAGAACCGCCGTCGGCGTTGATGTCGTCGTCCAGGCGCTTTCGGACGACGCATGAAATACGACGTCTCCGGCAAGCAGCGTGGCGCCGTCCGCCGACGCGGAGAGAGGGCCGGAGAAAGTTCCCGAGCCGTTGGTGAGGGTTGCGACCGGCGTAAGGCTCGAGGTCCAGGCGTCGGCCGACGTCACGTGAAAGACGTCGATCGCGATGTGGTTCCAACTCGCCCCGAACGCGACGAATGCAGTGGTGCCGTCACCCGAGATGGCGACGTTTACGCCAAAGCCGTCGTTGGGATGTCCGTCCTCGAGCACGGCTGCCGGAGCGGACGCGCTCGCCCAGGCGCCGGGTGACGTCGTGTGAAAGATGTAGGCCGTTCCATACGGCGAGATGAGAGCGTTGTTCTCGGTGCCGGGTGCGCCGACGATCGCCGTCGTGCCGTCCGCCGCAATGGCCGCGGTCGCGCCGAATCCGTCGCCAATCCCGCCGTGGTTGCTCAGCCCCGCGACGGGTGTCGACGTCGTCGCCCAGATTGGTGCGCCGTTGAGGCGGATCGGGCCGGCGCCGAGGCGGCTGTGGATCGCCTGCGCGAGTCCCGACGGGAGCGCTGTCCGCGCAGACGCCCCAGAGGCTCCGGCGAGCGCCAGGGCGAGTGAAGCCACCGCGGCTACCCCGCAAAGGCGCGCCACTAGACCGTCTGCACCGTGGTTATGAAGTTCCGGGTGGTCGTGTTCGCGCTCTCGACGTCGGCGCCGCATTAAACGGGGAAGAACGTCACCGATCGGCATGTCGTCGCAATCAACTGGGCCAACCTCGCGTTTCCCCCCTCTCACAAGCACGAGAGTAAGCCGATCAACCACGCCTCGCAAGTGCCGTCTCGGCAAACGATTTCGCACGGGTGGGGTTTTCGGGTGCTCTGGGTCTATCCTGACTCCCTTGGTGCGCATCCGTCGCCTCGGTTTGCTCGGCGTGTTGGTGTCGGTGTTGCTCGGAGTGGGCGTTAGGGCGGGCGATGCGGCGCGTGCAGGAGGGAGTCCGTCTCTGCCGTTCCCGGTGACGGATGGGATCGCGACGAACAGTGCGCTGGCGGGGTCGACCTTGTACTTGGGTGGGACGTTCTCGCGCTTGGGTACGGCTACGGGCACGTTTGCGAGCCTTAGCGCCAGCTCGGGGCACGCGGCGGTGCTTCCGCACGCCAACGATTCCGTCCTTCAGGTGGTCTCTGATCGTCGCGGTGGCTGGTTCATCTCCGGGGACTTCACGGCGGTCGGCGCGTTCTCGCGTGCTGGGCTCGCACACATCGAGGCGAACGGAACGGTTGATCCGCGTTTCCATCCGAAGGTGTCGCAACCGTATGGACTCGCTGTTTCGCCCGACGGCTCGACTCTGTATGTGCATGGCGACCCGCAGGATGGTGGCGCGAGCTATCTCGATGCGGTTGATACGGCGACAGGCGCGATTCGGAGTCGTTTCCGAACGATGGACAACATCCGTCAGCTCATCTTCGCGCCGAACGGGACGCTTTGGGCCTCTGGGGTGTTTGGGAAGGGGCCGGGGGTCGAGGCGATCAACCCGACTTCTGGGAAGGCTGTTCACTGGTTGGGTGCTGCGGGGCAGGACGAGTCGATCGCCTTGTCGCCGAACGGGGCGACCGTCTACGCGCTCCATGGGGGCGACGGCGATCAGCCTGTCTGGAAGGGACATCTGACGGCGTGGAGCACGGTCTCGTACAAGACGATGTGGGAGCGCACGCTCACGACGGACGGGCCGTCGTTCTCGAACTCCTTCAACCTCGTCGTCTCGGCCGACGGTCGCACGCTGTACGCCGGCGGGGAGTTCACAAGGATCGACAGCCAGCGTCGCGCTCACCTTGCGGCGTTCCGTGCGGCGGACGGGTCGCTCACTGCGTTTAACTTGGGCACCGCCGGGAGCATCTACGGCGCGGGCCACCCCGACGTCGTCTATGCCCTTGCAGTCTTCAAGTCGACGCTCTATGTGGGTGGAGCGTTCACGTCGCTTGGCGGTGTCTCGCGGTACGGTCTCGGGTCGATCAACACGGTCACCGGCACTGTGACCGGTTGGGCTCCCGAGCCGAACAGTGTTGTGGTTTCGCTTGCGGTCGGCCCGCACGGCAACGCGGTCGGAGCTGGCGGCGGCTTCACCGCGATGGGCTCGATCTCGCGAGACCGGCTGGCCGCGATCAACCTCAACACCGATGCGGTCACCGCGTTCGCTCCCGACTTCGGCAACGGGTATCACATCGACGCGATGGTGCTTTCGCCCGATCACGCGACGCTCTACGTCGGCGGGGCGTTCACCACGGCCGACGGCGCCAACCGAAACGGGGTGGCCGCCTTCTCCACCGCGGACGGGGCGCTGACTTCTTTCAGCCCCGCCGGCGCCGTCGGGGCTCAGGCGCTGGCCATCTCACCGGATGGTTCGACGCTCTATATCGCTGACGACGCCCATCACCTTGTGGCGGTCTCGACCGCTACCGGCGCGACGATCTGGTCGGTGTCTGCCGGCAACTGGTGGGACAGCTCGCTTGTCGTCTCGCCGGACGGCTCCACCATCTACGCCAGCCAGATCAACGCGACGCCCGCGCTCTCCGCGCTCGCTACTGCGACCGGCGCGCCAGTGCCGGGGTTCCACCCGCCGGCGATCGACACGGGTGGAACCGGCGCGCTCGCGATCAGCCCCGATGGCTCAACCGTCTACTCCGGTACCGTCGGCTTCGACGCGACCACCGGAACACCCACGTTTAAGCCCAACGTCGTCGGTGCAGCGGCAACAACCGCGCTCTCAGCCGACGGAAGCGACCTTTTTATCGCCGGAATACTCAGATCCGTGAACGGCGTGGCCCGCAGCGGCGTCGCGGAGATCAACGTCTCCAACGGCCACGTAACAGCCTTCGACCCGCACTTCACAAGCGTCGGTGGCGGGGTAGAGATGGTCGCGCTGCACGGCTCAACCCTCATCGCCGGAGGCGACTTCGGAGTCGCGGGCCTGGGCCGTTTGAACCTCGCGCGCTTCGCCATCCCATCGCCGCTACACCGGGCTCGGACCCGAGTCCGGGCGATCAAACGCGTGGACGACCGCCTGAGCTGATCTCAGCTGACCTCAGGCGACTCAAACCGACGGAGGAGTGCGGGATAGCGCGCTGCCTGACCTGGCAACGGACGGCTCATAACCCGGAGGTCGCAGGTTCAAATCCTGCCCCCGCTATCACGAAAGCCCTGGAAACAGGGTTTTTTTCTTGCCGCCGCCGGGATTGCGCGGGCACATCAGGTCCAAACACAAGACGCCGACGATGGCCGCCGTGACCCTCGGCTCCGTGGGGAGGTGCGGCCAGAGATTGCACGACACAGATCTCTTCTAAAGGACTACGATGAAGCCGTGGCGCGCGCGCGAATCGTCGTTCCTCTCGTGGTCCTTTGTGCCCTCGCGGCTGCGACGCCGGCGCTTGCGCTACCGCACGTGAGCAAGACGCAGAGCCGGATGATCTCCAACCTCGTCGAGCGTTGGGTGAACGATGTCGTTCGCGGCCGGGACCTCGCAGACGGCTGGAAGATCGCGGGTGCCGCCGAGCGCGGAGCGATCACGCACAAGGCGTGGGTGTCCGGCCGGGAGTTGCCCCTGCTGCGCATGGACGTGCTCAACAACCCGCGGACGTCGTGGTATGTCACCGGAAGGGGGCCGAAAGAGCTCTTTCTCACCGTGTCCCTGAAGACCGGCCACGGCAACAACAGGAAGATGTACGAGAACGAGACGACGTTGAAGAAGGTCCACGGACGGTGGTTGGTCTACGCCTTCTACACCGACGGGATTTTCCGGCTCGGGAAGGGGCACTACGGGAGCTGCGTGAGCTCGAAGTGCCAGGTGACCGGGATCAATGACTACAAGGCCGGCGGCCCGAGCAGTGGAAGCGGGTCGTCGACGAGCAGGATCAGCGGTGCATGGCGCACCCTCATCGTGGGCGGGTTTCTCACGCTCCCGTTCATGGTGGTTCTCACCGTCGGGTTGATCTTCTTCGTGAAGAGCCGTCGGGCCCGACGCGCTCGGCTTGCGTACACCGCCTCGCGTACCACGTAGCCGTCAAGATCTGAGCGTGGACATCGTGTTGCGCCCGGTCACGGCCGCGGACGTCGAGGTGTTCTACGAGCAGCAACTCGACCCGGAGGCGCGCCGTGTGGCCGTCTTCCCGCTGCGCGATCACGAGACGTTCACGACGCACTGGCGCGAGCGGATCCTGGCGAACGAGGCCAACTACGCCTGGACCATCGTCGCCGACGGCGAGGTCGCGGGACACATGCTCTGCTTCGAGCGCGACGGAAAGCGCGAGGTGGGCTACTGGCTCGGGCGCACCTACTGGGGACGCCGAATCGCGACGGCCGCGCTGGCCGCGATGCTGCGAGAGGTGGACGAGCGGCCGCTGTACGGCTACGTGGCGCGGAGCAACGTCGGCTCCATCCGGGTACTCGAGAAGTGCGGCTTCACGCCGATCGGCTCCGAGCGGCATGTGGACGAACGGACGGGCAAGGAGATCGAAGAGGTGGTGCTCGAGCTTTGGTAGCTCCTAGGTGGAAATGCGTCGAATTGGTTGACAGGGACCCGCCGGGCACCTAGGATCGCGTCCCATTAGTCCTGGTGTCGTCCAGCCTGGATCCATGCCGCCGGTTTTTTGAGAGGAGTCGTCATGAGCGAGTCGCAGTCTGGTGATAAGCAGAGGGACAGCGCGCAGGGCAGCACAGAGCAGGAGAGCAAGATTTCGCGGCGGCAGGCGCTCGGCGCCGGCGCTGCTGTAGCCGGCGGCGTAGCCCTCGGAGGCCTCGTTCGCTCGGGTGACGCGGGCGCGGCGGTGTTTTCCCCCTCGTCGACGACTGTCGTTGCCGGCCAGTTCAAGGCGGCGCTGAGCAAGCTCGCAACCAACACGACGTTCCGCGCGAGCGCAATGAAGGACCCGACCCTGATCACGAAGTCGTTCAAGCTCACGGCGGGCGAGCTCGAGATGCTTCGCCAGGTCGCCATCCTGTCGGGCGCCGACAACGCAGCACTCAACAAGGCGCGCGCAGCCGCTATCAGCGGAAGATCCGGCATCACGATCGGCAACACGGGTATCGGCTGGAGCATCAGCTGCTGCTCCTGCTGCTGCTGCTGCTGCGGTGAGACTTCGGTCTTGACGCACGCCGCCTAGCCGGTTAGCTCTCCGGGTAGGTCAACATGGAGACGAGCTGGACCACGCCTTTAACCGAGGGGTTATCGGCGTCCCCTGAGGAGCGCGTCTTCACGCTCTACCACGAAAACTCAAAGCTCTTTCCGGCGCTCGCGCGCGAGATGTCGGAGGCCTTTGCCGTGTCGCCGTTCGAGCTGTACCTCGCGAGCCGTGGACTGAAGCAGTACAGCGACGCCCCGCGAGTACGACTGCCTGCCGTCGGGAAGCGCGGCAACAGCCTCAGCCAGGCATTGCGCACGCGCAGGTCGGCGAGAGAGCTCGACGCACCGATCACGCTCCGCGAGCTATCCACCGTGCTGGCCGAGTCGTTCGAGCCCACCGCGGTCGTGCGCTCGGAGGTGTTCGAAGTCGACCAGGCGTTGCGGCCGTGGCCTTCGGCCGGCGGTCTCTACCCGCTCGACATCTACGTCATCGCACGAAATGTCACCGGCCTCGAACCAGGCCTCTACCACCACAACAGCCTCACGAGCGAGCTCGAGCGGCTCGACGCGCGTCCGCCGGAGGAGGTTCTCCGCGACGGCTTCTTCTGGCAGGAGTTCCTCGTCGAGGCCGCAGCTGTCGTGATCCTCGCGGCGGTCTTCGAACGCACGGTCGCCAAGTACGGCGAACGCGGCTACCGGCTCGTCCTGCTCGACGCCGGCCACGCGGCGCAGAACGCGTTGTTGACGGCCGAGCAGTTGGGACTCCCGTCGGTCGCGGTCGCCGGGTTCAACGACGACGCCCTCGCGGCTGACCTCGGCCTGGACGGGGTCGACGAGGCGGTTGTCCATACAGTTGCGTTGGGAGGTCGACGTGACTGAGCTCTATTCCGAGAAGGACAACGAGTTCGTAGCCTGGTATCCGGCCTGCGTCAACGAAGAAGAGGCCGGTGCGGTCTGGACGAAGAAGCGCGCCGCCTATTACGTGCACATCCCCTTCTGTGACGCGATCTGCGACTACTGCGGGTTCGCCGTCGAGGCTCTGAAGGGCGCGAGCACCCGCAGCTATCTCGACGCGCTGCACCGGGAGATCGAGCGGTACGGCGAGTCGGGTCGTCTCGCGAACTACGAGTTCGTCTGTGGGCATTTCGGGGGCGGCACGCCTTCGGCTATCCCGGCGAGCGACCTCTTGGCTGTCAAGTCGGCGATCGAGTCGCACTTCGACGTCAAGCCGGCGACCGAGCTGACCGTGGAAGTCAATCCCATCAGCTTCACCGAGGAGAAGGGGCTCGCCTACGCCGAGGGAGGCGTGAACCGGATCAGCTTTGGCCTGCAGTCGTTCGACGACCAGACGCTGCGCACGATCGGTCGCCCTCACCGCGCGGCGGACGTCGAGCGCACGCTCGCTGTCATTCGGAGCGTCGGCTTCGAGAACTACTCGCTCGATCTCATGTACGGCGTGCCCGGCCAGAGTGCAGAGGATCTGCGCCGCGATCTCGTCAAAGCGGTCGAGACCGGAGCGACCCACATCTCGTGCTTCCGGCTCGAGATCATCCCGTTCACGGTGCTCAGGCTCCGCGAGGGAGCGGGCATGCTCCCGGAGCGGCTCTCGGTCGAAGCTCTCAACGAGATGGATGACCTCGTCAGCTCGTTCTTCGTGGAGAACGGCTACAACCACTACGGCGCGTTCAATTTCGCGAAGCCGGGCTTCGAGAGCGTCCACAACGAGATCGCCTTCGCTGCGCCGCAAGGCGAGTACGTCGGGTTCGGAAACAGCGCGTACTCGTACATCGCGGGGCACGTCTACGCGAACCACGCGGGCCTGGGCTCGTACATCGAGGCCGTCCAGGCGGGCCGCGACCCGATCGCGCTCGCGCACCGTGCGGACGCGCACGAGGAGATGTCTCGCTACTTCGTCCTCGGCCTGAAGTTCTTCCGGGTCTCGCGCTCGGGATTCTCCGAACGCTTTGGGCTCGAGCCGGAGTTCGTCTTCGGCGAGATCCTCGATCGTCTCGTCGGTAACGACTTGCTGGCGATAGAGGCTGACGACTACGTACTCACGCACACGGGCCGGCTTTTCGTGAACAACGTCATCAAGGAGTTCTACGTCGGAGAAAGCCGCGGATCCAGGCAGCATCTCGATTTCGCGCCGACTCTGACCGCGAAACAGATCGAGTTCTACGCTCGCAAAGCCGGGCTGAGCGACGCGAAGGCGTCGGCATGAGCGATGTCGACCCCGGGGCGGAGATCATCCGGCTGAGGCCGGGAGCCGCGATCTACGAGATCTCGACCGACGAGCTGCAGATCTCCTTCCCGAACTACACCGCGACGTTCACGAGTCCCGACGTGACGAACGCGGTCCGCGCGATCCTCGCTGCACTCGACGGCGGAGCGCCTCGCGCGTCTGTCATCGAGACCGCCGCCGCTGCGACCGGCTTCTCCCCCGACGTCATCGACTACCTCGTCGACTCGCTGCTCGGCTCGAACTGCCTCTACGTCGGGTCCGAGGAGCAGATCGGCACACCGCTGCGTGAGTTCCAGGCCTACATCGGCGACGCGGACGCCGACTTCGAGGAGCGCCTCGCCAACGCACGCTGCGTTCTCGTCCAGCCGGCCGGCGACCGGGGCGGCATCGCGGAGGCGTTGGCGGAGCTCGAGGTCAAGGTCGACGTGATCGAGGCCACGCCGGGTGAGAGCTCGAGCCCGCCGCTCGACGCACTCCGGGAGGCGCTCGCGTCGGCGACCGTGGTCGGGTGCTGGAACGTCCCCTATCGCTCGCCGTTCGCGCGCACCGTCAACGAGATCGCCATCCAGCATCCGGTGCCGGTTCTGTTCGGAACGTGCGAGGGGATCGTCGGGCGCGTGGGGCCGTTCGTGCTGCCGGGCAACACGGCCTGTCTCGAGTGCCTCAACGACCGTCTCCTGTCGCTCGCCGGCGGGCCCGAGCTGCGCGCATACCGCGCGTACAGGCTCCGCAACGAGGAGATCGTGCCGCCGCCGTGGCCGTCCCACCCGCTGTTCGTTCGCGCGGTCGCGGCTCTGTTCGGCGTCGAGCTGCTGAACGTCGCGTTGCGGCGCCCGTCGGTGACGTCGGGAGGCTTCGTCGAGTACCGGCTGGGTGACGCGGGAGCAGAGCGCCACCCCGTTCTGCGCGTGCCCGGCTGCCCGATGTGCCGGCCGCAGAGCTCGAAGCGGCTCGCCTGGGATGTTCGGTTTCAGGCGCCGGCCGTCAAGGGCTCGGCTTGACGGATCGAGCCTACGCACAGTCACTGGCCGAGTTTTCCGCCCTCGTCGACGAGCGCTGCGGGATCATCCAACGCGTTGACCTCCTGAAGCTGTCGGAGATCGACCCGGTCCTTTTCATGGCTCACGCTGCGGGCTGCGACACGAGCCCACTCAGCGGCCTTCCGGCTGCGAACACGGGCGCCGCCTGCTCTGCCTCCCCGGAACGAGCCGTCGTCCGCGCCTGCGGCGAGTCGGTCGAGCGGTACTGCTCCGCCTTCTTCGACATCGGTTCCTTCCTGGTGGCCGCGGATAGCGAGTTGAAAGCGGCGGGCCGCGCGTTCGTCCGTCCCGAGGATCTGTATCCGTTCGCTCCGTGGCAGTACGAGCGCCCCGGCTTCGCGTTCGAATCGAGCGCCGGTCGCACCGTCAGGTGGGTCGAAGGGACGTCTGCGATCAGCGGCGAGCCGTTCCTCGTGCCTGCGAGTTGCGTCTACGTCCCGTATCTCTTCGACCACGCCGTCGAGCCGTTCACGCACATGTCGATCTCGACCGGTCTCGCGGCCGGACGGAGCGTCGACGACTGCATTGCGAAGGGGATTCTCGAGATCCTCGAGCGCGACGCGATGATGATCGTCTGGCACGGGAAGCTCGCCACGCCGCGACTCGATCCGGCAAGTTGTCTCGGGCTCTCGCCTCTGATCGACCAGATGCTGCTGAAGAGTTGCCGGGGTTCGACGGAGTGGTTCCTGAACGTCCTCACGCTCGATGTCGACGTCACGATCATCAGCGCCGCGCTGATCGACGCCGGCTCACCGCCGCTCTCCTCGTTCGGGATCTCCGCGAGCGTCGACCCGGAGCGCGCGCTGATGCTCGCGCTCGAGGAGGCGTTGCTCACGCGTCTCCTCATCAACCGGCTCGAGGAGGCGCAGGAGGCGCGCGACTGGGAGCCGGACACGGTCCAGACACTTCACGCCCACCTCCTCTCCCATGCGACCTCACCGAGTCTTCGCCGCGAGCTCGAGTTCCTTACGAACAGTGACGAGGTCATCACGTTCGAGGAGCTCGCCCGGCGGGCGACGGTCGACAGCGACTCGACCGTCGAGCAGCGCGTCGCCGCTGCCGGCCTCGATGCGATCTGGGCCGACGTCACGACCGACGACGTCGCCGAGTTCGGCTTCCACGTGATTCGCACGGTCATGCCGGGGATGCAGCCGCTCGACAGCGACCACCGCTATCCGCACCTCGGAGGTGAGCGCCGTATCGGCGTTCCCGCTAGGCTCGGCCTCGAGTCGCGGACGGAGTCGGCGATCAACCCCGCACCACACCCCTTCCCGTGAGCGCAGCCAACACCGAAGCCGACACCGAGGAGCAGGCCCGCCGCGGCCGGCTCGACGGGAAGGTCGTGATCGTCACCGGCGGCGGATCGGGCCTTGGCCGGTACTACTGCGAGGCGCTGGCGGGGGAGAACGCCCGCGTCGTCGTCGCAGATCTCGGCGGCGAAGCCGCGGTCGAGACGGCGGCCGCCATCAATGCGAAGTACCCGGAGCAGCGCGCCGTTGCGATTCCCACCGACGTGACCGACCAGACCAGCGTCGAGGCGATGGTCAGCGGCGCGGTCGAAGCCTTCGGCACCGTCGACGTCTTGTTCAACAACGTCGGCACGTATCCGCACAAGGATTTCGAGGAGATCACCTACGACGACTGGCGGAACGTCGTGACGGTCAACCTCGACAGCGTCTTCCTCTGCTCCAAGGCCGTCTTGCCGGTGATGAAGGCGAAGGGCGCCGGGAAGATCATCAACGTCGCGACGAACCTCGTCTGGATTGGGCTGCCCTCGATGGTGCACTACATCTCGGCGAAGGCCGGGATCATCGGCTTCACCCGGTCGCTCGCGCGGGAGATCGGAGGCTACGGCATCACGGTCAACGCGTTCGCTCCGGGCGCCGTCATGCCGCCTGTTCAGTACCTCGACCTCGAGTCGCTCGAGCGCGCCGCGTCGATCATCGACCACCAGGCGATCAAGCGCTCCATGGAGGCGACCGACCTGATCGGCATGGTCGTGTTCCTCGCCTCGACGGACTCCGATTTCGTCAGCGGCCAGATCTTCACCGTCGACGGCGGCCTGACCAACCACTGACCGCCGAGATCCCGTCGCGAACTCGCGCGGATCGTGGCACCCTGTCGGAGGTGCGTGCGCTCGTCTTCCTCGGGGCGGTCTTGGCGGTGCTCGGCGCGGCGACGGCCCGGGCAGCGCCGAGCGAGACGCGCCCGCGGCAGCGCATCTTCCGGTACGTCGACACGTCCCGGACGATCGTGTTGCCGCACGGAAAGACAGAGCCGCGTCCCGTGACGACCGAGTTCTGGTACCCGCCGGCGCGGGACGGCAGCGGGCCGTTCCCGCTCGTCGTCTTCGGGCACGGCTTCGCGTCGACGCCGTGGTGGTACCGGCGCCTGCTGCGCGCGTGGGCCAAGGCCGGATACGTCGTCGCCGCGCCGATCTTCCCGCTCGGCAACGAGAGGGCACCGGGCGGCCCGGACGAGTCGGACATCGTCAACCAGCCGCGCGACATGAGCTTCGTGATCACGCGCGTCCTCGCCGCGAGTGCATCGGCGAAGAGCCAGCTGTCGGGGCTCGTCGACCCGGAGAAGGTCGCCGTCGCCGGGCAGTCGGACGGCGCCGAGACGGCGTTCGCGACCGCGTTCGAGTCGCCGTTCTACGACGACCGCGTGCGCGCAGCGCTCGTCCTCTCGGGCGCGATCCTCGGGCCGCACCGCTACGCCGAGCACACGGGTGTCCCCCTTCTCGCCGTGCAGGGAACGGCGGACAAGACCAACCCGCCGATCTACGCGCACAACCTGTTCCACGCCGTCGGGCGGCCGAAGTTCCTCCTCCTGCTGCACGGTGCCGGCCACCTGCCGCCGTACACCGTCCCAGGTCCGACCCTGGACACCGTCGAGCAGGTGACGATCGCATTCCTCGACCACTATCTCGGGGACGGCTCGCTCGGCGCGATCGGCAATGCCGCACGGAGCCTCCCGAGCGCCGCACTGACGAGCGATCCTTAGCGGGTGCCCAGCCTGCAGCGACTCGACCGGTGGGCGGAGCGGAGCCGTCTCAATCCGTACCGCCTGCTCGTCATGCCGCACCCGCTGCTGACCGAGGCGGACCGCGCGGCGTTCGACGGGCTGCTCTCGGCCACACCGCCAGGAGGAGACGTCGCCTACGAGCTCGAGCAGCCGAAGTGGTGGTTTCTGCACCACGCGATCGCGTCGGGCCTGCTCCTGCACGGGACGAACGAGCCGGGGCTCACGGTGCTCGGGACGAATGCGCAGGGCGACGCGCACGGCAAGCCGGTCGAGGCGCTCTTCGCGAGCGACGACCCGATCTGGCCGCTCTACTTCGCGACGGTCTGCCGCGAGACGCTGCGGTACGGCTACATCAACGCGGCGCTGCACGTGCGGGGGAGTTCGCGCTACCTGTTCTCGATCGGGGCCGATCCCGCCTCGCCCGACTCGTGGTGCGACGGGACGATCTACCTTCTCCCGGCGGCGTCCTTCCGCCGGACGGGGGCGACACGGGAGCTCCTGAGCGACGAGTCGCTGGAGCCGCGCGCGCGACTCGCGGTCACGCCCGACGACTTCCCGTTCCGCCGCCAGACGGTCGAGCACCGGGCCGGCGCCAGCGTCTCGGGCGTGGTTTTCCGCCACGCTCTCCGGCGTCCGGCGCTCCGTTAGCGGTCGATCAGGCGCTGGTGCACGGCGCTGTAGCGGTCGCCCTGCGCCTGGAGCTCGGAGGTCGAGATCTCGCGCAGGTCGTCCTTCGTCAGCTCGAGCTCGGTCGCCGCGATGTTCTCCTCGAGCCGGTGGAGCTTCGTCGTGCCGGGGATCGGGACGATCCACGGCTCGCGGGAGAGGAGCCACGCGAGCGCGACCTGCGCCGCGGTCGCCCCGTGGCGCTCGGCGATGCGCCCGAGCAGCTCTACGAAGGCGAGGTTCGCGCGCCGTGCCTCCGGATCGAACCGGGGGAGCCCGGTGCGGAAGTCGCCGCTCTCGAACTCCGTGTCGGGCGTGATCGTCCCGGTGAGGAAGCCGCGGCCGAGCGGACTGAACGGGACGAATCCGATCCCGAGCTCCTCGAGCACGGGCAGGATCTCGGCCTCGGGCTCGCGCCAGAAGAGCGAGTACTCGCTCTGGAGCGCCGTGACCGGCTGCACGGCATGGGCTCGGCGGATGTTCTGCGCGCCGGCCTCCGACAGGCCGAAGTGGCGCACCTTGCCTGCCGCGACGAGCTCTTTCACGGCGCCCGCGACCTCCTCGATCGGAACGTCGGGGTCGACGCGGTGCTGGTACAGCAGGTCGATGTAGCCGGTGCGCAGCCGCCGCAGCGAGTCGTCGACCGTGCGACGGATCGTCTCGGGGCGACTGTCGAGGCCGCTCTCGCGGCCGGCGGCGCCTTCGAGGTCGAAGCCGAACTTCGTCGCGATGACGATCTGCTCGCGCACCGGCTCGAGCGCCTCCCCGAGGAGATCCTCGTTCGTGTACGGCCCGTACACCTGCGCGGTGTCGAAGAGCGTCACGCCGCGCTCGACCGCCCCGCGCAGAACGGAGATCGACTCGCCGCGAGTGGGGAAGGGCGGGAAGCTCTGGCTCATCCCCATGCAGCCGAGGCCGATCGCCGACACCTCGAGACCCTGTCCCAGCGTGCGTGTTTTCACCACTGGAGCCTAGGCAATTCCCGTCGCGCTGAGCAGCAGGAAGACGTTCAGGGCCGTGATCAGGGCCGCGACCATCGCGGCGACGGCATTCGTCAGCCGCCCGTTGACGTGGACGCCCATCACGTCGCGGCGCCGGGTCAGGAGCAGGAGCGGGATGAGTGCGAACGGAATCCCGAAGCTCAGGACGACCTGACTGAGGACGAGCGCCCGCGTCGGCCCGACGCCGATCGCGAGCACGACGAGAGCCGGGATCATCGTCAGGGCGCGGCGGAAGAAGATCGAGATCCGCAGGTTCACGAAGCCCGACATCACGATCTGGCCCGCGTACGTCCCGACGCTCGAGGACGACGCGCCCGACGCGAACAGCGCGACCGCGAAGGCGAGCGCCGCCGTCCCGCCGACGAGGTGCGAGAAGCCCGCGTGTGCTCCTTGAATCGAGTCGACGTGGGAGAAGCCCGGTGTGCCGTGGAAGAGCTTGGCGGCGACCGCGAGCATCGCCATGTTCACGAGACCCGCGATCCCGAGCGCGATGAGCACGTCGATCCGTACGAAGCGAAGCATGCGAGTCCGCTCGGCATCGCTGTGCAGGACCGTTCTTCCCTTCGTCAGCGCCGAGTGGAGATAGATGACGTGCGGCATGACCGTGGCGCCGATGATCCCGACCGCGAGATAGACGGAGCCGGAGCCTCCGAAATGCGGGACGAGGCCGCGCGCGGCGCCGCTCGCCGACGGGCCGATCTTCACCGTTTCGTAGAGGAAGCCGAGCAGGATGAGCCCGAGCAGCGCGCTGATTCCGATCTCGAACGGCCGGAAGCCGCGCCGCTGCAGCTCCAGCAGCCCGAACGCGATCACGCCGGTGATGAAGCCGGCCGGCAATAGCGGCACGTGGAAGAGGAGGTTGAGGCCGAGAGCGGCGCCGAGGAACTCCGCGACGTCGGTCGCCATCGCCATCGCCTCCGCCTGGATCCAGAGGCCCCATGCGACCGGGCGCGGGTACCGGTCCCGGCAGAGCTCGGGCAGGCTGCGGTCGGTGACGACGCCGAGCTTCGCGGAGAGGTACTGGATGAGCATCGCCATGAGGTTCGCGGCGAGCACGACCCAGAGCAGGAGGTAGCCGTAGCGGGCGCCGCCCTGGACGTTGGTGGCGAAGTTGCCGGGGTCGACGTACGCGACCGAGGCGACGAAGGCCGGCCCCAGCATCGCGAGCGTCGCCCGCGAACGGCCACGCGCGAGGATCAGTTCGAGCGGAGTCGCGGCGCTCAGACCGCCGTCTCCCGCTCCACCCGCATCGCGCGCGCGAGCACCGCGCCGAGCGCGTGGGTCTCTCCTCCGACGCGGACGAAGAGCGGCCCGTCGAACGGCTGCCGCTCGACGAGCTCGAGATCCGTGCCGGGGACGATGCTCCGCTCGCCGAGGAAGCGGAGCATCGCGGGGTCGGAGTCGGAAATGCGGACGAAGGTCGCGCGCTCGCCCGGCTCGAGCTCAGCGAGCGCGGGCGCCGCGGTCTCCGCAACCTCGAGGTCGCGACTCGGGATCGGGTCGCCGTGCGGGTCGACGGTCGGATCGCCGAGCTTCGCGGCGATCAGCTCCTCGAGCTCCTCCGACAGCGCGTGCTCGAGGATCTCCGCCTCGGCGTGGACCTCGTCCCAGGTCATGCCGAGGTTCTCGACGAGGAACAGCTCGAGCAGCCGGTGGTGGCGGATCACCTCGAGCGCGACGCGGCGGCCGCGTTCGGTGAGACGCGCGCCGCGATAGCGCTCGTGCTCGACGAGGCCAAGCGCGGAGAGCTTGCGGAGCATCCCTGAGACCGAGCCGGGGCGGACGTCGAGCAGCGCCGCAAGCTCGGTGGTCGACGCGGATCCCTCACGCTCCTCGAGGGTGTAGATCGCCTTCGCGTAGTCCTCGACGGCAGCCGTGCGGCCATGCTCACGTTGAGCCATGCCTAAATCATAGATTAGGTTGGCCACGGCAACGGGGCCCGGTTAGGATCGCGCGATGCGGTGCACCTGGACTGCAGTCATCGCGGCGGCGATCGTCCTAGCAGCGGTTGTTGCCCCACTCGCGGGCGCGAACGGCCCGATGGGCGGGACCGAGAACGCGAGCTTGGCCCTCCCGGCCGACGGCACAGCCACTGTCACCCGCGCACCGATGCCCGCTTCGTCCACCGTCGGCACGGTCACGGTCAAGGCGACGAGTGACGACCACTCGTTCCTCGACACGCTCACGACGACTCTCAAGGAGGACAAGCCGACGTTCGGGGCACGAGCGGTCCACTGTGTCCTCCTGTACGCGCGCCTCGTCAGTACCAAGTACACCGACGTCAGCGGCGACGAGGAGACGGCGCACAGTCTTGATGATCTCTTCCTCCACATCTGCCTCCAGATCGCGCTGTCCCTGTCGCCGCAGAGCGGCGCTGCTTCCCACGCTGCAGGGGCGGCGACCACGGCGAGGTGCGGCATGAGGAATGCGGCCGTGTCGGTGTCGATCACGAAGACCGGCTCCGGTTACACGGCGATCTTGCACGGAACGCCCCACACGTCGAAACCGCGTCGCCTCCGCGTCTCGTGCACGCATACGGCGACCGGACTGAAGATCACGGAAAGGGCTCACAAAGCCCGAGGGAAGCTCGCGAAAGCGACCGGGCCGAAACTCGGCGTCGGCTTCTTGAGCGGGAGCAGTTCCGCCGGCAATCTCAAGATCGGCCTCGGCGTCCGCTAGTACGGAGCACACGCGCCGGGTCGGGCGCACTTCAGTAGGTTCCGGGGATGGAGACGACGCCTCGCCGCCTGACCTTCGGCGCGCACGCGGAGGAATACGACCTCGCTCGTCCGGAGTGGCCGGTCGAGGTCGCGCGCTGGTTCGTTCCGGAGGACGCGGCGCTCGTGGTCGAGCTCGGCGCGGGCACGGGGAAGCTGACGCGCGCGGTGGCCGCGCTCGGAGTGCGAGTGGTCGCGGTCGAGCCCGATGCGCGAATGCGTGCCGTTCTGCAGGGCAACGGCCTCGAAGGGGTCGAGGGCTCGGCGGAGCAGGTTCCGATCGGGGACGGCGAGGCCGACTGCGTCGTCGCCGGCTCGGCGATGCACTGGTTCGATCTCGACCGTGCGCTGCCGGAGTTCCACCGCGTTCTGCGGCCGGGCGGCCGGCTCGGCTTCGGCTGGAACGGCCGCGACGCGCGGCACCCCACGATCGCGCGCATGAACGAGGCGATCTACTCCCGCGCGCCCGACCGCACGCACTGGCGCGAGCGAGGATGGGAGGCCGAAGTGGCGGCCGCCGGGGGACTGTTCGTGGACGTCGAGCACGCGATCTTCGAGCACGTCCTCGAGCTTCCGCGGGAGGCGCTCGACGCGCACCTCTGGTCGTACGCGACGATCGCCTCGCTCCCCGAGCCGGCGCGGGCGAACGTGTTCGCCGACGTCGCCGAGATCCTCGACTCCGATCCGGAGGTGAGCGACGGCCGGCTGCTCAGGCTTCCGTTCGCCGTGAACGCGTACCGCGCGACCCGGGCCTGACCCTTAACACGATCGTAAGGAAATGTTCTGGCGAACGACCGGCCCCTGCTGTCACGATGGGAGACAGTGGATGACCTAACGCCTGGCTCTGCAGGGGAGCCCGTACCGGCGCGCCGGATCGGCCGCGGTGTCTTCGTCGCCACGGTCGCGGGCGGTCTCTCGTCGCTCTGGTGGGGGAGGGCTGCGTGGGGCTCCATCTCGGGCCCGGTGTCGAGGGTCGCCGAGGCCGTCGTGCCGATCCTCCCGTCGAAGGGCTGGCGGATCTACACCGTCGCCTCGACGATGCCCGTCTTCGAGCCGGCGACGTGGCACCTCAAGATCGGCGGCATGGTCGAGCAACCGCAGGAACTGAGCTACAAGGAGCTGCGCGCGCTGCCGCAGGCGTCCCAGGTCTCGGTCTTCCACTGCGTGACCGGCTGGACCGTGAACGGTGTCCACTGGCGCGGCGTCCGCTTCAAGGATCTGCTCGCCGCGGCGAAGCCTCTTCCCGGCGCGCACGCGCTCGAGTTCGTCTCCGCGGAGCAGCCATACGTCGACTACCTCACGCTCGAGCAGGCGATGCTCCCCGACGTCATGCTCGCCTGGGAAATGGACGGCGCGCCGCTCCTGCAGGAGCACGGCGCACCCGTCCGCGTCGTGATCCCCAACATGTACGGCTACAAGAACGTCAAGTGGGTTTCCGAGATCAATCTCGTGCGGGCGCCCGAGATTGGCTACTGGGAGCAGTACGGGTACGACAACGACGCCTGGGTCGGCCGCTCGAACGGCTACGGCGCGTGAAGCCCGGCTATGTCAAGCGCTTCTCCAAGAGCGAGCGTGCGATCCACTGGGTCAACGCGCTCGGGTTCTTCTTCCTCCTCGCGACCGGCCTGATCCTCTACATCCCGCGGCTCTCCATCGAGGTCGGCCGCCGCCAGTTCATCCAGGAGATCCACTTCTGGGGAGGGGTCGGCTGGGTCGCGTCGCTCCTCATCGTCGCGGTGCTCGGCGACCGGCGCGGCCTGCTGCGGACGGCGCGCGAGCTCGACGCGTTCGCGCGCGAGGACGTCAACTGGCTCAGCCGCCGGCGCCCACGCGAGCAGGCGCGGTTCAACGCCGGCCAGAAGGTCAACGCCGCGCTCAACGCGGCGTTCATGGTGCTCTTCCTCGCCTCCGGGCTGCTGCTGTGGTTCGGCGAGCAGGACACGCGCTTCCGCTTTGCGAGCACGGTCCTCCTGCACGACGGGCTGCTGTACGCGTCGCTCGCGCTGCTGCTCGGCCACCTGTACCTCTCGCTCATCCACCCGACGACGCGGCACGCGCTGCGCGGGATTGTGCTCGGGAACGTCCGCGAAGACTGGGCGCGCCGGCATCACGCCCGCTGGGACACCGGCGAGTAGAACGACAACGGGCGGCCCGAGAGCCGCCCGCGGTCGTCGGAAGGAACTCTTGCTACTTCAGGATGGCCGGCTGGACGCCGAGCGTCAGCGTGAGGTGCTTCGTCGCGCCGGCACGGCGGATCGTGAGTGCGACTTTGTCACCGGCGTGCGACTGGGTGACGGCGGAGGTCAGGGCGTCTGCATTGAGGATGCTCTTGCCGTTGTACGCCGTGATCACGTCGCCGACCTTGAGGCCGGCCTCCGCCGCCGGCGTACCGGAGACGACCTGGCCGATTTTCGCGCCGCCACCCGTCGCGTCGCCGATCCGCACACCCATGTAGGCGTGCTGCACGGTCCCGCCCGCGATGAGCGTGGCGGCCGAGGTCTTGGCGGAATCGATCGGAGCGGCGAACCCGATCCCGACGTTTGCGTCCACAGTGCCGGAGGGGATCTGGTCGTTGATCCCGATCACGGTGTTCGTGGCGACGTCAATGAGCGGGCCGCCCGAGTTGCCGTGGTTGATCGCGGCGTCCGTCTGGATCGTGCCGGGGATCGAGGCGTTGTTCGGTGCAGTGATCGTGCGGTTGATCGCGCTAACGATGCCGGCGCTCATGGACTCGGAGTAGCTCGGGCTGAGCGGCGTCCCGATCGCGACGACCGTCTGGCCCGGGAGCACGGACGATGAGTTGCCGAGCTTGAGCGGATGAAGCTGCGAGGCCGGGACGTCGACGTGGATCACGGCGCTGTCGGTCGAGCTGTCGGAGCCGACGAGCGTCGCTTTGGTCGTCGAGCCGTCCTGGAACGTCACCGTGATCTTCGAGGCGCCGCCGACGACGTGCTCGGCGGTCATGATGTCGCCCTTCGAGTCGATCTCGAAGCCCGTTCCGATGGCCTCGAAAGTCTGCGAGCCGAACGGAACGCTGTTGGCGCCGGTGTTCTGCCGGCCGGAGACCGTGACGGTCACGACTCCCGGCGCGTCCTTCGCGTAGATCTGCGTGAGAGAGTTCGTCGTCGACGTGGACGAGACCTGGGTCGTCGGAGAGACGACCGTCGTCACGGCCGGGCTCGCCGACCTGCTCGTGAGGCTGTGAGCGGCGAAGCCTGCGCCGACCCCGATGACGAGAGCGACGGACACAGCGAAGTAAACGAAGCGTGGTTTCATCGGATCGGGTCTCCTTGGACGTCTCTTTGTCGGCTCCAGCTTGCCCGCCGCGCCTAGGACAAGCGTAAGAGTTCCCTGAGCATCGGATGAGAAAGCTTTCCCCCGGATCCTCGATCTGAAATCCTGCCGAGTGGTGATCGCTCAGCCGCCGTCTCCTCCTCCAGCGCAGTTCCTCCGGGTGGACGCGCGCACGCACACGGCGACGGTCACCCTGATCGCGTCGTACGACGGCACGAACAACGGCTTCAACTTCGACGGCTATTCGCGCGAGCTCATGTGGACGGTGCCGCGCAACTGGAAGATCCGCGTCATCTGCAAGAACCGCGGGCCGCTCCGCAACTCGTGCGCCGTCGTGCACGGGCCGAACACCGCGACACCCGCGTTTCGGCACGCGTCCACCGCGCAACCGACGATCGGGATCGAAGCGGGGCACAGCGCGGCGTTCACGTTCCGTGCCTCGCGCGCCGGCGTCTTCCGCTTCGCGTCGCTCGTTCCCGGTCACGAGGAGGCCCGCCAGTGGGACGTCCTCAAGATCGTCCGCCGCGGCCGGCCTTCCGTCGTCCGTCTCCAGCGCTAGTCCCGCGAGCGGCGGCGTATCGTGACCGTCCACCAGATCGCGATCGCGATCAGGAGAACGACGGGCATCACCAGGCCGAGGATGCTGCCGGCGAGGAATGAGGCGGTCACGTCCATGAGAGCTCCTCTGGTTGTCGGGGCTCGCCGGCCGGCGCCGCGTCGGCGGGGGTCGGTTCGAGCCAGCGGTAGACGTAGACGATGAAGAGAACGAAGTTCGCGAGCGACCCGGGCACCCACATCACTCCCGCGCCGACCTGCTGGTCGCCGAGGGGGGAGAGCCCGAACGCACGGTGGTCGAGCGTCGCATAGAACGGATAGAGCGCGTGCGTCGACTCCGCGAGCACGATCGCCAGAATCCAGCCGGGGACTGCGCCCGCGGCGAACCAGCCTGCGCGGCGAAGATGGTCGATTCGCGCGCGCACGGGCGGCGCCTCGAGCAGTGGCCCCCAGTAGAGGAGCGCCGCCGCCATGAAGGACGTGTGCTCGAGGAGGTGGATTCCCTCGTTCCCGGCCGCGGCGTCGTAGAGGTACGGCACGTGCCAGAGGCCGAGCGTCGCGCCGAGCACGCAGACCGCGACGGGCGGGCGCGTCAGCGTTCTTGTCGCCGCTCGCAGCGGGGCGGACCAGCGTCCGCGGGCGAGCCCGCGCGCGACTGCGTGGCGCGGCGCAGCCGGGAAGCACAGCCACATCCGCGGCCACGGCCTGCCGAGCACGAGGAGCGGCGCCGCGAACGCGATGAGGAGCACGTGCTGCGTCATGTGGAGCGCGAACGAGGTGTCGGCCCAATCGTCGAACGGCGGCTCGAGCACGACGAACGTGATCGCGACGCCGAGGTAGAAGCACAGCTCCCGTCCCCAGCGGTGGCGCCCGCGCCCGCCGAGTGCGTACAGCGCCGCGGCGACCGCGCACGCTACGAGCGGCGGGACCGACACGTCTTTAGAGGAGGTAGAGGACGACCCAGGCGACGACGGCGATCGCCGCGAGGAACGTCCAGTAGAAGCTCAGCGAGGTGAGCTCTGCCCGGTTCACGTCCACGGGGTTTTCGATGTCGGGCGCGCCCTGGCCCGGGTCCCCCGAGGCGTGCCCGGGCGGCACCTTGGCGGCGCCGAACGGCTCGTTGCGGTAGCGCCACGACGTCGCGAGTGTGATCTCGAGCCAGAACATCGTCATGAGGACGAAGAGGAAGAGGAACGCCGTCCAGCCGAAGTAGATGCTCGCGTAGCCGCCGTCGGCGGGACCGAAGCCCTCGTGCGTCCACGCGAAGACCTGCACGACGAGGCCGGCGAGGCCGCCAAGGAGCGCGAGGAGGCCCTTCAGCCGCCACCGCGGGCGCCGGTCGGCCGCCTGGTCGGCCACGGCGAGCCGCACGAGGAGAGCGCTCACGACGTAGCACGCGACGACCGCGGTGCCCCAGCCGATCGAGCCGTCGACGCCCTTCGGCTTCCACATCCCGCCGTTGTCGAGCGAGCGGAGGTAGAAGTACCCGAAGAGGAACGCGACGAAGAAGAACGCCGTCGCGCCGGAGAGGAGGTAGCTCGCCGCGGCGAGGTTCCGCGCCATGACCTCCGGCGGCTCCTGCTCGACGGCCTCGTAGCCGGTGCTCTTCTCGGCGAGTGGCGCGCTGCTCATGTCAGTCCCTTCCTGCCGGGGCTCCGGCCGGAGCGAATCCGAGCGGTGTCCCCTCGCCGTAGCCGTATGGGTCGCTCGTGAAGACGGGGAGGCGGTCGAAGTTGTGCACCGGCACCGGGGACGGGAGCTGGAACTCGATCGAGCGCGACCCCCACGGGTTCGCCCCGGCCGGCTTCTTCGCGAAGGCGAGCGACCACACGAGGTTGTAGAGGAAGACGAGCATCGAGATGCCGAGGCAGAACGCCGACACCGAGACCCAGTCATTGATGAACTGGAGCTTGGGGTCATACGTGACGCCGCGGCGCGCCATCCCCTCGAAGCCCGCGATGAAGAGCGGGAAGAACGTCGAGTTGAAGAAGAAGAACATCGTCCAGAAGTGGATCTTCCCGAGGCGCTCGTTGAGCTGGAAGCCGGTCATCTTCGGCACCCAGTAGTAGATGCCCGCGAAGAACGTGAAGACGAGCCCGCCCATGATCGTGTAGTGGAAGTGGGCCATCGAGAAGAAGCTGCCGTGCGTCGTCGTGTCGCTCGGCGCGTCCGAGAGGAAGACACCCGAGAGGCCGCCGATGAGGAAGTTGAAGAACCACGCGAGGCAGAAGAGCATCGGCACCGTGTACCGGATCCGGCCGCGCCAGAGAGTCATCATCCCGCAGAGGAACGTGAAGCCCGTCGGGATCGAGATGAGCTCGGTCGAGAGCATGTAGAACGGCCGCAGGTCGCCGTTCATGCCGCTCACGAACAGGTGGTGCTGCCAGACGAACCACGAGAGGAGCGAGACGCCGAGCAGTCCGGCCACGGCGAGGCGGTACCCCCACAGCGGCTTCCGGGCGAAGACGGGCAGCAGCTCGAGCACGATCGCGAAGCCGGGCAAGGCGAGGATGTAGACCTCGGGGTGCCCGAAGATCCAGAAGAGGTTCTGGTAGAGGTAGGCGCTGCCGCCGCCGGCCGCCACGAAGAACGTCGTCTGCGCCGTCCGGTCGAGCGCCTCCATCGAGAGCACGGCGATGAGCACCGGGGCGGCGAGCACCATGAGCACCGCCGTCGAGATGAC
>Ga0265336_10000419_pt1 | contig 26345 bp, 38 predicted proteins | sample 42119metaG_FD_193583 | JGI IMG/M metagenome (GOLD analysis project Ga0265336, IMG submission 193583) | Rhizosphere microbial communities from Carex aquatilis grown in University of Washington, Seatle, WA, United States - 4-21-19 metaG | ecosystem: Host-associated > Plants > Roots > Rhizosphere...
TGACACGGCCACGGCCATATTGCGGGGCGCCCTTAGATCACTTGCACAAGCGAAAGGAAGCACATGAGTATTCTAGCAGATAAGATCGAACAGGCGGCACGGAAAGGACGTGCAGAATGAGAATCACCGACGAACGGCTGGCGGAACTTGTCGCAGACCCAAACTCGGGGTCCATCTACGCCGCCGCCAAAGCCTACGAGGAGTTGCAGGAGTTGCGGGCGGTGACCGACACGGTGACGCTGCCGCGTGATCTGGTGAAGGATGTCGCGAACATACTGGACGTGGTCGCGGCCAACGGCTACTTCGGCGAAAAAGGATCAATGGTTGCCGCGCGATTCCGCGAAGCCCTCGTAGTTCAAGCCATGAAAGGAGCGAGCAAATGAAATCCCGAACCGAAGAAATCAACGAACTCACGCGGCTGCTGGCCATGGCGAATCAGGAGTTGCAGGAGCTGCGGGCGGTGGTTTCTCAGTTCCCCAAGTTCGCCGACACGGGAAAAACTATCACACCTGATTCAACCTGCTGGTCATACCACGGAGGATCTGATCCGCCGCTCGATTACTTCTCTGGTAGGACGGCGATCATGTGCCCGCACGATTGGTACTCCACCCGCTCGGCAGCCGAAGCGGCCAAACCTCAAGGAAAACCCCATGCCTAATTTCGACGAACTCACCCCTGACCAGCAATATGACATCGCCAAGCGAAGCCATCCGGCCAGCTACGCGGAGTACGTCACATACGACGCCAGGACCAAGACCAGTGAATGGCGGGCGGCGAGGCACCTGGACTTCATTAGCAAGAAGATTGTGCGCGGGATGGCCAAGGGGGGGCTGCGGCTCATAGTCAACGTCCCCGCTCGCCACGGAAAACTGTTGGCGCACAGCACGCCCATGCTCACGACCGATGGGTGGAAAACGCACGGGGACCTGCGGCCGGGGGATTGTGTCTACGGGTTGGATGGGAAGCCCACCAAAATCGTTGCGGTTGGGCAGGAGGACTGGGCTAGTATGGAAGTCGAGCTTGCCATCGGAGGAGGAAGCCAGACCACTACGAAGATCAAAACCCACCCCGACCACGAATGGGCCATCACAGCACGGTCGGGAAATGCAACGGCGCCGAAGAACGCCAATGGTACATGGACATATATTAGGGACACCCTCTGGCTGGCAGGCATGACGCCGTACGGCACCCCCAGAGGAAAGAAACGGGTGCTTAGGTCGGGAAAAACCCCCCGCTGCACATACCAAGTGCCCCAACGCTCGTGTTTGCAGTTCCCCTATCAGGAGCAGCCCCTTCATCCCTACTTCCTAGGGGTGTGGCTGGGCGACGGCAGGTCGTCTGGTGCGGACTTCTGCTACGCGGACAAAGATGAAGTGGTCCTGAGGGCAGTTGAGGAGTTGGGGTACTCGCACTCATGGTACTCCAAGCACAAGACTACCGGAGTGAATTATGTCGGTTTCAAGGACGTGAGGAAGCATCTGATCGACTTGCGGGTACTCAATAACAAGCATATTCCTGCCGCCTATAAGTACGCGTCTCGCGACCAGAGGCTGGAGCTTTTGGCCGGTCTTGTGGACACCGATGGATATGTAGATAAGACTGGGAGGGTGGTGTTTGTCACGGTAAGCGACCTGCTTCGGGACGACCTAATGGAATTGGTGCGTGGATTGGGGTGGAACGTGTTCAGTCACACAACTGCCCCAGCTTTAAGTACCAGCGGCATACAAGGCAAACTTCCAGTGCATTCAGTCACCTTCATACCTGGAGGGAAGGTGCCCACTAGGATTCCGAGAAAGGTTATCGAGGAAGATCCTGAGTACGTGTTTAAGCGGTCAGGGTTCGTGTCTGCTGTTCCCTGCACTCCTGAGATGGGCAGGTGTATTCAGGTCGAGGCTGAGGACGGCATTTATCTGGCAGGAAAGGAACTCATCCCCACCCATAACAGTATGCTTATATCCAAATGGACGCCGATCTGGTTTCTCGAAACTTTCCCGACAAAACGTGTGGTGGTCTGCTCCTACGGCAGCAACTTGGCCGAGTACTGGGGCGCCGAGGCCCGCAACGAGATCCAAAAGAACAAACGCATCCATGTGAGCCTGCGGGAGGATAGCCAAGCGGTCGGGCAGTGGCGCACGCCGCAGGGCGGGGGCATGAAGGCCGAGGGTGTGGGTGGCAGTTTGCTGGGGTTTGGGTTTGACCTCGGCTTGATCGACGATCCGATCAAAAACTACGACGACGCGGTAAGTGAGGCGATCCAAGACACCCTCTGGAACTGGTTCCAGTACACCTTCCTGACCCGCAAGGAGCCAGGCGCCAACATCGTCATCCTGATGCACCGCTGGGCCACCAACGACTTTTGCGGCCGGCTCATGATGGAGGACAAGGATACGTGGGAGTGCATCAAGCTGCCGTGCTTGGCCGATGTGGGCGATCCCCTTGGTCGCTCCCCCGGAGAGGCCCTGTGGCCGGAGCGGTGGCCCGCAGACTGCAAGGAGATCAAGGAGGCGCAGAAAAGCGTGGCATGGTGGCCGATGTTCCAGCAGAACCCCAAACTCGAAAACGAGTCGCGCGTTTACGACCATTTCACACAGGACGGCAACCTTGACAAGAATACGGTACTGAAAAAAGGCCCCGATGAGGTGCTGGCCTTCACCATCGACTTCAACACCAACCCCGGCTCGCACGCGGAGATCTGCCAGTATGACGCGCGGGCGGACATGTTCATCTTCCACGACGAGATCCATGGCCCCGGCTACCGCACGGAGCATGTGATGAAGGACTTCATCAAGTGGCTGGCGAACGAGGGCCACCGGCCGGGGGCGTGCCCGTGGAAGCATGTGGCGATCTACGGCGACCGCAGCGGCAACAGCCCGACGACGGTGACGACGCAAACGGACTACGGCCTGATCCAGAAGATGCTCAAGGAGGCGGGGGTGCCTTTTCGTATGTATATACCTATGAAAAATCCCTCGGTGAACGACCGGGTGTTGACGGTGAACATGGCCCTGCGGGATTTGGAGGGTCGGGTGCATTTAAAGGTCAACCCCCGGTGCAAGCGACTGGTGGTGGACTTTGCAACCCAGCCGCGGGATGATGTGGGGCAGCCGGAGAAGGAGAAGGATCGAAAGCTGGGCCACGCGTCGGATGCGACTGGGTATATATGTTTTTGGCTACGTCCGGTGAACCGGATGGAGTTCAAGCCTCAACGCGTACTAGGTGGATGATGGCCGTATATGTAGATATTTTGATGGAATTTGGGTGGATACTTCGGGGACGCCCCACGAAGTCCTGCCACTTGTTTTCCCCCAACCTTGACGAACTCCATGACCTCGCCCGGCGCATTGGCATGAAGAGGTCATGGTTCCAGGAACACGGCAGCATCCCTCACTATGATCTTACCCCGAGCAGGCGTGCCGAGGCGATTGTGGCAGGGGCTGTCGAAGTCGATCACCGGGAGTTGGTGGAGTTCATGAGGATCATCCGCGCCCGGATGAATGAGTTGACATGCAAAACGCCCTAAAAGAACTCGTAGCCCTGCTCCAGACCCAGCCCATCATCGTGCGCCAGCGCCGCTCCGAGGACGGCCGCAATGAGGGGCCGGTGCTGGAGGTCATCGCCGCGCAGGTGCCGGTGGAGTTGCTGCGGCGGGCTGAAATGGCACTGGCGGATCAGCAGGAGATAGAAACGTGAGCGACTACGCTGACTGGGTCATGGTCAAGGCCACCCGCAAGCACCACCGCTGCGTCTGGTGTGGGCAGTCCATTGTGGTGGGGACATCGTGCTGCAACCAGACCGGAATTGGCGACGATGGGCCGTTTAGCCAGCACCTGCATCATGAATGTGCCTACGACATGGAATGTGCAATTAAGGCCAATGGCGGGTATCCGGTGGAGTTTGGGTATGGGGACGCGGACAGGGAAGAAATCCTTGTGAGGCTTCGTCCTTGATGGGCCTGCCGATTGCCCTTCATGAACAACATCAAGGGCACACCTATCAATTTTGCCTTGAACCCAGAGATGCCTCGGGTGGTTCCGGGCGAGCCGCCTCCGACCGGGGACAGCACGGGGAAGCAGGCCGCCCAGTTCCAACCCAGCAACACGGCCGCGCTCGCGGGTGTCGTTGGGATCGCAGACCCGTGGGCACAAAACGCGTGGGGATGGAGGTCTGAAGCCACCGCCAACCTCCCCGGAGGCACCCCGGCGCCAGGCCTGTTCAGCAACTACAGCGTGAACGGCCTCCCCATTTCTTGGCCGGGGCAATATTCGTACTTCCGAAGAATCCTCAACGACCCCAGCGTCCGCTTCGTGCGCGCGATGGCCTTCGCCCCCGTCCTGACCACCAAATGGGTCGTGCAGGCGTCCAAGGACGCTCCCAAGGACGCCGCGGCCACCATCCAGACCATGTTCGACGACCTGCGGCTCCAGTTCCTTGACGACGCCCTCCGCGGCGTGGACTACGGCTGGTGCGGCTTCGAGCAGTGCTTTGAGATGCTCAAGGACGGCCCCCACGCCGGCACCTTCTGGCTGACCAAGCTCAAGGCCCTAATGCACGACCTCACGAGCATCTACGTGGACGAGCACGGGGACTTCAACGGCTTCAACAACAATGGGCAGCTCGTGTCCCCGGTCAAGACCTGCCTTTACACCCACGATGGGGAGTCTGGTAACCTCTATGGCCGCGGCCGGTGCTGGAACCTGCTGGAAGTGGTGCCGTGGTGGAGGGACGCCAATGAGGGCGCCGCACGCTACGACCGCAAGATCGCCGGGGTGTTCCTGGTCTGCCACTACCCGCCTGGCCAGAGCATCAACCGTGACGGGCACCTGACGGAGAACTACCAGATCGCCCAGACGATGCTTGACAGCATCGCCGCGGGCAAGCCCATCGCCGTGTGCAACGAATTCGCCGGGGAGATGGAGAACAACTTCCTCAACAACATCGGCATGGCTGACCGCACCCGCTGGAAGATCGAGATGTTGGAGGACAAGGGCAGCCGGCAGCCGGGGTTCAGTGACCGTCTCGCGTACCTTGACAGGCAGAAGGCCCGCGCGTACCTGGTCCCGGAGCGGAGCGCGTTTGAGGCCCAGAAATCAGGCTCCAAGGCCGACAGCGAATCCCACGGCGACATCATCCTGGTGCAAGCCGCGATCATCAACGAGCGGCTGACGAGCATCCTCAACGGCAAGGCCATTGACCCCAACAGCCCGGTGAACAACATCCTGCGAGTGAACTGGGGCGAGGCAGCGGTGGGGACGGTCAAGATCCTGCCCGACGCCATCCAAGAGGACATGAAGAAGTTCATGCGCGACATCACCATGCAGATCATTGGTGATGACCCTGTGACCGTCAACACCCTCAGCAACATCCAGCAGATCATGGCCAAGGCCGGGATGCCCCTGCCCACAGACCCCATGAGTGACGAGGAACTGACCGTGGAACTGGAGGGCATTGTGGCCAAACGGGTCAAGGCCATGGGTCCAGTGGGCGGCGGCGGTGATGGCGGCAAGGAAACGATGTCGCGCATCCGTGAGGCCGTTATAAAACTCAATGGCAACGGACATACCGGCAACTGACGCGTGTTTTTGACCTCCGACAAGGGATTTGACCTTTTTCAACCCTAAAAACGGAATTTCCACTTTTTTGTAGTACGAAGTAGCACGTTACCTTTACGAGGACCTCATGAGTACCAGAATCCTGTTCAGCACCCAAGGAACCGGCCTCGGTACTTTCACGAAGGCGTCGGGGGTCTACCGCAAGGACTTCATCCGTGAAGGCACCTTCATCATTCGCAATGGCAAATTGAAGTTCTCCGTGGACGCGAACCGGATCAAGAAGTGGGAGAAGCACTTCCAACTGTTCCGCGAACGGGGAATTTCTGTGCCCCTGACCGTGGACCACATCCAGGTGACACAGGACGGGAAACCCCTCCTGCGCAAGCTGACCCCCGGCATGGCCGAGGCCAAGCGCGGCGACGTGGTGAACATGTTCCGCGACGACTCCGGGCGTGGGATGTTCGACGTGACGCCCTCGGACGCGGACGCTGAGGCCCTCATGATGCGGTGCCCAGAGGTCAGCCTTGAGCTGGACCGCGACTACATTGACGCCCATGGCAACCATTACGACGAGGCCATTACCGCCATCACCTTGACGGCCAAGCCCGAAATTCCGGGCCAAATCATGGAATGGGAGCAGGTGGGGGGCACGACCGCGGCCATTGCCGCCTGCCGTGATCCCCGAGACGAGGGCAGGGAGGTTCTCTGCCTGTCTGCCGAACCCTATGTAGAGTCCAACCAGGAGAGTGATATGGCTTCTATGAGCCCCAGTCTGCTTGCCCGAGCCCGTGCTGCCCTCAAAATGCACAACGATCCCGAGGATGAGGTCCATTCGAAGATGGTGGATCACATGGAACACTGCTCCCGCGGCAGCAGCTATTTGAGCCGCGAAGAAGCGGACAAGGCCATCGCCGACGCCGTTACCGCCGCCACGACCAAGGCCGTCGCGGAAACCACCGAGAAACTCGCCAAGGAGTCCTCGGACAAGGTGCTGAGCCTGTCCAAGGAACTTGAACAGGCCAAGACCGGCACGCGGATGTTGACCATCGCGGAGCTGGCGAAGGATGTGGACGAAGATGCTCTGGAGATGGCGGCCGGGGCCATCAAGACCCGCATTGATGCCCTCGGCGCCAAAGCCACGCCCGCGCAGAAGAAAATGCTCATGAGCAAGCTCGTGGGCGAGGAGGGCAAACGTAACGTCCTGGCCCTGAGCAAGAAAACAGCCACCAAGGTCGGGCTCGACGGCATCCTCTCGGACATGGTATTGAGCATCTTCGAGGCCGGCGACCCGGTGGAGATGGCCAAACTGCTCAAGGAAGAGTCCGGCCACCAGCGCACGGTCCTCAGCCGCGAAACCAACCCTGAAGGCACGCCATCGGAATGCGATGCGGCCACGACCCAGAAAATGATCGACAACGCGAACGGCCGCGTGGCCGCCACACTCGTGCTGTAACGGCGCACTGCCGATGGCTTTTTGAACCAAGCGGGCGTCTTGCCCAGATGAGTCCTCCCAAGGAGATCGAAAATGTCTCAATTTCCTGTCAGCCAACCTGGGTTCGGTCCCGGATCTCTGACCCTGACCCCCCGCATGTTGTTCATCATGGACACCTCGGCGGGCGATTTCCTGCCGCAAGGCCGGTGCATCGACGGGTACAACACCCGTGACCCCGACAACGGTGCCGTGAACGTCGCCGAACTTCGCCCCGGCTTGGTCCTCGGCAAGGTCACTTCCGCCACCACCGGTGGCAACGCGACGGCTCCCATCGTGGGCCAGTATGCGGCCTCCATCGTCGGCACATTGACCAACGCCATCACCAACGCCACCACGCAGACCTCCATCGTCACGACCAACTATTCGGGCACGGAACTCGTGCGGCGCGTCGGCACCTCCGGCACTTTGGTCCTGACGGGTCCCCCGACCACCCTCGGCACTGTGGCCACCTATTCGGGTGCCTACTCGGCCGTCGCCATTGGCACCACGACCTCCACTGTGACCCTGACGGCGCCGGGCACCGCGTTCATCGCGGGCACTTGGATCGGCGTGCTGGACGGCAGCCACATCCCCACCACGGTTCTCTGCGGCGACCTGTTCCCGGTGCGCGTGACCGACATCAACGGCAACAGCATGGCGAACGTGCCCCTGCGGCTCATCCCGATCACCAACAAGCCGTTCAAGACGGCCAACATCATCAACTACAACAGCGCGAACTCCTTGGGGGCCTACCTCAAGACCAAGATGCGCGTTGTGGTCCCCGGCTTCACTTTTGACGACGACTTTTAACAGCGGGGTGTGACCCCGCTCCTTGATCTGTAATTTCGACCCTTTCCGGTCATCCCACTGTCGGAGAACCCCAAAATGGCAACTCTTGAACAAATCCTGCAATTCCGCAACCTTACCGGCGTCATTCGCGCGGTCAAAAGCGGCATCCCGCAGATCGCCCCCGACGACTTCATGAAGCCGGGTCGCCAGTTCCCCGGCAACCGCGGCGAATACTTCCGCATCACCGGCACCCGCCAAACGGCGCGGTCGGTGCAGTACGGCTCTCCGGCCGTGCGGCGTGACCTGCGCAACGTGGACAACATCCCGTTCACCGCCTTCCACACCTTTGAGTCCCAGCAATGGCCCATGGCCCTTATGATCGCCCTCACCAAGATGACCTCCCTTGACCGGGACCAGAAGGGTCAGGAACAGGCCGAGTACCAGACCGCCGAGTTCAAGCGCTTCTTCTCCAACCTCCGCATCGCCACGTCTCTCCAGGCACTGTTCCAGGGCAAGGTCTACTTCGACAGCACTGGCAACCTCGCCGTGGTGGACAACGCCACCGCCGGCGGCACCACGGTCAATTACAACCTCCCGACCAACAACGTGAATTTCACCGCAAGCTGCTCGTCCACCAGCGTCAACTGGAACAACGCCACGGCGACGATCATGACCGACCTGCTCCAGATCCAGACCAACTCCGTCAAGCTCACCGGCTACGAACTGACCCACTGCTTCTACGACGACACCGTGCCTGGCTACATCGGCAACAACACCAACGCCCAGCAGTACCTCAAACTCAACCCCGCGATGAATCAGCAATACCTGACCCAGAATGTGATCCCGGACGGCTTCGGCGGCATCAAAAAGTGGATTCCGGCCGGCCGCGCGTTCTTCAACGACCAGAACGGCACCAACCAGAAACTGCTCACGAACAACGGCGTCGTCTTTACGCCCGACCCCTCGCCGGAATGGTGGGAGATCTTTGAGGGCTCCTACCTGGTGCCCAACTCCGTCACGCCGGTCATCGGCGGCGACTCCAGCATCATCAGCGCCAACAGCACCGAAGTCTTTGGCATGTTCGGCTACGGCGTCCTGGCCCTCAACCCCTTCATGGTTGAGCAGTTTGCCGGGGATACGTTCTTCCCGGCCATCAAGGTGCCGGGTTGCGTGTACTCCTTCCCGGTTGCCTAAGCCGCCCTCCAAGTTGCATGAACAGGTGCCCGCCCCTCTCCGGGCGGGCACCTCTTTTTAGGGGCCTGAGCATGTCGGTCATCACGATCCAGCAGAGCGACATTGAGGCCGTCTGGGGGACGGTGTTTGTGGCCCAGTGGTCCAACGTGGGCGGGGTGCAGCAATCACCGGCCGCTAACCAAGCCCGCATCAACGCCGCCATCGCCCGCGGCTACGCTCAGGTCAATGGCTACCTCAACAACAGCCCCTATCAGGTCCCCCTCAACGCCACCGATGACACCTTTATCCCGGTGGAGATCGTGGATGCGATGGCCACCATTGCTGGCGTGTGGTTGTTCAAGTCCTCGGGCATGAACTACGAGAAGGACACCTTCAAATGGATCGAGAGCAATATCAAACGGGTCAATGACCTGTTGCAGCAGATACGCATTGGCAACTACCAAGTGGCGTGTGCTTTCAACACCGGGCGGCGGCAAACGCCCCAGGTCTGTCGTTAAAGGGTGAGTCATGGCTGACAATGTATTTTTGAGCAACGCCACGTCCCCTAATTGGACCACGGCCGGGAGCTGGTCCACCGGGTCGGCGCCGGTCAACGGTGACATCGTGTTCCTCACCAACAACAACACCCTGCTTACGCTCGGCCTCAACAACAGCACCGTCGCTCTGACCTCCCTGAACATGGTCATGGACTTCACCGGGCAGCTCGGGGTCAACAACTCCAGCAACCAGTACCTCCAAATCGCGGCCACGACGGGCAACATTGGACTGGCGTCGGCGGGCGGGCAGATCGGTTCCGGCAGCACGGTGTTCAACTGGGACGCCGGCACCAGCAGCACGGTGGTCAACATCTTGACCTCCAGCAACGGCGGCAGCGTCGGCAACGCCCCCATCAAGATTAAGGGCACGGCACTGACCATCAACCAGGTCGGTGGCATTTTCAGCGTGGCGGCTCTAGCGAGCGAGACGGCCACGGTCAACACCCTGACCGTGACGAGTTCGGCCCAAGGCGTGTCGCCGCAGGCGTGGGTCGGCCCTCAATGCAACATGAAAACCCTCACCATGTCCTCGGGTGCCGTCTACGACAGCTCCCAGCAGATTACCACGTCCGCGTCCCTGTCACGGTCGGGTACCCTGCTCACCTACACGGGCACGGGTGGCTTCGCCACGTTGGAGGTCGATGCGGGGGCGGCGGTGCGGTACAACGGCAACGGCAGCGTCAATAGCGTGATCCTGACGGGCAGCATTGACCTGAGTGGCGGGGGTGGCGCGGTGACGTTCGGCAACACGACCCTGTACCGGGGCGCGAGCATCAACGATCCCTTGGGGCGGCTGGTGTTTACCAACCCGCCGACGATTGTGGGATGCTCGCGCACCGAAGTGAGCATCAACCTCGGTGTCGGGAGGTACGTCTAAGTGGTGATGGTGGACTTGACGGACAGCCTTGCTCCGATTTTGAACAAGTGGCTGATGGGCCGCCTGACGGCCGCTGCGCAGTTGATCGCGGATGACCGCGTGAACGACATCAAGGAGAGCATCGGCACGGAATGCCCCACTGAGTACAGCACGGGGAAGGCAGCCGCACACAGTCCTCCGGGGGCACCCCCCTATCGCGAGACAGGGTTGCTGGAGAAGGGCATTTCAGCGACGGTGGAAAACCGACTGCCGGAAGAAATCGACATTGTGGTGGTCAGCCGCAGGGCCGTGCGAGGCAGGGTTCCGACCTACTTGGAGTTTGGCACGCCCAAGATGGCCCCGCGCCCCTACATGGGTCCCGGCCGCAACCGAGCGATCCTACGGGTGCCTGAGATTCTCCAGCACGTCTGTGGCGGGGGTGTTTGATGCTCCGCGTGATGAATGCCCTTCAAGCCTTCATGGCCGCCAACGCGACCATGCAGACCTTCATCGGCGTCAACGGCCCATACCTGTCCCTCCCCCAGCCGTATCCGGCCCTGCCTTATGCCATGCTGACGCAGGTAGGGGGCACCCCCAACTGGCAGAGCTTCCAAGGCATCTACGTGGCCCGGAGCCAAATCAGGATCACTTTATGGGACCGGGACCAGCAGCAAAACTGGACCAACGGGGAATTTGTCGCATCCGTGTTGGATGTGCAGTCGAGTTGGACCCTCGGAGGCAGCGACGAGTGCCGATTGCCTATTAGAATCGAGGAGCCTCGATACCTTGAAATGTCGCCCGACAAGAACGGGATGAAGATTTTCGGGTGTGTCTTGGACTACCGCTTTAACGTCCAGCGCACGCGGGGCGTTGCCTAACACGGAGATTTACCATGGCCGGAACTACTGGTGTACTTTTTGGCACCGATGCGTCCTGCTCGGGCAACATGCCGGGGCTCTACAATGCCTTTACCGTGACCGTCACGCAGGGCACGGCAAAGGCCGTGGGCTTTGGGGACGGCTGGATGCGCACGCGCGGCACGGTGGGCTCCATCAGCGGGTCCATGAGCGGCTTCGTGGAGAACGGCACCAACAACACGCCAGCCACCGCCATCGCCAACATGGGCGGCCAGAACCGCACCGGCAGCACGGTGACGTTTACCTTCCAGACGGCCGGGGACAGTATCTCGTTCGTCGGTATCACCAGCGGTCTGGGATTTGATGTCCAGTACCTCGGCAACCAAACTCTGTCGGTCGGGTTTGAGGGCGATGGTTCGCCTACGGTCGCCTGGACGCAGTAATCGCCCCGCCACGGGCTTTTGAAAAGGGTCTGACCTATGCAGTATTTTCAGCTCAAGTGTGAGATGGAGGGGGGCACGCCCCACACCTACGGCATCTCCAAGTCCCAGTCCGTGCACACGCCGGAGGCGGCGGCGCAGTTCGCCACCGAAGTCGTGGGCATGGCGGAAGATCGCCCGGTGACGCGTCTGCACTGGAAGGACCCCACCACTGGTGAGTACACCAGCATCGCCAAGGTCCTGTCCTGCGAGATTATGGAAATGACCCCGATCATGCAGAGCAAGGTTGCCGCACTGATCCCGGCGCCCAAAGCTGTGTCCTGATACGCCCCGCCACGGGCGTTTTGTCCAGCCCCCGCAAGGGCGTCCTCTTACGTAAAGGGTCTGTCATGTCTTTTGGTGCCCCGTATGTCCTCCCTCTCGACGACGGAACTACCCACGCTGTTTTCACCTTCCCCCTCCTTAAAATGCGTCAAGTCGCGGAACTCCAAGCGGCCATGACCGCGGAGCGCATCGCCATCCTGCGCAAGAACCTCGACGAGGCCAAGGTGCCGGCCTCGGAGCGCGCCCAGCGGCTGGCGGCCGTCGAGATCAACACCATCAACATCTTCGAGCTGCGCAACTGGGCCGAGACGCCAGCGGGCAGCCTCAAGGTCCTGGCCAAGTCCCTCGGCAAGACCGAGGACGAAACGGACATTTACCTGCTGGGGCTTGACCCAGTGCAGGTGGCCGAGGCCGCATTGCGTGTGACCGGATGGGTGCCCCCGGTCGTTGCCCCAACCCCCAAGGAGGAAAAGCCAAACCCTTAGCCTACCGGCGCGAGATAGAATGGGTCCGTGATCGGTGGCTGATATCCCATTTCTACGGCGTGGACGCGATGGGATTGACGGTGCCGGAGTTTCTTGACGCCCTAGCCAACATCAGCAAGGTGCAGAGTGAACTCAGGCCCAAGACCCTAGAGGAGATCACGGCGATGATAGCCGGGACGCAGGCTGAGAGGTTCAAGCAGGCGCGCAAGGCCAAGGAAGCGGCCCAGATGAGTTTGTGGTGACGTATGGAAGAACTGGCTGACCTCGGTTTCAAGATCCGGCTCATGCTCCCGCAATGGACGCAGGATCTGGCACAGGCCGACCAGGTTTTCAACCAGTACAAGATGAAGTGGGAGGCATCCACGCAGGTGTCGGAGCCAGCCCAGACCATCTACGGGTTCAAGCGGAGCGGGGCGTCTATTGCGGGGCCGGGGAACCCGTCCATCGGCGGGGGATTCACAGGGTTCGCCACGGGGGGCATTGGACCCAGCGGAACGCCGTTTGGTCGCAGCCTTGTGGGAGAGGGAATCAGTCCTTTGGCGGTGGCTTTGGAGCAGGAACGGCGGCAGCGAGTTATCCAGCAGCAGGGCATGGTCAACATCTCAGGTCAGGGTCCGCGGGGTCCGGGGTTCAGCAACATCTCCGCTGGGGGTATGGGGATGCCCAATCAGGAATTCTCCATCGTCGGGGACGCCCTCGCTGGCGTGGTCGGTGAACAGGCTTCCTTCGGTGACGAGGCCGCACGCAAGAACGCCGCTAACAAGTTAGGTCCTCAAGGCAAGATGGGCCTGCGCAACATCATCTATGGAACTATATACGGCCTCGTGGCGGACGTGGTGGCTCAGGGCATTGGTGCGGCGTCCCAGTACAGTGCGGGCATGTCCCTCACCGGCAGTAACCAAGGAGCGCAGGGGCGCCTCATGACCCAACTGCCCCGCCAAATTCTGGGGGCGGTGCCTATCATCGGAGGCGCTCTTTCGGGGCTTGCGGGTGCTGCGGGCCTTGACCAGATCGAGGCCCAGTTAAACCTCGCCGACGCGCAGGACATGGGTACTTCCATGCGGTCCTCGTCGGGGTATGCCACCCGGCAGTCGGGCATCCAGTCGAGCAGGTATCAGGCGGGTGCCGGCCGCTTCTCGCAGGCTCGGTCGGATATTGAGTCCCAGAAGGTGGCCACCCAGCAGGCACGCGCTCAAGTGTCCAGGGACCTTATGGCACAGTGGGACAAAGAACATCCGGATGCTCGCAGCAGTTCCTGGTACACCTTGGGAGGTCGGGGGTACACCCCCAGCCTGCTCGGGGCGTCGTCGGTGGATTTGGCACAGGCAGACAGGGAGAGAGTTGACGCACGAAACGCCTACGCTAAGACGGTGGCCGCGGACACGAGCAAGGCGATGCAAGTCACCAAAGACGCCAGTGCCAATCAGGATCGCGAGGAGCAATACCAAATTAGCTCGGCCAAGAACGAAGTCCAGCGGTACAACCCGGCCAATCGGTACACCCCCTACGCCGCCATGGGCGACTACGAGCAGAACCAGTTTGGCTACGATGTCAGCCACCTTGGCCCCAAGGCCAATCGCAACGACTGGCAGTTGACCATTGCTCAGGGCCAGATGGCGTCCAACCGCCTCGGGTCCGCGCAGCGGGACGTGGCCGAGCAGGTGGCCTTCGGCGGCGTGCGGCAATACAACCCCTACACCGAAAGCACGCTCTCCTTCACGGATCGCAGCAAGGAGACTTCCATCGACGCCTACAACAGCCTCCAGAAGGCCATTGAGGATTTGAACGCGACCATCCAGCAACTGCAAAGGGCGCACCCATGAGCCAGGCCAACTTCCCCAACTTCGTTCTCAACCCCAACGGCACCAGTGGGTCGTTCGAGTCGTATTTACAAAACGACATTGAAGGGTCATCACTCTCCATCACGCCCACGCTCATTTCGTGGATGGAAACTATCACTGTTTTTGGCTACGACAAGGACGGGAATGACCCCGGCAACAACCTGTTCATGCTCTTGGACGCCTACAACAAACTTGCCACTGGTGCCAACTCGACTGATGCTCCCTTGGTGCGTGTGGGCGATCCGCACTACTCCGGCAACGGGGCCTATGCTCAGTCCGTGGACCTGTCCCCCCGGACCTCCGACAGCACCGTCAATATCCGGCAATCCATCCGCTATATCATGCCGGGGGCCTTTGCGGAGGTTTCCTACGAGACATATCAGCAGACCGAGGTGCGCACTTTTGCCGAGGACCCGACCGGCTGGTTGGATGGTGCTGGAAATGACACCCGCCTGACCGTCATCAGCTTCGCGCCCCAGAGTCAGATCGGGAAGATCATGGTGGCGGCCACCAACACCAATGTACCGGTGGTGTCGCGGGTCAACGTGCCGTGCATCACCAGAGCTATGAGGATAACTCAATATGAACTCCTATCCACTGCGGACAACGGACCTTCCATAAACTCGGGCGCTCATCGTCCTGTGTGGAATGCCAAGGCTGTTTGGGGGTTCCCTGCGGGTGCCTTGCTTTACATGGGCCGGCAGGCACAGACGGACGGCACCCCCATTCACCGATGCACCTACACCTTCCTCATTAATCAGTACGGGTGGCACCACTTCTACGGCGTATACACTGCCCAAAACGGGTTGATCCCCTACGTCATCACCCCCATTGACCCCACCAAGGTCACTCCTCAGCAGGCAACGGTTCCCATGCCCGGTGCGGCGGGGGCAGGCGGCATCTTTGGCACGGCCATGGGTGCGCCCAATGGGACGGCCGCGTGGAGGATGCTGCCCTCAGTGGACTTCTCAGCCCTCTTCATGAACCTCAAGCCTCCCTTCAACAAGAACGGAGTTCCACTACCCGCTGCCGTTGCCGCACCGGACCTGTCCTCAGTGGGAGCTATCCCATCCTCCGACCCGTCCATGCCCATTCCCACGGACATCTTCTCCGGGTCGCTCCCTCCAATTACAACTGTTGGATTTCCCCAGCCCCCGATAGGACTGTAATGAGCAGAACTCCCACACCTCCGATCAGCCCCAGCCCCTTCATCCCGCGGGGCACCACGCGGTCCCTGAACATGGTCCGCTCGCAGCTCAACGACCTGAGCATGATGTCGGGCCAGGCCGGGCACATGGCCGTGCAACGCGGCCCGTTGGGTACCAGCTTCATTGACACGTCGGTCGATCTCAATGGGGAGGGCGGGTTCTATGGCGTGCTGGTCAATGCCGGTCCAGCAGGCACAGCCGACTTCCCCGATGCCCGGTACTGGGTGCGTGAAGTCTCCCTCAGTCAGACCCAGGGGGCGTCCATGACGGATTCCGTGGCGGCATACATGGGCGCCTCCTTTTTGAATTCAGACGGCAGCTATGGCGGGGCGAAGTGGCTGGTGGCCACGAACCTGCTGGAGTGTATGGTCGGAACCCACACCATGACCGTGCTGCCGGCCAACACGCCCATCTCGGCCGTTCTGCCGCCGACAGCGTGCATCGTGTGGGTGCAGAAGATCCAAGCCGGCAAGTTCACCAACCTGCCGCAGGACTACGGCAACGAGGTCTATGTTTTTGAGCCGGTCACGTCCGCGGGCGGACTCGCCTCCCTCTTCGTCAATATCACGGGCTACTCGGGCAGCGGGCCCACGAGCTGGAACCCCTACGTCGCGACGTTCCCCGACGCCTCCACGGGCAACGTGTACCAGCGCGAGGACCTTAATGGCATCGCGGGGACGCCGGGATCACTGGGGGCGAACGTGGCGACGGACGGAAGCACGACCGGAGGGTGTCATGTTCAGCCGGCGGGGCTTGGTCGCAGGCGCGTCGATTGGGACCCGACCATCCCCGGTTACGTGTTTGAATTCCAGAACTCGGCCCAGTAGTAGGAGATGCGATGCCCATCAACGCCTGCTGCTGCGGCCGAAATCCTTGTGCCGATGGCTGCTGCCAGTTTGTGGGCGTCGTGGCTCCGGGTCGCATGGGTGTCGTCACAAACAACAGTGATGGCACTTTTGCTGCGGGATACAACATCATTGGCCCTACGGCTACTGTGGAGCTGCTCTGTTCGGCGTTCACGCGCAACGGAGACGGAAGCTGGACTGGAGTCCTCGACGTTTTCTCCGGAGGATCAGCGCCGTCGGCGACGATGACCAGCGTTGTCACTGACAGTGGTTGCCCGCCGCTGGGTGGCCCGATCTGGAACACAACCAACAACTACGACGACGTCTACAACGGCGGAATCCCGACCGGCAGCGCAACGATACAGGAAATGATCTCGGCAGCGGTCTGCGCCAACGGGACGGCATCCCGGCCGGCGACAACCAGCCTCATGCTCATGCTGGCGCTAATCGGCACCGGAAGCACGCTCACGCCGACGCACCTATCGGAAAATTTCCAGGGGCCGCAGTCCCACACCGCATCCAATTACACCGTCTGGGATGGGACGCTGGGATACAACGGGGGCTACTGGATTTCCAACCCCGGCAGCGGATTCACGGTCTCGATCAAGCAGAAAGATGGCACGTGGGGAGATTTTGTCATCTATATACATGATGGTGACCCGGACATTCAAATGGAGATCATCGTGGGTCCCGAGGACAGTGATGATGTTGCGAGGATTGCCAATGCGATGGTCTGGAATTTACCCCAGCCCGGGCACATGGAATCGCCCGGTTACAGTTGGAACAACGAGTATGGCGTGACGGAGAATGGGGGATTCACGATGGGGCCGTTCCGCGTGGTGCTGGGGGCCGCACCATGAGACCAGGATCGCGGCCATTCTCGGTACCGGCGGATTTTGACCGCGTGAAAGCGGCCGAGATGGGCGCGGTATTCAGCGCCGATGGAACGGGGGTGTGGATGCCCCCGGCCGACTTCGCGCGCGTCGCACGAGGTACCGCACCGCTGGACGCCGCCGTCCAAGCCCGGATAGCCCAGCAGCGCAGGCAATGTAGGGGCTGCGGGGACCCCGGCGTGGATGGCCTCTAACCCCCATGCAAAAAATAAAAACTCCTCAGTGCAAAAAATAAAAAAGCCGGAGCTGCTCAGGCCCCGGCCGCGGCACACGCCGCCCTTCGACGAGGCCCTTTCCAGTCGCACCATGAATGGTAGATGCCTCGGGGAGGTCTGGTCAGTTTATTGTTGTCGCCTCGTCAGCACAGGTCCTGGCACCCACACACTCATCCACTTGAGGATTTTGTCGTCATCCTTCGGGCTTGTCACCACAGTATCCCCCACAACCTTCGCGTGAACCGCCTTGGTCAGGGACACCAACCGCTTGGCCAGTGCGGGGGCGCTGCCCATGCCCGGCATGACCACCCGGCCTTCTGAGAAGTGTCCCAACAACCAGAACAGAATCGCGTTCTCGTCAAGCACCGTGTTGGCCGGCATGGTCGCCTCCCCACTCCAATACCAGTTGCGATAAGTGTGCATCAGGAAGGAACTTGTCCGGGTGGAGAACCGCACGCGGTCGGTGCCCGTGGAGTCGATGCGGAAATCGAACAGGTTCATGTTCGGGTCCTGGCACTTGGCCATGATGATCGCCATGCCCATCGAAGCCCACCGCTTGCGCGATCGGGCCAGTCGCAGGCGGCACCCAGACCCCTGCACATGCAGGGTGGCTCCGAACAACATCAAGCAGTCAATCAAGTGGTACAAGTTGTCGAAGCGCAGCGGTCTGTTCGTAGATGGTGGTTTTAGAGACACCCAGAACTCCTTGCAGCTGGGTTTCGGTGCAGCCGCAGAATATCTTGCCAATCAGGATGCAGATGCCGTAGCCCGGCCCTCCCGCAGTCTCCAAGGTCTTGACCATGTTGCGAAGGGACTCGGCCTCCCGCAGGTCCTCGGATGGGTCACTCTCCTCGGCGGCGTCGTAGTCCTCGACCGAGCTGCGTTTGCGGTTGGCCTCGTGCCGGGCCGTGCCTTTGCGGCCCTCCAAACTGCGCACCTCTTCAATGACGAGGAAGTGGGTCTTGCTCTTGGCGTAGGGCTCAATATCGCCGCGGGACTTGTCGTAGAGGTGCAGGGCCTTGAACAGGCACCCTCCCGTGAGATCCGACGCCTCCTCGCCCAGATGCTTGCGCACATGGGCCGTGACAGGACCCAGGAGGCGGCTGCTCCAAAGGCTGATTTCAGCGGGCGTCAATGGCGATGCCGTGGCGGGCATGGGATGACCCCTTAACTGGTTTGGATCATGTTGATGGTGACGATGATGGATTGCGAGCTGGTGGTGTCAGGACCGCCGCCCGTGGCTCCGCAGCCAAAGCCGGAGACATTGCCCACGGACTGGTTGGGGGCGCTTAGGCCGCCGACCAGTGTCGCGGTTTGACCGGGTCCTGCCCAGACTAGGGGACCGGATGCCCGCCTCACCGCCAGCCAGTTGGTGGTGCTGGTGTTGAAGAAGGCGATGGCGCGGGCGCCACAGTCCGCGAGGATGGCCGCGGGGGTTGCGGAGGAGCTGCCGGCGACTGTGCCGAAGCCTAGGGTGGGGTCGATGGCCATGACGGCCTCCTTGGGTTAGGGTTGTTGGGTGTTGGTTGTTGAGCACATTTAGTATCCACCTTTTGCGTTGTCCAAGAGCATGTTCAGCAGGAGCGATTCGTCTGACCGCACCGTCGCTGGCCCCGTAATGAAGTCGGTGGATTCGCCAACCATTGCCCCATTAAAATCGATGGCTTTGACGGTCCAGGTGTGGCTCTGTGAGTCATTGGCTTTGATCCCGGTGAAATTCTGGTTGAAGCACAAATATCCCTGACCGCCGTGGTCGATATCGACCGTCCAGTACACGGCCGCCGGATTCGTGTCGCTCCAGTACAGGTCCAGCGTGGCTCCCCTGACAATAAAGAGCCCGCTGACGGTGTAGTTGCTGATAGCAAGCGTAAGGGTTCCGGGCGTGAAAGACTCAGCCGAGTTGGTGCCCGTGACTGTCAGAATATCCGTCCCCACGGCCAAGGGGGCATAGGTCAGGGTGCCGCTGGTGGCCGCGCTGACGATGGTCAGTGTGCCCGAGGTCCCGATCAGCGCGCCGGTGGAAAGGTAGCCGTTCGTCGCGACGATGGTGAGGCTGCCGCTGATGCCCCGCGTGCTGGTGTCAGACCAGGAGAGCGGCATGAGGAGTCCGGCGGTGGCGGCACTGCCGTTGACGGCGGTGAGGGTGAGGGAGATGGAGGGCGCCAAAAGGTTACTCTCGAACGCGGCCAGAATGACGTGACCCGCCGTGTTGGGATGCAACGCGTCGGCAAGATTGCCCGCGGTCAGGACGGTAGACCTGTCCACATACTGGATGCTGGCGTTTGCGGCCGCAATGCCGATCTGTGTGCGGTAGTCGCTGAGAGACCGTCCGCCCGTGGACTCGGGGTTGGCGATGATCGGGGACTCAGCAATGATCTTCTTGCCCGGAGCCGCCGACTTAAGAGCGGCGATGAAAGACGCATACCCGGCCCCGAACGCTGTGGCATTCCACACGCCGGTATTCCAGTCGTTGGTGCCCAGCGCGATGACGTAGGTGCTGGCCGAATAGTTGGCGAGTTGCGACGCGAGCGCGGCATAGTTGGCGCTGTACTCAAAGAGCGTTCGACCACCCGCCGCGTCGATGGCCAGGCCCTTCCCGTACTGGTTGCGCAGGAGGATGGTGTAGCCTTGCAGCGTTGGCGTGCCGCTTCCGACGCCCACCCCAATGGAGTCTGACAGCACGACCGCGGCGTTGGGCCCTGGCGCGGCGATGCTGTAACTGGCGGCGTTAGTGATCGAGAATGATTCAATGAACGAACCCAGCAAGGTAGATCCAGGAACATCCTGCCCGCCCCCGCGTAACGTGACCGTGTGTGCCCCCGCCGAGAGTGTGAGCGTATCTGATTCCGTTCCGTTGGCACCAAACGTGTGAATGAGGGCCGATGATGTGGCCCCGTCCGGGATGGCCACCATTGTCGCGCCGATGGTCTGGCCGAAGTTGTTCGTCAAGCCGGTGAACACGATCGCGCCGCCCCCAGCGTTGATGGTGGTGATGACGTGGACTTCCGCCCAACATGATTGGCTGGGGTTGTCACTCACATTGTTGTAGGTGTTGTACCAGACGTTTGAGGCATTGACGCTGATGGTTCCCGTGGACGTGCTGGACACGTAGGTCAGCGGCGAGGGGTCGGTGATGGCCGGGTTGCTGCTGGTCGAGAGCGTAATGTGACCTGTGACGGCGGGCGTGTAGGTGAACGTTTTGGCCGCGCTGCTGGCAGTCCAGATGATCGGATTGGTGGAGAATGTGCCCCCGCTGCCAAGGTCTGAGAGCGTGACGGTGCCGCTCCACGTTCCATTGGGCGTCAGTGTGAAATTGGTGCTGGCGACACCCGATAGGCCGCTGCCGGGCCCGGTGAAAGTGTAGGCGCTGGCGCTGGCCGATGACGTGAAGCCAAAGAGTGCCCCTGTGGTGAAATAGACCTCAGCGAAAGAGGTCGTGGTGATGATGCCGGAGAGGGTCGTGGAGGCCGCCAGCGTGGCGTTTCCCGCACCTATGTTCACATGGTTATTTGAGAAATCAGAGTTGGTGCCGGAGTCAGAGAATGGCGCGCCCAAAGCGAGCACGAGAGTTCCGCTGTCTCCGTCGCCGACAATGGCCACTGTGGTTCCGCTGGTGGTGTTGTTCAGCGGCCCCTGACCCCCGCTGCCAGTGAAGATCGAGAATGTATGATTGGCCTGATTGGGGATGGTTCCGCTGTCGGTCTTGTTGTCTACCAGGCTCCAAGTTGGTGAGCCGTCGGCGTGCATCAGGTACATGATGACGTTGCGGTCGATGCTGGTTGCGTTGGTGGTGATGAGGTAGGCTGTCGAGATGGAGGCGGTCCCGTGGTACCACCAGAGAACTTGCCCGTGATGCGTTCCGGGTTCGACGGCCGTATTGATATGTGACCATGCGCCTGTGGAGAGGTTGTCAATGATCGAAAATCCGTCATCGACGAGGTTGTCCACGAACGTTTTGGAGACGACCGCTGCCAGAATGTCGCCCGCGGCCATGCCGGCGATGGGGTAAGCCAGCGGCGTGGTGGAGCTGCTGGTGGCGACCCGTGGGAGCATCGTGGTTGTTTGTGCCATTGAGTCACTCCGTCTTTTCGAGAGTCGCCACACGCCGGCGGTACTGTTCGATGAGTTGCCGCACCACCACCAGTTCGGCCTTCTGTTTCTCGACCTCGACCAGGAGGCTGTCTCTCTGGAGGCGATATTCCCCCATCTCGATCGTCCGCGCTTGGCATAGCGCCCGCAACTTTTCGGGGTCCTCGTCGATGCGGGGATTGCGGGAAATATCAGGGTTGACTGTGCGTGTCATCGTTTAGCTCAATCCTAAATGCCAAAATCACGATAATTTGTCTGCGTTGAACTTGTCGCCAAAAAGGAGCATACGACACTAAAGGACTTCAACCCAAAGGTCATTTTGGGTGTAGCTGTATAATTGTCAGCAAGACTCGCCGCTTTCATCGTCGGTCCCGGCACGCCATTCACGAACGTCGTAGGGCCATTGACCAGCGTGCCGTTGTTGCCATGGCCGGACGCGTCTAGAGAGTCGCCCGCCAGCGGCCATGCGGCTGAGTATCCGAGGATGCCGTCGATGGGGGTCATGGGGCTCCTGTCAGTTCGCGGTGGATGCGGACCTGAGCCGCGATGAGGTCGGGAATGTTGGGCACCTCGCAATGAGCTTGAACCGGAAGCATCCCAGCGGCGAGGGCGTTGCAGTTGATATTCACGCGGGGACAGTAGGGGCGAGGCGACGGTACGGGGGTCATCATGAGGATCGCCGCTTCGCCGTTAGTATCCCCCCAGTCCCACCAAAGCTCATGGTCGATCCGCCCATCGATGGGCTTCACCGGTACGCTGTTCGGCGTGGCCTTGTCGGGAGTGACCTGCCAGCAGATGACGCGGGCGATTTCGGAGGGAACATAAAGATCCCAGCCCGCGATCCCAGCGGCATTGGGCACGCCGAGGGTGACGACAAGCAACCGACAGGGAATCGGCGTGGTGAATCCGTGGGTGAGGTACAGGAGGCTGGCAAGGCCGTGGCTGTACACGTAAATCACGTCGGCGGCCTGGACATCTTCGAGGGTGACGACGTTCGGGCCGGAGTTGTTGATGCACTGTTCGCGTTCGACGACGGTGTAGCCCTGGTCGCGGAGGGCCTGCACGATGTGCCAATCGCCCGCGTGCTGGAAGTGCCCGAGGATGACCAGCACAGTCAGTGCCAGTTTCTTGAACACCTGATCGAGTGGGGCGGGGTTGCTCATAAATCAGCATCCTTTCCGGGAGGGAATGGGCAGGGTGCGGAGCCTGGTGTGATGACCGGGCGAGATTTTACCACCGCTTAACCTGCGGCTTCTTCGTGGTCATGGCTTTGCTCCCTGAGTTGCCGCGGGCACCGTCGCGACCGTGGCCGTCAGCGTCGGCGTGGGACGTTTTGGGAACTGGACCGAAAGAGACGCACCGAAAAAGCTCACGGTCCAAATAGTTTCGCATCCGGTGAGAAACGCCAGAGCGATGGCGAGGACGGCGATGGATACCGGGCGTTTCATGGCACTCTCCAAAAGGCCGGGGCGGCGGGGAGGACGGTCCCCGAAGGGTAGCATCGGTCTGCCTGACCGCGCCCTGTCCCGCCGCCAGAGGTCACTTCGCGGGCAGCGTCGTCACCGGGGGCGGGAGCTGCGTCGGCACCAACTGGGCCAGTGGCACAAGGAAGCCCGCAAGGGCCGCGTCGTACTGGGCCTGGGTCGGTGGCGTGTTGCTCGAGATGGACGCTCCAAGCCCGTTGATTGCGGCCTGTGCCTGCACCTCGAGGGCGTACAGGGCGGCGTATTGGGTCGCAGTAATCTTGCCCTGCTGGTAGGCGGCGAGCAGGCGGGCATTGCCTTGGGCGATGAGGACATCCCCGCCAAAGACCACGCCGACGCCGACGAGGGTATTACCCGCGTTGGGCGGTTGCCCCGGCGAGGCGCACCCCGCGATAGCGAGGCACGCGACGAGGGCGACGAATTCGAGGGTGATGAATTTCTTCATGGGGTTGGCTCCTTCGGGGTTTCGGTGACAGGGATAACGACGGGCTCGATGTACGCGACCCACTCATAGCCGCCGCCGCTATTGTACACCTTGTCGATCTTGGTGACGGTCACTTCGGGGCGGACTAAATGAGCGTTGAAGTGTTCCTGCAAAGCCTGCATTATCGTCTCATCGTTCAGGATCATTTTCGTGGACCCAATCATGCGTTCCCTTTCGGTTGGTCGGTGAACTGGGGCATCTCTCCCACGCCACGGTTTTGCAGGATGCCGCCGGGTAAGAGCGGCAGCGTGATGGCATCGGGCTGTTCAAGGGCCTTCAACCGGGCATCGTTGGCCGCGTGGTCTTTCTGCCCCTGCTGGATCTGCCGGATGATGACAACGATGCACGGCGTCACCAGTACGATCATGCTTCCGAGGGCGGTGAAGAAGGTTTCCCAGTTCATTTCCGCAACTCCCGCAATTTGCGTTTGATATCCAGCCCAATAGAAATGGCGCTCAAAAGCGCCACACACAAGCCCGCCCCCACCGCCGCGAATTGAAGCCACTCCGTCGCCCCGTTCAGGCTCGCGACGAAGTACGTCATTGCGGACCCCGCCACGCCCGTAACACCCTTTAACCCAGTGATGGTCATGTGGTCGATGAGGTCCATGCGTGGATCTCTCCCTGAGGCGTTAAATGTGGCGTAACCACATCCTACCACCACCCAGCATGGAGTGCAAATGCTTTTTGTGAATTTTCTTGACTTCTGCCCTTAACCGACAGGGGGGCAAAATGTGCCCGTAAACGCCAGCACGGGATTTTCCGACAGGGGGCTGGGGGCAGGCAGCAGGTTGGTCGCGGTGGGGCCTTTGGGCGTGATCCGCGGTCCGTAGTTGACCTCCGTGACCTCGGGCGCCGGTTCGGTCAGCAGGGGGATGAAGCCCTTGGGGTTGATCTGCCTGGCCGCCTCCAGGATCATGTCGTCGCCCATCATCTGGGAGTGGACCATGTGCCCGGCCCAGTGCTGCTCGGGCGGATGGAGTTCCAGGTTCTTGGCGTCCATGATGGCCTTGGCCTCGGAGTCGTCCTGCGCCATGGTGCCGGTGAGGATAATGTCGGCCGCCATGTCCTTCGTGTTGAAGGCGAATGCAGCCACCACGAACAGGTGAGCCTTGATGGGATGGGGGGCGGGTACGAGCGGGGGCTGAACGAGGTCAGACACGGCGGGCTTCCTTTAAAAATTTGGCCTTGAGGTTCTCATCACGATACCGCGTGGCCGCGTACTGAGCAAGGCCAATGGCATCGACAACATGCTTGTAATCACCGAGGTTCAGGTCGGCTTGGCCGGGGATGCCGGCGTCCTTGCTGATGGCGATGTATTTGCCGGATGGACCGCCCTTGTAGACCCACAGTTCGTCCTCGATCCCGGCAGCGGTCAAAATGCGTTTGTGGTGGGCGAGTTTGTCCATCTGACCCTTCCACTGGCAGGGCAGGGGGAAGTAGCCCACGGTGATGCCTGCTAGGTCAGAGAGGTAGCACAGAGCCGCGCCCGCCACCTGGCCCAGATGCAGGATGTCGTCCGGGCGTTTGGTGCGGTTGGGGCCGGAAGGGTAAATCTCTTGGGCCTCGACGGCGAAGGCGTCGTAGAAGCTAGACATAAAGGACCGCTTGAGGGCTTGGATCATCTCCAGAGCGCCGCCGGCCTTGCTGCGGATCAGGTCGATGCGCACGCAGGCGAGTTTTTCGTCCACCCATACGATGGGCATGGTGTGCAGGTCGGGGTCGCAGCCGATGAAAAGGTTGGTGTTCATAAAGCTCCGTAGCAGTTCATGCAACACTTCTTGCCGTTTGTGTCCAGCCCATCCAAATGGAGATCTGCCATGTTGCAGTGGCAGGGGACCTCAACGCGTGGGTAGGGAACAGACGGTATGCTGTTCGGGGTGTTCTTGATGGTCGGCAGCTTGCCCAAGTCGCCGTCCTGCGGTGTCCCATGCTCATACACGCCCCCACAATCGGGGCACTTGTCATACTCAGGCCCGCAAATAATTTTAAGGGGAGGAGGGACACACGCACATTTCTTTGGCGTCTCCTGCGGCGTCACCGGCATCACTGCCCGATCCAAAATCAACCCCATGCAATTAGCATAGCCAGCAACATCGACGACACTGTCCCTGTGTCCCGGTGCGTGCCGCAGACGCTCGATCTTGACAAGGATCTGGCACACGGCCACCTGCTCGGCCGTGATCTTCTGCCCTAGGTAGGTGGACCATAGGGCCGCGATGTTGCCGAAGTTCACGCTGGGGTGCCCGTACACGTCGGCGCGTTCGCCGGTGGTGATGCGGTCGGCCTGCTGGCATATGGTTTCGGGGGTCGTCATTTGGTGCCTCGCTTCTTGATCTTGGCCTTGGGCTTGATGCCGTCCAGTCGCAGGTAGATGGTCACGGTGCCGTCGTACATGGAGTGGTTCCACACACTACCGCTGACATAATTGTCCGCCTTGGTGCCAAACGGGACGTTGGTTTCGATCCAGTCCGCGCGTTCCATCAGGTCCGTGATCTCCTTGATGATGGCTCGCTTGTCTTTTTTGGTGTTGGTGTAATGGGTCGTCATACTTGGTCGGCCTCCAACTGTATCCGCCGCACCAAATCCGCCAGCACCGTCCGATGCCCTTCCCCGATCTGCGTCTTGCACCGGGGCACCACGCTGATGCGCAGGCCCTTGATCTGGTGCTTGAACTCCCGCATGAGGGCGGCGTCGTTGTAGATGTCGTCCTCGATGTCGGTCTGCTGGTCATGCAGGAATTTCGTCATGTGGGGTTCCTTAAAAAAAAAAAAATCGGGTTTTCC
>Ga0265336_10000421_pt1 | contig 26298 bp, 38 predicted proteins | sample 42119metaG_FD_193583 | JGI IMG/M metagenome (GOLD analysis project Ga0265336, IMG submission 193583) | Rhizosphere microbial communities from Carex aquatilis grown in University of Washington, Seatle, WA, United States - 4-21-19 metaG | ecosystem: Host-associated > Plants > Roots > Rhizosphere...
TTTTCAGAGGCGGGGTTTACCAGATGGAGTCTGGGTAAATTAGGCTGCGGTACCTGCCGCGCCTTCCGTACCGGTACCGGCATCCGTCTTGGCGGCATCAGCCCCAGCGGTATCGGTAGCGGCAGGCGGAGTAGAAACGGCCAGCTTTTCCAACAGCGAGGTAACAACGCCCTGCAGTTCGGAAACGGTGGCTTCATCCGTGGTGATATGCGTTTGCATTTCTGCAACAGCGTCTTTGGTTGCCTGATCATCACCGCCGCCTTGCGCGATGGTAGAGATCAGAGAAGTGGCTTTGTCAAAAAATGCGCTCATGGCTTTCTCCAATTGTTGAAGGTTAGAAACATCGTGGCGGTGACTCATAAAAAAGTACCTCTGTCAACGGTGCTACCACAATATACTTTTTCATCCCCTAATTCAAGCAGGTAGTTTATGAAGAAAATGACTGATGCAGAGCTTACGGAAAAACTTGAGAATGGCGAGTTGTGCGCTATCTGCAATGAAGAATTGATTGAGGATTATGGCTGGCCAATAGCGTGCGAGGATTGCGGTGGTGATGCTCTGAAAACCGGGATTGATGAACAATGACACAACAGCAACAGCTAATCGCAATGCTTGAGCAAGCCGGTGAGAATTTTGATGTAAGTGAAGGCACCTACGTTAACGTGCGTGGATGCCTTTTCATATTCCATGTAAACGGCGACCTTAAAGAAGTTTGGGGCAGAGGCGATTATGATGGTGGCTGCTGATGGCTAAGGCACCAACCAAGAAACAACGTACCCGGTGGAATCGGCTAACTGCCTTAGGCTGCATTACGTGCCTACTACTGGGGCATCACGATACGCCTGCCGGTATCCACCACTGTGACACGGGCGCAGGTGGCCGGAAGGATCACGATAAGGTGCTACCGCTATGCCACTACCATCACCAAGGAGATCAAGGGCTGCACACCCTATCCCGCCCGGTATGGGAGCCGTTGTACGGCACAGAGCAATACTTGATGGCTTACGTGGCATGGTTGCTGGGTGAGCTTAAACATAAACCTGATAACGGAGGGATACTATGAATACGGTTAAACGGCAGATGATGATAGCGCTGGTGCAGCAAATCCACGCTGATGTGCAGAAACTAAACGATCAAATGAGGAAGTGCGCGGAATGGGGTATTAGCACTGAGTTGATGCTTGATAACCACGCCGATCCGCAAACAAATACTTTCTTCCAAGAGGCCAAGCCAGCGATAACGCTGCCAGTTCTTTAGGCGGTACACCCGCCAAGCGCGGCGGCAAGCTGGCGCTCATACCCCTTGCGCAGTTCGTTTTCAGCGGCCAGCGCCTTAATACGTGCCACCATGCCTGCATCCTTGGACAAGGCCAGCGTAGGCCATGCCGGGTGCGATGGTACCTTGACCGCGCACGGCTCTGATACCGGCACATCAACATTGATTGGTTTGTAAATGGTGCGCTCCGCACAGCCTGTTACGGCCATGGCCATCAGCAACACGGCACCAACTGCCAACCACTTAAAAAGTTTTTTCATGGCTGCAGCCCTCCGTAATAGTGATCAATCACCTGCTTGCTCTGCTGGCACTCATCACCGGTTGCTCTGAATTTTAGAATATCCGCTGCCCGTGTGCCGGATAGAGCAACAGCGCCACGGGCAGCATCCAGCGCCTTAGCGCTTTCCGCGATGCGTGCATCTGAATCCACTTTGAGCTTGGTTACTGCGGCATTCTGCTGCGCCAGTGAAGCGGTGAGTTGTGCGTTGGCTTCCGTGATTCCGTCTATGGTGATTTTGTCTGCGGCAACCTTGTCATCAAGGAATGAAATGCGGAAGTGCTGCACAGCTACGGTGATGGATGCGGCGATAAGCAAAGCGCCAAGGAAGGTGGCAAGCTTATTACTTTTCAGGATCAGTAGCAGAGCTTCCAGCATCGCGGTATTTCCACTTCAATAGGTTGGTAAGAACATGGCTTCCGGTTACTGTAGCACCATAGGCGCTGAATAGCCACACATCCATTGGCGCAGGCTGGTGCAGCACTATATACGTCATCACCGCCTTGCCGAAAATATCACCTATCTTGCTGGATGAAAGCTTGCCGGTAACGCTATCGCAGATCAGATCAAGCAGGCATACGTTGTACGATCCCCAGCGTATCATGCGGCCAGCGATCCGCCAAATCCCGTGTAAGCGTCACGCAATGTGGCAAGTGTGTTTTCATGCTGGCCGTATCCCGCACCCGGAAGCGAAGCCCAGATGTTTGAGCACGCCGCAACAGCCTCATCAAATTTGCCTGCGCCTATACCAACAAGCGCATGGCGCTCACGTATCTGCTGAATAGCGATCAAGTCTTGTGAAGCCGGGGAGAAATCCGGCAGGGCAAGCTGATCACGATACGCCAGCCAGTATTTATGCAAAAGCTGGTACCGGCCTGCAGCGGTTGATTTAAGGCCATGGCCAAGATCAACCAGCACGTTTGGGTGCTCCGTGTACGGCTCAAACAGCGTGCCGCCAACAATGACGTTGTAGCCATCCTGATCACCACGGTTAATGGTGCCTTCGCTGGTGGCGATCATGTCAAGAAACGCATTGAGGTTGGCGCTGATAGTTTCTTTGGATGCACTCATTTAGTGGCCTCCCCATTTTATTCCAAGCAACGCCAGTGCGCCAAGGAAGATTGCGGTTAATGTCAGCTTGCCAGCATTTTCAGCGGCACCCGTTTTTAACGCTGCGCTCATGCGCTCACTGTCAAGGCGCTTATCACGCAGGTAATAAATATCTTTGTGGAAGTCACGCACGTGATCATCGTTAAGCACATCCGCGCCAATCACCTTGCTGAATAATTTTATGAAAGTCTTTTCCGTTTGGCTGGCGACATTCTCCGCTACCTCATACATCGTTGGCTTGAGCATCACCGGCAGGGAATCATTGTACCGATCCACCGCCTCGGTTGCCGCATCCCGCGCTATAAGTGTGACTTCCGCCTTGGTAATTTCCGTCATCTTCATATCCCCAACGCTATGTTTAATCCGCGAATGCAGCCATACATAAATTCCGCGAATAAAACGCCCTTTCCTGCCGGGGCGATAACACCGGCAAACCAGTACACCGCGCCCATGGTGGCGCATACCGGTAGCAAATAGATTGCGTGCGGGTTGAGATACATAAGCAACGCGAAGGTGGCAATATCAAACAGGCCGCGAAAGCCCTTCATAATAACGCCACGCAGCTTGTTGCGCGAGGATGATGCGGTGGTTGATGCAGGTACGGTGATAGGCACCAGCAACGTGCCGATCCACTGAATCCAGCGTGGGTATTTATCGGGATCGTACAGGCCGGTGACTTCATCAAATGACCAGCCAAAACAAAACCACAAGGCGCTGCCTGCGGTAACGGCCAGCCACGCATACACGCTGTGCAGAATATCAAATCCTAATTCATTGGCAAATAGGCCGGAAGCTATGCCCGGAATCACGCAGCGGAATATCAGCCTGCCGTTGAAGGGATCGGGCGTGCCATACACATCATCAAGGCGGCCACCGATCATGTTGCAGATGCCGATCAGGAAAGAGAATAATGTGATAAGGCCAATGTGCATAAGCCCTCAGTTATCGGCTGGAAGCGGTTTATTTCCGTCTGCTGCCCATGCGAGATAGGCTTGATAATCGCGGTTGCCTTCAACCGGGGGGATTGTGGCACTATCAGAGAGTCTAATAATATTTCCATCGCTGGTAAGTTGGTAGTTTTCCATAAATTAAATCTCCGCGTCTGCTGCCCAGTGGATACGATTTACAGCGCCCGCCGCGCCAGCCGCGCCTGATATTTGGAAAGATGTGTCACCGATATTTCCCACCGTCACCGTCCTATCTGCGGTGTTGGTAGTATCGCGCCAATTCGCGTTGGCGGCAGATGGATTGTAAGTGGTGATCGTTGGCCCTGTTCGTTTCTGTCTCATGGGGACGCTACAACCAAAGGTGCCGGTAGCGCCAGTAGGAAGATACACGGCAACTGCGCCAAGAAGTGATGCGGAATTTTGTGCAGGCGCGGTGGTGGTTACAAAGCTTTTTTCATAATAAAATTTGCAAATATCCATTTCAGCTTCTACCGGGCGATACTCAAAGGGCGTTGCCGTTGGCCCCGGCTCAAGCTGGATACCTGTGATGTAGAAATTGTCATCTGCGCCTGCGGTACCAACTGGGCTAAACGCCCACCAAGCGGCTATCTGCGTTACTGTTGATGCCAACGTTACCGTGTGTTGGAAACGCTGCCACGATGTTGTGAGAGTGTCACTTGTATTAATGGGGTTTGCCGCACCTGTCCATGTCCCGGCTGGGCCACCTGTACCCTGCTGATCAGTACCGGTACCAGTGCTTAATAACACCGATATAGCGCTGGAGGCAGATGAATAGTTGTTACCTGCTTTTGCATAATAGGAAAGTGTGACTTGCTTACCGGCAAGAGGTATTGAATTTGTGGTGATAAGCACCTGCGCCAGAATAATCTGGTTGATAAGCGCCGATCCGTTTGTACGACCAACGCGGCAACACCATCTAAAGCCAGTTGGCACGCTGGCATTCTGGCCAAGCGATCCGGCTGCGGAAGTACCCATTTGTGCCATAAACCGATCCGGGCCACCGTAGGCCATGGTGGTAGTAAGGGCATAGCTGCCGTTGGTGCTGGCATCACGCTGCCATAAGCGAATATCACCATTGATGATGCTGTTGCGGTATCCGGCAAGCTGGCCTGCGCCAGCCACAACCGGCATACCTGAAATGGGATTGTAGCTGAGGCAGCGCCAGTTGCCCGATCCAAGATATTCAAACGTTGCGGTATCGCCTGCAACAGTGGTGATGCTGGCCGATCCGGGCAAGATCAGCGATGTGGAATTGTACGTTAAGATCAACGCGCCGGTGAAGCGCACGAAATAAACCGGATTCAATATGCTGGCCGTTGATCCAAAGCCGGTGATGGTGGTGGTGCCGCTGATCGCCAGCATGTTTGAAAGCTTAGTGCCAAGATCGGTGGTGGTTGCGGAGGCAATCGTTATTTCCGCATTTGTCATGGTGAAAGGCGATCCGTCAATACGGTACCAGTTTGATCCGTCACATTCCCATGTTTGCAGATCGTACTGATTCATCATGTTCTGCGTAAGCGCACCATCCAGCGTTTCTGATGCGTTGGCATCAATGATGATCGCATTGGATGGCGTAGAATCCGTGCGCTTGATGCTGAAAAAGAATCCTGCGGTGGCGGTAGCTGCGGCAAGTAGCGAAGCCGTGACCGCACCACCGGCTGCAGACACCATAAACGTTTTACCCATGTCACCCAGCGCAACGCTGAATGATGCGGATTTGGATGGTGTCATGGCGTTGGAAAGCGTAGCGCGTATCTGCCAGCTTGCATTGCTGCTATCGCGCTGCTTGAGCACGCCGTTGGTGGTATCAGCCCACCACTGGTAGGCATAGGTGGTGCCGGGAGCGGAGGCACCGGATTGCACGGAGCCGCACGCCTGTAGCGCCGTATTCAGATCAGCGCGGGTTGAGGGGAACGACTCATTGGCAATTGATAGCGTGCTCTGTGTCATGTCATCCTACCAGTATGAAGCGTTTTAATTCCGTCAAGGCACGCGCTCGGATTTTTGTTAGCTCCGCCATGGCCGTGGATGGATCAATTGCCGATTCCCGCACATCAAATATTTCCTTGATGAGATCGGTGGCCAGCGGTGATGGCGTACCAAGAAGGCTTTGGCGGGATGCGTACATGGTGAGCTTGTCCACCAGTTCATTGCCGAAATCGGCGTATGTTTCCCATGTGATTTCTACAGCGTGGTATTCTTTCGGCGGTAAATCTTTTACCATCCATTCATGCGCGTGCTCTACAAAGCTGGCATCACTCGTTTCCGAAAGCTCTGATAATTTATCATGCCACAATTTAGGCACCTGCTTTCCTGCGCTCTTGATGTGCGCAATACGCGCCTGCAACTCATCAACTACGCGGCCACGTAGTTTGGTGCTTTCGTTGTCCATAGGCCGGAAATCTTTTTTTTCTGATGCCATTTAATAACCCTTTGCATACCAGACAATATTGCGAACAACGTACACCCCGGAATTTAGCACACCCACTTGAAAATTGGAAGCCGTAACATTGGCAAGCGGCACCACTAATTGATCACCGGCCTGCGCATCGTTGATAATTCCTACCACAGTTGGTGCGTGCGTAAAGGTTTTATTGTAGGTGACGGTGGCTAATGTGCCTGCTGATGTGGCAAAATTCCCGCTATCGGTAACATCAGGCACATCCACCGTTGCCGATAGCGCGGAAATATCGCACTGGTACGCCGGATCAACAGAGGCAACGGTGAGCTTAAAATCAAAGCCGCGTGCTGTGAAGTACCCCGCAACAAACGGCATCCACGCGCTCCACGTGGGCGATCCGTTTGGATTATCGTTTGTGGTGCGGATCAGCATTTGCACGGTGATGCCAACAATGCCGGTGCCATCAAACAAGCCTATGGCATCATCAAAGTTTCCGCTGCGTGAATCAAAGAAATCTGCGGAGTTATATATTGTCAAGGCTATGCTGGTTGTCACCCAGCATTTTGCAACTGCGCCTGCGTCAATCTTTGTGCTTTGGAAAACGTAGCTGCCTGTTACCTGCTGGCCAACCAGATTTCCCTGATCAAAATTTCCAAGCGCGGAATCAAAGTTACCTGCGCCTGAGTCAAATAAGCCGCCGCCATCCAGCCTGAGTACGCTATCTATGGCGATCATGTTGGTTTTTGTGCCGGGGAAGGTGGTATCTTCTTGCGAGGTGGCCACCACGTTGAGGTTAAAAATCTGCGTGTTATTGATAACGATCATGGCCGCATTCAGGCTTTCATTCCCTGTGCTATCCACAAACTTTGCCATGTATGTGCCTACCACCAGCGGCACATGCACCTGCGTGGTGATGCCCGGTAATTGATCGCAAATATCGCGTGCGTTTGTCCACGATGGCGTAACAATATCCGGCGTGTGGCGAAGGCGCACGGTACCAGCAATCTTAACGTCAAGATCAACGGCAGCATCCCATGAGGCCGTGGCATCGTTACTGAGCGACACAATACTAAAATTTGTCATGTCCACCGGACGCGCAGATAATCCTTGCACCGTTACAGTGCTGTTGGCATATACCGATTCCTTACCAAATAGCGTGATGCCCTTCACGCGGATGTTGTACTGGCCCGGTGCCATATCAAAAATGGTGGCGGTGACATCCTGCGTTAGCGGCATGATCGTGTAGGCGCTGGCACCTACAGTTTGGTACTCAACCTGATACTGCCGCACCAGCGCATCAGGCGATGCTGAATAAGCCACTACGCCCTTGGCCTTCACGCCGGTACCGTCTGTGGTGCTGTATAGCGCTTCCGTTAGAATTGGCGCACCGGGAGGCTGCGGCAACGTACCCTTATTGATCGGCGCGGATAGCACGGCGGAAGGCGCGATTTCCTGCGTTGTTTCATCAAACGTATAAACGCCGGAATCTGTTTGATGCGCGATAATGTCAAATGTCAGCGCAAGCACGTTGGCAACTTTGCGCGGCACGAAGCTAAAATCTGATACCTCATAAATCTTGGTGGCACCTGAAAAATAATTCACGTGCGAAAGATTGAATGTACCGGTGGCCTGTACCTGCATTGCTGAAAAGCTGCCGGTAAATTGCACGGTACGCTGGCGGCGGTTGCGGTTAAGCTGGATGCGTGCGATGCGTTGCGCGGTCTGTGCGCGTGAGGTAAGGGTTAAATCCAACTGCGCAACAATCGGTATGTTTTTATCCTCTGTCAAATAGGTGCTGTCACTCACCAGTGGATAGGTGCTTGTCTGGCCAAGGTTGGCAGGCGAAGTATAAAGCCCCTGCACACGGTTAAAGCGCTCCCGGCGCGTCATCTTGGTTTGCGTGCTGATCGCGCCATGGCAATCTTTTTCCGTAAGCGACACATCAGGTGCAACGTACACACCTGCTTTCATCAACCACTGGCCACCTACCATGATGAAATCACCCGCCATTGAAGAAAGCAGATTGTTGATTACATCGCTGGGGATCATTCCGGTATTCATTGCACCGTTTGCCGTGTAGCGCGGCTCACCGTTTTTAGTAAGCGTCATGTGGCCGGTGCCTGCGGTGGTGAAATCTATGGCTGTTTTTGTCAGCGCATTGGCGTAGGTGCTTGCAAGCTGCACCAGCACCGTGGTGGTGAGCGATACCACGATAATATAATAATTGGTAACGGCGGCAAGGCCGGACGGTAGCGTTGCATCAGATGCAATCTGCACCCTGTCACCAGTTTGAAATGGCGAAAGCAGTGTGTTGAGCAAAATGGTATTGGCTGTGGCATCACAACTGGTGATCGCCTGCGCCACTGCCAGCGTGTTTACAATTTCCTCGCACGTATTGGCGGTGGAATCCGTATAGGTATCAGGGATGCGCGTTGCGTCAATGCTTAGGCCGTACACCGTATTCTGTGCGAAGTCACGCAGGCATAGCGCCGGGTTAGGCGACCATGCCGTTGCGGTGCTGCGTGGATCGTACACCAAAGCGCCGCGCACCCATGCCGATATGGTTGGTGCTCCGCCCGGATACAGCGTTGCATTGGTAGTGAGGCGAATATAAAGGTATGTGCAGCCTGAGCCGGTGAATTTATTATCCACGCCTGCCGCGCCCATTTCATTAAGCAGATCGGTATCAACTGTTTGACCTGCCGCGCCAAGGTGCTTTTTTATTCTGGCGTATCCGGCGTATTTTCCTGATGTGACGTTGCCACCGGCATCAAGATCGGTAACATAAATTGGATCGGTATTAAACCACACCACATCAATGCTATCGCACTGGTGCGTGGCCAGCACGATCACCAAGTGCATGTACTTGGTGTTGCCATTATTTGTGCCATCAGCGTTATCAACGTAAATCCCGCTATCGCTGCTATTGCCAAAGAATGTTATTTCACCGGACGTTTGCACCTCGCCATAAATAAACTGGCGGAAGCCTACCGGCTGTTTGAATTGTTGCGTTTGCACCCCGCTGCCATTTCCATTGCCGCTGTTAAGCTTTGGCTTTGGTGCCATCAATGAGCCTAGTGAATTAAGCGCGAAGGATGCAGCGCCGATCAACAGCGATGATGCAAAGGTGGAAATGCCAAGCGACACACCCAGCGCGGCGGCGGTGCCAAGCGCGTATGATCCAACGGCGGCAATAACAAATGGTATGGCAACAGGCATTAGTCAATTCTCCAAGCGCGTTTTACGCATTCCAACGAGCGTGTCACCATGCCATCAACGCTTGGCAATAATACACCGCGCCCGGACAGATTGATAACGCCTAATGTGTTGCGGCCATCATCTTCCGCTAAAACAATATCACCGCGCTGCGCAAAACTCTTTTTGACTTCTAACAAATTAAATTCTGTGGCTATTTTTTCAGCCAGCGCCATCAAGCCGCCGCCAGCATATTGCTGGATCAGATCGTATGCCTCTTGCTCAGTGGAATACTTGCCGCGAAATTCTGCAGCAAAATCGGTGCCGGTGATCGCCAACGCACAATCTGCAGCCATCAGTGCGCAATCGTGATCACCCCAGCAAAACGGTTTATTTCTGATGGTATCAATGTGCAGCGCCAGCCGGGATTCCCAATTGCTGTATCTCATGGCCTACCCCCAGTGCGCGGTTTGATTCTGAATATTCGCCACGAAATTAAAGAACGTATCGTTAGGAAAGTTCACCTTTTGTGATTCCGGCGTGTACGAGGTGGAAAGCGCACGCTCAAGCGCAATCAGTTCATTTTCCACTGCAATAGTAATGCTTATGGTTTGGCCGTTATCGTCAATCGTCATGGTATCCATATACCCCTTAAACATCATGTATGGCGTGCTGATCACCGCGCCGGTAGCGTCCAAAAGGGCAAGGTACATTTCCAATGATCGCCCTTGATACGGCTCATTTTCTGCCAGCGATAATATGGTTGGATCAAGGCCAGAAAGCGTGAGGTTGAAACCGGTGGCTGCAACCTGCTTTTGCTCATGCACGGTATCCACGTTAAGGATCGGCACCACGCCGGTATATGTCACACCGCTATAAACGAGGTTGCCTATGCCGTTCCATAGATCAATTTCACCTGAGTCAAAATAAGCACGGATGAGCACGATAGGTGCAACGCCATTTGAGGTGATGGCGGAAACAAATGATGCGGATAAACTGCGGCTCATGCGACACTCTGCGCCTTGAAATTATGTGAATACATCGTGGCATTATCCACGCTGAAAGGCACCACATCCATGAGGCGGAAAAGGCCAACAGTATTTTGCACTGTGATCGGCGCATTATCCGCTGGAGAATTTCCAAGCGCCACGTTTGGCCACAGCGTGAGGGTAGCGTTACCGCTGCCATCGCTATTCACATCAACAAGCTGCCGATATAATCGGGAGGTTAAGCCGGTGCCAAGCTGCAACCAATCACCGGCCTTGAGTATGCCGGTCTGTCCCGCTGTCCATCCGTCCGTAATAAGGCTCTGCCCGGCTTGGCTTGCGCCGTTCACCAGCGCGGTGCCAGTGCCAATGCCTTGCGGCGCTGTATTGGCAGGATCGCCCATGGTGAATGTACCCTGCCTGCCGTTGAGTGATAAAAAGAATGCCTGCCAGATCATCGCATTGGCGCGTGTCATAATCGGCAACTGCACATCAAACATCCAACGCTGCCCCTGATTCTGCTGCGTTTGCTGGTTATACGCCCATGGACTTTCCGTAAGCGCCACGTTTGCATCCTGCGTGACCACAAGGCTCTTAAAGCCGGTGGCGGAAGGTAATGCTAAAGGATAGGAAATAGTCATCCACGGCCTCCAAGCAGTGATGGGTTGCGGAAGGAAGCATCACGCACGGCGTTGACGCTCCGCGCCTCAATGCTATTGCTCAACGCTTGGATCGCCATATTCAGGCGTTGTTCAACGCCGCTATCCGCGCCACGTGCATCTAGGTATTCCACATTGACACCGCCGCCACCGGATCGGCTCTTGGCCTGCTGCGCCGTAAGCACCGTTTCACCTTTTTGCAGGATCGCTGGCACCTCATCACCTGCCAAGCCGCCCGTGTGCATCCGGCGTGCGCCTGCAAATACACCGGGATTGATGCCGCTGCGCATCATGCCGCCGCTATGCCCTACCGTGCCGCCGCTGTGAAATCCAAGGAAGCTGCCAACGCTGCTGGCCATGCTGGAAAAGCCGGATGTTTGCCATGGTAACTGGCCTACGCCAAAAAAGCTGCCTGCGCTGCCAAGCAGGTTGCCAAGGCCGCCGCCTGTGCTGAAAAGATTTTTACCCATAGAGCCTTGGCCGGTTGCCATCGCGGTTAAAAGATTCTCAGCATAATCTAGCACAGCCTTACCTAAATCTTTCCAACTTGTAATCTGGCCGTGTATCGCCTTACCCATTAAATCCGTCCAAAGCTGGCCTTTATCCTGCGCCGTTTTATATGCCTCACCTGCCTGCTCAACGGCGCGGTTATAGGTATCCTGATCAATGTACCCTTCTTTTAATTCGCTATTCAAATCGGCAAGCTTATCGTTGTATTTTTCCAGCGGCGTGCGCGTTTGCTCATAATTCTTTTTTGCATCGCTGAATAAACGGTTTTGCTCCGTGTTGTAATCTTTGGTGGCTTCCGCTGCAGCATCAGCCTGATCCTTCATATCCTTCACATATCCCGGTATCTTCCCGCCGCCCGCCAAATCGGATGGCATCGGGGGGCCGTATTGCTGCGGTGTATTATGTAAATCCTTTAGCTGCTGATCAACTTTAGCGATAGCTCTGGTAGTTGCATCAGCCCATGCCTGCATATCTTGCGTGGCATTTTTATTGCCAATTTCAGCTATGGCAATAGCCGCTTCACCGGCAACACCTGCCAGCACGATCATATCCCGCTGCACATCCAAAATATGCTGGTGCCAATCAAGTAATCCCAGCGACATATTCAAAAGGCCGGTTACAAATTGCGTGATGGCCGGGAGCGCGTTAATCAGCGCGGTAACAAAATTTCCTATGGCTTCTGAATTTTGGATAACCGCAACCATCAGCTTGGCACGGAGCACAGCTTCAAGTGTAAGTATCTGCTCTTGCGCTCCCTCAGCCTTTTGCAACAGATCGGCACCGATCACTATGCCAAGATCATAAGCACGCTGGCGCAATTCATCAAAGGCATCGCTGCCACCGCGCACGATGTTCACCATATCAGTGGCACCGCGCCCGAAAGCGGCGGCGTTGAGCGCTAACTTGGCTTGCTGCGTATCCATCTTGGCCATGGATTGAAACAATAGGTTAATGCCACCATCAACAGATTGAACGGCCTGCAACTGCGCCAGCAACGCCGGGTTGCTCTTGGTAAGATAAGCGTATAACGATCCGGTGCCAGCCTGTAGCTGGCCAAGGTTCTTGCCAAATTTATCCAGCGATGAGTTTAGCGTATCCTGCGATACGCCAACAATCTTTGCGGCAAATTGATATTGCTGCAGCGTGTCCGTAGTGATGCCTAGGGCGGCGGCATGTTTCACCAGAGAATCCGCCGCCTCAAGATTGCTTTTTATAAATTCGCCAATTACACCGCCGCCAACCAGCGTGAGCATCGCGCCCTTGAGGGAGAAGGCGGAGGCGGTAAGCCCTGTCATTTCCGCCGTAACGCCACGGAAGCCGTTTACCACCGTGGCCAGTGCGCGGTTAGAGGTTGCGGCCCATGATGAAAGTTGAGTTTGCGCCTTGCCAAGATCGGAAGCAAAGGCGGCGGTATTCATCGCCAAATCTATGAATAAACTACCAACCGCCGTTGCCATTATCGTTGCCCCATTGTTCTTTGCCTATCCTGCAACGCTGACATTACACGGCCATCACGCTCATCCTGCTCTGTCTTTTCGTTGCGCAATGCAAAGTAGCATTTCCATTCCTCTATTTCATAACTGGTGATGCGCTGTAAAAGCTCCCTCACCGTCATGCCTAAATGCGCCGCCAGCGTAAAATAAAACCTGCGCTCTGGCAGCGCTTCTAGTTTTTTGCGATGTTATCGGATTCGCCCCCTGCAACAGCGCTAAGTTTTTCCGTTGCGGCGAAAACGCGATCAAGCGCCGCGCCGCTTTTCTTGGCCAAGGCTGCAATCTCATCATCTGTGAAAAGCCGTGCGCCGCTTTCATCCACCATTGATTTGCCGATTGCGTGCAGCTTCATCACGTTCATCACCTGTGAAATATCTTTTTTGGTACCGTCCGGGTTGATGAATAGTGATTGGATGCTATCACGATCCGCACCGGTAAGCGCACGCACGCGCACGCTGCCGCCCCATTCAGGCACTTCCACATCAACGGATTTCAGATCATCAGCCGTTAGTATCTGTTCTTTTGTCAGTAAGGCCATCGTTTTGCTCCTCAAGTTGTTTTACAGGTGCCTTGTTACCAAGGGCTTTCACTATGGCGGATTTTACATCACCATACAAGCTGCCGCATTCAGAAAGTACGCGCTGAATAATCGCGGGATCGCGTTTTGAAAAAGCGGCAATCCCCTCATCCTCAAATTGGCGCACACCTTCGCTGGTGCGTGCGATCAGCGCAACCACGGCGTGATCAACTGCATTTTCCGCTGCGGCCACTTCCGGGTTGGTACGCAGGTGCGCGGCCATGGCTTCAATCTCAGCAACGGTTGGCACGTATGTGTAAACATCCATGCTCCATTCAGGAATCTTGATAAATAGCTTTTCAATATCCTCTTTGATTTTCGCCATGCTGCGCCCCTGTCAATTACGATGTTAAGCGGGAAAGCGCACCAGTACCGGTGAGCTTGAGCACGGTTTTAGCCAAATCGCCAACCTTGCCGGTGATCGGCTGGTAGCTTTCAAGTATTGCGCTGCCGCTGTATTGCGGGTTGCTGGTGCTGTTGGCGCTATTCACCGGGTTGACAAGCACGGTGTTTGCCGTACCCACCAGCGCAAACATGATGCTATCAAGGTTTGCAGCGGCGTAATCCTGCTCAAGCTCAATATCCATGCTCCACGATTTCAGTGCCGGGAGGTTGGACATTACAGCGTTGCTGTTCATCGCGGTGTTATCCACGATGGATGCCTGATAGTTGATCGTCACGCTTAACACGTGATCGCTAATATCGTTTGAGTTATAGGAAACTTTTGCGTTGGTTAGAACAATTGCAGCCATGTGACGTACTCCCTAAATGTTAATAGATACCCAGCGATGCGATGATTTTGAAAGAGGGAGCGCCGCCGCTGATTGTTGCTTTCACCCTCCACCACGTATCCGTAATTGCCCCGGCAACGTTCTTAATTTCCGCGCCAATGGCTGATAACGCCGTATGGGTGATGCGCACTGTCTGCGCACCGGAAAAGCTATTGGTTGAATCGCTTTCAATAGTCAGCGTCAAGCTGCCGGTGCCTACCTGCCAACCGTGCAGGCAGCAATACAATTTTTTGCCAGCCGCTACAGCGCCAAGCTGCCGCCCGGTGCCTGCCGTTGTGGTGGTGAGCGCGGCAGCGCGGGATTGCATCATAATGGTAGCCTGTATCAGCGGATCGTGGCTTGAATCGGCGGATATGGCAAATGGGAACACATCACCAACCTTGCCGCCTAATTTCAAATCGGCAACGGCGGAGTTAAAGAAATATGATGGCGATCCGTCCGTATCGTCTTTGGCTGAAAACGTCATTGCCTTATCGTACTGGCTGATGGCGTTGAACAACGCCAGATCAGTTGTATCAAAACTGGCGAAGCCATCCACGGCTGCGGTTATTTTCTTTATCGTAGGAAGGTTCAAAACTGATGTGTTGCCAAGCGTGGTGGCATCCGCAATGCCAGATGCGTAATTGATACCAACCGTTTTAGTACGGTTTTGCAGATCATAGCCATCAAAATAAACGGCCTGATCGCGTATAACTAACGGGTTGATTGTCATGTGCCTATCCTAATGTGGTTTCACTATAATGTATTTCTATATCTATAGCAATATGCTGCTGCCGGGAATCCGATTCAAATAAATCCTGCGTGCTGATGATGAAGGTATCAAACACCCCGGTGGTTTTGTAGCGGCGCATCGCTGCCTTTACCTGTTGCTCAATTGCTTTTGCCGCTGTGAATGATGCCGCCCAAATATCAATCTGAAAACGCGCTGATACAATGCCGGAATCAACGCCCATGGCGCTGTAACTTTTATCACCAACCAAACGGTATTCCAGCGATGGCAGCGGCGCATCCTGCTCACGGATATTAGGATAAATAGCCGGGTTGCTGCCGGTAGTATCCAGCCCCAGCAAAGCGGTGAGCGCCGTGTAACCTGATAGCCGTGAATATATCGCCGCTTCAACCGTCATTTTCTACCTCAATAATCCTGAGCGCTTGAGCGATCCGGCCAATTTCTTTGCCGCATTCTCAATGCTCAGGCCAATCTGCCTGCCTACAATATCAATCACCTGCGTTTTAGTGCGATCAAACACCGGACGCAACCACGGGCGTGCGCTCTGGTGCTCACTGCCAAATTCATCAAACATGCCCCAGAATCCCTTTCCTACTGTCACGATAATTTCACATGATATTTTGGTGGCGATAAGCACTTTGGTTTTGATCATGTCACGCAGGTGATGCAGGTGCATGTAATCGCCGTGCTTGGTATGCACCAGCGTGGCAAAGCGCTCATGGCTTCCGCTGCCATACGGCGCGGAAACACGCGCCTCATCCTTCATATAGCTGGCACCGGCCTGCAATGATTGCTGGATGACTTTTTCCGAAATCTCATTTGGCAACTGGCGCAATACTCTAGCAAGTTCATCGCCACCGGTAAGCTGCATTCTCATTAAATCTGGCATATTACATCCCCGTGGCGCGTGCTGTTATATCCATGTATTCCCGATAATCGCCGCCCTCGTTTGCGCTGCGTATATCGTAAATCTTACCTTCCCATTTTATGCGGTGCGTCTTTGGTGAAATCCCGGCAATGTAATCCGTTTTGAATATAAGCCACTGCTCTGATTGGATCATCATGGCGGCAAATGCTTCACCGCCCTTACGCATATTGATGTAAGAAACTTTAGCCCAGACTTCGCGGAATATCGCCCACGTTTCGGTAAGCTCACCCAGTGAATTTTTTACCGTGGTGACTTTCTGAATTTCAATGCGCCTGTTTTTTTCACCCGCACGCACATCAAAACTCCCATACTTTGTACGGTGCCAACAGGTAATCAGCCCCCTTAGGCACAATCATCGCCTGCGATCCCATAAGCACATCCTCACGCTGGTTATACCAGTGAGCGATCATCAACAACATCGCCTGCTTGATACCCTGCGGCACGCTGGCGGCAGTATCGCCATAGCCGGTGGTGAAATTGATCACTACAGGATCAAGCTTCATTATCCTGAGCGTTGGCCACCAGAATCCGTTAAGGAGGCTCACACGCGCTGCCTGCTGCGTGTATGATACCTCATAGGTGGTTGGATCAAGCGTTTGCAACGTAGAATTTTGATCATAATATTGCACGCTCTGCACGGATTGGATCGGCGGCAATAAAAGGCGGAAGGTAATGCCGATAGGCCACCAATCAAGCATCTGCTGCCACTGCTGGGTGATAAAGCGGCGCTTGGTGATGCTTTCCGCCTGCCGCCGCGCCACGGTGATCAGCGCCGATAGGTATGGGTCTTGTGTGGTGTTGGCCGTGGGCGCGGAAGCTCCAAGCGAAGCATCCGCAATATTATCCGTGTATGTGGTGGTTGTATTATCGCTGATCGTGGCAGCCAACAGGTACGTGCTGCCATCATGCGCGGTACGGTAAATCTTTCGCGCCGTGACCGCGCTGCCTCCCGTTGGAATGCTGGTAAGCGCTGCCTGCCCGTTCACCGTATGATCCGCAACCGTGACCGCGCCGGACACTGCGCCTGCATCTGTTTCACCATCCGCCGTAACGTATGTGCAAAGCCAGCGGTACACGCCATTGCTGAGATTGCCAGCGCCCGATCCAAGCGCTGCCACGGGCGCTATCGGCGCAATCTCGCCCAGCGCAGTATCAATGCGTAAATGCGTTTTTACTTCTTGAACGGTAAGCGGCTCAACTGCCGGGGATGAAACTTGATGCAGGCCCATTATAATACCCCATAAATTAAAATAGGCGTGTTGCAGTTATTTCCGCATCAACAACATCAAGGCTGCCAACGGTAGGCCCGACATCAAGCGATCCGAAAAGCTGCAGATCATCGTTGGTACCTGCCGTGGTGTAAAAAACCTCTCTGCTTAATTCAATAAACGCGCCCGTGGTGGTTGTGACGATGCCTGTGGTAACTGCGGCTGATCCGTTGGTGACATCAGCCGGTGTGTTATTAACCCGGCGTAGCTTGATAGTTGCGGTGCGGTTTGCGGCAAATGTTGCACCGTTATATTTCAGCAATACGCGCCAGCGGATTTGATACACGCGGCCTACTGAATCGGTAAGCGTCAAATCAGGGCTGGTGGTGCCAAACACAATTTGCGCAGCGGAAGTGGTGAGGGAATACACTGTGCCTGCGGCATATACCGCAAGCTGGTTGGCGGTAAGAATGATGGTTTTGATGAAGTTGGCAACAAAATTGGTAAGCGTCACTTTTTTGCAGGCATTGGCAGCGGCGGAATCATTGATCAGGATCAAGTCATTGCCAACTGGCGTGGTTTTAGCGGTGAATTGATTTACCTGTTTATCCGTCATGTTTCATCCCCTAATCCAACAATATGGTTTCCACTTTCATCCACGATCCGATTGGCGCTTTCATCGGCCAGCCCGTAAATGATTTTCGCCAGTGCGCCAGCAACGTGGGTAACTATCCTTCCCACTATACTGCTAACGGTGGCCTGCGTCATTGCCTGATTTCTCCAACCAAGGTGCCGCTGGTAAAGTTTCCAGTTTTTACGCCGAAACGGTAAAGCACATCCGGGCTATCGGCAGGCTCATTGATGATTGCCGTAACGTTGCCTGTCCAAGTGAGCACTCCGCCGCTTTCATCCGTCACATCATCCCATGTTGGATTTGCATTTGTGCCGTTGCGCGTGCGCTGCAGGCTTGCCGTGGCTGACCATGTGCCGGACAAAGTGAAGTTTGCCTGACCGGTGATTTTGATCGCGCTGGAAAACGTGTTTTCCGCCGTGATGCTTGCCGTGACCTGATAACCCATAAATTCCCCCTCTAAGGGGGGGTGCTGATATACTCAACACCCCCTTGTGATTACGAGTTAGCGGATGCCGTAATTGTGGTGTTAAGGCCAACGGTGCCATCCGTGTTGGAAATGGCAATGGGCTGGAAGAAATCCATTTTTGCGCCAACATAAGCATTTGTGATGTTGGACGCGCCAGCACCGGAAATGCGGCCATACAGATTTGGCCCTACTTGGCCAGTGCTGTTGGCGTGCAGGGTAACAAGCACCTTGGTTGCATCACGGTTGCGGAGGTACGCCGGATTTCCGCCATCGCCAAAGATTCTCAGATCGGTGCAAGCAGTGGTGGCGTTGTTGATTACCGCCGTGCTGAAATCGCCATCCATCAACTCAGGATTGATGGCAATACCATCGCCGCCAACAATGCTGATAGCGGAAACTGCGCCTGCCTTGCCGCCGTTTGCACGGTGAACGTGGTTTAAGATGCTCAGGCGGTTAGCGGCAGCCGTGGTGACAATCGCATTGGTACAGGCAAACGATGCGTTGTTGTCACGGATTTCGCAACCGTTCAACGTCACATCCGCGCCGCTGATCGTGAGCATGTTAGCCAGCGCATCAATGCCGTTTACAAATAGGCAGTTTTCTATCCACACATCATTACCTGCGATGGTGATCGTTGCTGCCGTGGAGGTGATGAAGGTGAACGTAGGACGCTTTGCGCCTTTGCCGAGGCCGTAAATACGGACACCGCCAACAGATATGGCGATGGCAGCGGCGGCAGCAATGTTTTCAGCGTGGCCGGGAAGGATGAAGATACTATCACCCTGATCGGCGGTGGCCTGCGTTAATGCGTAGGCCAGTGTCTTAAAGGGGGCATCCGGGTTGATACCGGCACCAACCACATCGCTACCGTTTGCGCCAGTTGCGTTGCTCACATAGAACACCGCGCCGGGGAATTTGGTTTCATTCACGATGGCATCAGGTGCGCCGGGGATTACCCGGTAAAACATTGGATTCCTATTCATGGCGATTACTCCGTAAAAATTTCACATTCCCATTTTAGTAATGGGTGCCACCGGGATAAGTGGCACCCATACCTGTAAACTTAGGTGAGCGAGGTGTTAGGGGTAGCGCCCAGTTCGAGGGGATCGCCCATAATAGCCATGATACCGCCAAGGCGTGCGGAGGCCGTGCCTTCAACAGCGACCACTGCCACAAACGGCCCAAGTATGCCGATTTCCAGCGCATCAACTTCAAGCAGGTAAAGTTGGTTGCTGCCTGCCGTGGTGAGAAAACCAGCGGATGTGGCGGCAGTACGTGCGCCGGGAACATCGCTTACGGTGGTATCTGTTACGCGCCGGTAGTTGAACGGAATAGCCGTGGCTGAGGTACCGGATGAATCAACGGCGGCCTGTACCGTCAGTGTTGAGGTACCGGTAGTGCCAACGCCCCAGTAAACAAGGAAGAACATATTTTTATAGTTCTTCATGTTCACGTAGGTGCTAGTTACCGTGCCTGCGAAGGCGTTGGCAACAGGCGCAAGCAATTGCACCGGGAGGACTGAATCTGTTAATGCGGGCATGGTGTTTACTCCTTAGATTGTTAAAAAAACTTCTTAGAATTGGCCGGGATTTTCACCCGGCCTTTTCTATTAACGGGCTGCCAAGGTGACGAACGGAGACAACGTGTTGCTTCCCTTGAACGGGGTAAGCACGTTATTCCAGATCGGCTGGCCATCGCAACGGTACACAATGCGGAATGCCATTTCATCATAGATGAAACGCACGTGCATTGATGCAGCCTGAGCGGGAGCGCCCTTGTCAATCATCAGGTATTGGCTGAGATCGGCAAGCATAATGTCGCCTTCCGTACCCAGCGTGGCCGAGTACTCAATCGGCACAACAGGGCGGCCAAACAGCGTGGCAAACGGCGAATCAGCCAGCCCATTGGCAGGCAGATACACCGGCAAGCCACCAGTGCCTACGTTGATGGACATGGCGTTAAGCTGCGGCTCTGCATCTTGGTTAATGAACCACACCGCATCTTTGCGGCTGCGTCCCCACATGCGTGACCACATTTTCAAAACGTTCTGGTACACGATGGTTTTTGCAGCTTGGCCAGATTCCTTGGTGATAGCGAGTTTGCACGCGCTATTCATAATCCCTTTGGGTTGGCCTGCGCCGGTACCTTCAAAGATTGCATCTTCAACGAGGAATTTTATTTCCTCTGAAAATGCTTGACGCGCAACGGCATCAAATGCGGTGCCATCAGCCAGTAATTCATCTGTGGCATACATCAAGCCAATCAGCTTGTTTAAGCGCAGATTCATCTGGCGGAATTTTGGCTTTTTGGCAGATGGTGAATCGCCTTCACCTTCCCAGTAAGCATTCACGCCACCGTAACGGCTTCCGCTTGCACGGCTCGTTTCATCAACAGCGTTGATTTTCAGGCCGTTGGCACTTGCGCCAATCGGGATGCGGCGCACGCGGCTGGAAAGCTCACCCATGTTGTAGCTGCGGGTAAGAACATCTTGGCTGAAATCCTGCTGCACCAAAAATCCACCATCGCTGGGGATCGTTTCGCCAGCGCCCGTGGCGGCGGCGTTGATGGCAAGCAAGCGCTTATCAGGTGCGTTGCCGCCCTTACCGGCTTCCACGATGGCAAGCATCTGCTCACCAAAGCTGGCGAAAGGCTTGTTGGCCTCAAGATCGGTAACGGTGATGCGCGGCGAGGTGGTGCCATCCTGTTTTGCATTTGGGTTGGAAGGCTCTGAAATGTCCTTGGCACCGGTTAAGCTGCGCTCAACTTCGGCAAGCTTTTCTTCACGGGTGATGGCGGCGTTGACTTCATCAATGTTAGCCATGATGCCATCATACTTGGTGGTATCCTCAGCGGAAAGCTGGGAAGCATCCTTGTTAGCGCTAAGGAGCGCACGGGCTTCCTTAACAAGATCGGCTTTTTCTTGGCGTAACTGCTTGAGAGTTTTCATTTTAAGTACCCCTTGTTATGATCCGAAAGGGTACCAGCGGCACAACTCTTTCAAGATCGGTTAAACACACCGTTTCTTAAATAGAGCCTTAAAACTGCCGCTTTATGGTCTGCTATTGTCGCATCATCACCGTTATCAGCTATCGCGTCAATTAGTGGTGTGCCAGAAATCAATAACATCAGTATATAGCAAAAATGGAATGAGCTTGCAAATTATTTCTGCAATAGCTCCAACTCTTTTTCCGCCAGTGCGCGATCCCGGCCAACTTCGCTGCGCACCGCTTTGCTGTTTTGCTGGCTAACGCCAAGCCGCGCCAATACGCCATCCAGCGTATCAATCCTATCCACCATGCCTGCTGCTTTCGCGTCATCTGAATTGAGCACGCGGCCTTGGCCATAATTATTTTTTACGGCTGTAACATTTGTGCCACGGCCCTTTGCAACGCTGCTGATGAATGAATTGTAATAAAAATCCACGCTGGCCTGTATCGCTGCCTTGGCATCGTCACTGAGCGGCGCAAGGGGGCTGCCTTCCGTTTTGTACTTACCTGCTTGGATGATCGTGGAGGTGACACCCGCTTCCTCCATCGCCTTGCTCCAATCCTCATGGATCGTGTAAACGCCGATTGATCCAACCATACCGGATGGTGTCATGACAAACTCATCCGCCGCACTGCCGATCCAATAGGCGGCGCTGGCCGCCATATCGTTGGCGATGGCCACTATGTGCTTTTGCGCACGGGCATTAAAGATTTCATCCGCAAGCTCAGGCACGCCGAAAACGCCGCCGCCCGGTGAATCAATGTTGATCACGATTGCCTTGATGTTCGGGTTGGCCACGGCATCGCGGAAATCTTTGCTAAATTTTTCAATGGATGTGCCGCCGCTAATTTGCGTCATCATATCCATGCGCTTGTTGATGGTGCCGAAAAGCGGCAGCACGATCACATCACCCGGCTGCGAGGTGCGCGGCTTATCCTTAGCCTTGATGCCATCATAGTGACCGCCGCCAAAGCCATCGCCTGCCATCATTTTTCGGATGATGAAGCCCTGAATCTCAACCAGCTTGCTATGCAGGATCGCCCATGGCATTTCCGCACACAGCGTGAATGCGTGGATGTATTCTTTTTTCTTTTTCTTCTTTTCGGTATCAGGCATTTTCAATCCTCCAATTTAAGAAAGCATCAGCAAGCGTTTGCGCTGTGTCATCAGCGTGCAATGGCGTGGTTGCACGCAGTGTACCATAATATTCCGCGTATGTAACTGCATCCGGCACGCTCACGCTAAGTGAGCTACATAGCTGCTGGCACGGCAGCAAGGTTTTTATCATATAATCTTTGTGCTTGGTAGCGTAGAAATTCGCGGTGCGCTGCACCAGCACTTCACCATCGTATTTTTTATTGATGGTGGCCAGCGCGGATTGTTCGGCGGAAATAATGCGCTCAAAGGCATCCTGTACCACCGGCTCACTCAGGCGCGTGCCTTCCAGCATCAGCTTGGCATCCGTAGGCAGATTGTTTTGATTTGGGTTAGGCTGCACCTTTGGTGACATGGGCTTATCGCCGCCAAGGTTAAGCGGGGTAAGCGGCTCATCCAGCCCCGGCAGCGGGTTAAGGCTTTCTTTCTTGCGCACCTCATTACGGGTAAGCCACCCGGCGTTGATCCCGCTGGCATAGGCGGCATAGCGCACATCAACTTCGCCCATAAGCAATTCATCAGTGTTGTGCCTGAGGTAGAAAATATCCGGGCGCAGGATCAGATCGTTATTTACGCGCTGCTCAATGCGGCGAAGCTGGGGGCGGATTGTGTATTTTAAGAAATCTATGGCCTGCTGCTCAATATTATTATTTGTTGCCTCATCCAGTTCACCGATCATGTGCGGCGGGATGCGGAAATAACGGGCAATTTCTTTTATCTGATACTTGCGAGTTTCAAGGAATTGCGCATCAACGTTTTTCACACCAATGGTGTTTACCTTCATGCCTTCTTCCATCACGGCAACGCTGTAGGCGTTATCCAAACCGCTGTGCGCCTTCGCCCATGTTTCCTTGATGTTCTTTATCGCATCAGCATCCAGCGCGTTTGGATGCTCAAGCACCAGCGCCGGGGTAGCATCCTTGCTGAAAAACTTGCAACCAAATGCCTCAGTTGCCAGCGCCAAGCCAATAGGATCGTTTGCAAAATATATCGGCGCGATGCCCTCAACGCCGTTGAATGAAAAGCCGGGAATGCGGAAAAGTTCTTCCGGCAGATATATTTTTTTCTTGAGTGTAAGCGGATCGGTATATTCAAAGCGGAATGTTGAATCCGGCATCCTGAGCACGCGCATGTAATCCGGGCGGAGCGGAATAAGCTGATCAGCAAAGCCACGTGCGCCGGGTACAATCTCTGCGTAGGCATTTCCGAAAAGTGCGCCAAACGCAATTTGCATTTCCCAAAATTCTACCCCGGTTTGCAAATCGTTTGGTTTGGTATCAATAACATCCTGCAGCGGATGCTGCGGTGCTGCCTTGGTGGTACCGTCCGGGCTGCGCTGGTAGATCGTGCGCGGCAGGGTGGCAATCGTTTCCGCCAGCACCTTGACGCAGGCGTAGCAGGCGGAGGCACGGAGCGCTGACATGGCGGTGATGCGCACACCGGTGGCAGATACGTTTACAGGCTCATACCAGAAATCATTTGCGGGGCCGGGGGATTGAGGGTTTGAATCGCCTGATATTGCCTGAAACAGCATTTAGTTAATCCTTCTTGTAGCGATTTTTAACCGTGATGCTCCCCGCCTCTGCGCAAAGTGCAAAGCAAATAAACATTGCGCCTATGACACAAAACATCCACACGGGTGAAATCATCCAAAGGCCAACCGCCAATGATGCGATCCCCAAAATCCCCATGAAATCTATGAGCGCGTGGATCATAATGTTACGATGCCTCTAGTGCTGTAAACAGACACAAATTTTTGATTCCCCAAAATAGCACGGCTCAATGCCATAATCAACGCAATAACTCCATCTATCTTATTGTCCGGCTTCTCTTTGTTAGGATAAATATTATCCTTCCTATCGTAATGCGCAACCACGTTGCTGATCATCCACGCCAGCACCGGATCATCGCCATGCTCAAGCTCCTTTGAATGCACAAGCGCTTCCAGTTGTTTCATGGGTTCGCTGAAATTTGAAACGATGGCACGCACCTCCACCATTGGCACGCGCTTGGCCTGCAGATGCACCGCAAGCTGCGTTGCCTGCCATGGATCGTATGCCACATCCTGCACATCAAACTGATCGCACAGCTTTTCAATATCGGCCTCTATGTAATCTAAATCTATGATGTTGCCGGGGGTAAGTATGAAGCGCCCTTCCAGCGCCCATGCCTTGTAGAATGAAAGTGTGGTGTGCTGCTTTTCCTCAACGGTATCCTCAGGCAAATAATATTTTCCAAACACCTGCCACTTGCCGTTTTCATGGAATAAAAGCAACAGCGCAGTTACGTCAAGCTTACTGGCCAGATCAAGCCCTATCCAACATTTCTTGCCAAGGAAGTTTTCAATTTTCAACGCCGTGCCGCCGCAATCGCGCCACTTCGCCATATCCATCCACGATGAATTGCTACGCTCCCATACGTCAAGATGCTTGGTTTTGAAATTTGATTGGCTGGCCGGTGATCGCTTTGCCTTGTTCACCAGATTCAAAAGGTATTCCGCCTTGACCGATACGCCGTAATTAGGATTAGCCATGCGCAATGCGGCTTCGCTTGTCCAATCCGCGCCATCATCTATGGTGTATATGATCCCAAAAAAGCTATCATCCTCAAACACCCTATCCAAAATCTTTTGCAGGTATTCATGCAACTCATGGCAGATGCCGGTAATGTCCGTGCCTGCCGTGGTGATCACACTGATCAAGGATTGCGCACGCGCACCAGCACCGGTTTCAATTACATCATACACGGCACGGCTCTTGTGCGCGTGCAACTCATCTATGGATGCGAAATGCACGTTGAGGCCATCAAGGTTGCCTGCCTCCGCGCTCACTGCCTTGCACACGCTATCCGTTTCTTTCACCTGAATGTTGTGCGCCTGCACTCGCACATCAAAGCGCTTTTTGAAGTCAGGGCTTTTGTTGGCCATCTTGCACGCTGCATCAAACACGATCCGCGCCTGATCCTTTGACGTTGCAGCGCTGTAGCACTCCGCACCGCCCTCCCTGTCACCTGATGCCATATACAGCATCACGCCGCTTGATATGGTGCTCTTGGCGTTCTTACGCGGCACCTCAAGGTATGAGGTACGGTAGCGGCGGAAGCCGGTATCCCTATGCACCCAGCCAAAGAGCGTGGTGAGGTAGAAACACTGCCACGGCTCCAACCTGATTTTCTGGCCTGTCCACTCGCCTTTTATGTGGCGCAGGTTTTCAATGAAGCGGCACACCTTCGCGCCGCGCTCAGGATTAAAAACGTATGGCCATTTATCAGGATGGTATTTTTTCTTGAGATCATCTATCTGCCGCTGGCAAGCGTAGCGCGTCCACTTGGATGCCGGGATTTCCCCCGCTATTACATCCTCAGCATATTGGTGCGCCGCTTTGATGTGACCATGTGACATTAAAACTCATCAAATTCATTTGGTTCTTTGCGGGGGGCAGTGCCGCCGGGAGGCGTTGCCATTTTTATCCGGGCGCGATCATACGGTGATAGGCCAAAAAGCGCCAGATACGCTGACATATCTTTCCGCGATGATTTCAACTGATCAGCCCACGGGTTGCGATAAAGGCCACCGCCGCGCTTGCCTTTCATAATTGCTTTATTTCCGGGCTTCTTCATTTCCTTCCCGGCCTCTACCCACTCCGCATACGCCTCGCAATACAGCGCCAGCGCGGTGCCATCCAACTCCTCAAAGATATTCATGGCGTGCAATATGCGGATCATCTTTTTCCATTCCGCTTTTGCGCAGGCATTCAAATTATCAGGCGGAGGCGCGTACACAATAGATTTTGTATTCTTTTCGGTATTCACAGAATTGATTTTGGAAAGGTTGATCAGCGCAATAACTTTTTCCTGTTTTTGTTTGGTTGGTTTTTGCGGCCTTTTATCCTTACCCCTTACCCTCATGATACCCTCCCCCTCTAATTTTTTTTTCGTGAATGTAAAAC
>Ga0265336_10000425_pt1 | contig 26193 bp, 27 predicted proteins | sample 42119metaG_FD_193583 | JGI IMG/M metagenome (GOLD analysis project Ga0265336, IMG submission 193583) | Rhizosphere microbial communities from Carex aquatilis grown in University of Washington, Seatle, WA, United States - 4-21-19 metaG | ecosystem: Host-associated > Plants > Roots > Rhizosphere...
CATCCTCAGATAAGAATCTTTTGTCTAATGCTTTTTTTATCGTGTTTTTATCCATTTCTCGTTAGTTTTATTATAAATATCTTAGTTTTTCATAAAGTTATTAAGCTTTTGACTTTTTAGACTCAATAATCGTTTTAATTGACTCAATCGACTTGCCAGTTTTTTTTGCAATCGTTTCATAAATAGCATCTTCACTTAATGAAGGGGCTGTTACGTTTCCTTTGGTCTTTTTAACGCTAACTACATTATCAACAGCTCCTTTACTACAACCACTTCCAGCTGGCTTATTATTCAACTTAGTACAATCATTGAACTTTACAAAACCACCTCCAGACATTTGTGTCTTCTTTTGAGCGTTGGTTTTCTTTGTTTCTTTAAAACTTCCATCACGATTGATTCCTGGCAATGCGTTTGCATCATAAGCACCCACACTTCCAGACCCAGCTGTTGTTTCGCCAACAATTGGAACATCTGGCATTTCTCTTTTAACCACTGGTTGAGTTAGTGGTCCAGTAAATGCACCTGAAGATGCAGCACCTGTCGTTTCTTCTATATCTGAACCAGAAGCGTTTCTAGCTTGTAAGTCTGCAACTTCTTTTTCTTTTCTTTGTTCTTCTTTAGCCTTCAATTCAGCTAGTTTTGTAACTATCCTTGATTGTTTTGCTTTTGGGTCCTCACTTGGATGAGTATTTGTTTTCTTTGTGAACTGATCCTTAAAGTTACTGAAGGTATCATCCCATGTTTCTTCAATAGGACCTAATGCTTTAGCTATACTCTTATCTTTATCATATAAAGACATTAATTCATTTTTCAATCCATCATCAATCTTAATAATATCAATTCCTTGTTCATAGTCATTGACACCTTCTCCTTTAGATAACTTATCAAGATTATCATTTACATAATTTGTCAATACTTGATCATCAATATCAAAATCATCACCATAGTCATAATCAGGATTACCATCTTCATCTTTTCCGACATGAGTCATTTCAACAGAAGCATAATTCTTTAATACCTTCTTATCAACATTTTGATAGAAGAAAACATAAAGCGTTCCATCAGCACTCTTCAATAATGCAATTTCACCATTATAAGCAATCACATGTAAAATGATATGTTTTGGTTTCATTGGTGAAGTACGATTGGAATCAGTTTGATTCCAAGGAGCATTCGAATCATTAGCAGCACCAGCTGGATAATTATCTTCTTCTATTTCTTGTGATGGTTCTATTTTTTCTTCCCCTTCTTGTCCTTCTTCCCCTTGTGTTAAATCTCTTAATTCATCTTCAACTGCTTGTATTGCTTGTTGTGGACTACCTAGTGTCTTTGACAATTCATATTTACCATTTGCATTAATGATAAGGTTTTTACCTAATAATGCCTTACAAATATCATCATATGTTAAACCATGTTCGGTCCAAAATGGTGAAAATTCTTCTGATTTACGATAAAGAAATTTAATCAATTCAATTGTTTCTTTTTTGATTTGATCTTCAGATTCCATGATTGGTTTACCGAACTTTTGTGTTGCTGTTGGTATTGATCTATTTGGTTTTGTAATATTGAATTTGTCTTCACTTACAGAATCCAAGTTCTGTATGTTCTTGCCTGAAAATGTTTTTTTGAATGATTTATCTACTCTAGATAAACCACCAGCAACTTCTTCATTGATAAGACCAGATGCAAATATACGATTATATTGTTCTTTACTTATCTTCACGATATTTTTAATACCTTCTTTAAGCCCAATACTATTGTTTTTGTTGATCTTGTTTAAACCCAAACGCTCTGCTTGTTTTTCGGTAATTTTAACTCTTTTCATATGTTTAGCTACTTTTGTTACTTAAATTATTTCTCCAAACACTTCGTTTAATCCAAAGAGTTTTATATAATTGAGTGAGAACATTTGTTGTTATTTCAACAACTTTATCTTCCAGCTCCTTTTCATTCTTAATCCTATCTTTCACGATCTTCTCTATCTTAGCCTTAAATTCTTTACTATCCATATAGATTTTAACCTGTTTAGATACATCAGCATCAGTTATATTTTCATGTAATTTATTCTTCATAGGGTATTAGGATGTTTTCTATATAAATATACATAATTTATCAAAAAAAGCCCCAATTGGAGCTTAATTTTATTATTTGAAGAATGACTATGAAATATAGGTAATTTGACCTGTATCTTTCGTTTTAAAGCATTTAATGGGCCATGTATAGTATTGATGCTATCGGTAATACAACTGCTGCTGTGAAACCTACAACCTTTAATATCTTTTGTTTTCTAATTTCTTTCTTCTGTTGTTTTATGACATCATTCAATAACTTAATTTCTTGATCTTTATTCGCTATTATCTTATCTAAGTTAGCTGACATTAATGCTTGGTTATCACATTTTTCTTGCAATAATCTTATTTTATCAACTTGAAGAGTGATTGTAGATGAGTTTAAGCTATCTCTTAAGATGTAAATATTTAATATGCTATCAGTAATCGATTTATCTAAAACATCGTTCAATACAATCTTAGCATCAGCTAAGCTCATTTGTATTAGTGTATCGCCTTTGGAATTAATGAGTGTTTGAACTCGTAACTCTGGTTTGGATATAGTTTGAGAGTGAGTTGGCAACGCCATCAGCAGACAAAGCATTAACGTAAGTAGGTATTTCATGTTTTCTTTTCTTTAAATTATTCAATTCTGTTTGGGTTTCATAAAGCTTAGCTGTATTTCCTTCCAATAACTTATCAATTATAACAATCTTACTATCAATCTGAAAATTTACAGCTTTTAGACTATCAATTTGTTTTGTTAGTTGTTCATTACTTAAATGAAGTTGATTGATCTCATCATTATGTTTATTGGTTGTGCTTTTTTGCCCAAACATAAAACTTATAATAAGTCCAATACCTAAAACTATAATGAGAATTGTTTTAATATCTAATTTTTTTGAATCCATTAATTTTGTGTTGGTTTGTATTCATTGGCTAGTTTCAAAGCCCATTCATTAACCCAGTTTTCGTAATAACCTTTTAGCTTTGTCAATAAAAGACTAACCTTATCACTTAAATCAATGTTATTCATGCTTGTTTCTATTTCACCACTAGCTAATGACATTTTAAATTTAATTCCAGTATCTGAGTTCTCTCTTTTCAAGAAGATACCTTCAATAATTACATTACCATCTGTTGGATAGATTTTAAAGTTGGTTATTTCAACTCTAGGATCAACTGTATTTTGAAGCTTCTTCAATTCATCATTGAAAACAGCATCACCTCTTTTTGGTGATAGTGTATCTTTTTGTTCATCACCTTCTGGAGCCATTGTTCCATCGTTTTCAATAATCAATTTATCTTTATAACCACCTCTAATGACATCCATCATTTTTTTGGTCATATCGTGTTCGTTAATACTTTCTTTCATAATCTTTATGTTAACTCAATTTTATTTTTAAATAATTCACAATCCCAACTTGGACTTAAATCAGTGAAATGCTTTTCAATATTACTCTTGTATAGCACACCTTGATAATCACCGAGTTTGTCAATCTTTGTATTATGGCTAATTGCTGTTTGAGGTATGGAAAATTTATCACATAACATCTTAACCAATTTAGCTGCCGATTCTAGTTGCTTGTCGTTGTATGGGCTCCAATATGTATAACCCCTCCATCTTTTTTCAACAACATGATTCGGTTCATTATAAATATCCCCAATCCAAGTAATAAACGCATTATTTTTGGTATCTTTCAATAACCAACCATCATTTTCTATTAAAATAACAATGGTTTTCTTATCTAGAGCGATATCTTGAAAGAACTCAGAACAATATTTTGGATCAAAATGATTATGTATGATACCTTCTTTATCTATAGTAAAAGCTGCTGTTTTTCTATACTTGCCATTATACCTATGCTGCCATCCAGCAACATGTCTCATATCATGGTTGAAGGTATGACCTAGTACTATCTGATTTTTTTCAGTAGCAATAGAAATGTAATTATTTGATGATAATTTATATGTTTTATCATCGATTATCATTGTCCACGTCTAAAAATGACTTTATTGTTATCACCATTTTTTATAACCTTGTTTGTTCCAATTCTTTCAATACTATTTGTATTTTTTGGTTGTGGTACATTAACTGAATAACCTCTATTGCTTTCTTTTATTTCTTTAATATCCTCTAGTCTTACTTTTCTTTGTTCAACTGGTTTTAATTCTACTTGTTCTTCCAGCACTGGTGGTTTAGGAACTGAATCTTCTACCACTTGTACTTTCTGAACAATTTCATTTGATTGAGGCTCTTGATTTACTCCCTCACTTACTCCCTCACTTACAACCTCATTTACAGCATCATTTACAGCATCACTTACAGCATCATTTACAGCATCATTTACAGCATCACTTACAGCATCATTTTCTATATCATTATGTTGTTCATCTAACATGATAGGTTCTATTTCTTCAACTACCTCACTCACATTAGATACTTTAGCTTCTGGCCAACCACTTCTTATTGGTGAAAAAGGATCATCAATTTTTAAGTCTAATGATTCTTTTGGCTCATCTTTTAATGGTTGATCTCTTTCAATTTGGAAAACTCTATTGGTTATCAAGATTAAAGCTATCGCTAATGGATCAAATACAAATATCAATAAAAGAATTAAAACATTTACAACTTTAGCCATTGGTTGACCAGTTAATTCAGAAATATATTTCAATGGACCAACTTCTGCTGCCACTTCACTATTTGATTTTAAACCTAGGATTTTAATACTATATGCACTAACAGAATCAGATAAGATAGTATTTTTATTATTCAAATTATCAATCTCACCAGATAATTTTTGTATTTCACTAGTTGCATCATTAATATCTGTTCTAGCTTTATCCTTGGCTTTATTTGTTTTTGCTGAGTCCAGTCTATTCTCTTGATTGGTTCTTAAGTTTGTTAATTGATCAATTCGTTTATTTTTTGTAACAACAATTTTATCATTATCACTTATGTTTGTTTCAAATAAAGTTTTCTTTCCAGTCAATACAGCAACTTCTCCTTCATGTAATTCAAGCTTGTTAGCGGTACTTTGATAGGCATTTGATAGAAACCCATATATACCAGCCGATGTGATCATCATAAGCACAATAACACTTATTGTAAGATATGTTTTCAATCCTTTAGCAAGCTTTGACCAATATCTATGTAAGGCAGTTGTTGTAACTACCTTACCAACTTCTAAAACAGTGGCCATTATTATCACAGCAGTACTAGCCCCAGCGAATAACTGACTTAAACCCCATACTGAAAAATATCCAGCACATCCAGCTACGGATAGAGCAAGAATTAACATTATGTAACTAAATTTTATTTTCATTTTTACTTTTATTATAAATATCCAATACCAAAAAAAAGGGGTTAGACCCCCTTCTTTTTTAATCGTTTATCAAGCTATATAAGTCTTGTGCGTTATGTCTTAATTTTCTGATTGCTTTTTCTTTTATTTGACGAATTCGTTCTTTGGTTAGGTTATATTTTTCTCCAATAGCTTCAAGTGTCATTGGTTCACAGTCAATATTTATTCCAAAATAACATTCAATGATCATTCTTTCTCTATCATCCAATACTGATAATGTATTGCTGAGTTCTTTTTTTATTCTTTCGTCAATTACCAATTGATTCTCATCAAACGATTCACCTGGAATCAATTCAATTAACTCATCTCCATCTTCATTAATGATATCATTCAATGATGTACATCTAGGATAATTAACCAACCCCATTTCTTCTTGATCCTTATCAAATATTTCACCAAATACTGGTTCTCGTTCATTTGCATGTTCAAACTTTGCAATTTCAGAATTTAAATACGAAAGCTTATTGATAACATTAGCTGGTAATCTAACCATTCTAGCATTATCGTTTAAACTCTGAATGATGGATTGTTTAATCCACCATACAGCATAAGAAATAAATCTGAAACCTTTTTTGTGATCGAATCTACTAGTTGCTTTGATTAAGCCGTAGTTTCCTTCATTGATCAAATCTGATAATGGTAAGCCTTGTCCTTGATACTTCTTGGCAATCGAAATGACAAACTTTAAATTTGATGTAACTAATTTATCCATGGCTTTTTTATCACCACGTCTTATCTTTTTAGCCAGCTCAATTTCTTCTGCTGGTGTTAATATAATTGATTTTCTTACGTCTTTAAAATATTTTGATATACTGTCATCGCTATCGAAATTTACATATGTTTTACTCATTAAAAATTATCATTTTTTCATCTTTTCGTTATTTTTTTAGTTATACAAATATACTACAAAATTGCTAAAAGTCAACACTTTACGCTCTTATTTTGCCAGTAATGGTAGTAGTTTTTTTTCTTCTTCTGAGAGGTTTTCAAGGCCGTTATCAATGAATTCATCTAGCAGTTTTTGTTTCTCTTCTTTGTTCATTTTATTGATATCCGATTCTGTTATTTTTTTGACTTTTGTTTCAGTAGAATCAGTCAATTGCTTTGTTGAACTTCTTGTATTTTTGGTATCTGAAGAGAGTTCAATATCCTTTAAAAAATTAGCGTTCATCGCATCAATATCTATGGTTTTTAAAAATCCGAATAACCCTTCATGTATTTCTCTCTTGTTAATATTAACACCAGATGATCTTTCATCCAAATCAAATATTAGAAAATTTCTTTTTCTATCAATAAACCAATCAGATATTTGACTAGGTGTTAATATACTGGAAAACGTAGCTATAAGCATACCTTTACCATCTAGGGTATTAGGTTCAATCTCACTAATTTTCACAATTTCTGGAATGGCACCTAAGGTGTCACCAAGAATCACAATACAATAATTTTTAAAGCTCATTATGTGTTATTTATTTATACAAAGGTACTATTTTTTGTATGATTCTCCAACTATTTAAGTGATAATTTAGATATGTTGGATATCTTATTGATTGTTAAGATGTTATCTCCCCAATCTTTTATTAAATCGTTATGTGTAATTAAGAAGACAATATCATACATATCTTTGATTTTATCGAACAATAATTTCAACTTTTCAATGTTCTCTGGTGCAACTTTACCCAATACTTCATCAAAGGTGATGAAATTAGGCATAGGAAGAGTTGAAATCTTCCCTAGAATACCTCTTAATGCTAAGCTAGCAGCTGTTTTTTCAAATCCACTGGCCGACTTAAGGTGTTTAACTGTATCATCCATCTTTATTAAAAATTGAACATCATTCTTATCATCCATAAATATCTCAACTTCGAAATCGCACACATCTTCTAACAATCTTTCTATTTCAGAATTTATAATAGGCAACACTGAACGTAAAACAAGCTTACTAATACCCTTTTTACCAACAAGATCAATGTATATTTTAAAAATTCTATCTACTTCTTCCTCTTTTTTAATTGTTTCAATTAATTTGTTTTTTGTCTCAATACTTGTTTTATGGGTTTTAATATCTGTTGAAATGCGCTCAATTCTAGTGATTGTATCATCTTTTGTGTGTTCTAAAACAGCTAAATCTGTTTTTACCTTTGAAACCATTATATCAACATTCTTATTATGTTCAATTGCTTCAAGATTAAGATTATATTTTTTCAAATCGTTCATTTTACCAACGATCATATTTCTTAACCCACCGATTTCAACTTCAAGTCTGTCTTTATCCAACTCTAATTTGTTCTTCTCATCAATTAGACTTTTAGTTTTATTCAATACAACCAATTCAGCATTAATATTATTAATGTTTGTATCTAATACTGATATTTCAGCGATTAATAATGAAATATCTTTTTTGTGCTTATTGATGTGTTCCGAATTATCAACATCATCTAATTTTCTATTACATGATTTACAAATACCACCAGCTATTAGTTCTTCCACCACAATATTCAATCTATCCACTTCAGCACCTCTAACAGCTTTTAAAGAAGTTTTAGTACTCAATTCTTTAGTTAAAGCATGATGTTTATCTTCATCAAATATTACTTCACCGATATTATTTATCTTGGTTATCAATTCAACCACCTTAGCCTTCAAACCGATTCCTTTGGTTTTTATTTCTTCAATATCAGTATTTAATTTAGAAGGATTAAGTTCAAATATTGTCACATCAACCTTTTCCTTGCTATTTAAATACTTTTCTCGTTGGTTATTTAAATCAACAATAGCTGTTTTTGTCGTTTCTAATTTTTCGTTTAATGAACGTTCTAAATCTTCACCTTCAATTATTTTCTCATCATGCTCAATGATTTCATTGCCAAGTGTTATAACATCAAATTGATTTGATTTCTTTTTCTTGGCAAAATCATTATACATTGTTCTTGCAGCAGCCTCTTTTAATTCTAGTATTTCTAGGCCAATAAGTCTAGTTAAAACCTTGCCAGATTCAGTAGTTGTCAATCCAATAAGATCATCAAGATTTTTTTCAGTTGCTAAAACTAGTAATTCAAAATCTTTTTCACTACCAATAGTCTCTTTTAATTTAAGAGTCGTTTTTTTAGCATCTTCTTCATTCAATTCTTCTTCTTCACCATCTGGCAGTAATTTGTAAAAATTAACCTTATTGGTTACTGTCCAACCACCTCCTCTTTTAGCACTACGTTTCATCTTACGTTCAATGATGATTTCATCACCTTCTATATCAATCATTCCACGTACAACTAATTCATTTTTACCACTGAAAATATTAAAAACTTCTTCGTTTTTATCCGTTTTAGTTGTTGTACCATGTAATAGAAATTTAATAGCATCAATAGTAAGTGTTGTCTTACCACCTTGATTTGGAGGAAGTGAATTTACTACTGTTAATCCTTTTACCTTGCTAAATGGCAAGTAATTATCAGGACCAAATGATAGGAAATTATCGACCATGATCCATTTAACAGACCAGCTTCTATGTTGTGAATGTGACAAGTCAATATTAAGCTCTCCATTAACTCTATCATCTAATGCAATTATTCTATTGAAGTCAACCGTCTTATTATCTCTTGCTAAAACTTCTTTCATCAATGATCGTTGATAATTGACATCCATGATGTTCTCAATACCAGCACCTACTATTTCAATCATATCACCTTTGTCGTTGAATCGTACAGGACGATAAACAACATTAATGTTTGCCTTATTTACACCATACTTTGTGGCAAAATAATTTCTAACCTTGATCTTGGCTTCTTTAGAATAATTTTCTGGCCTATCATCCCAATAAACTTTTAGTTTAGAGTATGGTGATATTACAATTTTTTTTAATGTTTCAGCTTCCACTATTTTTCTCCGTATATGTCTTTTCTATTCTTATTTTTTTCTTTTTCCTCTTTCAATTCCTGTGTTAATTTTTCATTGATACCAAGAACACTAGTCAATTCATTTTTTGTTGACGTTACTAGCTCAATTTGTTTGGTCAATTCATCTGATAATTTTGAATCTACCATTGGAACGGGAACTTCAACAATCTTCTCCACTATCTTCTCAACAGGAACTTCAACAATCTTCTCGACAACTTTTTCTATTACATTTGTCTTAGGTGTTGACCCAAATTTTTCAATTGTGAAACCTTGCTTGATTAATTTTAATGTAAAATCATCAATATTGGTTATATTGTTCACACGGCAATATTCCCAAATTTCGTCTTTAAGATTTTTTGGTAGTTCCATTTGCAAGTGTTGCATTTACATCTTCTTGTGTTTGATGGAAGAAGCAGATTTCTTTTTCTTTTTCATCAACATATAACATAATGATTGGTTTATCTAAACGATAGACTAGGCTATTATCATCTTCTGGGTCCAAGTATCCAACTTCACCATTAATTATTTCAAAGTCATCCATCTTGTCAGGAATCTTTGCTACAAATTCTTTTAATTCTTTAAATGTCATTTTATTTTTATTTATAAGTTTGTTATTTTTTCGTTTCCAGTCTCTAGGTCCTCCAGAGATTTTATTCTGAATTGATAATATGGAAATTTATTATCAACATCATGTTCTGTAAATGTTCTGCTTTCAACATCCCACATTAAGAAACCATGCTTTGTTATATTTTCACCAAAATTCTGTTGGATTAGAGATGATGGGTAAGCAATGATTGTTCCTTTATGATTAAATGATTGTCTCTTGTGAATATCACCAAGCATAACAATATCACAACCTTCAAATATTTCCAAGTCAGCACCATGATCAATTTCATAACCAATATCTGTCTTAGCATTAAATAATGGTGCATGAAATAATCCGATATATGTTTTATCCGATCCAAATTCTTGTCTTGCAGCTTCTATTTCTGGTCGTTTATTCTCTTCAAAAATAGAATATACACACCATACGATATTATCATCCAAATAGCACTTGCTTTCCTTGAAGAAATTTATATTGGCATTTGGTAGAAATTGAACCATAGGTGATATGCTATCCAATCGATCTTTATTATTTTCCAATAGATCGTGATTACCAGCAATAATGATTACTGGTGCTATCTCTTCCAATTTTCGTAAAAACCAAGTTCCAAGCATCAATTGTTCATTTGAAATGATGATCTTTTGATGGACCAAATCACCAGCAAGTACAATCCTAACTTCTTCTTTTGGATAACCATCAACAAGCTTTTCTACTTCACTTATAAAGGTTTTGAATGTTGCTTTATACTCATCATGAAGTCTAAATGTTCTGATATGTATATCAGCAAGATGTATAATAGTTTTTACCATTATTTTTTCTTTATTATTACTGAATTTTTCTTAGTCTCAACTATTTCAAAGTTTTCTATTTCTTTTATTGATACCACACTAACATCACCTGGTAGATTTGCTCTAACTGACCAATCACCAACCCAGTCAGCTTCACAGTGTATTTCTACTTCATAAAATTTATCACCTACCTTATAATATAGTGTATCATCTTCACCATCGTCATCCATTCCACCTTCAGCATCTACTTGAAAATGATCATACCAATCATCTCTTTCGTCTATTAATTCTTCAATGAATTCTTCAATGGTTACACCATTTTTAAGAGCTGGATAAACCATTTCAATGTGAATTTTTGAACTTTCTTCTTTTTCGATTGCTGCTTTCTCAGCTTTATCTTTCTTTTCTACATCAATAAGTGCTGTAATAAAAGTATTAAAATCATACTTTATTTTTTGTTCTTTGAAAACTTTTTCAATTGCTGATGTGCTAAATTTGTTTGGTGTTTTTGCCATGATTTTATTTTGTTTTATTTCTAGCTTCTTCCCAAGCTTTTAATTGTGCGTTATATTCTTCTTCAGTCATTTCATTGGTCATAGAACCACCACATATACCAGATGTTCTCCAAGGAAAAGACCCTGTACACATTCCACCCAATTGTTTTTCATTTTCAACCTTGGTGATATATTGACCACATTTATTACATCTAAAATATCTTGGATACATATTATTGTCCTTTCATTATGTTATAGTGATGCATCTCAATAATTTGTTTTGCTTCTTTTTTGAGATACATTATTTGAATCTTTTGAAACTCTTCTTTTTCCTTAACCCAATATAAAACATATATTTGACGACACTTGCGTTTAGGAAATTCCAATTCATACAAGTAAGCATAAACACTTAATTGAAGTGTGTAAATGGACCATTGACATGCTTGTAAATGATCAAACGGCTTAAGAAGTGTATCATAACCATATGGATTAAAATAGTTGAAGACACGATTGGTTTTATAATCTGCCACATCAAAGAAAGTTTCATTAATATCGATGATTAAATCGGATGTTCCAGCCAATTCATATTGTTCAGCAAATAAAATACGTTCTGGCCACATTATCTGACCTTCTTCTATCTTCAAAGCATTATATCCATCAATAACTTTTTGTTCAAAAATACCTTCAGGTGTTTCTGGTGGAAAGTACCATTTATTTGCCAATAGATAACGTTCTACAATATCATGAACCCTAGTACCATAGATATTAGCTTCATCATTAAGAAACTGCCAATAATCAAGTATTTGTTGTTGAGTGAGACCTATGTATCGTTCTTGTTTAACTTTATCCAATTGTCTAGTAATAGCCAAAGAAACAGCTTCTGCATCAAAATGCGGTTCAATCGATGCTAAGGTTGTGGTAACAGACTTATAAATCTTACCAGTTTCCCTATGATGATACTTATGTGCAATTGGCTCCAGATAAACAGGACCAACCCATTTCTTAATCTTACTCATATTTACAAATATACTACTTTTTTGCAACCAGTACAAGTATTTATTGTAAAGCAAAAATGAGAAACTTCATTAAAAAAAGACTTCATGAGGAATTAAATATTCCTTCCTTTAGATTACCAAAAAATATCCTTTTGAGTCGTGATGAATTGAGCAGATTAAAAGCACTAAAATGGTCAGATATTAAAATTGAAGATAATGGTGGTGAAGGTAATATTGCTCACCTATCAATCCTATTTCCTTTTCCTACACAAGCATCAGAAGGTATTGTAATTGATATCCAGGTTATACATGGTGCTATTTATCAAGTGCATATACACATGATAGAACAATTAAGGGGTATGGGATTAGGATACAATATATATAAAGCTCTCATAGCTGATTTAGGCCATATATACTCTGGTAGGGGTCGTAGAATGAGTCCCTATATAACTAAAATATGGGATAAATTACATACTGATAACGAAATTTCGTGTATTACTAATGAAAATGGTGATTTATGTATGAGAAAAGATAATCCAGACAAGGAAAACCTAGTTAAATTCATGAATTAATACAATTCATCATCTGACAACTGCCTAGCACCCATTAATAATTTAACTATTCCTTTATTTCCAAGCTTTTCAAACACTTTTGATGGATCATACCCTTCTGGACACCTAACAATTTTAATTCTATCTCTTAAATTACCGAAATTTAACTCTCGATATAGGTTTTTTGCGTCTTCATAAGCATCATCATCTAAAACTATTACAATATAACCCATTGCTTTATCATGTAACAACTCTAAAAGCTTAGATGGTAGGTATTTTCCTAATAATGGAATTGAATTTGGAGTGACAATATGATCAGTAGCACCTTCAACAAGGTATATTGTAGCATCCCAGTTGACTCGACCTTCATTAAAAATGATTTCTTGCTTTTCAGCATCAGGATTAATGTATTTTAGCTTGGTATAATCCTTGGAAAACCATCTAGCGATAAAATAATTAAGCTTTCTCTCACTATCATAGGAGGGTATAATGATCCTATTGAAGAATTTACCCTTATAGGTATACCCTATCTCAAAATCCTTGATAATTTCATCTGTAAGGCCACGTTCATGTAGATAATTCAATGCTATACCAGCTTTATAATCCTTATCAGTACACTCAGCTAACTTCTTATAACCCTCTGGTAATAATACAACTACATCCTTATGTTCCTTTAATTGAATGCTATCTGCATCAGGTTTAACCAGTAAATAATCACGTATATTTTTAGGTGTGGCATGCTTCTTAAGTAGCTTAATAACAGGTCCATGCATGTTATTTGTATCTGGACAAGCCCAACACTTAAACATGTTCCTGTTGTAATTTATTTCCAAATTACCTTTACCATCACCTTCAAGTAAACCTTTTTCAGCTGAACACACTGGACAGTCAAAAGCGATTTGCCCTGTATCTTCATTGTGCTTTCTGTGTTCACCTAGAAAGCTTTCAAGAATATCAACTAGTAAAAGATGTGACATTTTACAAAACTACGAAATTATGGTGGATTCTACAATGTTTTCTTTTTCTTGTAGATTCTTTGTACAATATATGATTTAATAATAGTACTCATCATAGACTTTTTATTTGCTTCAAATTTAGCATTGGGACTCGCTAAATATTTCTTTTGTATGAGCTTAAAAGAGTCCATTATAAGATGGTTCCTCTCATCAATATCAAAATTTTGTTTATATAGAATAATACAATCATCTACCAATAATCTAATCATGATTAGATTTTCATCAGTAGTAGTTTCAATTTCTTTGTTTAATCCTTCTTCCATAAACCAGCTTTATTCATATAGCCGATACCAGCAACATACGCATCTGATGTATCAAAAGTTTCTTTTTTGAGCTTGTTTTTCTTATCGTAAAACCAATCTACTTGTGGCTCTAATTCAGCAACCTTTTCCCACAGAACATATTTCTTATCAACATTAAAATCATAGCCACCAAATAATACTGGTTTATTTTTTGCTATTTGTTTTTCAGCTAATGCTGTTCCATCCTTTTTAAAGCGTCTAATAGCCATCAATTCTGGAAAGGCATACTTACGTGCATCATATGATGAAATGAATTCTGGGACAACACCAAGTGTATCGTAGCATGCTTTAGAAATCATTCCGTTAAATCTTAAAAGAGTTGCGATTGTGTATACATTGTTTGATTGCAATAATGGTTCTTCAATTACAATTCTAGTAATACCAAAGTCCACATATTTCAAAAGAAATTCTTTTTCAAAGATTTCAACCTTTCGAAATAATTCTTCCATCTTATTTTCTGGTTGTGGTTTTACCTTTGGACTAACGTGATGAAGTAATTTTAATTTACCCTCATTACCTAAGTTTTCAAATAATGCAATTCCGATTGTGGATGTTGAAACGTCCAACGCTAATAAAAATTCTGATTCTTTTGGCATAAATTTATTTTAGACCAATTTAATGTATTTTTTATAAAAATAAAGCCTTAAAGGTCAATTTCTATGCTTAATGCCAAAAATTCATTAACATTCTTGGTAATATGACGATCAGTTTTAGCTACAGCTATTAAATTTCCAATACTATCATATAATCCAACTTCACTTATTCTAACAACATCTGTTCCACTGAATGTAGGATTTGTTGTACCACCAAATTCACCTCTATCTGCAATACATGTGATAACTTGATTAATAGATGTTGATACGCTATTAAACGTAACTGTAGCAGCTGAAGCAACTGCTGAGTTATAGTTATTGACAATGGTTGGATGAGTTATCACTAAAAATCCTTTATCTAAATATGCCACACCAACAATCGTATCAGCTGTTAAACCAATATTAGTATTAGTTTGAGCATTGAATAATTGTTTTCCATTTACACTAAATGGTTTATTTAAACCATAACCTGTTGCCCAACTTAATGTTGTTACACCACCATTTGGTTTCATTATCGTATCTGAAAATAACATGGAAACATTTGGGTCGAATTTTTCTGTTGTAACAGATGTTTCTCTTACGTTAGCATCTTCTACTTTTACTGATGTTCCTTTATTTTGGAATGTACTATAAATCGTGTAAGTACCAGCAGATGTTGGTAATACCAATTTAGCTGTTTTACCATCTAACAATTCTCCGTAGTTTGCGTTATTAATACCAATTACTAATATCTTTGTTTGAGATAAACCACTAAATGCTGTATCTGAATAACCACCATTTGCAAATGTTACACCTGTAAATTTAATATCGTCAGTTGAATTCAATGGAAGTCCAAATGAGTAAAACAAATTAACTAAACTATCAGTATTATAATCATTTCTATTGATAAGTGTTTTAGTTATGTTGGTACCCCTAAGAGTAACACTACCATTAGAAACCAATTCACTTATTATTTTAGTAGAATTTGATTCAACTGATTTTTTTAACACACCAGATGAATTTACCACCAATACACTTTTTAAATTTGCATTTTGAGGAGTACTATTACTTGTAGTTGAATTTGGACCTACCTCACCAGCAACAGCTGGAATTTGGCCTGTTGTTAACGCATAAGGAACATAATAATTTGCATCTGAATCACCAAGACTAAAGCTTGTGATCAAAGCATTGTTTGTTGATATCAGCTTTTGTCTACCCATTGGTGTAAGCTTGGCTGTCAACGTAACTGTTGAAGAAGATGAATTAAATCCCATATTAAAAGTCCATTGATAATTCTATTTTATTTTTTTTGATATCTCTATTAAGTTTACTACATAACGGTTGAAGATTGCTAAAATGGTTAAATCTAAGCAATTCTTCTTCTGATTTAGCTGATGAGAGAGGAATAACGTGGTCGATATCCCACCCGTAATTCAATTCACCATTATATTTTCCGTGATTATCCCAAGTCATCCAAGAAAGAAATTTTGATTCTAAATGTGATTTAAATTCTTCGAATGAACATCCCAATATTTCAGCCGTTTTTGATGATTTTCTAAATTTATATTTTTTAAAAGAATTAACAATTAAACATCTAGTATTTGCTATTAATTTATATAGTGGATCGTTTAGCTTACGTTTTTTTCTATATAAATTATGTGTGTTATTAATCTTTTCTTTATTTAATTTTTTCCAAGAGTTTATCTGCGCTTTAACTTTATCAGTATTTTTATTTCTGTAATTTTTCACATATTTTCTAGGTTTTTCTGGATTTAATACTCTCCATTGTTTTTGTTGTTCATAAACTGTATCAATATTTTCATGTACATATTTTTTCCTAGCCAATTTTTTAGCTTCGTTTCTCTCTTCCTCAGTTTTATATTTAATAGGTCTACTCATTAGAAATCAAGAGATAATTCTAGCATTATTGTTGTACCAGCAATTAAAGCAACTGGTTTGCTTAACTTTCCTATACATACCAAGTTTTGTGTACTATCATAAATTCCTACTTCACTAACTTTGATATTTGGAGGATTTGTAGAAGCATCTTTGCTTCTTGTAGGATTTGATGTTGAGTCGAATTGACCTGAATTAATTCTGACATCAAAAATTGTTTTATATATCGTAGCACCAATATATGTTTTCATATTTCCATAGAAAAATCTTTCATCACCAAATTGTAAGTATGTTGGTTGATTGATTGGGGCCATGTTTAATAATGTAACAAGATTAAAAGTTGTTGATCCAGAGTCTTTAATCTTATCTAAAACAAATCCATTTGTTGTTGGTGTTTGATTCTCCAATAATTTAGGATCAATTGTTTGACCAGTTACACTTGTAATAGCTGTAGATGTGAAATCATAAGATTTCCAAAGACCTGGATCAGGTCTAGTATTTGAATCTGTAACTATTTGATATAGCAATTTAAATTTGTTTGCATAGAAACCTAATCCATCATAACCAGCTTTTTCAAACTTACGCATGAAAGGCAATAAATCGACTTCGCTTATTCTAAAAGCAATGTCCTTAGCTGATGATGAATTATTAGTAACTTTAATATAATCTTGACAAGGTAAGCTACTGGTTAATCCAGTTACTCCAGTATTTTCAAGACTATAAGTCAAATAAATAGTACTGTTTGATGCTAGAACACCTGTAGATGTTCCACCACTTGGTGATGTAATATTAGCAGCTAATGATGGAAGCGTCCAATTTCTATTTGATTTATAAGAAATGGCAGCAACAATTTCATCATCATGAATAACAATCATTTTCAATTGTGGATAAACTCTACCTATTACCATAGCTGTTGTTGCTGATGAAATAAGACTTGGACTTTCAATCAAATCGATGTATTCAATATTGCTGGTGCCAATAAATTGTGTTGCACCAGTTGCTATAAATGTCATACCCATTGTTGTACCACTAGATGTACCAGTTAATGATCTGTGGTACATTAAGTCTGGCATATAAACACTGACGATCTTACTGTTTGTTGCATCTACATAAATGAACTCACCATAAAGATTTGAAATAGCATTATTTGTGTAATGAATGATTGATACTGATTTTGATACATCATCTGGATAACTGATTCCTGGTCCATTACAATTGAAATTGATGCTTGACCCAGTTGATTCACAAAGATATTCCAAATATGGATTTTTTGTTCCTAAATATTGATACGATCCGAATCTTGTGTAGTCTTCATATAGTGTTGAGGCACTCATACCAGCAAGATTTTCACACCAAACATTATTCATATTCCAAACTGGAACATCATGACATGTTATATTAACGGATGAATTAAATGAAAGTGTTCCAGAATCCCAATATGCAGTTGTGTTACCAGTTGCAATTGTATCATATACCTCACCACCTCTATAAATAATTACTTGGCTTGTTGCTGTATATGCTGAGAAGTTAGGTAGATTTCTATCTACTTCTATTGTTGTTCCTGTTATTCCTTGAATCTTATACCATAAATGTGGTAATGGTTTGATATTGGCATTTGGTGTTATTGAACCACTAACATTATTTGATAACTTGATTAAAACAATATCATTTACATTACATCCACTAGTTGTTACCAACACAAATTTAGTTCCACCACTGAAATGATTAGAACTTAAAACTTCATTATATGGTGAATAAGTTGATGCTGTAAGGGTTGTAAATACTAATGAAGAATCATCGAAAAAACCTCTTTCTGTTGCTTGATTATTTACAATAGCTTTAACAACATTCATATTTGACGCATCAATAGGTTGATATTGAGTTGTAGCATTTGTTGGTGTAATAAAGTATTTTAAATTTGGCTGTCTATCAAATGGACGCATTACCTTACTTGTTGCAGATAATACCACATCACTTGAATTTGCATCAACTATTTCTTCTCTATCATAATTGATCTCAGAGTCACCAATACTCCAAAATGAAAAATTAAGTTGTCCTAGAGCTAATTGTTCTCTACCTTTTTCAGTTAACTTTATGCTAACAAACGGATTTGTGCTATTAATTATGTAACTCATATCTTATAAATATCTTTGTTTTTCCTTTATTTTAGTTATAAATATCCAATTGTCAATAATATTAGTATGAATTTATCGAATTCGTAAGTATTACTATTGGTATTGTATCACTGTATACTGTGCTGTTAACTATATTCCCACATAGATCAATGTAATTTTTACTGTTTTTGACCCTATAATACAGAGTTGTACCAGCAGCTCCACTAGCTACAAATGAATCTTGGTATATTGACTGGCCCACCACATAATCTGTTGTACCAGTGGTGTAAAAAGATGAAAAACTGGTACCTGTACTTACTTGTAGGGTAAAAATACCATTTGTTTTTTGTGGTGCAGCATCTATTTTCCATGTAATACTAGGTGAATTGGTTATTAACCCATTTACCACTGTTGTTACTGGGAAATATGCAATAGTTATGATATCACCAACTATTAAATTACCTTCCAATATGATTCTATTTGGATTTGAAATCGATTGATAGTAGTCTAATCCATTAGCTAGTGTTACACCATTGATCATAATGATTATTGAACCACCATTTGATGGTTCAACTGATGAAAATATTTCATATTTACCTGTTGTCGTATTGAAATACGCTGTATTAGTACCTTGTGCATCAGTAATACCACTTACTATTGGTGATTCAATATTAATATTATCACCAGCAATGGTGTTTCCACCATCAGTTGTATAAATCACAGTCAAAACATCTCCAGTTACAGTTGCTGCACTTAGTGTTACGATGTTTCCTGTGTATGTATAGTCCAAATTTGGTGCTAATACCAACCCATTTAGTGTTAATATGAAAAATCCAGCATACGTATTTGTTATTATGATGGTTGATTCTCCTTGTGGTAGTAATACTTGTTGGAATAATTGATTTGCAGCTGGAGTATTGCTTGAATTCTTTAAAAATATTGGTTTTTCAGCTGATTTTATTGCTAAAAAATAATAATCTAATTCACTATTATATAACCCATACGTTTTTCCGCTTCTGTATGTTAGTGTATCAACGGTTTTACCTAACTTATTCAAAAATTCAGTACATATAGGATATTCATAATATCCCTTTATCAAATAATCACCATCTAAGTTTAGATTAGAGACTAATATTGTTTGTAGGGTATAATTAGTTGCACTAAAAGTGGGATATTCAATAGGATCAGATTTATATACTGGTGGTAGAGTAAATCCAGAAACACTTGAATCATATTTGTATATTTCAAATTTAAATGTGGCTGAATTAGCTGTAAAACTTGACGTATTAGCTGTGAAATTAAATGTTAATGGTATTGTTGTAGCAGTACTAATAATATATTGAGTTGTTGAACCAGTGCAATTAATCTTTGACGCACTAATTCCACTAGTACCAGACATGATAAATAATGGACTATCAAAAATGCAAATATCAGAACTCATATTGACATTTAATATGTCTTTGTTTCTAACACCAGAGTTTTCATTTTGGCTATATATTGGTTCTTGATATCTCATTAATAATCAATTTTTATTTCTTTAACTTCTAAATTTTTAGAATTTTTTAATCCATAATTAACTGGATTCACCAATCCAGATGTATCTTCAGCTTTTGATAGGTTTTGTAAGTATGCAATGAACCCATTAAGATCAATGTAGTCTTCTTGTTGTATAGTACCAACAACAGAATTAACATACATAACACTACCTGTTGTGTTTGTGTATACATTTCCTACTACTGATGTTATTAATTGTGGCATATTTATAAATATCTATTATGATGTTAAAATTATTTATCCAAGTATTTTTTCGTTAATGATTGTCACTGTGCCTATAAATTCAGAACCATGATTCATCTGTGCTAAACAAAGGCTATCACATGTTGTTGTTATTGGTGGCTTTATTCTCAAATTTGGTCCACTTAATGTGTTTAATGGTACATATGACACATCAACACTAGCACACTCACCACTTATTCCATTTATAGGGCTCAAAACACTATCTCCACTAAATGGATTACCACAGAACAATGAAGAATAAGCTCTGTATTTGAATTTTTGTTGATCGAAAATAGTATTTGAATAAATTTTTACACTACCCCAAATAGTTGTAGATGGAATAACTTGTTCGACAATATCAACCCAATAATTACCCAATAGATCAGCAAATTGTTCCATTGTTATATAATCAAAATGAGAACTATTTGTATTACAATACATAGAGCTACTCATGTATCTATCATATAAAGCCCTAAGTGTAGGATAACCAGAAATTGTCTGTCTATTTTTAGCATCTATTAATTCAGATGTCATAAAATATTCAAAATCTTCAACTACAGTAATTGCTGATAATGATTGTGTTAATAAATCATCAAAACTAATTTTATCATCACCACAACATGTTGTTAAACATGAATTACAATTGGTTACTCCAGTTAAAAGACAAGTATTGTCTAGTAAATATGTCCAGACATCAGTTTCAATAGCAGATGCTAAGCTAACATCTAAGTCTACTTCTTTTGAATTGATAACTAAACGTTCATCGTTTACATCATAATTCGTTTGTCTAATTGATTGGTTGCGTTGATCGTTTGAGATTGAGAAATCTCTATTAACACTGATTGTATTTGCTGACCATGATTTTTTATTATCACGAATTCTATCCAATTCAAAACCTGGTGACTGTGAAACGAATAAATCATTTCTATCCACACTTGTACAAACCTTATTCAAGAATATATTATCTAATAAGACACAAAACTCACCACAAGTATGATTGATTTTTAAACTTATCGTAATTTTTTGATCTCTTATTTGACTTAGAATTGTAGGATCAGAAATTGTTGTTGTATAGTGTAACCACTTGGATGCAAATGCACCATTAGGTATACTTCCACTAAAAATATTTAAACCATTTGTCGATCCACTTAAACCAGATTCAATATATAAATCCTGTGCTAAATTTTCCAACACAGAATCACATATATAGACATTTGGTAATAACGGATTCACTAAATTAAGATTCAATGGCGTACAACCACTAAATGTTGTTTCAGAACTACTAGGATCACCACAAACATAAAAACCACTGATAGGGTGAGATGTTAAATAAGAGTATAAATTTCCAGCACCAATTGCTTGGAATAATGTATCACCAGTATAAACAGTTTGAAGAGTATTTGCAGATGTTATTATATCAACAACCATAGAAACATCTAACGCTTCAAACATATCTATTGGTCTTGTGCATGATATTATCGTCTCAGTAAATGTTGTACCAGAATTAGCTAATTGAGATGTTAATGAGTCCACTAATGCATTACAAGCAATTTGTTGATCTATTAAATCAGACAATTGATTCATTAACGATGTTCTAGTTCCAAATGGTATTGTACAATCACCAAGCAATGAAACTCTACTTAATGAATTTTGATCAACGATAGCTTGAACATCCTCACATGTATATGATGCTGGATCACCATTTAAATATCTTTGATAATTTATTGGTCCTAATATGTTAGCCCAAGCTGATAAACCTTCAGGTTCTCTTAAACAATATGTCTTTCCATTTACTACAGTACTAGACTGTGATACTCCACTTGTTGTTCTAGTTGTTTGTGAATTACCTATTGGACCAAAACCTGTTCTACCAAAATTCATCAATGATGAATCAGAAACATCTGTATGTGTTGCTAGTATTGGTTGTAATTCACAAGTTATCGAATATGGAGTTAATAATATTTCAGCATTAAGATTATTTATCGCATTTGTTATTGATTCACAAATAACTAATTGTTCTTGTAATTGAGATTGTAGTTGCGTATTCTGATTTGCTGTTTCTATTATAACTGGTGATGAAACAATACTACCTGTCATTATTCCACTTAGTGTTTCACATTTAATTTTAAATAAATAATCAAAATCAATGGTTAAAACACAATTCTCATTTACATTAGAACTACTATAGAATATTGAACCATCATTTCCATTAGGATTTAATACAATCTTGAAAACATTATCTAGTGTACAAGATGGAGCATCAGACCATTTACATGTTTGAGAATTTATATCGAAAAAATATTTAGAACTTAAAAATTCACAACATTGTTTAGTTAAAATAACTGGTGTTAACACCCCTAAATTGTTAGGAACATATACAGAGACACTTCCGTCTTGATTTTCCAGGACTTGACCGTTCACTGCCATAAGTGTACTCATGTCAAAACATTTAGTCGTTGTATCTGCTTGTGTTATATCCATTACTTATAAATATTCATTTTCATATTTTATTATCCTACTTGTGTACCGACAACTACAACAGCCGTTCCAACACCGCCTACACCACCAACTGAAACTGTTGTTCCGCTTTGAGGTGTTGAAAAACATGAGGCGTTATTTACTGCTCTATTATAGTATGTATTATATATAACACTAGAATTACCTAATGCCAAATCTTCAATTCCTAAACTAGTTAGTTGACACCCATATCCTATCATACCAGTAAATGGGTCTATAATATTAGGTACTGGTGTTGTATAATTAGTAATACAATTACAACCATCTGGTGTTACTACTGATGATGTTCCATCTGCTTGTGTAAATTGCAAATAACTTAAATCGATACTTTCAAACTGAGAACTTTGCATTGTTATTAGTATTGGTGTTTGTTGTGCTTTCCATTTACATGCGATTATACAACCACACTTGCCAGAATTATCACAACAAACATATCCAGAATTAAAAATAACATTCAGTCTAAACTCATTATATATAAATGGTGTTCCACCAATCATGCTACAACACTCTTTAGATGAATAATTTGTTGTATTAGGAATTGGATTTCCATTATTATCTTTAAGAATTGATCCATCAATATTGTATTGATAGTATTTAAATATGTATAATCCATCTGAAGTATCGTCTAGAGGTGGTGATACCATTGTATCAGTACATGATTTTGGTAATGGTGAATTAACATCAAGACAAAGACTCAATACATTATCATTACCATCAACAACACATCCACAATCATTATATAGTATGGATGGATTTGGGTCCAATTCAATGGATGGAGTAAATACAATACAATCACTTATATCACTACCATTATCATTTACAACTTCAACGGTATTTACCGTTGTTGCAGTTGTTATTCCAGTATCAAATGATCCTGAATCATAATTTGTATATAAATTTGTTGTATTCGTTGAAAATGTTTCAGAGCTTATTGTTACAGCTGAAAAATTTGGAATCAATGTTCTGAATTGATTTATGTAGGCAAAACCACCATCGTATGGACCTAAGTGTGGGTTATTACCAGTCAATATATCAATGGTTGAACCACTACCACCTGTTTCTCTATACCATAATCCATTACTTTGGTAATACATATCTGGTGTATCTGCTAGTGGTCTTGGATATCCATCAGAATCTATTGGATAAACTGAAAGATCAGTATTCAATCCATTTAATTCCAATAATGAAACGAATAAATCAATATCTATTGGTCCTTCAGCTTTATAAATATATTCATTGAACTTGACCAACCCTTGTGGCGCACCAATAAATCTTAATAAAAATTCAATTGACTTTCTAGCACCCTTTGATTTCCATAGCCAAGGTGTATTTAAAATTATTCTTCTCCATAGTTCTGTATCTGCTTCTACTGCTGTTAAGCCAACAGATTGACCAGAGTATGTTGATTGTCTAGTTGTCACATAATTAGCCAATAGATCATTTTCCAACACCGAAGAAACCAACTCCCAACCTAATACCCTTGCTAGATTCTTTAAAAAGATATCTGGTGTATTATCTTGTTTATCGTATGTTACAACATTTGCAAAAGCAATACCACTAATGAAATTATTTATCTCATCGAATGATACTCCATATAATTGAAGAGTCTTATTCATTTTTTGTCCAGATGTGTCTTGATCTAAATCAGACAAATGAACAGGTGTTGTATCAAATGCAGTTATTGATTCTGAGACCAAAAATCTATTCATTAGATTACTTTGGATCAAATCATTATCTGTTGCTATGTTTAATAATTTAGTAGCATAACTTAAATATTCTGTTGTATCGAAATCAATGTTGTAACCATCAGAAACTGGCCAAGTAACAGTATCAGTAACATATAATATAATTCCATTATCTGTTTTTATTGGATACTTAAACGAGGCTGTGTAAATAGGAATGATATTTCTACTTAATAAATAAAATTCAAAATCTGGTAATGAATTAAAAAATGTTTCTTCTTGTATCTTTTCTGGTTTAATATGATAATTAACCTTCGCTGATGTTGTAAGACCAGAAAATGGATTTCCTTGTACTGTGAAATAAACAAAATCATTTGTCGTATATGTAGCTCCAGTAAATCCTATTACAGGATATTCAATACCATTATAAGATACAACATAAGATGAGAAATTTACTGTAACATTTCTTAAATCATTACTTGCATTATATGTGTTTATTATAGAACCATTCTTTAATATGTTTAAACCAAATTTATTGTTGATGAATGTTGTATCAATTCTAAAGCTTGAGATTTCTGTTAATGAATCATATGTGTAATTTTCAAATGTATAACCATTTAAAATTTGACCACTTGCTGTTTGTGAAAGTGGTAACATATATAATGATGCTGGCCACTTCGTTATTATATCCTCTAAAGAAACTCTAATAAATTCGCTTAATGAACCAAATAAAGCATAATAATTAATATTGGTTTTATCTAGATTTAAAATTACACTTGCATTATCAGATAATAATGCTTGTGTTTGTGATAGGGATAAATCAATATCAGATAATGAAACAAAATTAGAAAATTTATTGGTAATGAAGGTTTTGTCACTCTTAGGTTCAAGATTTGTAGTAATGGCAAAATTACCCATTGTAAACAATGGAGTACCACCATTACTAGCAAGTTGAAGACCCACCAAATCTGGAGTAAAATTTCTATATTCTATTCCATCAGTGTAGACAACCTTTTGTGCATAACCAGCTACTTTAATTTTATTGTTGCTCATCACCTAAATTTAAACAGTAGTTATAGTTGTAAATGTTTTATTAAAATCAATGCTTGTTCTTTCTTCTCTAACTTCAAATAAAGGTTTACCACTGAATCTATCTTTAATTTCAAATAGATCATATTGTTTATAGATATCATTATTAAAGTTGTAAATTGTATAGATACCATCTTCAAGTGATTTTGTTTGATTACCAAATAATGCAATTGCAAGTGTTTCAATATCATGTTGAACCATTTCCACTTCAAGCATGATTGGATTGAAGAAGGTATTGGTTATGATAACTTGTTGGTTTGGCTGACCAATAAAAGGCAACGCATTTGGTTTAACACTAGATGCTGATGCTGGTGAAAGAGTACAAAATGTAAGTGTTGAGTTATCATTGAAGCGATAACGAATTGCTTTTTGATTTGTATTTGTAAGATTTTGATTAACTGGTTCTGCTCTGTTATTTGATGTAATTACTCTGAAGAAATTATTAATCTTAGCATCAGATGCCATTGTATTTGTATTCAAGTATTCAATTC
>Ga0265336_10000432_pt1 | contig 25816 bp, 28 predicted proteins | sample 42119metaG_FD_193583 | JGI IMG/M metagenome (GOLD analysis project Ga0265336, IMG submission 193583) | Rhizosphere microbial communities from Carex aquatilis grown in University of Washington, Seatle, WA, United States - 4-21-19 metaG | ecosystem: Host-associated > Plants > Roots > Rhizosphere...
TGCCTGTCGGTAGCTCCATACTTGGAATTGCCATTGGCTGCGGGTTCGCCTCCATCCAGGATGGGACGTTCGCGCATACGCGTCTCGGTTAGATAGACAAGCTCGCGCGCAACTGGGCTGGTATGTCCGACGTGTGGGCAACGAGCATTTTCTTATTGGTGATGCTCACGTTTTTTCACACCGCGAGGACGTTGCTTTTCGGAAACAACGGATTCCAATGGATCCTTTCGGCAGGAGTCGTCTTGGGCTTTGCGAGGATGCTGGTCGAGGAAAATCGCCAGAGGACGCTTTCTCATTCATAGCGGAAGTATTGACAGCCTTTGCATGAATCGGTGAGCCGGTCGCCGCAGGGAGCACAGAAAAAGCTTGACAAAAGAACCACCATTCCTTATATTTGTCAAGTATTTTTTGAAAATAGCTAAATAATTAAACAAATAGTGCTCACTCGACGAACAATAGCGAATTTGGCCAATGATCCTAGACGATATTGATGTCACGATCCTCGAAATCCTTCAGAAGGAGGGACGGACGAGGCGAAATGAATTGGCGGAATTAGTGGGGCTTTCGTTGCCCGCCGCCAGCGAGCGTTTGCGTAAGCTGGAGGAAGCCGGCATCATCACCGGTTATCACGCGAAGCTCGACCATAAACTGCTCGGGAAAGATATCACCGCGTTTGTCCTGGTAACGATGGATTCGTCAAAGCATTTTTCAGCGTTCGTAGACCACGTCAACGCGACCGATGATATCCTGGAGTGTCACGGTATCACCGGAGAAGGCACTCACTTGCTGAAAGTGAGGGCCGATAATACAGAGAACTTAGAAAAACTTCTGGGGAAAGTTCAATCGTGGCTCGGAGTGACAAAGACCGCGACGAGCATGGTGCTTTCCACTTCTAAGGAAACAACAAAGATAAAAGTCCACAAGACCAAATCGAACTAACCACATTATTTCAACCCAATAATAATTACGAGGAATGCTATGGCCAAAAAAGAAGGTAACACTGCAGTCGACAGTGTGTTCAAAATAATCAAAGATAACGGCGTGAAGATGGTCGACTTGAAATTCGTCGACTTCCCCGGCCAGTGGCAGCACTTTACCGTGCCGGTGACCGAACTCTCCGAGGAGATCTTTGAAGTAGGGTTGGGTTTTGACGGATCGAGCATCCGCGGATGGAAGCAGATCCATGAAAGCGACATGCTTATTGTTCCTGACGCCGCGACGGTGATCATCGATCCATTCTGCGACATTCCGACCCTGAGCCTGGTCTGCAACGTGTTCGACCCGCTCACAAAGCAGAAGTATGATCGCGACCCGCGCAATATCGCGCAGAAGGCCGAGGCATATCTCAAGCAAACCGGGATTGCGGACACCGCGTTTTTTGGCCCCGAAGCTGAATTCTTCATCTTCGACGACATTCGCTACGATTCGAATGAATTCTCGAGCTACTATTATCTCGACTCAGTTGAAGGAAAATGGAATTCCGGCCGCGTAGAAAGTCCGAACCTCGGGTACAAGATTCGGCACAAAGAAGGCTATTTTCCGGTGCCTCCGTCAGATTCCATTATGAATCTCAGGAACGAGATGACGCAGAACCTCATCGCCGCCGGTCTCCATGTCGAAGCGCAGCATCACGAAGTTGCCACCGCCGGTCAATCTGAAATCGACCTGCGTTATGCGCCGCTCGTGAACGCTGCGGACGGTCTGCTGCTGTTCAAATACATCATCAAGAACACGGCTCATAAGCATAACAAGACGGTGACCTACATGCCGAAACCGATCTTCGGCGACAACGGATCTGGAATGCATGTTCATCAGAGTTTGTGGAAAGCAGGCAAGCCGCTCTTTTTCGGAAACGGCTATGCAAACCTCAGCGATATGGCGATCCATTACATTGCCGGACTATTGAAACACGCACCCGCTCTCTGCGCACTGACGAATCCGACGACGAATTCGTACAAGCGCCTGGTTCCCGGTTTCGAAGCACCGGTAAATCTCGCGTATTCTCAGCGCAACAGAAGCGCGTCGGTTCGCATTCCCGCTTACTCACAAAGCCCGAAGGCAAAACGCGTCGAATACCGGACACCGGATGCATCATGCAACCCGTACCTGGCATTTTCCGCACTAATGATGGCCGGGTTGGATGGGATACTGAACAAGCTCGATCCGGGCGATCCGCTCGATAAGGATATTTACGATCTGAGCCCTGAAGAACTAAAGAACATTCCATCAGCACCAGGATCACTCGAAGCCGCACTCCACGCTCTGGAACGCGACCACGACTTCCTGCTGAAGGGCGATGTATTTACAGAAGACGTCATCGATGCATGGATCGATTACAAGATGACGAAAGAGGTAAAGCCGATGGCGCTTCGTCCGCATCCGTACGAATTCAATCTCTATTACGATTGTTAACAGCTGACTCTCCGTTGTTAATAAAACCCTGCGGTCTTTTTGTTGCCGCGGGGTTTTTCTTTTTCGGAACAGCTGGCATCCTGACAGCGAGGCCGAGGGGTGTAGTATGTTGGGGGAGTGATGACGTCGCTCTTAAGAGTTATCTTTTTTCAAGATTGCATTTCGGCCCCAATTTATCTATTTTCGTTCACCATCGAATGTCAAACTTTTTCTGGGTTGTATGAGTTTCTCCCGCCTCTCCTGCTCGATAGACCGACGTATTTGCCGAATTTCTCTCTCCCGTCCTGAAAAACGCAATGCTCTTGATGACATCCTTGTCGATGAGTTGACTCGTGCATTTCTTGACGCGTCGAAGAACAGTGATGTGAAGGTGATCGTTCTTGCCGGTGAAGGAAAGGCGTTTTGTGCCGGAGCTGATCTGGACTATCTGCAGAGGCTTTCCGCATTCGATTTCAGCCAAAATCTTGACGATTCAAAGAAACTCATGCGCCTGTTCCATCTCATCTATACAATGCGAAAGCCCGTCATTGCCGAAGTGAATGGTGCTGCAATTGCGGGTGGATGTGGATTGGCGACCGTCTGCGACATTGTCGTCGCGTCGGAAAATTCGGCATTCGGTTACACGGAAGCCTCGATCGGTTTTATTCCTGCGATCGTGATGACTTTCTTGGTAAGGAGGATCGGAGAGGGGAGGGCGCGCGAGCTTGCGTTGACAGGAAGGATCCTCAGCGCTGAGGAGGCTCATGCCCTCGGCATTGTGAATGAGATCGTACCTCATGCCGGCCTTGCTGCGCGTGTGCTGGAAATTGCTGAATCGCTCTGCATCAACGGCAGCGCATCGTCGATGGGATTGATAAAAGAAATGTTTTCCAAAATGGACGGGCTGAATTTCTCCGACCTCCTTGAATACGCTGCGAACATGAATGCCGCCATGAGAATGTCGGAGGACGGCAAAAAAGGCATGGCCTCATTTTTGAAAAAAGAAAAACCTAAATGGTGACCGACATGGAGAACCCTCAGGATTTGACTTCGGTTATTCGCAGCGTTCCCGATTTTCCGAAAAAGGGAATAGTCTTTCGCGACATTACAACACTCTTGAAGGACAAAGACGCATTCCGCCGGTACATCGACATTTGCTACGAGCGGTATAAGGACCAGCGCATCGACAAAGTGGTTGGCATCGAGTCCCGGGGATTCATCGGCGGAGCCGCACTGGCGTACCGGCTCGGTGCGGGGTTTGTGCCGATCCGGAAACCGGGGAAGCTGCCCGCAGAGAAGATCAGGCAGGAGTACCAGCTCGAATACGGTTCCGACGCAATGGAGCTTCATCGTGATGCAGTCTCGCCGGGAGATCGTGTTCTTGTCGTGGACGATCTGTTGGCCACGGGGGGTACCGTTGAAGCGGCGTGCAAATTGGTGGAACAGCTTGGCGGCAAGATCGTCAGTCTCACATTTCTTATCGAACTCTCCTTCTTGCATCCGCGCAAACACCTTTCCCGGTATGATATTTTTAGTATTATCTCTTACGATAGCGAGTAAAGGAATGGGAGTACGGTTTTTTTATACCGACGTCGTATGCATGAGCTCTTTGCCGCTTCGAAAGCTTCGTGTCCTTAATGGAGCATCCCTCAAATGAAAACAATCATCGAACCTTTCAAGATCAAATCGGTGGAACCGATACACTTCACCACGCTCGAACAGCGTGCTGAGATCCTTCGCGTGGCCGGTTACAACCCATTCTTCATCCACGCGGAAGATGTCCTGATCGATCTCCTCACCGACAGCGGGACGTCGGCGATGAGCGCAAAACAGTGGGCGGGAATCATGGATGGCGACGAATCGTACGCCGGTGCGCGAAGCTTTTTCCGCTTTGAAAAGGTTGTGAAAGAACTCACCGGATTCAAGTTTATAATTCCAACTCATCAAGGCCGTGCTTCGGAAAAGATTTTGTTCTCCATCCTCGGAGGTCCGGGGAAGTTCATTCCAAACAATACTCACTTCGATACAACGCGCGCCAATGTAGAATTTTCCGGTGCTGATGCGATCGACCTGCCGACGGAAGAGGGGGTGAAGCCTGAGGTGATTGCCGATTTTAAGGGCAACATGAATATTCCCGCACTTGAAAAATTCATTCAAGAGATAGGACCCGAGAATATTCCCGTTTGTATGATCACTGTTACTAATAATTCAGGGGGAGGCCAGCCTGTGTCGATGGGCAACATCAGGGAGACGAAGAATGTTTTAAAAAAATACGGCATCCCATTATTCATTGACGCCTGCAGGTTCGCGGAGAACGCATTTTTCATCAAAAAGAGAGAAAAAGGATACGGCGGCAAAACGCCGAGAGAGATCGCGCAAGAAATGTTTTCCTACGCAGACGGCTGTACGATGAGCGCAAAGAAAGACGCGATTGTGAACATGGGAGGTTTTTTGGCGATGAACGATGAAATCCTGGCAAGCAAGGCCCGCAATCTTCTGATCGTCACTGAAGGTTTTCCGACGTATGGGGGCCTCGCCGGAAGGGACCTGGAGGCAATTGCACAAGGACTTGACGAAGTCCTCGATGAAAACTATCTGACGTACAGGCTCCGCTCGGTCGAGTATTTGGGGAACAAACTGACCGAGGCGGGAGTGCCGATCCTGCAGCCTCCGGGTGGGCATGCGATCTATATAGACGCAAAAAGGTTTCTTCCCCATATTCCACAAGAACAATTCCCGGGGCAGGCGATCGTCTCTGAACTATATCTGGTAGGGGGAATTCGATCCGTTGAGATCGGGAGCGTGATGTTCGGAAAATACGATTCCACGGGGAAACACATCCCGCCAACGATGGAATTGGTCCGTCTTGCGATCCCAAGAAGAGTCTATACACAAAGCCATATCGATTATGTAATCGAATGCGTTGTGGAAGTTTTCAACACCCGCAAAAAACTTCCAGGTTATAAAATCGTATACCAGGCACCGCAGCTCCGCCATTTTACCGCGAGATTTGAGCCGCTATAGTCAGACTGGAAAATGGTACGTTGAAGGAAATTGCATCACGCTAAGCCCCAAAGGCGCAAAGATTTTGATTTAGATATAGATTAGCGCCTTTGGGCCTTGTGCGAGCTGCACTTTTAACATTATTGAAGATATGAAAGCATCTAAAATCATTGCAAACAAGGACATTTCTTCGTATTTTGTACCGCCAAACTAATAGAAATAGGAAGAGATGAGCTGTTGTGGCAGGGTTTGATCAGATGATTTCTTGTTCAGTATGCGCACATCCAAACGACGATCTTGACACAGTTTGCATTCAGTGCGGCAGCTTTATTCAGGATCGCATTCCAAACCTGGATTTTTTTTCGACGATGTGGCAGGTGATTGAATCTCCAAAGGCAGCGTTCCACCGGATCGTCGTCGCGGAGCACAAAAATTACGTTCTTTTCCAAATGTTGTTCCTGGGAATCGCAGCGTCGTTCTCCTTGCTCTGGGCCCGTCATGCCGGGAATGAATTCGATAATCTCATCTACCTGCTCCTTCTCGGCCTTGTCATCGGCGTATTTATTTCTTTGCCGGTTGGAGGAATGATGGCAATGTCGGTTCATTTCCTTCTAAGGTTATTCGGCGGCAAAGGCGTGATGAAGAATACGTACGGTGTGTTCGGCTGGTCGCTTACCCCCATCTTGCTGTCGGTGTCGATCGTTTTGCCGATTGAGCTTGCGTCGATCGGATTGCGGTTGTTCTCTACAAACCCGTCGCCGATGGATGTAAAACCGGTCGTCTACATTGTCCTCTTGTTCCTTGACGCGTTTGCAGTGTTGTGGTCGATCAATTTGGCACGGGTAGGGTTGAGCATTGCGCACAAAGTTTCGGCATTGAAATCGCTCGAGGTGGTTGTCTCGGTCTGTCTCTTCTTTTCAATTGCTCTGTACGAGTTGTTCGCATCGCTGGTCGTTTGACGAGCGAGGGAGAAGTATGGATCGGGTTAAATTCGAAGACATTGCCGAAGATGCATTCAGTCATTTGCCGGCGCTGTTCAAGAAGAAAATAGAAAATGTTGAAATTGTCGTCGAAGATGCGCCGGCTTCACAGGGGCAGCATTCATTTCTGCTGGGGCTGTATCACGGCGTTCCGTTGACAAAAAGAGGCACATGGTACGGCATGTCGCCCGTCCTGCCGGACAGGATTTCGTTGTATCAGCAGAACATCGAGCGCGTCTGCACTAGCGACGAAGAAATCAGAGAAAAGATCTACGAAGTGCTCTGCCATGAGATCGGACATTATTTCGGGATGGATGAGGGACAGGTGCGAAAGGCCATGAAGGCGTGGTGACAAATCTTTAATAAACAATTACTCTGTAACAACCCATTGAAAGGGAAGTAGATGGCAAAAGTGATATTAACGATGCAGTATGAGATCGATGAGAAGAAACGAGACGGATTTTTAGCTACGGTGCAGGAGCTAAAGTCTCATTACGCATCGAACCCTCACATTTCATATCTGGTGGGGGAACAAAAGGGAAAGAAGAACGTCTTCGCCGAAATGTATATCGCTGACTCTGAAGAGGCGTACGCCCTGTTCAAGGAAAACGAAGACCAGACTGCAGACACAATCAGCGAAAAACTTTCTACGTACATGAAGAACGGAAAAGCCAAGTACACAACGTATCTGGAAACCGCGTGATGCTCGCTTTGGCGCTTCTTGTTACCCTCCACACATCATGAAACGACGCATGGCTATTCGGGACCCGATCGCAATTTTTCTTAAAGAACACGATACCGCTCTCGTGCAGCTTCGCATTCTTAAAAAGTCTGCTGCCGAGATCAGGAAGAGCGGCTATTCTGAAAAGTTATTCAAACAGTTGTTAAAAGCAACAGAGTTTGTTGACGAAGAAGTGCGGGTGCACAACGGCAAGGAAGAGACGGCGCTCTTTCCGATCGTCGAGCGGTACGTCGACGGGCCGACAAATGTGCTCCGTGAAGATCATCAGCGGATGGCAAGGCTGTACAAGAAGCTGCGGTACAGCATTGATTCCCTGAAAGAGAACCATGAGGACAAAGTTGCCCGCCAGGAACTGGCCGAAGCAGCGGAAGGAATTGTGCAGCTCATGGTCAACCACATTCACAAAGAGAATGAAATTCTCTTTCCCCTCGTCAAAAGATTCTTCACCAAAGAAGAGCTTCGGAAAGTTGCTCAGCGGATGCTGTGACAAAGGACTTCGGGCTTCGACGCATCGCTCAATTCCTTTTTTCCAACCTTACCCTTTTCACTACTTTATCACTTCCGCGCTGTACAACGACTTCTACTTCATCTCCCGGTTTATACTCCTGCAATGCGAAGGTGTAATCGTACACGTTCTTGATTTCAAACTTCCCGAATTTGATGATAATGTCTCCCCCCAATAATCCGCCTTTCGCCGCCGGACTGTTGTCCCGCACTGCGGTGATTTTCATTCCTGCCGTTGTTTCAGAATAGTCCGGGACCGTTCCAACGTAAACGCGAAAGCCGCGAGACTCGCTTCCCGAATTCGGCATCGATTGCGTTTTGAGGTAATCGGGGCGCATTGCATGATCATCAATATCGATGGCGACATTCTCTACGTAGTTGATGACAAGCGCCTCACCGCCATAGTTGATCTTGTCGGCATGGTCGGAGGGCTTATGATAATCCTCGTGGATTCCGGTAAAGAAGAAGAGGATGGGAACGTTCGCTCCGTAAAACGAGGAATGATCGCTTGGGCCAAAACCATCCTTTACGGATTTCAGGATGAATGTTGAATCCTTATTATACTTTGCCAGCAGCGAATCCCACCGCGTCGAGCTTCCCGTGCCCTGGACGGTCAGCGTCTTGTCTTTCAGTCTTCCGACCATGTCCAGGTTGATCATCGCGATCGCATTGTTCAGGGGAAGAAGGGGATGCTTGACATAGTATTGCGAACCGAGCAGTCCTTCTTCTTCTCCTGAGAACGAAATGAAAAGAACGTTCCGTTTGAGCGATTGTTTTTTGTCATTCAGGAGACGTGCCAGCTCGATGATTGCGCCGGTCCCCGATGCGTTGTCATCCGCACCGTTGTGAATCTCATGTATATCCGGCACGAGCGAACCGGAGCCCTCGCCTCCCCATCCAAGGTGGTCGTAGTGAGCTCCGATGACGAGGTATTCGTCGTTTGCGGTGTCCGCGATTCGCCGTAGGCCGGCGACGTTCGCCGTCGTGTCTCTGATCTCAAAGACGTCAGAAGTAAGGGAGACTGTCACCTTTGGAACACTCAGCGAGAATGTTTTTTTTGAGGAATTGATTTTGCTCTGAAGAGAATCGATGCTCGTGTTCACATTTGCGAGCCAGGTGTCGGCGACCGCACGCGAAACGCTGAACACCGGGATTCCGCTGCTGCTGAAAGAGTTGTCGTATTTCAGCGCAATCAATTCGTCCGTTGAATCGTCCGCCGCGCCGTTGACGATCAGCAGAGCTTTCGCTCCTTTTTCCCGGGCTGTCAGCGTTTTATATCGCAACGGAAGATATTTGGTAAAAGTGGAATGATAGCTGTCTCCCTCCGGAGAAGTACGTATGATAAGAACCACCTTGCCTTTCACCTCGATATCCGCATAGTCATCGTACGAGGAGTCGGTTGAACTGATTCCATACCCGGCAAAAACCAGGGATCCGCTTGCTTCGCCGTTTCCTGAAAATGCGAGTGGCCGAAAATCTCTGTCGATGCGGTACGTTTTCTTGTCATTGCCCTGACCGGAGGCGAGCGCGTTGTTTCCCCCTAGCTTTACTCCTGTAATAAAAACGAAATGCTGAAAGTATGTCCCGCCGTCTCCTAGAGGAATCAGTCCGCACGCGGCGAATTGTTTGGCAATATATTCGGCGGCAAGTTCAGCTCCTTTGCTTCCGGATTTTCGCCCTTCTAAGGCGTCCGACGCCAGGTACTCGATGTGCTGCCTCACGTAGATCGCGGTGGAATCGTCGAGAGCAAAGGCGCAGCAGCTGAGCGTGATCAGAAGGGAAGTGAGAAGGATCGTCTTCATTCGGTCAGCCTTTCGTAAAATGTTGTGCATCGATTGATTGCCCGGTCACATGCTTCGATTCGTCCGAAGCAAGGTAGACGAATGCATCAAGAATATCTTCAGGTTTCTTCAACGTGCGTTGGTCTTCATCGGGAAATGCCTGATGCCTCATCTCGGTCGCGACAGGGCCCGGGTTGACCGCGTTGACGCGTATATTTCGTGAACGGAGTTCTTCCGCCAGCGCACGGGTGAATCCTTCTGTGGCAAATTTTGATACTCCATACGCTCCCCAGTTTGCCTTCGCAACTTTTCCTACCGACGATGAAACATTGATGATTGCCCCACCTTGTTCCCGGAAGTACGGCAGGGCATGCTTCGTCATGAAAAAAAGTCCGTTGAGGTTTACCGAAAGGACTTTTTCCCATTCCAGCGATAAGTACTGCGAGAGCGGAACGCGAGGTCCGAGCATGCCGGCATTGTTGACCAGCACGTCGATCGTCCCGAAATTATCTTTACACATCGAGAGAAATTCTTCAGCCTGCCGTTCGTCCGAAATATCCGTTTGCTCAAAAAAGGATCTTCCTCCTGCTGACATGATCTCCAGGTTGACGGTCCGGAGCAATTCGGCATGGCGTGCGCACATGCAGACAACGGCTCCTTCACGGGCGTATCGCTTTGCGACCGCCCGGCCGATCCCCCGTGATGCGCCGCTAATCACGGCGACTTTGTGTTCCAGTTTCACTCTATTCTATTTCCAGTCGGCAATAAAAATGTTGATCTCTCTTTTCTGACTCGCATTGCGTCCTGAAGCAAAGACGAGTTTGGTGCCGTCAGGACTGAACATCGGAAACCCGTCGAACGCGTCCGAATACGTCACTTGTTCAAGATTCTTTCCGTCCAGGTCGATCAGATAGAGATCGAAATTCCATCCCTTTTGATCGTTGACATTCGAAGAGAAAATGATCCGTTTTCCGTCCGGCGTAAAAAACGGCGCGAAGTTGGCGGCGCCGTTGCTTGTTAACTGACGTTTGTTCGAACCGTCGGCATTCATCACGAAGATCTCCATGTTCGTCGGTTTTACCAGCTGCTGCGCAAGCAAGTCTTCGCCCTCTTTTTGGTCCTCAGGTGTCGTGGGGTGATGCGCCCGGTAGACAATCTGTTTCCCATCCGGCGAAAAGAACGCTCCTCCATCATACCCTTTGTCGAACGTCAGCCGTTTCTGATTCGAGCCGTCCGCATTCATCGTATAAATTTCAAGGTCGCCGTCCCTGGCAGAAGTGAAGACGATCGTTTTGCCATCAGGGGAAATCGTTCCCTCTGCATCGTAGCCCTCCGTCGTCGTGAGGCGCTTGAGGTCAGAGCCGTCTGCATTTGCGGAGAAGATATCGTAGGTCTTAAACACACCCCATACATAACCGTGAGAGCGGTCGGGGTTGGGGAGGCAGTCGCTGCTGCCTAAATGCGTCGAAGCGTAGATGATCCTCTTGCCGTCGGGAAAATAATATGCACACGTCGTCCTGCCGCTTCCGGTGCTCACCATTGTATCGCCAGATCCGTCGATGTTCATCGTGAAAATTCTGTCGCATGGATAGCCGCCTTTGGCGGATTGGTAGATGAGTTTCTTCCCGTCTGCCGAAAAGTACGCTTCGGCATTCAATCCTCCGAACGTAATCTGTTTGATGTTGGCAAGATGTTTTTCCTTCTCCATCTGTCCGAAGAGTAATGCCGGAAGGAACCATAATAATAGTAAACGGTGTTTCATATACAGTCCTCACTGAGTGATAGTAATTCGAGCGGAATATTCTGAACGGGCAAAAGTTCTGATGAAGCGTGAAGGAATTTTGTTTAATGATACGAGTTGTTGTTGACATATTCAACAATTAGGCGATCCCGCGCATATCTTCGGCGAGATCAATCCTCTAAGATGTTCTCAAATATATTTTTGTTATTGACAAACGGAACATATTTTATTATATTTTTTCCAGAGTTCGATGCGTCAAGCGCATCGAATACACAACGCCTTGAGGAGTTGCCGTTCTTCAAGGTTCTACCAGTGATCACTCCGATAGCATTCTCTATATCTTCGCGATATGTCTGAATCTGTTACAGCATCGCAGCAGCCGATTCCTGTTGCGGCGCCAAAGAAGAAAAAGAAATCGCCTCTCATCGCAATTATTCATCCCGAAGGTTGTACGGGATGCGAAGTCTGCATTGAATTTTGTCCAGTCGATTGCCTCTATAAAGTACCCGGTCCGGAAAATCCTAGCGACAACTTCCACCCAAACGTCAACGGCATTGTCATTGTCGACGAGGAAGTCTGTATTGGATGCAAACTTTGCGCAAAGTATTGTCCGTGGGAGGTCATCGATATGGTGAAGCGTGAAGAAGAAACTGCCGTTTCCGCCGCAGCGTAGAGGGGTCTGCTTCTCCATTTTACCGCGTTTGTTTATTTGCACTATTATTTTGTCATAAGGACGTTCTGATGGCAGATGAATTAACACCTCCGTCACCGGCTGTGCCGCCGCCGTCGCAGCCGGTTGCGCCCCCGCCTCCGCAAATTACGGCAACCCCAATTCCAAAGAAACCAAAACAGGACCGCGCTCCGGAGAATGACCCGGGAGTGTGGAGGATGGGTCGGAAAAGCTTTCTGTCTTTTGCGGGATGGCTTTCGTTTCTCGGTTTTCTCGGCATTTCGACCGTGGGATCGCTGCGGTACATGTTTCCCCGTGTGCTGTTCGAGCCGCCGACAAAGTTCAAGGCCGGCCTTCCCGGCGATTACATGGTAGGCGAAGTGAGCGAAAAGTACAAAGATTCCCAGCGAATATGGATCGTGCGGGAGAAAGAAGGATTCTATGCGCTGATCGCAATCTGCACGCACCTTGGATGCACTCCCAACTGGCTTGAAGACGCCAACAAATTCAAATGTCCGTGCCATGGAAGCGGCTACTACAAAAGCGGAATCAACTTCGAAGGGCCCACGCCGCGGCCGCTGGAACGCGCGCAAATCACATTGAATGACGACGGCGAAATTATCATCGATAAGAGCATCAAGTTTCGATATGAACTCGGTCAATGGGGACTTCCCGGCTCGTACCTGAAATACACCGGATGATTTTTTTTGAAAGGAATGTTTCATGATTAGCCCGATGGAAAAATTTCGTAAAACCGAAGTTTACAAATCCATCTTTCGACACAAGTACGACGACACTCCCCGTAATCGAGCGTTGCAGATCGTCGATAATGTCTTTCTTCATCTTCATCCGGTCCGCATTGCCCGTCACGCCACGAACATCGGCTACACGTGGGGCATGGGGGGGATTACGTTCCTTTTGTTCCTGGTACTGACCCTTACCGGTGTCATCCTGATGTTCTATTATAGACCGACGGCGCAGTATGCTTACGAAGACATGAAGTATCTTATGAACGACGTGCCGTTCGGCCCGCTCATCCGCAATATGCACCGATGGGCAGCGCATGCGATGGTCATTACGGTAATGCTTCACATGTTTCGCGTCTTCCTGACCGGATCGTATAAGCCGCCGAGACAATTTAATTGGGTAATTGGAGTAGTGCTCCTCCTCCTGACTTTTCTTCTGAGTTTCTCCGGGTACTTACTACCGTGGGATCAACTTTCAATCTGGGCGGTTACCGTCGGAACGAACATGGCGAGAGCGACACCCCTTCTGGGAAGTGAGGGCCCGTTCGGCGCGCAGCTCGGAATGCGTCCCGACGCAGACGTTCGGTTTGTATTGCTCGGCGGAACTCAAGTCGGCCCGCCGACGCTGCTTCGTTTTTACGTCGGCCATTGTATTTTCCTTCCGCTGATCGCGTCGATATTCATGGTTGTACACTTTTGGCGGATTAGAAAAGACGGGGGAATCTCCGGACCTGACACGGGGAAGAAGAATTTCTAAATCATTTCGAGCGCTAAAATCTTATGAAACACTTATTAGAACTCGTCAGCAAGCCGGACAATATTCCGATCGTGGGATTGCTCGTGCTTGTTATTTTTTATTCATGGCTGGCTTGGACGAAAGCACGGAAGAACGATCTCGCCCAAACTCCCGAAGAGGCAAAGCTCGACGACAAAGTACAGGTTTGGCCGTACCTTGTCCGCGTAGAGTTTCTTGCGATGATTCTCGTACTCTTCATCCTCGTCGTCTGGTCTGTCTTTATTAACGCGCCGCTGGAAGCGCCTGCGAATCCGTCGCTGACGCCGAACCCTTCGAAGGCCCCATGGTATTTTCTGGGATTGCAGGAACTTCTCGTATATTTTGACCCTTGGATCGCCGGCGTTGTGCTTCCTTCTCTTATCATTGTCGGATTGATGATCATCCCGTACGTCGACATTAACGAGAAGGGGAACGGCTACTACAGCTTCAAGGAGAGAAAGTTCGCGATCCTCACGTTCTGTTTCGGGTTTTTGATCCTTTGGGTGTCGTTGATCGTGCTGGGGACATTCATGCGGGGACCTGGATGGAATTTCTTTCTGCCGTGGGAGGATTGGGATCTTCATAAAGTTGTCGTCTTGAACAACGTTGATCTCTCGGAATATTTTGGTATGCCGACTCATCATCCCGACAATAGCCTGAATATTGCGGCATCGGTTTTCGGATTTCTGTTCATTGCAGCCTTCTACGGCGGGCTGGGCGGATGGCATTATATGAAATTCAAAAGTTCCGACGTTGTGAAGAAGCTCGGGCTCGGACGGTACGCCCTGGTCCTGGGCCTTTTTCTGACAATGATGTTCGTTGTTCTGAAAATAGTTTTGCGCCTTGCGCCCCCATTTTTGGGAGCCTACCCGGTGAAGTATATCTGGGTCACGCCGTGGTTCAACGTGTAATGCATCGTTCGCGTGTTCACTACTTCCTTATAAGGAGTTCAGATTGATGTTCCAAAAGCGAGCAGAGACACCGGTTGAAAACAGGAATTATTCCACCTTCTACCTGGTGTTCAGCGGCCTCTTGTTTCTTTCGACTCTCTGGGCAGTCGTCGATGAAGTCGTTGTGCGTCGGCCATGGAAAACGTATCAAAGCGAGTATTACAAACTCAGCGAAGAAAAAGTCGCTGCGCAGTACGCCGACGCTCTCGCGGCAGTCGATAGTTCCGCTGCGGCCGACATCACGGGCCGTCTTGCCGATGCAAAGAAGAAGTTTGAGAGCAAGGAGTATCTCGACGCGGTGAAGAAACAGGACGAGCTTCAGCAAAAGCTGTCCGATGCCACACGGGATTGGAGGTTTGCCCGAAGCAACTCCGATGCCGCATATTATGAATATCAAACCGCACTGCATGAGGGACGTCCGACCGAGAAGCTGAAAAAGAAACTCGATGATATCGGTGTCGAAATTGATAAGCATGCAAAAGAGATGGACGATATCGATAAAGAGATTCAGTCCAGCAACGCGGCGATCGCCGGGTTTAAGGATACGGCGGACAGTCTCGAGGCCGCGTTGAAGGCGCTCTATGCCGACGCAAATAAACTTCAGGCGAAACTCGAAGGCATTCGAAGAAGTCCGATTGAAATTCGTCAGGTGCTGCTGAACGATTTTGACAAATCGAATTTTGGGGAGGTGAAGGCGCGGGTCGACCGGTGCCAGACTTGCCACGCCGGCTTTAACGATAAGAATATGGCGGATGCTCCGCAGCCTTTTACCACGCATTCCAATCCCGAGCTTCTGAGGATTCATAATCCCGAAAGATACGGATGTTCGTCGTGCCATCACGGTCAGGCTTTTGCCCTGACCGCCGGTTCAGCGCACGGAGATGGAGATCCGTACTGGGAAACGCCGTTGTTGAAGGGGAAGGACGTATATGCAGGGTGCAACTCGTGCCATTCAAGCCGGCAGGCCTTGAAGGGAGCCCCGTATTTTTCGAAAGCAAAACAGACGTTCCTTGAGTCAGGCTGTTATGGATGCCATGATATCGACGGCTATGCAAATCTTCCCAAAATCGGCCCCCAGCTGAATTCACTCGCCGCAAAGGTAAAGCCGGAGTGGGTGTACCGCTGGGTTCGAAATCCCAAAGAGTACAATCCTCACACGCGCATGCCGAATTTTAAATTAAGCGAAGAAGAAGCCGGCGCGATCACCGCATACTTGTTCAGTATCGGGAAAGAAAGCACGTTCCAGTTCGAGCATGCGAAAGGTTCGTACGCGGGCGGTTCGGCTGAGAAGGGGAAGGAGCACTTCGAGAATTTTGGCTGCAAGGCATGCCATGTCGTCGGAGACGACGAGCGTGTACGCGATGCGCGCGGGTCGAGCTACGATATCGCGCCGGAGTTGACTCATGCGGGCGGCAAACTGCATCCCGAGTGGATTTTTGATTGGATAAAAAACCCGCGGCACTACAATCCCACGACCAAAATGCCGAGCCTGCGGTTGACAGACCCGGAGGCCCGGGACCTCGTGGCATTTATCATGACGATGAAGGACGAGCGCCCGAAGGAAGCATTCAATGAAGATATTTCTTCTGAGGAAAGAATTGCGCAAGGCGGAAAGCTGATCCGCGAGTATGGATGCTTCGGATGTCACGAGATCAAAGGGATGGAAAATGTCGGGAAGGTAAGCGTAAACCTCTCTGACTTCGGCAGAAAGGTTGTTGACCAGATGGATTTTGGCGACACGAAAGTCCATCACGCGTGGTCCGATTGGGTGTGGAATAAACTAAAAAATTCTCGTGTCTTCCAGACAGACCGCATCGTCCAGAAGATGCCGGTGTTTGCATTCTCAGATGACGAGATCAGCGAACTGCGGACCCTCTTGCTCAGTTTCCGCAGCGACAGTCCGCAAATGAAGTATCAAGAACCGGCGACGCAGCGCCTCGCCGACATCGATGCAGGGGAAAAACTGACCATCCGGTACGGCTGCATCAATTGTCATCAGCTTGAGGAACGCGGCGGATACTTCAGCGCGATCCTCGACGACCCGACGAAGGGACCGCCGCTGATTTCGATAGAGGGAGCCAAAGTTCAGGAACCGTGGCTGCAGAACTTCCTGAAGGCGCCGTCGCCGATACGTCCGTGGCTGAAAGTCCGGATGCCGACATTTTCCCTGACAGAAGAAGAAATAAATATCATTACAAAATATTTCCTCGGCATATCCAACTTGAATCTCGAGATGCGAGATTATGCTGCGTTCAAACCCGATCCGCATCTTCTCGCGGACGGGACGAAGCTCTTTACTGAGTTCCAGTGCATCAAGTGTCATCAGCTCGGCGGGGGGGAAATGGACCCGAAGAGCGTTGCGCCAAACCTAGAACTCGCGAAGGGGCGACTGAAGCCGGAATGGATCGTGGCCTGGCTGAAAAATCCCGAGGCGATTCAGCCCGGGACGATGATGCCGGGATATTTCCCCGACGGGCAATCGCCGATGCCGGATGTGCTGACGGGTGACGCCCGTTTGCAGATGGAAGCGCTGCGCGACCACCTGTTCACTCTTGGAAAGAAAAAGTAATTCTTATCAAATAAACTATTAAGGAGACGCAATGAAAAAACATGCAAGCGCGTTATTGGCGGCTTCAGTGCTGTTGGTGAGTGCCGCCTCGGTCTATGCGGGCGACATTACTGGAAAGATTTCCTTCAGCGGCAAAGCGCCGGTTATTCCCCAGATAAAAATGAATGCCGACAAACAGTGTCTGGCGATGCATCCCAATGCTGTAAATTCCGAGGATGTGATTGTCAACGGCAACGGAACGTTAAAGAACGTGTTTATCTACATCAAAGACGGATTAACGAAGAAATACGATGTGCCGACAGAACCCGTCATACTTTCCCAGCAGGGCTGCCAGTATCATCCGCATGTATTTGGCATTCAAGCGGGCCAGCCTCTTGAGATCCACAACGACGATCCGCTGCTCCACAACATTCATGCGCTGCCGAAGAACAGCACCCAGTTCAACAACGCGCAGCCGTTAAAGGGAATGAAGATGACGAAGAAATTCGACAAGCCCGAAATCATGGTGAAGTTCAAATGCGAAGTTCACAACTGGATGAATTGCTACGCCGGCGTCACGGATAATCCCTTCTACGCCGTCTCCGACGAGAAAGGAAATTTCACGATCAAGGGACTCCCCCCCGGGACGTACACCGTCGAAGCATGGCATGAAAAATACGGGACGCGGGATATGAAGGTCACCGTGGCCGACAAAGCTGCAACTGCCGATTTCCAGTATACGTCAAAATAAAAAGAACTGCACAGAGTGACACAGAGAAGTCACAGAGGGACACAAAGTAGACTTTGGAGTTTTTTCCCCGTGTCACTCTGTGACTCCCCAGTGTTCTCTGTGTAATTCTCAATCCATCAAATACAATGCAACGATAAGGACGACGCAATGGAGGGCAACCACTCCCACGGTCATGAACTTGGGTTCTGGCGGAAATATATTTTTTCGCAAGACCACAAAGTGATCGGAATTCAGTATGGATTCACGAGTCTTCTCTTTCTCCTCTTCGGGTTCACTTTGATGATGGTCATGCGCTGGCAGCTTGCCTATCCAGGGCAGCCGATTCCAATCATCGGCTCATGGCTTGGCGAAGACCGCGCGCCGCAAGGGATCATGCTTCCGGAATTTTACAATCAACTGGGAGCGATGCACGGAACGATCATGGTATTTCTCGGAATCGTTCCGCTTGCTGTCGGCGCATTCGGGAACTATGTGATGCCGCTGCAAATCGGCGCACCTGATATGGCCTTCCCGAAACTCAACATGATGAGCTACTGGGTGTACTTTATGGGAGGCGTCACGATGTTGACGAGCTTCGTGATGCCCGGGGGCGCGGCCAATTCCGGATGGACCTCGTACCCTCCGTTGTCCGACATCGCGACGATTGGCCAGACGGTCTGGCTTATCGGCATGGTTTTCCTTATCACCTCTTCGCTTCTTGGGTCCGTCAATTTTATTGTTACGATCATTCAGCTCCGGGCAAAAGGCCTCACGTTCATGCGCCTGCCGTTCTTTGTTTGGGCTCAGTTCGTCACCTCGTTTCTTCTCTTGCTGGCATTTCCGCCGCTCGAAGCTGCCGGCGTACTTCAGCTGATGGACCGGCTGGCTGGAACGAGCTTTTTCCTGCCGAGCGGATTAGTCGTGACCGGCCAACCGTTGAATGTCAGCGGCGGAGGGAGCCCTCTTCTGTGGCAGCACTTGTTCTGGTTTTTAGCTCATCCGGAAGTGTATGTCTTGATTCTGCCAGCGATGGGAATCGTTGCCGAGGTTATTGCGAACAATACGCGGAAGCCATTATGGGGATACAAGTCGATGGTCTACGCAGCCATCTTTCTTGGCTTTATGTCGTTCATCGTGTGGGCGCATCACATGTTCATGACGGGCATGGGAACGATCATCAGCACATTCTTCCAGACGACGACGATGATTATCTCTATTCCATCGATCATTATCTTGACGGCTCTGTTTATTTCGTTATGGGGAGGTTCGATACGATTCACGACGCCGATGCTTTTCGCTCTGGCGTTTCTTCCGATGTTCGGAATCGGCGGATTGACAGGGCTTCCGCTAGGGTTGTCGGCAACTGATATCCCGCTGCACGACACATATTATGTAATCGGGCATTTTCACTACGTCGTGGCGCCGGGGACGATCTTTGCTCTTTTTGCAGGGATCTATCACTGGTTCCCCAAACTGACCGGTCGAAAAATGAATGAAGTTCTCGGGAGAATTCATTTCTTCGGATCATTCGTCTGTATGAATTGCATTTTCATGCCGATGTTCATTGTCGGACTCGCAGGCGTTTCTCGACGATTGTGGGACGGCGGTGCGCAATACGCCCACGCTCAACCCGTACTTCATTGGAATGAGTTCATGTCCCACGGCGCATGGGCGCTCGGTGTGTTCCAGCTTTTCTTCATCGTGAATCTCTTCTGGAGCATCAGAAAAGGGAAGAAGGTCGAGGAGAATTATTGGCATGCGACGACGCTTGAGTGGGCAACTCCGACGCCGCCTCCTCACGGAAATTTTACCATCGTGCCAGAAGTTTTCCGTCCCCCGTACGAATACAGCGTACCGGGCGCCAAAAAAGACTATACACCCCAGAATCAACCTATGGAGGCCTGAACGGCAATGGAAATTCCCTACACAATTAAGGCACGGCCGGACACGGGGCTGATCAACGCAAAACTCGGCATCTGGCTTTTTCTCGCTTCCGAGGTCATGCTGTTCGGAGCGCTCTTCTCCTCCTATATTCTTCTGAGAGTCGGCGCCGTTGAATGGCCTCATCATGTACTTGACGTCCCCCTTGCCACAGTAAATACCGCGGTGCTCATCACATCGAGCATCACGATGGTAATGTCATGGGCTTCGCTGATGATGAAGGATTTCAAGAGATACAAAATGTATATGGGCGCAACGATCCTGCTCGGTTTTGTATTCCTTACGATCAAATATTTTGAGTATTCCCATCATATCGAAGCAGGCGAAATCCCCAGCAAGAGTACGTTCTTTGCAATCTATTTCACCATGACCGGACTTCACATGCTCCACGTGATCGGCGGAATGATCGTGAACTCGTATTTTTGGGGCCCCGGGAGCAAGATGTGGAAAACGGAGCCCGAACGTTTTACCAACCGGATCGAAGTCGCCGGACTCTACTGGCATTTTGTCGACCTGGTATGGATATTTTTATTCCCCGTCCTTTACTTATTGTAGGAGAACGCATGGAAGCTGCCCACGCTGAAGACGTCAAGAAGCATGTGAAGGTCTACATCACGGTCTTTGTGTCGCTTCTGGCGCTCACGATCATCACTGTAACGATCTCGTATTTTAACCTCAGCGTCGTCCCCGCAATCATCGTTGCACTGATCATCGCCTCGATAAAGGGGTCGCTCGTCGCCAGTTATTTTATGCACTTGATATCGGAAAAGAAGATGATCTATGCAGCACTCACGCTGACGGTGGTCTTCTTCCTCGTCCTTATTTTTATTCCACTTCTCGCAATGTCTGATCGGATACATTGAACCATGTCACTCAAAGCCTTTCACGTCGTATTTATCACCCTCTCGGTCCTCCTGTGTCTGGGCATCGGAGGATGGGGCATCTATTCGTTCCTGACCGATTCGAACGAGGTCGGCATTATTGTCGCCCTTTTCTTTATTCTGCTCGGAGTCGGGCTCATTTTTTACGAATTGAAATTCATCAATAAATTCAAAAACGTGGGGTACTTATGAATCGTTCCGTACACCGCATGATCGTCTTAGCAGCATTGATCACATTGTTCTGCCGGGCGGACACCGTGCTCGCCTGCGGCTCATGTTATGGAGCCGCCGATTCATCGTCCACCGCCGGTATGAACTTTGCCATCCTGAGCATGATTGGGGTGACGGGGGGAGTTCTTGCAGCAATGAGTTCCTTCTTCTTCTATTTGCGCAAACGCGCTCTGCTCTATGTGGCGTCCGAAACCGAACACCAGACAAACGATGATGGAGGCAATCACTAAATGAGAGAACTCTTGCATCTTCCCGTCGACGGTTCAGCGCACGGGCCGGCTATCGATAATATGCTCGCCGTCATTCACTGGCTGATGCTGGCGCTGTTCGTTGGTTGGGGAGCGTTCTTTGTTTATACGCTGATCCGCTTCCGAAAAAAAAGAAATCCAACGGCAGATTACACCGGAGTGAAAAGCCACTTATCAAGCTATCTGGAAATTGCTGTGGCTCTGTTTGAGGCAGTCCTTCTGATCGGTTTTGCCGTACCTCTTTGGGCGAAGCGGGTAAATCAATTCCCGGACGACAAGAATGCGACCGTTGTTCGCGTCGTCGCCGAGCAGTTTGCCTGGAACGTTCATTACCCCGGCGCCGACGGGGTTTTTGGGAGGACCGACATCTCGCTGATCACGGACGACAACCCGCTGGGGCTGGATAGGAGTGACCCGAATGCAAAGGATGACGTCGCGACGATCAATCAGCTGCATGTTCCGGTAAATAAACCTGTGATCATCAGATTGTCGACAAAGGACGTGATCCACAGCTTCAACCTGCCGACGATGCGTGTGAAGCAGGATGCAATTCCCGGGCAGGTTATTCCACTCTGGTTTACGCCGACGAAGACGACGGATCAGATGATCGCTGAAATGGCCGAGCCGTTCCAGCTCACAGCCGGAGACACATCCTCAAAATTATTTGAACGAATTGCAATACAGAATTATATCGGTAAGGATGGTGCGATTATCGTGAAAAGAGGAGACGTCTTTACACCCGACGTGGTGAAGCCGCTTCTCGATGCCGGCGTTACACAAGTGCTGGCCGCACCGAATGTCACGACGGAAATCGCCTGCGCGCAATTGTGCGGGCTCGGTCACTATCGCATGCGAGGATACTTGAGCGTTGATACACAGGAAGCGTACGATGCGTGGATGAAGGATCAGGCATCGCAATTGCCCCACGATTCTGTTGCTGTCGCGCAATAATTCCCGGAGAGAGGTTTTCGTGCCCTACAATAAAAGTCTTCACCGGTTCGCTTTGTTTACTGCTTGCTGCACTTTCTGTCTGGTGATCGCCGGCGGACTGGTCACAAGTACCGGTTCGAGCCTTGCCGTTCCTGATTGGCCTCTGTCCTATGGGATGGTAATGCCGCCGATGGTAGGAGGCATTCTGTACGAGCACGGCCACAGGATGATCGCATCCTTTGTCGGACTGCTGACTCTTATTCTGACGGTATGGATATGGAAGAAGGAAGAGCGCCGCTGGGTAAAGATGTTCGCGATCGCGGCACTCGCCGCAGTCATTACACAGGGAATGTTGGGAGGACTGACGGTGGTCTTCCTTTTGCCGACGGCGATTTCAGTCTCACATGCGGCTCTTGCACAGACTTTTTTTGCGATCATTTCTTCGATCGCACTTTTTACGTCTCGGTGGTGGGAATCTGATTATCCCAAGCTTCCGCAGAGCGCCGATCGCTCACTCTTTACGCTCTCGATTGCTGCGGTGATCTGCGTCTACATCCAGCTGATTCTTGGCGCTTTGATGCGTCATACCGGCTCCGGACTGGCGGTGCCGGATTTTCCGCTTGCCTACGGCCAGATATTTCCGTCGCTCACTCCGGAAGCAGTGGCGCGGTACAACCAGGATCTCATCGATTCTAATCTGCGGCTATTCGCAGACGGAGCCGTAACGTCGGCGCAAATTCTAACCCACATGCTCCACCGGATTTGGGCACTCGTCGTCGCCGCAGTACTTGTTGTTCTATCAATCAAGCTGTTGAAGACGAATCAATTGCCCGCGAGGATAAAGCGTTTCGGTTATATTCTGATCTCCCTGATCGTTCTTCAGCTTGTGCTAGGGATGTTAACGGTTCTTTCTCAGAAAGCGGTCGATGTTACGACCGCGCACGTTGCAGCAGGAGCTTTGATACTGGTAACGTCGGTATTGTTGCTCTTGCAGCTGGCGAGAGTATATCAGGTGCGGATTAGGAGATTCTCGTTCGTCTTTTCCGCTGAAAGGGCGATCGCATGAACGGCAATGCTGAGATATTGACCGAATTTCTTCCATACTCAAGGTCTGCATGGAAGGTCGCGGCGGATTTTGTTGAATTGATGAAACCGGAATTGACCTCGCTTTCCGTGCTCACGGCCGTGTGCTCATTTTATCTTGCTCATGCCGGCGCCTGGTCGCGGGCTGATGTCTGGCTGCTCACAAACCTCGCTCTTGGTACGACGCTCTTGGGAGGGGGAGCGGGGGCATTGAATCAATATCTCGAACGAAATTACGATGTGTTGATGAAACGGACGGAGAGGCGTCCTCTGCCGTCAGGACGGCTTATGCCGGGGACCGTTCTTTCGTTTGGAATTTTCCTGTCGAGCCTTGGACTGCTCGAATTGACATTTCTTGTCAATTCTCTTACAGGATTTCTCGGCGTCGTGACGCTTACGACGTATCTGTTTCTCTACACGCCGCTGAAGCGCATTTCTCCGGTTGCCACGACGATCGGCGGAATTCCGGGAGCATTGCCGCCATTAATGGGTTGGGTTGCAGCCCGGAATGAGATCACATTCGGTGCAATGGTGCTCTTTCTGATTCTGTTCTTTTGGCAGATGCCTCATTTCTTTTCGCTCGCATGGCTCTACCGGAAGGACTATTCTCGCGCCGGATATCGTCTTTTGACTGTCGTGGATGAAAGCGGAACGAGAACGTCCCGGCATGTTCTTGGGAATTGTGCGGCCTTGATTCCGTTAAGCCTGGTCCCTTCGGTGATCGGGATGACCTCAATACTCTACTTTATCGGTGCGTTGGCCGCCGGAATATGCTTTCTTCTTTTCGGAATCATGTTCGCCGCTTCATTCGTGTCATCTCAGGTTGAAAATTCTGCGCGCACCAATTTTTTTGCCCGCCGCCTGTTTTTTGCATCACTGGCCTACCTTCCGATACTCTTCTTACTCATGGTCATCGATAAGGTATGAGTCAAGTTGCTCCTGTTCGACCGCACGTCGCCTGTTAACCCGCTTCCTGCAGTTCTACATTGTGAACGCGGCTTTCTTTTCTTATATTGTAAATAATCTTCTCCCCACATTTCAATGAACACTCCCATTATAGTTATATCAAACATCACCCATGAGTATCCGGGCCGCCGGGCGCTTGATGACGTCTCGCTTGACGTCGCCAAAGGAGAGATCTTCGGATTTCTCGGGCCGAACGGCGGAGGCAAGACGACGATGTTCAAGATACTCTCGACCGCCGTTGTGCCCACAGCCGGAAGCGCTGCAGTCTGCGGATTCGATGTGGTAAAGAACTCCGCCGAAGTCAGAAAACATATCGGCGTCGTCTTCCAATCGCCCAGCCTCGACGTAAAGCTGACGGTACGGGAAAACCTGAAGTTCCAGGGACTCTTACAAGGCCTGCACGGTTCGGCCGCGGCAGCAAGAATCGACGACGTGCTGATTCATCTCAAGCTTGATGACCGGAAACATGACATTGTCGAAAAACTCTCCGGCGGCCTGCAGCGGCGTGTGGAAATCGCCAAGGGCCTGCTGCACCGTCCCGATCTTCTCATCCTCGATGAACCGAGCACCGGACTCGATCCCGGCGCACGGCAGGATCTGTGGGAGTATCTGTTGCAGCTTCGTGCCGACACAGGCATCACCATCGTGATCACATCCCATATTCTCGAAGAAGCGGAGCACTGCGACCGGCTCGCGATCCTTGATAAGGGAATTCTCGTTGCTCTTGGCACGCCGCAACAATTGAAGCGTGAAGTCGGCGGAGAAGTAATTTCGATCGAAACAAAAGATCCTCTGGAACTTCAGGGTCTGCTGAAGAAGAAGTTCAAGCTTAAGTCCACCGTGCTGGACGATACCGTGCGAGTGGAAAAGGGGAGAGCTCATCAGTTTGTTCCGAAGATCGTCGAGGCATTTCCAAAAAAGATCAGCGCCGTTTCGGTCGGAACGCCTACGCTGGAGGATGTATTCATCCACAAAACCGGACACCGGCTCCGAAGCGAATCTCCGGACGAGGCGGCAGAATGAATATGATGAATGAAATTGTTTATCCTGCGTACTCGTTGTGGATGAGGGAGATCATCCGGTTCGTCAGGCAGAGGAGCAGAATCATCGGCGTGATCGGATCGCCCATCCTTTTTTGGTTCTTCATTGGCTCCGGGCTCGGCACATCGTTCAAGACCGCTTCGCCGCTCGGCGGAGCAAATTACCTCGAATATTTTTACCCCGGGACATTGCTGCTGATCATGTTATTTACAGCGATATTTTCCACAATATCGATCATCGAAGACAGGAACGAAGGGTTCCTCCAATCGGTCCTTGTTGCGCCGGTTTCGAGAGCGAGCATCGTGCTTGGAAAGATCTTCGGCGGCATGACCCTCGCAGTGATCCAGGGAATTATATTTCTCGCGCTGGCCCCGCTCGTCGGGTTCTCGTTTACTTTCCTTCAGTTCATCTCACTGGTCATTCTGCTACTCTTCATCGGGTTCGGATTGACCGGTCTAGGATTTCTGATTGCGTGGCGGATGGAATCAACTCAGGGGTTTCACGCGATCATGAATCTTTTCCTGATACCGTTATGGCTCTTATCGGGATCGCTGTTTCCGATGGAAGGCGCTCCGGCATGGCTGCGGTACGTCATGGCCATCAACCCGCTCACGTATTCGATCTCCGCAACGCGCATCATGTTGTATCATCGCGTTCACGTTCAGGAGGCTGATTTTGTGATCTCAGTCGCTGTTGTTCTCTTGTTCTGCGTAATTGTATTTTGGGGATCGTTGATATCAGTAAGGAAGAAAGCATGACGCCTGCTTCGGGTCGTTTGTCGTTTCGTTCGATATTCCTTTGGGGCTTCCTAGGATTCGTCATCGCGGCGGTAGTCTTTTCGTTTCTCTACACTGAGCTAAAAACTTCTGCGAAGAGTTCGCTGCCGCGGTTGAGCATCGTTCCCGACGTTACATTGACGGAGCGGAGCGGCGCA
>Ga0265336_10000435_pt1 | contig 25645 bp, 29 predicted proteins | sample 42119metaG_FD_193583 | JGI IMG/M metagenome (GOLD analysis project Ga0265336, IMG submission 193583) | Rhizosphere microbial communities from Carex aquatilis grown in University of Washington, Seatle, WA, United States - 4-21-19 metaG | ecosystem: Host-associated > Plants > Roots > Rhizosphere...
ATTAAGCCGAGATGCCGTCGATGCGGATCTCAGTAAAGTTTTGACGATGTCCTTGATGCTTCTGGTAGTGCTTACGACGACGCATCTTGAAGATGGTCACTTTGTCGTGGCGACCGTTGGCGATGATAGTCGCCTTGACGGTAGCACCGCTCAGCAGAGGCTTGCCAACGGAGATCTTGTCGCCATTGCCAACCATCAGCACTTTGTCCAATACGATCGCGCCGCCGACGTCGCCGTCAATGGATTCGACCTTCAGAGTTTCACCTTCGACAACGCGATATTGCTTGCCACCGGTTTTGATTACTGCGTACATAACGACCTCGCTTGATGCGGTTTTTAGTTACGGCATAACCTAAAGGTTAGCCTCCACTGAAATGTGGATTTTCAGAGCCGCGCATTATACATAAAATACCCAACCGTCAAAACCCTTTTTTCAAGGGTTTAACGCTTCATCGAGTCGAAAAACTCGGCGTTGTTCTTGGTCGCTTTCACTTTGTCCAGCAGGAATTCCATCGCTTCCAGCTCGTCCATCGGGTAGAGCAGCTTGCGCAGGACCCAGATACGCTGCAACAAGTCCTGTTTGATCAGCAATTCTTCCTTGCGGGTGCCGGAACGGTTGACGTTAATGGCCGGGTAGATGCGTTTTTCGGCCATACGGCGATCCAGGTGGATTTCCATGTTACCGGTACCCTTGAACTCTTCGTAAATCACGTCATCCATGCGGCTGCCGGTGTCCACCAGCGCGGTGGCGATGATGGTCAGTGAGCCACCTTCCTCGATATTGCGCGCCGCGCCAAAGAAGCGTTTGGGGCGTTGCAGGGCGTTGGCGTCCACACCGCCGGTCAGTACCTTGCCGGAGGAGGGGATCACGGTGTTGTAGGCACGTGCCAGGCGGGTAATGGAGTCGAGCAGAATAACCACATCTTTTTTGTGCTCAACCAGGCGTTTGGCTTTTTCCAGCACCATTTCGGCGACCTGCACGTGACGCGTGGCCGGTTCGTCGAAAGTCGAGGCAACCACTTCGCCGCGTACGGTGCGGCTCATTTCGGTCACTTCCTCGGGACGTTCATCAATCAGCAGCACGATCAGCGTGGCATCGGGATTGTTGGCCGAGATCGAGTGCGCGATGTGTTGCAGCATCACGGTCTTACCGGACTTGGGCGATGCCACCAGCAGACCGCGCTGGCCTTTGCCGATGGGAGCAACGATGTCGATGATGCGACCGGTGATGTTCTCTTCAGCGCGGATATCGCGCTCCAGCGTCATGTGGACGGTGGGGAAGAGAGGCGTCAGGTTTTCGAACAGGATCTTGTTTTTGGCGTTCTCGGGCGGTTCGCCGTTGACTTTATCCACCTTGACCAGCGCCACATAGCGTTCGCCCTCTTTCGGGGTGCGGATCTCGCCTTCGATCGAATCGCCGGTATGCAGGTTGAAGCGGCGCACCTGACTGGGGCTGACGTAAATATCGTCAGGGCCGGCCAGATAGGAAGTGTCCGGGGATCGGAGGAAGCCGAAGCCGTCCGGTAGAACTTCCAGCGTGCCTTCTCCAAAGATGCTTTCGCCCTTCTTTGCCTGATTCTTCAGCAATGCAAAGATCAGGTCCTGCTTGCGCATGCGGTTGGCGTTGTCGATTTGGTTGGTGGTAGCCATTTCCACCAGTTCGGTGATGTGTTTTGTCTTGAGGTCGGATAAATGCATATGTGGATGGGGCGCGTTGGCGCTGGGTTGTGAAGAGTTGCAGGGATGTGAGACCGGGTTTGGATGTAATACGGGTTTTTTTTTGGGGGTTTTGCGGGATTTGCCGCACCGAACTGCCGTGAGTGTCTTTTAGTTTATTTGTCTGGTTTCAGAACGAAACAGGGCAGTTGCGGGCTGGAGATTAAAGGGTTCAGATGTGGCTGTCAATGAAAGCGGTCAATTGCGATTTGGACAATGCGCCAACCTTGGTTGCTTCGATGTTGCCGTTCTTGAACAACATCAGCGTCGGGATACCGCGCACGCCGTATTTTTGCGGGGTTTGCTGGTTTTCGTCCACGTTCAGCTTGGCGACATTCAGGCGTCCTGCGTATTCCTTGGATACTTCATCCAGAATCGGGGCAATCATACGGCAAGGACCGCACCATTCAGCCCAGTAATCGACCAGAACGGGCAGCGGCGATTGCAGCACCTCGGCAGTGAAAGTGGCGTCGGTGACATAACGGATATGTTCGCTCATGTTTGTTTCTCGCTTAGGGTTAAGTTTATTATTTTGTGCGGTCTTTGCCGCTTGGGTGTACTACCAGATTGGGGAAGCATCCTAACGAAAAAAATCCGAGTTGGGAAGTGTTTCGGAGGGAGTGGCCTAACTCATTGACGGGGCGGGTTTTAGTTGTTTTGAATTTGCGGCGCAACAAAGTATGGGGGGAATTTTTGACATGGTTTTTCGCCAATGTATTTGAACCGCCCCACAATTTCCACCAGGCCTCACTGTTTGCTTGGAACGTTCGACAGCTTGATGTGAAATTAATTCTTGAAAATCACTGTTGCCTTCAATCCGTTCCCGCTCTCCGGAGATGCGAGTTGCAGCGATGCGGCATGGATTTCTGCGATGCGCCTGACGATCGATAGTCCTAATCCGCTTCCGCTGGCACTGGTGCCCAAGGGGCGGTAGAACCGTTCTCCCAACTTATCCAGTTCCGAGGGAGGAATACCGGGGCCGTTGTCGCTTACCGACAGACTAATCTGTCCCTGCTTTTCGGTAACATCAATACGGACTGAAGTTTCGGGCGGGGTATGGCGCGCGGCATTGTCGATCAGGTTGCGCAACAGTATTCGCAGCAACATCGGATTGCCACGTACCGAAACTTCTTCGCCTCCTGTCAATTCAAGACGCACGTCCCGGCTTAGTGCGGTCGGCGCCAGCGAGGCTATCACTTCTGCAGCAAGTGATCTGAGCTGGCATGGCTCGGTTGTTTCGTCACCCAGGGTGTCGATGCGGGCAAGGGTGAGCAACTGATCGATCAGGTGGGCGGCCCGGTCGCAACCGAGGATTGCGTTGTCGAGCGCGCGAATGCGTTCGCTCTCGCTGGTTGCGGCGCGTGCAACCTGGGCCTGTGCCCTGATACCTGCCACAGGGGTGCGCAGTTCATGCGCTGCATCGGCGGTAAATCGGCGTTCTTTCTGCAGGGATTCATCAATGCGGACGAACAAGTGGTTAAGCCGCTCGATTAAAGGCAGCACCTCGCGCGGTGCCGCTCCGGCATCCAGTGGCGCAAGGTTGGCCGGTTCGCGTAGTGCCACTTCATTGGCAAGCCTGTCAAGCGGGCGCAAGCTGCGGGTCACGACTAGCCACAGCAGGAACGCCAGTAACGGAAGCGAGAACCATAGCGGCTTGAGCAGGTTGCCAGCGATGTCTCGGGTCAGCTCGTCGAGGTCTTTCGTCAGCTCGGCCACATGGACCAAATTCCTGCCGGACTCGTCCCATGTGGTAAATACGCGCCAACGATGTCCGTCGATGATCTTGTCGCTGAAGCCTTGTTCGCGACCTGCCAAGGGTTGCTCCGGCGCATTGGCGGAATGCAGTCGCAGTACGCGTCCCTCTTCCCACACTTGAAATACGACACGGCGGGAATATTTGTGCGGCAAAGGGATATGCTCGGTTTCGACCTCATCCAGGTCATGTGAAGTCTGCGCCACCAGCAGTTCGGCCGATTGGGCAATCTGCGCGTCCAGTATCTCGCCGAATTCTTCGCGCGCATCGAAATAGGTAAAGGCTGCCGCACCTATCCATACCGCGACAACGGTGATCAAGGCCAGACCCAGCAAGCGGTGTTTTAACGAACCAGGTTTGTGTATTTCAGACATTTTTGTCATTGGGTATTAAATAGCCCACGCCGCGGATGGTTTCGATCAGCTCCGGAAAAAGCTTGCGGCGCAAATGGTGGATATAGACCTCGACCGCGTTGCTCTCGACTTCCTCGCCCCAGGCATAGAGCTGTTCTTCGATTTGCGTACGCGACAGGACTTTTCCCGCGTCGAGCATCAAAGCATGCAGCACGGCAAATTCCTTGGCGGGAAGCTCGATGATGTTGTCGCGGAAAATTACACGGTGAGCGGCTGGTTCCAGCTCTACACCCGCAACGTGAAGCGCAGGTGCCGGCTTGCCGCTGGCGCGGCGAACAAGCGCACGCAGGCGGGCGGCGAGTTCGCCCATGTCGAATGGTTTGACCAGATAGTCATCAGCACCGGCATCCAATCCCTTGATGCGATCCTCCACAGTATCCATCGCCGTCAGGATCAGCACGGGGATCGGGACATTGCGGCTGCGCAGGCGTCGCAATACTTCCAGGCCGGACATGCGCGGCAATCCCAGATCCAGTACTGCTGCAGCATAGGGCTCTGTACTGAGTGCCTGGTCGGCAGACACGCCGTCCTTCATCCAGTCCACGGCATAGCCAGCCTGTTTCAAGCCGGCCTGGATCGCATCGCCCAGCAGGGCATCATCTTCGATCACCAATATGCGCATATTATTGTTTGTCAGCCCGCCGTTTTGTTTAGCAGCATCTTACTTTGGAATTCTGATGCCGTGCTCATTGAAATTGCCACTTTCGGCCCCGGTGTGACAGGCCGCACAATTGGATGCGCTTTTAACTTTCGGGTTCTTCCAGACGCGATCCGGTACTTCGTCGTGTTCGCGCACGAACCAGCGTGTCTCGGTGATGCGCAAGACAGGTTTGCCAGACGATGTGTGCCGGTTGCTGCCTGCATTCTTTTGCAGGAAAGCACCGATTTCCTTGGCTGCCGCGGGATCCAGGCCGGCATTGCTGCCAAAGTGTTTGTCCAGTCCGGACATCACGGCGCGCCATGATTCGGCGGGAAGCAGACGCGGCGGAAAGGCCACGTGACAGGAGCCACATTCGGTTTGCCACGCGACATTCTTGGCGGCAGGCATGTGTTCATCATCATCGTCATCCTCGGCGTGGGCGACCGATATCAATCCGCCCGTCAGTAACAAGACTGCCGCAAACACTCGCAGTACATTTTTTGAATCGAACAGCATGACAGTCTCCTTAACCCTTTACGGTGAACAGATAGGTAATCACATCGCCTTTTTCCTGCGGTGTGCAGGCGCGATCCAGCACATCGTTGCAATTGCGCTTGAACCATTTTTCCACTTTTGCAGAATCGGTAAAGCGTTCGGCATTTGCGGCAGGAGCCATTGCCTTGATGATTTTGCCGGTTTTGGCGTGCTTGCCCGCTGTGGCTGGATTGTCGGTATGGCAGGACGTGCAGCTCAATTCATTCGCGTGCTTTTGCTTGAAGAAATTTGCACCGCGCTCGGCCGAGAATCCCTGAAAAGCGGGATTGGAATTCTTGGCCTCGTTCTTGATTGCTGTCAGTACTTCGTTGGGCGTTTGTGCCGAGGCGGAAAGCGACATCAATCCGGCGCCGGCTACGAACACAAAAATAACTACATGAATGGCTCGAATCATTTTTCATCTCCTTGGTAGCATTGCGACGCGTGCAGGATACGGAGACAAGCTTAAGAGTCGCTTAAGGGCACCTCGAATAATCCAAATTTCGTCGCAATACTGCGTTACTCACAAAAAATTACTCCTTACATATCGCACATATGCTGCGTCGTAATTTTTTGCTCGCGCCTTGTCTTGCTTAGAACTTTGAATTATTCGAGGCGCCCTAAAGCGGCGAATTCAGGGGGCAAGCCGCAGGGGTTTACATGCGCCACAAATATAGCGTCGAATGATGCATATCCTCAACGGTGAGCGTTTCTTGCGGCGGCTGGTCGGGCACGGCAAAGGTATTGCTGATGAACAGGCTGCCGGGGCGCATTTCCTTTTTCGCCTTTTGCCAAAGCGCCTCCATGGGTACGGGCGACAGGTAAGCGAACACCACGTCGTATTGTTCCAGGCCATCGTTCCAGAAGCTTCCCCAACGCACCGTACAGTTGCGGAAGCCGCCGAACTTGATGCGTAGCCAGCTCCACAGGAAAGGGAACGGTGCGCTTTCAATGCCGTGATAGCGGCCTTGCGGGCGGGCCCGGGCGAGATAAGTCAGCACACCGCCGATGCCGGAGCCGAGATCGACCAGGGTAAATGGCTGTTCGGCCGGGAGTCTGCCGGCCAATGCCTGCCACACCTTGTCGCTGGAAAGGTATAGCGGCACCTGGGTGCGGAAAGTGCTCCAGTAAACCACCAGCATGACGAGGAAAGCGGCGAGGAAGAAGCCGGGCGGGATGTTCAGCGCCAGCATCAGCACCAGTGCAGGGGCGAAGAGGAACTGGATAACCAGCCACCAGCGCGCCAGACCCGCGATGCGGCTGAAAACGGCGGCCAGAGAGCCACATAGCAGCGCGAAGATGAAGGGGGCAAGGTGTAGATCAAGCAGGCGCAGGCCAAGTATGGCGAGCACGATTGCTGCAGATTGCAGCAATAGCGCGAGAACCGAGGGGGGAAGTTTCACTGGCAGCGAAATCACCGCACCAGCCCGGCTTCGACCTCGTCGCGTTTCGCTTTTCCCACCAGGCGTTCCACCAGCGTCAGTGCGAAATCCATTGCGGTGCCCGGGCCGCGCGAAGTGATGAGTTTGCCGTCCTCAACCACGGCTTGCGGCTGGCGCAAGACTTTGGGGAATGCGTCCAGCGAACCGGGGAAACTGGTGGCGTGCTTGCCGTCGAGCAATCCCGCCGTTGCCAGCACTGATGGTGCCGCACAGACGGCACAGACAAAGCAATCATCCGCGGCCATGCGCTGTACCAGCTTGATGATGCGCGCATCGGCCTTGAGGTTATTGGTGCCGGGCTGGCCGCCGGGCAGTACCACCATGTCGAAACGGCGCTTGAGCGCATCGTCCAGCGAGGTGTCGGGGATCAGCGCTGTGCCGCGACTACCGCGTATCGGATGTCCATCCAGGCTGGCACTTACAGCTTCAATGCCGGCGCGACGCAGGATGTTGAGGACGGTCACGGCTTCCAGTTCTTCGCTACCTTGTGCCAGTGGAACGAGTACGGATTTCATGTCAGAACCTCCCAACAATTTGTACGCCGATTAGACCTTGAGAAAAGTCGGGAAGCAAGACCAGCTTGCCGGAGCGCAAGTCGGCATTGTGCGCGACCACGCTTTTGCCGACCCAGGTGCCTATCATTGCCCCCGCTACCACGTCAGAAGCGAAGTGCGCGCGATGATAGGTGCGGGCGAGTCCGACCAGACTTGCGATGGAATATGAGGTGCAGGTGACCCAGGTTTCGTCGTAGTGGTTGGCGACCACCGAGGCGACGGCAAACGCTTCCGTGGTGTGGCCGGAAGGAAAAGAGGAATTGCTGTTGCTGAACGGCTTGAAGTGATAAACGCCCACTTCGTCGCGCGGGCGGCTGCGTCCGGTGACGAGTTTGATGGCGGGAGTGATGATGCCGCTGGCGATCAGGCTGGCGGCGATGCTGTCTTGCGCGACTTGCCTGGCATTTTCGTCGTCGGTCAGCGTTCCGACCAGATAGAAGCCGCCAACAACGACAGCGGCATATTGAGTGCCGAAGCGTTCCACTTGTGTCAAGAAGGCGTTGTCGCCTGTGTGGTGGCGCATCTCATCGCGCAGTGGCCTGTCAATGACCAGCGCCGTGCCGACCACGGCCAGCGAGGCCCAGCCGGCCTTGTGCCATTCCTCATCGTCCCAGCGGGCAGGCGCTGTGACGACGTGCTTCACATCGTCTATCAATACGTTAGTGTAGGAAAGTTCGGCTGCGCCGACCTTGTGCGCGAAACACAAGGCCAGCAAACCAACTAGGAACAAGCGTGATGTGCGCTTCAATCGCGGAAGTTCTGGTACTGCAGGGGAAAATCGGTGATCGTCTTTTTGACGAAGGCGATGGCGGCTTGCAGGTCATCGCGGTTCTTGCCGGTGACGCGCACGGTGTCGCCCTGAATGCTGGCCTGCACCTTCATCTTGCTGTCCTTGAGGTGCTTGACGATCTTCTTCGCCAACTCGGTTTCCACGCCAACTTTGACGGTGCAGCTGCGCTTGACCTTGTTGCCGCTGACTTTCTCGATCTTGTCGCTGATATCCAGACACTTGATGTCTACGCCGCGCTTGGTCAGCCGTCCGTTGAGGATGTCCTGCACCTGGTTCATCTGGAACTCATTGTCGGCATGAACAGTGAGCACCAGTTCAGCCTGTTCGACGCGCGCATCGGAACCCTTGAAGTCGAAGCGGGTGCTGACTTCCTTGTTGGTTTGTTCGACCGCGTTCTTGACTTCGGTCTTGTCTACTTCGGAAACGATATCGAAAGAGGGCATGCATTTTTCTCCAATAAGTCAGTAGCTTGTAGTTTGTGGCTTGTAGCTTGTAGCTTGTAGCTTGTAGCTTGTAGCTTGTAGCTTGTAGCAAAGCCTGGTTTCGCAACCAGCTACCAGCTACTAGCTCATTAACCAAAACTGCAAACGTAATGTACGGCATCTGTATCGGTATGGATATCAAAGCTGCCGTTGGCCGCAACGCTGAAGCTGCTGCCTTCGGCGTAGGTCTTGAAAACGGATTCACCGGCAATCTTGACCTGGCAGGTGCCGCCGCTGATTTCCATCAGTTCCGGTGTGCCAACGTTGAAAGTGAGCTTGCTGTTGGGCAGAACCACGCCCACTGTCTTGCGCGAGCCGTCGGGGAAAAACACCGAGTGCGACACGCACTTGCCATCGAAGAAGACATTGGCTTTTTTGCCGACGCTGACGTTATCGATTTTGTCTGACATGCTGAGATTTCCTTTGGGATTGTTAATTATTTCGTGGGTTCGGTGGCTTTGACGCCTTTTTGGTAATTCACATAAATGAAAATCGGAATATTGAGGTCGCCGAGATGTTTCTCGATCAGCGGTTTCACGTCGTCCCAGTTCAGGCCGCCCACGCCGCAGGCCAGGCGCGGCAAAGCCAGGCTGCCGAGCTTTTCTTTCTGCACGACGCCACGTAGCGCATGCAGGCTGTGGTTGATATGGTGCAGCGTGGCATTGCCGGGCTTGCTGCCATGGGCGTAAGCCGCATCCTGGGTGAACAGATTGACCAGATAGCGGCCATCCGCGCTCATCCAAGTCCACAACTCTCCGGACTTGGGATGTTTGGTCTGGCAGTAATGGCGGAAGTCCTTGTACATGGCCGGCATGCGCTCGCGCAACTGCAGTGCGAGACCCTGGTGAAAATCGTCGTTCGGCGCGACGCCCTGGACGATGGCTCTCGCGCTGCTGAATAGAATGTCACCGCTGAGTTCGTGAAGCATGCCGCCTCCTTAAACTTCCCAGTCTTACTTCTTCCGGTTCTGCAGGTTTGCTGCAATGCGCATGCGCAATGCGTTCAGTTTGATGAAACCGGCTGCATCTTTCTGGTCGTACGCGCCCTTGTCGTCCTCGAAGGTTGCAATGCTGGAGTCGAACAGCGAATCGGTCTTGGAATCGCGGCCGACGACAATCACGTTGCCCTTGTACAGCTTGACGCGCACCCAACCATTGACGCAGCTCTGGGTGTGGTCGATCAGCGTTTGCAATGCCTTGCGTTCCGGGCTCCACCAGTAGCCGTTGTAGATCATGCTGGCGTAGCGCGGCATCAGGTCATCCTTCAGGTGGGCGACTTCACGATCCAGCGTGATCGACTCCATGGCGCGGTGCGCCTTGAGCATGATGGTGCCGCCGGGGGTTTCGTAACAGCCTCGCGACTTCATGCCGACGTAGCGGTTCTCCACCAGGTCGAGGCGGCCGATGCCGTGCTTGCCGCCCAGTTCGTTGAGTTTGGTCAGGATCTGTGCGGGTGAGAGTTTCGAGCCGTTGAGTGCCACGATATCGCCGTTGACGAATTCGAGGTCAAGGTATTCGGCTTTGTCCGGCGCATTTTCCGGCGACACTGTCCAGCGCCACATGCTTTCTTCGGCTTCGGCGGCGGGGTCTTCCAGATGGCGTCCTTCGTAGGAGATGTGCAGCAGGTTGGCATCCATGGAGTAGGGCGAGCCGCCTTGCTTGTGCTTCATGTCGACCGGAATGCCGTTCTTCTCGGCATAGGCCATCAGCTTCTCGCGCGACAGCAGATCCCATTCACGCCACGGGGCGATGATCTTGATACTTGGCTTGAGTGCGTAGGCGCCCAGTTCGAAGCGCACCTGGTCGTTGCCCTTGCCGGTGGCGCCGTGCGAAATCGCATCCGCGCCGGTGAGGTTGGTGATGTCGATCAGGCGCTTGGCGATCAGCGGGCGGGCGATGGAAGTGCCGAGCAGGTATTCGCCTTCGTACACGGTATTGGCACGGAACATCGGAAACACGAAATCGCGCACGAATTCTTCGCGCAGATCGTCGATGAAGATGTTATCCGGCTTGATGCCGAACTTCAGCGCCTTCTGGCGTGCAGGTTCCAGTTCTTCGCCCTGGCCCAGGTCGGCGGTGAAGGTCACCACTTCGCACTGGTAAGTGTCTTGCAGCCACTTGAGGATGACCGAGGTGTCTAGTCCGCCTGAATAGGCGAGGACGGCTTTCTTGATTTCGCTCATTGCGTATTATTCCGATTTAGTTGTTGATCTTGCCCAGCAGCAGATATTCCATTAGCGCTTTTTGTACGTGCAGGCGATTCTCTGCTTCGTCCCAAACTACAGATTGATTGCTGTCGATGACCGCTGCCGAAACTTCCTCGCCGCGATGTGCAGGCAAGCAGTGCATGAAGAGCACATCTTTTGCCGCAACGCTCATCATGTCGCTGTCTACTTGCCAATCGGCGAAGTCTTTCATGCGCTCCTCGTTTTCTGCCTCGAAACCCATCGAAGTCCACACATCAGTAGTCAGCAAGTCCGCTCCACGAGCAGCCTCCATCGGGTCGGTGAATTCTTCGTAATGATCCTCGCCAAACAATCCGGCGCGTTCCGGTTCGACTTCATAGCCGGGCGGAGTGGAGACATGCACGTTGAAATCCAGAATCTCCGCCGCTTGCAGCCAGGTGTTGCACATATTGTTTGAATCGCCGATCCACGCCACGGTTTTGCCCTTGATACTGCCACGATGTTCGACGTAGGTGTAGATGTCGGCCAGCACCTGACAGGGATGGTATTCGTTGGTCAGGCCGTTGATCACCGGCACGCGCGAATTGGCGGCAAAGCGTTCGATGATGCCCTGCTCAAAAGTGCGGATCATCACCATATCGCTCATGCGCGAGATCACTTGTGCCGCATCTTCAACGGGTTCCCCGCGACCGAGTTGCGAGTCGCGTGTGTTCAGGTAGATGGCGGAACCGCCAAGCTGTTGTATGCCGGCCTCGAAAGACAATCGCGTGCGCGTGCTGGCCTTCTCGAAGATCATCACCAGCGTACGATCCTGAAGCGGCCAGTATTGCTGATAGGTCTTGAATTTCTGTTTGATGATGCGTGTGCGTTCGAACAAGTATTCAAGTTCGTCGCGAGTCAAATCCTTGAATTGCAGAAAATGTTTGACGGGTTTGCTGCTCATGGATCACTCCTGGGCCAGAAACTTCGTGACCAGCGGACACAGGATATCCAGCAACTGTTGTGCTTCGGCTTGCGAGAATATGAGCGACGGCAGCAATCTGATCACGTTGTCAGCTGTGACGTTGATGAGCAGGCCCTGCTCCAGCGCTTTGGCAACCAGTTCGCCGCACGGCTTGTCGAGTTCGATGCCCAATATCAGGCCTTGCCCGCGTACGGTAACAACACCCTTCAATCCGCCCAGGCGCGTTTGCAGTTGTTCTTTGAGCCAGCCGCCCACTTTGGCAGTATGGGCCAGCAGCTTGTCCTGCTCCATGATGTTCAACGTGGTCAGCGCCGCAGTCGAGGCCAGCGGGTTGCCGCCGAAAGTCGAGCCGTGATTGCCCGGCTTGAAGGTACCGGTGGCCTTGCCTGCGGCAAGGCAGGCACCCACTGGAACGCCGGAGCCCAGACCTTTGGCCAGTGTCATCACGTCCGGCATGATGTTGGTGTGCTGGAAGGCGAACCATTTGCCGGTCCTGCCCAGACCGCATTGCACCTCGTCCAGCATCAACAGCCATTCATGCTCGTCGCAGATCTTGCGCAGGCCTTGCAGGTAGCTGATGTCGGGCGTGCGGATGCCGCCTTCGCCCTGGATCGGTTCGACCAGCACGGCGACAATATTGGGGGTGTGGGCTGCGACCTGCCGGATGGCTTCCAGATCGTCGTAGGGAACGCGCACGAAACCCTTCACCAGCGGCTCAAAGCCCGCCTGCACCTTGCGGTTGCCCGTGGCGGAAAGCGTGGCCAGCGTGCGGCCGTGGAAAGCTTTTTCCATCACGATGATGGTCGGCGTGTCGACGCCGCGCTGGTTGCCGTACATGCGCGCCAGCTTGATCGCAGCTTCATTCGCTTCGCAGCCCGAATTGCACATGAACACTTCCTGCATGCCGGAAATTTCGCACAGTTTGTCGGCGATCAGTTCCTGTTCGCGTACCTGATAAAGGTTGGAGGTATGGATCAGCTTGCCGATCTGCGCGGAAAGTGCAGCGGTAAAGCGCGGATGTGCGTGTCCCAGCGTGTTGACGGCAATGCCGGAGAGGGCATCGAGATAGCGTTTGCCATTGAAGTCCCATAGCCAGACACCTTCCCCGTGGGTGAAGGTAATGTTTTGTCTTGCATACGTATTCATCAAATGAGACATGGGCACCTCTATAAATCCAGATTTCATCCCAACTGCTGCGTTGCGTAAACAGATTTCTTGCTTGCATATTGGTTATATGCGGCGCGGCGAAATCTGTTTCCGCGCCTTGCATTTGGGCGAACTCTGAATTTCTAGAGGCACCCAGAAGGCAAGTTTTCCGGTCTTGTTGTTTCTCTGATGTTCGAACTATAAACAAAAAAGGCCGACAGTTCGTCGGCCTTTTGTCGCAGACTTATCGTCTGCAATAAATCAGGCCATCGCCTTGATCGCAGCGGACAGTCGGCTCTTATGACGTGCCGCCTTGTTTTTATGGACAATCTTCTTGTCGGCGATGGAGTCTACCACGCTGGTGGATTCGCTGAACACGGCTTGTGCAGCAGCCTTGTCGCCAGCTTCAATCGCCTTGGTAACCTTCTTGATCGCGGTACGCAGTTCGGAACGCAGGCTGGCATTGTGCTGGCCTTGCTTGACTGCTTGTCTTGCACGTTTTCTAGCTTGTGCGCTATTTGCCATGACTACTACTCCTTGAGAATTCGGCTTTTCAGAAAGGGGCGCATTCTAGAGGCTCCCTCAAGGTTTGGCAAACCCTTTTTAGGGGGCATATGTCTGGCAGGGCGGATATTAGGGGGATGCGTGCTATTAATCCGCTAATTCGCCCATTAATGGTGCTGCTACAGCGGGTACTTAGATTTAGAGCCTTTTCGCCGCAACGTCATCGAGCACCCTTAAAGTTTTGGGGTTTGTTCGAAAGTGGTGAATACGCCAAAATACACAGAACGGCTTGATTATGCGGGAAGACTTTAGGGGGTGGTATGATGTCTCCCGCACAGTGTTTGGTTGAGCATTCAATTCAGGAGCGTTGTGCTTCGGAGAATAACAATTGCCAGAGTCCGCCTTGAATATCCAGTTCCCTCAATATTTATAAACTGACATGAATCTGCTTAAAGCCCTTGCTGCGGTCAGCAGCCTGACGCTGGTTTCGCGCATCCTTGCCTTTGTGCGCGATGTGCTGATGGCGCGCATCTTTGGTGCCGGCATGGCGACCGACGCGTTTTTTGTTGCTTTCAAACTTCCCAACCTGTTGCGCCGCATGTTTGCGGAAGGGGCGTTCTCACAAGCCTTCGTGCCGATTTTCGGCGAGTATAAAAATCGCAAAAGTCCGGAAGAGACCAAGCTGTTGGTCGATCATGTGACCACTTTACTGGCGATCATCCTGTTCTTCATCACCCTCATCGGCATTATCGCCGCGCCTATCCTGGTCTATATCAATGCGCCGGGTTTTGCCGCAGAGCCGGAAAAATTTGCGCTCACCGTACAACTGTTGCGTATCACTTCTCCTTATATCTTCTTTATCTCGCTGGTCGCGGTGGCGGCGGCCATCCTGAATACCCATAACAAATTCTGGGTGCCGGCTTTTGCGCCCATCCTGCTCAACCTATGTTTTATCGGTGCGGCACTGTGGCTGGCGCCCTATTGCAACCCGCCCATCATGGCGATGGGCTGGGCGGTTTTCATCGGCGGAATTGTGCAACTCGCGTTCCAGGTTCCGTTCCTGAAAAGGATCGGCATGATGCCGAAATGGAAACTGAACCTTAAGGATGCCGGTGTGTGGCGCATCATCAAACAGATGGGACCGGCCATGTTCGGCGTTTCCATCGCGCAGATCAGCCTCATCATCAATACCATTTTTGCTTCGTTCCTGGTGGCTGGCAGCGTGTCCTGGTTGTATTACGCGGACCGCCTGATGGAATTTCCCTCGGGGATGCTGGGCGCGGCGCTGGGCACCATCCTGCTACCATCGCTTTCCAAGCACCATGCCGACAACAGTACGGCGGAATATTCCAAATTGCTGGATTGGGGCTTGCGCCTCGTCTTTATGCTCACGCTGCCTGCGGCGTTGGCGCTGGGCATGATTGCCGTGCCTTTGCTGTCGACTTTTTTCCAGCACGGCGCCTTCGTTGCCAGCGACGTACTGATGACACGCAATGCGCTGGTTGGCTATAGCATCGGTCTCATCGGGTTGATCGCGGTAAAAATTCTTGCCCCCGGTTTTTATGCGCGGCAGGACATCAGGACGCCGGTCAAGATCGGCATCGCAACCTTGCTCGCCACGCAACTGATGAACCTGCTGTTCGTATTCGGGCTGCAGTTGCACCATGCCGGATTGGCGCTGGCCATCGGTCTGGGCGCCTGCTTCAATTCCGCCATCCTGTTCTATTTCCTGCGCAAGCGTGGCATTTACCATCCCGAGCCCGGGTGGGGCAAATACTTCCTCAAGTTGTGTATTGCTTTGCTGGCATTGGGGTTGACGCTCTGGTTCGGCATGGGTAGCGAACAACACTGGCTAACCAGCCACGGTTGGACGCGCATTATCCATCTCTCCTGGCTGGTGATGCTGGGTGTGGTGGTGTACTTTGCGATGTTGTTTGCGCTGGGTTTTCGACTGAAGGATTTTGCGAAACGCGGAGCGGTCTGAGCCTGCCAGATTCACTTTAGTGGGCTCAATCACCATCCCCGTATTTAAGGACGAATATGGATATACAAAGAAGAACTCAGGGATATCCGGTCTTGATCATCGGTGCAGGCCGGGGTGGTGCCGCGCTGCTGGAAATGTTCCTGGAGGACAGCCTGGTTCAGATCGTCGCTGTAGCCGATACGGATATCGAAGCCCCCGGAATCAGGCTGGCGAAAGAACACGGTATTCCGACTTTCTCAAATGCAGTCAAGGCATTGCAAGCCTGTGGGAAATACCGCGATTGTATTGTCTACAACTTGTCGCACGACGACAGCCTGGCCGAGGAAGCGTACAAGGTGTTTGGCGACAGGCGTGTGGCCAGTGGCCATGAGATTCAGCTGTTCTGGCAGATGGTTACCAACCTGAAGCAAATCAAAGGCGACCTGGAGAAAAGTCAGCACCAACTGCAATCCATTATCAGCAACGTGATGGACGGCATCATTACGATCAATGAGGCCGGGGAAATTCAGGGATTCAATCCGGCTGCCGAGCAAATCTTCGGGTATGCGCAACAGGAGGTAATGGGCAAAAACCTCAGCTTGCTCATGCCGGAGTCGGACCGCAGTGCGCATGACGGCTATATCAAGCGATACCTGCAAACCGGTCAGGCTCGGATACTGGGCGTGCGCGGACGTGAAATGATGGCTGTCAGGAAAAACGGCGAAACCTTTCCCATGGAATTGTCCGCGTCGGAAATGATGCTGGGAGGAAGCCGTTATTTCATCGGCATCGTCCGCGACATCACCGAGCGAAAACTGGCCGAACAGAAAATCGCCCATCTGGCGCACTACGATTACCTGACCGATTTGCCCAACAGGGCGTTGTTGCTGGATGTGCTCAATCACTCGGTATCTTTGGCCAAGCGCAACAAGCGCAAAGTGGCCGTTTTGTTTATCGATCTTGATGGATTCAAACAGATCAACGACACCCTGGGGCATGAAGCGGGAGACCTTTTGCTCAAGGGCGTTTCCCAACGGATAAAGGAAACGCTGCGCGAATCGGATACGGTGGCACGCATGGGTGGCGACGAATTCATTCTCGTGCTGGACAATATCGAATCGGTTGAAAACTCATTGTCCACGGCCAATAAAATACTCGGAGCCTTGTCGGAACCCTTCGATTTGATGGGGCATGCCGGTCTTGTGGGTGGCAGTATCGGCATCGCCATCTTCCCCGACGACTCCGAAGAGCCTGATCAACTCGTCAAGCAAGCGGATGAGGCCATGTATCTGGCCAAGCAAAGCGGGAAAAACACCTGCAGATTCTATCGGGAAATAGCATCGGATCGGCAAGGCAAGTAATGCGGCCAAGGTGAATCGAGTAAAACCGAGAATGCTTGGTTCAGCACAATGCCCTGATGTTTGGTCAAGGCGTTTTATTGCCAAGTGAAACCAGGCTCAGTGAAGCGTGATCGCCAGGTAACCAACAACATGCGAGACGGAAAATGCGGCCCACCAGCTGGAAGCTTCGATCGCCGACGACACCAGGTTCTCCCCGGCGTGCAGACACATTGCAAAAACGCCAAATCCGTACAGGAACAGCAACCCGAAACCGAAATAGATGATGGACATGGTGGAACTCATGATGAACTCCCTGTGTAAATCTCCTCCTGTGCCGCAATGAAACTAAGCTTGTTGTGCGGTTTGCCCGTAGTAGTGGGGGTCAAAGCGCTGGTGCAGATTCTTTTCAAGGACTTTCAGTCCATCTTCCTCGAAATGCAGAAACTCGATCTCGGTCAGGAACATTCCTTCCTTGACCATGGTGCTAATGCTGTTGCCGATGATCTTGACGATTTTTTGCGGGGCATCGCTTAGCAGGGAAGGAATCATCACATGCATGGCGATTTTCTTCTGCTGGCAGATCTGGTGATCGCTCAGTATGCATACGCTATTGGAGGAAATTTCGCGGGCGATGCCCTTGTGGATGTTGATGGCCTTGTCGAGCTTTTTGCAGTCGCACAGGAAGCGCACTCCCCAGTTTGCCGGGTAACGCGGGAGATTCGGTTTGCTTTCCATGTGCTTCTCCGTTCAATGTGCCGAACTTGCTGGCATGAAACGGAGTATCCGCACGGCGAGTAGGGGGTCAATATGCCAAAAGTACTAGCCGACGGCAATAAAGATATAGATATTCATATATACCTTTTAAATGCGGAGCTTGGTAACGGTATAATTACAAAAGGTAACGAGGCTCTCGTTATCCATATCGCCAATAAAATATCCGGAGAGTAAAAACATGCGTAATCTGATCGTTGTTGTTATTGCCTCGTTGTTCTTTGCTACCACTGCTTTTGCCGCCGATTCCGGTTGCGAAGCGAAGGCTGTCGACAAGAATGGCAAGGCACTGGCAGGTGCTGCCAAGGCTGCTTCCATCAAGAAATGCGAAAAAGATGCCACCGCCGCTCCTTCTTGCGATTCCAAGGCCATCGACAAGAATGGCAAGCCTCTGGCGGGTGCCGCCAAAGCTGCATCCATCAAGAAGTGTGAAGCGGATGCAAAGAAATAAGCAAAATAACTTGATGTAGTCGATTCCGGCGGGTATATCCCGCCGGAATCATTTAGAAGATCGGTTTTATGCTTGACTGGAAAGACGGACAACCATTTTCTGATCGCTTTGGCGATGTGTACTTCTCCACTGACTCCGGTCTGGAAGAGACGCGCCATGTGTTTTTGCAAGGCAACCGCGTGGAGGAGCGCTTCACGGCACTCACGGCGGGCGAGAGCTTCTGCATCGGCGAGACCGGCTTCGGCACCGGGCTGAATTTTCTCTGTGTCTGGCAATTGTTCGAGCAGGTCGCCCCGGCGGGTGCGAGCCTGGATTTTTTCAGCGTCGAGAAATTCCCCCTGAACGATGACGATCTGCGCGCCGCCTTGGCCCTGTGGCCGGAGCTGGCCGCGCAAGCTGAAGTGTTGCTGGCGCGTTGGCATCGCCGTGTGCCGGGCTGGAATCGCTGGAGCTTTGCGGGCGGGCGGGTTCGGCTCACGCTGGCGATGGAAGATGTTGAGCAAGCCTTGCCGCAACTACCGAGTGGCTGCGTGGACGCGTGGTTCCTCGACGGTTTCTCGCCTGCCAAGAATCCCGAGATGTGGAACGATGCCGTGCTGGCGGGCATTGCCCGTGTTTCGCGCGACGGCGCAACGCTTTCGACCTACACCTGCGCTGGCTGGGTGCGACGCGGCTTGCAGCAGGCAGGGTTTGCGGTGGAAAGGGTGCCGGGTTTCGGGCGCAAGCGGGAGATGGTTAGGGGGCGGCTTGTGGAAGGAGATGCGTCGCTCCAAGAGGGTTCCCTCACCCTACCCCTCTCCCAGGGGGAGAGGGAACGTTCGCATTCCTCCGAAAAAAGCGAGGCGCAACACATCCGTCTCCCCTTGGGAGAGGGACTGAGGGTGAGGGAACTCTCTACGCAAATCTCTGCTTCAAACCAAACACCTCGTACCGCTCTAGTCATCGGCGGAGGCGTCGCAGGATGCGCCGCCGCCCGCGCCCTCGCTCAACGCGGCATATCCGTCACCCTGATCGAGAGTGCCCCACAACTTGCTACACAAGGCTCCGGCAACCCGCGCGGCATTCTGCATGCGCGCTTCGGTGCAGGCATGAATGCGCTGCACCGTTTCGTACTGGCCGCTTACGGCCATGCACTGGCGCTGCTGGACGAAGCGGTGCCGGCTGACGGGGTGTTGCGCTCCGAATGTGGCCTGCTGCAACTCGCCGCCACGGAAGCCGAAGCCAAACGCATCGCCAAACTCTCCGCGCAGGAATGGCCCGCGCATCTGCTGCAAGCGGTGGACGCGGCAACGGCCTCGCAACTGGTCGGCATGCAAATGGCGCATAGCGGGCTGTGGTTTCCCGGCGGTGGATGGGTCGTCCCGCCGCAAGTCTGCGCGCGCCTGGCGGATCATCCGCTTATCGTGCAGCGGCTCGGTTGCGAAGTGACGGCATTGGAGCGAACCGCAACCGGCTGGCGTGCCAGCGGCGAAGGCTTTGCCATCGAAGCGGAGCAGGTCGTTGTATGCAGCGGTCATCAAGCCAGGAATCTCAGCCAGTTCGCCGCCTTCCCGCTGCAACCCGTGCGCGGCCAGATCAGCATCCTGCCCGCGACAGCAGCAAGCGAATCCCTGCACGCCGTGCTGTGCGCCGAAGGCTATTGCGCACCCGCAGTTGACGGTCGGCATGTGGCAGGCGCGACCAATACTTTCGATGATGACACGCTGGATATTCGCGACGTCGATCATGCGGACAACCTTGGCAAGATCGCTGCGCACATGCCGGCGCTGCACCAGGCATTGAATCAGTTCCTTCCCCCAAGCAGGGGGAAGGTAAGGATGGGGGTAGAGTCGCAGGAGTCCAACATTTCTACCCCCACCCCAGCCCTCTCCCTCTGGGAGAGGGCTGGGGTGAGGGAAGGGGGAGGGAGTGTGTTAGCCGGACGCGCCGGCGTGCGCTGCTCCGTGCCGGGCGCGACACCGTTGGTGGGCGAGGTCGAGCCGGGTCTGTATTGCAGCCTGGCGCACGGCACGCGCGGCTTGCTTACTGCGGGCATCGCGGGTGAAGTGATCGCCGCTGCGATGTGTGGACAGTTGCCGCCGCTGCCGCAATCGCTTCTGGATGCGTTGGCACCGTTGCCAAGAGTGAGTAAGACGCGTTAAGGTGCGGTGGATGATGCGAAAAGGAGAATGCAGAATGATGAATCAACTTGCCAAATTGGTTTTGATCGCAATGCTTGGTGCGAGCATGCTAGCCTGCGGCGGTTTGTTTGGTCACACGATGAGTTGGAAGGAGGAAGTGAAGTTGCATGATGGGCAGATCATCGTTTCGGAACGCAATTACAACCTTGCGGGTTATGCCTATCTAGATAGCTCTGAACGCACACCACTAGATGAAACCGTAACCTTTATACTGCCCGGCACAAACAAAATAATTACTTGGAGAAACAACTTCAGTGATTCAGTACCCGAACAAAACAGCCTTAACCATTTCCGATTCGACATCGTGAATGGCGTGCCTTATCTCGCCACCTATCCGGCAGGATGCATTTCCTACAACAAGTGGGGCAGGCCGAATCCGCCACAGATACTGTTCAAGTACGAAAAAGACCAATGGCAGCGCATCACCTTGGCTGAGCTTCCGCCAGAATTGATCGGCACAACAGCCAACGCCATTGTCGGTAGGCCTGCTTCGAGCTTGCTGAAACCCTTCTATACCGTCGAAGGTGTGAATGATAAGAACCACTATGTTAGTGAAACTTACAAAACCATTCTGCGAGAGCCAGTACCGAAAGGCAGCGATTCGGAGGTGAGTTGTTTGGAGTTAGTGCCATACAAGGGCCACTGGATCATGCCAAACGATACGGCTCTGAAGGCATCTATTGATCGCGAATCAAAATAAGTACGTTCCACTTTCAGTGCACGTAGGGCGTAATCAGTATTGCGCCGAATGAAAACATCCGGTGCGAATGCACTTCGCTTATTGACACCCTACACACAAGGAAATAGATGAAAAGAACACCGCCCCCCGAATACCCCGAAATCCGCCCCGGCCAATCCATCGAGTTGCTGAAAGCGCTGCACATCCTGACGCGCGACGGCAAGATGAACCAGGATTCGCGCCGCAAGCTGAAGCAGGTGTATCACCTGTACCAGTTCATCGAGCCGTTGTTGCAATCGGTACAGAAGGAGCAGGGCGCGCTCACGCTGGTGGATCACGGGGCGGGCAAGTCATATCTGGGGTTCATCCTGTTCGACCTGTTTTTCAAGGCGTTGAATGACGCGTCCCACATCTACGGCATCGAGACGCGCGAGGAGCTGGTTACGCATTCGCGCGAGCTGGCGCAGCTGTTGGGCTTCGGCGGCATGTCGTTCCTGAACCTGTCAGTGGCGGAGTCCATCGTGTCGGACAAGTTGCCTGCCAAAGTGGATGTGGTGACGGCGCTGCATGCCTGCGATACGGCGACTGACGATGCCATCAATTTTGCGCTGAAGAAGCAGGCGAAGCACATCGTGCTGGTGCCGTGCTGTCAGGCCGAAGTGGCGGCGGTGTTGCGCAAGAACAAGGGCAGGCAACTGGCGAAGGATGCGCTGACCGAGTTGTGGCGGCATCCCATCCATACGCGCGAATTCGGCAGTCATCTCACCAATGTGTTGCGCTGTCTGCAATTGGAGGCTCACGGCTACCAGGTGACGGTGACCGAGCTGGTCGGCTGGGAACATTCGATGAAGAACGAGCTTATCATTGCGAGTTTCAAGGAGCTGCCGCGCAAGCGGGCGGCGGAGCGATTGACTGAGGTGTTGCAGAGTGCGGGGCTTGAGGAGATGAGTGGACGGTTCTTCGTCTGACTCAGCTTGCCTGCCGCAACACTGTTCTCCCCCTGAGAAGGGGGAGTTAGAGGGGGTTGGGTTTTTGCCGAAACTCTAACCCCTCCCAGCCTCCCCTTGTCAGGGGAGGAGCGGTGAGGTTACATACCATAAGGAATGAATTGTCTGGGCTGAATTGGCATAAGGCTGTGGAGCGCCGTCGAAAGGCGATCCGCGAGATATGCAAGTGAAGATGACCGTGGATATTGGCTTGCAGCCAATATGTCGCCTTGAGCGCCAAGGCTGCGGGATAACGATTTTTTAACCTTTAGGAAGAAATATCATGCAAATCAGCAATGACACACGTTCGCATTACGAGCGTATCGGCGGGGCGGAGAAGGTGCGCGCCCTGGTGCAACGCTTCTATCAACTCATGGATGCGACACCTGAGGTACAGGATCTGCGCAAGATGCATGCGAAAAGCCTGAAAGGATCGGAAGAGAAACTGTTCATGTTTCTCTCGGGCTGGATGAACGGTCCGCAATTGTTCGTGGAAAAATTCGGCCATCCGAAGTTGCGCCAGCGCCACATGCCGTTTGCAATTGGTGACAAGGAGCGCGACCAGTGGATGAAGTGCATGACACAGGCGCTGCAGGATGTGGTGGAGGATGAAGTGCTGCGTAAGGAATTGCTTGCAGCGATTGGCAAGGTGGCGGACTTTATGCGCAACAAGCCTTAGGTATCTCTCCCTCTCCCGCAGGCGGGATAACCAGCGACTTGGCTGGCGTAGTTTGACTGCCTAGTCGAATGGCTAGTTTTTTCATCAGAGGGGTGGGGTGAGGGTTGTTGACTAATGAACAGAACTATTTAATACCCACAGTCCCTCATCCCCAGCCTTTCTCCCGCCTGCGGGAGAAGGGAGTTAGTCGGTATCTTCTTCTATGTTGGGTGTTGCAGTCCTCAACATCTCTTCCCGCGTCGCCGGTGTTTCCAGGCTGATGCGTCCGAGTACTCCCGTACGGTAATCCTGCAGCAAGGTCATCGCAGCCTTTTCCAGATCGAACTCCTGTCCCCTGATGCGGAAGCCGCGCTGCTTGGCGATGGCTTCGATGAGGGAAACGCCGTCCATTTCGTCGTCCGCTGATTTGTAACGCTGTTTGACCAGCGCCGGATAGCGCTGCATGAGCAGGTCGCCGAGGAAGACAGCAACTTCGCTTTCTTCGTAGGCGTTGCGGCCGATCAGGTTGCTGGCGGCGAGCAGGTAGCCGTCGCTCTCATAGGCGATCTTCGGCCACATCATGCCCGGCGTGTCGATGAGTTGCATGGTGTCGCTGAGGTCGAAGTGCTGCAGGTTTTTGGTGATGGCGGGCTCGTCACCGACGGCGGCGGTGCGGCGCTTGAGCAGCGAATTAATGAAGGTGGATTTGCCGACGTTGGGGATGCCCATCACCATCATGCGCAAGGGCTTGAGCACCGTGCCGCGATGCGGCGCCAGCGGCAGGCACAGCTTGGGTATCTTTGCGGCCTCGCCCGGTTTCTTGCACGAGATGGCGATAGCTTTCACGTTTTTCTGGCTGTTGAAATGATCCAGCCAGGCTTTGGTCGCTGCGGGATCGGCGAGGTCGGCCTTGTTCAGTACCTTGAGACAGGGGCGCTGGCGGTGTTCGCGCATTTCGCGGAGCATCGGATTGCTGCCCGCTTCCGGCACGCGTGCATCCAGCACTTCGATGACGATATCGATGCGCTCCATGGTCTCGGTCGCTTTTTTCTTCGCCGAGGTCATGTGTCCGGGGAACCACTGGATTGCCATACTTTTTCACTATGTCATAAGTTCGGGGCGGATTCTACCTTGATTGAGGCGCTTCAAGACTTTTCAGGTGGGTGTTAAGTGTATTTATGCCGGGAGAAGCGGCGTAGAATGTATCCGTGACGATGCTGAATTCAGAAAGCGGAAGACGGGCTGGCGTAAGGCTCGGGACAATATGGATAGCGTTGCGGCAAGTGTGGGGCCGACGACTGTTTATCAAATATAAATATAAAAAAATTACGTGAGCTTTAGGAGGAGTGTCATGTTGATCGAGGCTACTTCTGAAAATCGTGGCAGGATTTTTTTCGCCACGAAAATCTACGAATATTTTCTCCGGATAAGTGGGGCGTTGCTCCCGTTGCTGGGCATATGGTATCTGCAGGAATACCAGAGTCCGCTACTTTGCTCGGTGGAGCATACATTCCATAACTTTGCGGTCTTCGTGGCCATACTGGTGAGCGGTTTCGTGGCGGTTGTCACCTGGCACTGCTACCGATTTTCGGGCGAGCCGTTCTTGCGCTGGCTGACTCTGGGCTTTATCGGTTTTACGGTGATCTACGCGCCTCATGGCATGTTCACCAGCATTTCGGATTTGCACATGGCGCTGTTTCTGCTGTACGGGCCGGCATCCAGACTGGTGATGGCGCTGCTCTTGTTTGTCGGGCTGCTGAGCTATGGACGCAGAGAGGATACCCGGGAGGAGAGGGACGACCATAAGCGCTGGTTGCGCTGGATCGCGTTGTTCCTCGCCATTGATCTTGCCATTGCGCTGGTTGCCGAGACATCCTTGCTCAAGGTAGTCAGTTGGCGTCTCTGGATGGAAAGCGGGGCATTGGTCATCGCGATGGTCGGTGTCATGATCGTATTGGTGCGGCATCGTTCATCACCTTTGATGATGACCTACGCGCTGTCGCTCGCGTTGTTTGCCCAGTCTTCCATCGCCTTCCTGTTGGCCAAGCCCTGGAATCATCAATGGTGGTATGCCCATATCCTGTTTGCGATCGGGTTCTTCTTCCTGAGCTATGGCGTGGTGAGGGCGTTTCATACCACGGGTGCGTTTTCGACGGTGTTCAGTGTGGAAGAATTGATGTCCAGATTGCGTGTCGAGAAAAACAACACTGAAGGTGCTTTGCATAAGTTGCAAGCGGCGAATGCCGAATTGGCCTGGATGGCCTCGACCGATTCATTGACCGGGGCGAGCAATCGGCGTCATTTTCTTGATGAGATAGAGCTGGAGCTGGGGCGGGCAAAACGTAATGGCTTGCCGGTCTCGCTGCTGGCGCTGGATATCGACCATTTCAAAGCGGTGAATGACCAGTATGGGCATCAGGCAGGCGATGCCCTGCTCAAGGCATTTGTCGGGGTGATCATGGAGACATTGCGTCCGCACGATATGCTCGGACGTGTAGGCGGCGAAGAATTCATGGTGTTGCTGCCGGATACTTCTCACGAAGCTGCCGCTGTACTGGCGGAACGAATACGCAGCAGGGTGGAGAGCATGATCATGCCTTTTGATGGGACGACGCTGGGCGTTACTGTAAGCGTCGGCGTTGCGGAGTTTGGTGTGGACGGGGATAGTCAGGAAGCGGTTTTCAAGGCAGCAGATGATCGTTTGTATCAGGCCAAGCATCAGGGACGCAACCTCATCGTTTCCTGACGCCCCTCTGCAAAAGCGATTGCGACGGCACATTGCGATGTTGCGCGGTGCTCGGAATCCTCATGTATTGTTAATACATTCCTGTGCTCCGTGCGACTGGCACTGTATCCGTCTCGTTCACTTTTGCAGAGGTTCTATAATTGACGCAACTTCCGTTGCCTTACATAATCGCCTATCTTCTTACCTATCACTTTGAGAGCGCCATGACCAGTATTCGCCAGCAGGACTTCATTGACAGCATTGCCGACGCTTTGCAATTCATCTCCTACTACCATCCCGAAGATTTCGTTCAAGCACTGGCTGAGGCCTACAAGCGCGAGGAATCGCCTGCCGCCAAGGATGCCATCGGGCAAATATTGACCAATTCGCGCATGTGCGCCTTGGGCAAGCGTCCGCTGTGCCAGGATACCGGCATCGTGGCGGCTTTCGTGCGGGTGGGGATGGATGTACGCTGGGCCGACGCCACGATGAGCGTCACCGAGATGGTGAATGCCGGGGTGCGCAAGGGTTATCTGTTGCCGGACAACGTGTTGCGCGCTTCCATCGTCAGCGATCCGGCAGGCAAACGCAAGAATACGGAAGACAACACGCCGGCGGTGGTGCATTTCGAGGTTGTACCGGGAGACAAGGTGGATGTGCGCATCGCGGCCAAGGGCGGCGGTTCGGAGAATAAGTCCAAAATGGTCATGCTCAATCCCAGCGACGATATCGTGGAGTGGGTGCTGAAACAACTGCCGCACATGGGCGC
>Ga0265336_10000437_pt1 | contig 25556 bp, 11 predicted proteins | sample 42119metaG_FD_193583 | JGI IMG/M metagenome (GOLD analysis project Ga0265336, IMG submission 193583) | Rhizosphere microbial communities from Carex aquatilis grown in University of Washington, Seatle, WA, United States - 4-21-19 metaG | ecosystem: Host-associated > Plants > Roots > Rhizosphere...
ACTCCCGCGCAGGTGTCGGCAGAATGGACGTTCGGAAACACGTGGAATCCTGAGACAGAAATGCACCCCGTTCTCTCCTTTGCCGCCTTGCCATTTCCTCGCGATGCGGCATATGACGTGAAGGGGGCGAAGGTCGGCTTGCGATGGATTCCAGCCCGGAACACTGATTCGCACGATGTGTATTTTGGGAAGGAAGAAACTCCGGCTTTCATGAAGAATCAAAAGTCGACGACATTCGAAGCTTCCGAACTTAGCGCCCATACGACATACTACTGGCGGATCGACGAGATCGCCGGGGCCGACACGCTTCGAGGACCGATATGGCATTTCACAACTGAGTAGTAGGAACAAGTAATAAGTTATAAGTCTTAAGTTATAGGTTATACGTTATACATAAGACTTAAAACTTGAGATTTAGAACTTAAGACAAAAAACGTAAGACGCAGGGCACAGACCAGACTAATAGGAGCATCGGCATGAAAACGAATTTTACCTTATTGGCAGCACTGACATTCGTTGTCATTTTTTGGACGGCGATGCCCGCCATAGGACAAGTATCGGGAGACTATCGCTCTTCTGGATCGGGAAATTGGAATGCTGCGCTAACGTGGCAGACCTATGACGGTGCTCTCTGGAATACAGCTGCCGTACCGCCGGATAGTAATGCAGGAACGATCACAATCCTAAGCGGGCACACAGTGACACTCCCCGTCGGAAGTCCCGATACGGTCAGAAGATCTGCGATCGTTGTGGATGGATATTTAAAGGATCAGGCTTACTTCACCATGGTCTCCGGTTCGTTGACTGTGGACAGCGGGGCAACATACGAGTTTGCGCATCCATCAAATGCGGGGCAGGGAATTCCAAAGGCAACGTGGAACACCGGCTCGACGTGTCTCATCACCGGTGTAACAGGCAGCACCACCGGGATCAACGGAAATCAATCCTTTTACAACCTGACCGTCAATTGCCCTTCCTGGGCCGGCAGCTTTAATCTCGGCTGGCTCAACGGAACGGTAAACATACGGGGCAACGTCACGGTGCAGAATACTGGAACCGGCCGATGGCAGTTCTGCGCTCCGCTCGCTGATTCTTCCGTCACGGTGAATATTGCAGGCAATCTGATTATCGATGGCAGTGCCTCTAGTTCATCGGCTGTTGTCGGAGTAACGTCGAACGGGACAAGCAATGGGTTGACAACGATTATTATTAATGTCATGGGGAATGTGATCGTTACTGGAAATCCGGCAAACAGCACATACACGAACTTTGCAGCCTCGCGGGGAAGTCAAGGTTCAACCGGGACAGCAACCTGGAACCTCTATGGAAATTCGTTCTCAATGACAAACGCCACGACTCAGAACTCAAACCCTACCGGAGCAAAATTTGTCTTTGCGAAGGCTGGCCGGCAGACGATGACGCTTTCTGGAGTTGCATTCTCGAGCGGCTGTCCGGTGGAGGTCAGCAAAGGGACAACGCTGAGCATGGGCACGAGTGTCATTGGAGGATCCGGAACATTCACTGTTGATTCCGGGGCAACGTTGGAATGCGGACATTATGGCGGCCTGGACAGCACGCTCTCGAACACCGGGGCTAAGACGCTCAGCAATGCGGCGAGTTACACGTTCAACGGCACGTCCGCTCAAGTGACGGGCTCGTTGATGCCCACCACTGTAAAGAACCTCACGGTCAACAACCCTGCCGGCGTCACGATTTCGAAGGCCGACACGATCAATGGAACATTAACGCTCACCAGCGGTATCTTGAAAATCGGCATCAAAAACATAATTACAAATTCCACCGCCGGCGGATCAGCGACCAGTTACGTCGCGACAGACAGCGGCGGTACGCTCAAAGTGAACGGTGTCGGAGCTTCACTAACGGTATTTCCAGTGGGCATAACAGGAGGGTATGCACCTGTGTGGATGACAAACTCTGGAACTGTCGATACGATAAAAGTGAGCGTCATATCGGACACATTAGGCGGTACGAAAAATGGAGGGGGGAGAGTAAAAGCAAAATGGACCGTTACAGAAAACACTCCTGGAGGATCCAACGCAACCTTGCAGTTTGGCTGGGTTTCTTCGCTTGAAGACCCTCTGTTCCCCTCCAATCGCGGCGGTAATGCAAAGATCTTTCGCTTGTCTGATACGACGCAAGCGGGCACTGGCAGCTACACCACCCAGCTCGTCACAGCGCCGTACACCGTAATGCGGGGCGGCGTAACGGCGTTCGGTACTTTTGCCGTTGGCGGTTTTACAGGGTTTGTTGCGGGAGATGGAGACTATCGCTCACATCAGTCGGGACTCTGGGCTGACGTGAATACATGGGAACGGAACAACGGAACAATATGGGTGTATCCCGCGCCATCCGCACCAACTTCGACCGACAGTACGATCGCAATTCAAAACGGTCATACCGTTGAAGTTTCCGACAGTGAGTACGCGGATCAAATTACCGTCAACACAGGTGGGACACTGAAGATTGATTCGATGAAGACGCTCGTTGTTGCAGACGGGACAGGGACGGACCTTACAGTCCTTGGCTCGCTCGTGAACGGTGGAACTTTAACTATTAACAGCGGAGCTGCGCTTTTCGTGGCAAACGGAGGGACGTATGAACATGCCCAGAACGGGGGCACGATTCCGAAAGCAACGTGGAGCAACGGATCGCTGTGCCGTGTCACAGGATTTACCGGAGCGACCTCATTTGCCGGCGGTGGAAATCAGAATTTCTGCAATTTCGAATGGAATTGTCCCAACCAAAACGGAAACGTGATCCTCGGCTTCAATGGAGACACTCTCGCAGGGTATTTCAAAGTGGTGACGAGCAATTCCGGGCAGCTGTACTTTTTTGGCAATTCAAGCAGCATTGTCACGATCGAAGGAGACGTCATCGTTCAGGGAGGTAATTTTGCCGTGCATGGAACAAGCATTGCGACTAACGATTCCGTTTTTCACTACGGAAATATTTCTGTTACCGGCGGGATTTTTTCGATCAGCAAAGGAAGCCAGGGCGGATCGGGGAAAACGATATGGTACCTCTATTCAGGTAATTTTTCTCTCGCTAATGCAACGACCATTGATTCGACCACAACGAGCGGCGGCGGTTTTGCGAAGTTTGTATTTGCGAAATCCGGCAAACAGGTGTTGACGCTCTCCGGCGCGACATACGGCGGAAGCGGACTTCCGATCGAAGTCGGCAGCGGCACGACTCTCACGATGGGCACGAGTGCTCTTGGAGGGGCAGGATCGTTCACCCTCTTGTCCGGGTCAACGCTGGAATCGGGACATGCAAACGGGTTGGACGGTTCTCTGGCGAACACGGGGGCGATGAAGCTGAGCAAGACCGCGAACTATACCTTCAACGGTCTGGCGACTCAAAAGACCGGCGTTCTTCTTCCGGACACCGTCAATAATCTTACGATCAGTGACACACTCGGCGTGAGACTTTCGTCAAAGACGATGGTTAAAGGAACTCTCACGCTGGCTGCGGGAAAATTTTCTCTCGGATCGAAGAATCTGGCGGCAGTCACGATCAGCGGCGTATCGTCATCAAAATATATCGCCACAGACAGCGGTGGAACGGTGACGCGGTACGGGGTTGGCGTTTCCCAAATGCTTTTTCCTGTCGGGACAGCGGCTGCGTACTCTCCGGTCTGGATCGTAAATTCGGGAACCGTCGACACTATTGCCGTTGCCGTCGCTCCGGATTCTGTGGGAGGAACGAGGACCGGCAACGGTCGTGTGAAGCTGAAATGGGACATCGAGGAAAAGACTCCGGGCGGCAGCAATGCCATACTTCAATTCGGGTGGATGGCATCGCAGGAGGATGCGAACTTCGCCGCGAGCCGAGCAACAAACGATCTCATCGTGCATCTTCCCGACACTGTTGAGGCAGGGACGGGGATTTATACGGCTCAGTTCGCCAATCAACCGTATACACTCTCACGCAGCGGGATTGCGACGTTCGGTTCCTTTACGGTGGGAAAAGTCGGCGCACTGACAATGGTGGGAGACGAACCGTCCGATATTCCGAAAGAATTCAGCCTGGCGCAGAATTATCCGAACCCATTCAATCCTTCGACAAAGATCTTTTATCAGCTGCCGAAGGAGAGCCGGGTATCGCTGATCGTGTACGATGTGATCGGAAGGGAAGTGGCGACGCTTGTCGACCGGATGCAAAAGGCGGGAAACTATACTGTGACATTTTCAACCCAAGACGGCCGTGCATCAGGAGTATATTTCTACCGCATACATGCGGGGGATTTTGTTTCGGTGAAGAAGATGATGCTGCTCAAATAGGGTTCGGCAATTGTCGAATCGGGAACCGCTTTGTTTGACGATTTGCGTTACAGGAAAAGTGAATGAGTCTGGTTGAAAAATTGGGGGATGCTTTAACGAAGTGATTGTAAAGAAATGTTTTTCAATGCAACGTAAGAATGCATGGCTGGAGTTATAAGAGTATTCTACTAATCAATAGTATTTTCACTTAATCGAAGGAGAGACATCATGATAGCACGGTTTCTATTTGTTGTGGCGATAGTCGTGGCCGTCGGACTGTCCAGTGCATCCGGACAAGTAATTGGCGACTACGGATCTGCTGGAGCTGGACCTTCACCCTGGTCTGCGGCAGCGAGTTGGGTTGTGTGCGTCTCGAACGGAACTTTCGCAGGCGCAAGTGCGGCAGTAAGTGCGCCCGGCGGTGCTGACAACGTGTGGATACAAACCGGCAACACCATTACTGTCGACGTAGCCATTAGCGGAATTACGGGAACAATCACGGACGCGGGTACACTTACGATCGGCGGAGGGAGTCTTGCGTTTACAACCGGCACATATAATCACAAGAGTAATAGCGGTACTATTCCGGTGGCGACGTGGAGCACCGGATCCACGTGTGAGATTACGGGTATCACGAGTGCGACATCTCTCACTAACGGGACTTCCCAAAGCTTTTACAATTACGTCTATAACTGTCCATCGCAGTCATCGAGTTTTGGTGCCGGTTTGGGCGGCGCCACAATAAATGGTTCGATGACTATTTTGAGTACAGGGACAGGGCGATTGCAATGCTTTGGGTCAACAGCCGGCACGCTTACGATTCTTGGAAACTTGATTGTCTCGGGGAGCGCTTCAGCAACGATGAACGGAACATCGTCAGGAGGATCAACCGACACCCTCTATCTACATGGGAATTTAGATGTGAACACAACAGGAAATTTCTCCATATCGAGAGGGAGCCAGGCTGGGACCGGACTAAGTATTTGGAATCTGATGGGCGATTCCGTGAATATTGCTGCTGGGGCGATGAGCAACTCAACGACTACAGGCTTCGGAGCAAACCCTGGGGGAAGGTTCAGATTTGTCAAGGGCGGAACGCAGTACCTTTCTTTTTCCGCAACCACATTGGGTACGAATGCAGCCCATATGGAAATTGCGAACGGTTCAACGGTTCAGCTTATTTCTGCTGTAAACCTCTCAGCTGGCAGCAACAACAACATCATTCTTACAAACGGGACCATTGTAACTTCCTCGACCAATGTTCTTACATTGGCTCCGAACGATTCAATTTTCAGCGCCAGCGGATCGGGTTACATCCAGGGGCCGCTGACTCTAACGTCTACCGCCTCGACAACTCCTCCTGCGCTCACCTTTCCAATCGGAAAGGGTTCAGCATATCGTCCGGTAACACTTACCGTACAGCATGATGCTGCGACAGCGACACAATACAAGATCGAAGTTTTCAATGCTGCACCGACCGGCCGGACGCTGCCCGGGACGCTCGACAAAGTTTCGACCGTTCGTTATTATACAGTTACGAAAGGCACCGGCGCGAATGTAACCACCGCCTCAATCCTGCTGAATTATGGTGCGGATGACAATGTTATTGACGCTTCGAATCTTCGTATTGCAAAGGATGACGGTGCAGGAAATTGGGTTGACCTCGGAGGAACAGGTTCAGCTCCGACAACTGGAACTATTGGTTCGACCGCCGCTTTTACAACCTTCGGCGATTTTGTTCTAGCGAACAATACCGGCGGCGGAAACGTACTTCCCGTCGAACTTACCTCATTTACCGGGTCAGCGAACGGACGTACCGTAGAACTGGTTTGGAAAACTGCCACCGAAATCAACAACAGCGGTTTCGAAGTCCAGAAGAATTCAAATGGTTCATGGTCGAAGGTAGGGTTTGTTGGCGGGGCTGGAACATCCAACACGCCGCATGCGTACAGCTTTTCGGATCTGAATTCTGCTGTGAGTAAGTATTCGTACCGCCTGAAACAGATCGATCGCGGCGGAAAATTTACCTATAGCAATGCGGTAGAAGTAACAACAACATTGAGTGCCGAGGATTTCAAGCTATCGCAGAACTATCCCAATCCGTTCAATCCGAGTACAAAGCTCAGCTTTGCAGCAAAGAATGCGGAACGCACAACGGTGAAGGTATACAATGTCGTAGGTCAAGAAGTAGCGACCCTGTTCAACGAAGTAGCTCAACCAAACCAGGTCTACAGCATGACCTTCGATGCGAGAAACCTTCCGAGTGGAACGTATTTTTATGTCCTTCATTCGGCGAGCAGGAATGAAGTGAAAAAAATGATGTTGATGAAGTAGAAGATTTTCAAGCTCTACGATCGCGTGCAGCGATCGGAGAGTCTGTGTGAGATCAAGAACGGCAGCACGTCTTAGTTGCAGCCAAGTAGTGGCATCGAGGCCCAATTCGTGTAGCTGTCCGGAAATGGAACATAATTCCGCGTCGGACGCCGCGGGAAGGAGTTTCTGCGGCCGTTGAAGTTACCGGTAAAGTAAACGGTAATGAGAGAGTTTTAACCTTGTCAAAAAGGTTAGTCAAGGACAGTGCTGGTCTAAAAAGGATGTAGAACTATTCAATCAATAAGGTACCGTTTAGAGACTCTGTTACGCGTTCTCAATTCAACAACTTTCATCTTTGCGGTCAATGCTCTCTGTTAAGATGCAGGAGATTTCCAAAATCAACAATCATTGCTTACTCGGTTGTGAAGGGAACCTACGCGCAATCATTAATAGGTTAACGATAAAGAACTGCAATTAAAATTACACGCGATGCATCACTAAGTATCATTGTTGCAAGGCAACGGAAAGGAACGATATGAAAACAACAATCATTACAACTATCGCAATTGCCGCGCTTCTCTGTCTGTCCTCCAATGTTCTTCTTTCTCAAGCGGCGGGAGACTATCAGTCAAAGACCAGCGGTAACTGGGGCGATTTCAATTCTTGGCAGACATTTGATGGCTCGCAATGGAACGACGCCGTCAGCGCGCCGACCGGTACGTCTGGTACCATCACCATCCAATCCGGGCACACTATTACCATTGCCGCCGCCATCACAATCAACGGAGCCGCGGTTGTCGTCAACGGGTACTTGAAGAATTCACTCTCTATCACGGCCTCCACATCTTCCGCTGCATTCACCTTCGGCAGCGGCAGCACGTACGAGCATGCAATAAACGGAGGCACAATTCCACTCTCGGTGTGGGGAGATGGATCAACGTGTCTCATCACCGGAGTTGGGGCCACGGCTCCCAACGGTCCGGCGAAAGGAACGTCGTACTCGAACTATACATGGAATTGCCCCGGTCAAAGTGCTTCGATCAATACCGCATGGGACAGTGTTACTGTTAGAGGGAATCTTACCGTTTTAAGTTCGAATAATGTCCAATGGAGAATGACCAGTGCTGGCACTAGCGCACGTTACATCAATGTTTGGGGAAATGTCCTCATCAGCGGGGCCAGCAGTTATCTCACCACATCGGGTTCAAGCGGAGCTGCGAATTACTTTGTGATCGTGCACGGAAATATCAACCTGTTGGGAGGAAAACTGAATCTGACGAACGGCTCCGGTGGTATCAGCAAATGGATATTCTGTGGAGACAGTTTGAACATAGCGAGCGGTGCCCAGTTCGTCGCTCCGTCTAATACTACGAATGGAACGAGGTTCGTTTTTGCCAAGAATAGCGGTACGCAATATTATACAAATGCCGGCACGAACAGTACATTCAACTACGGAGTAGACAGCAATGCGACCGTTATTCTCAATTCGCCATTAACGGTCGGCAGCAGCTCTACAGCAGGATATTTGGTACTGAGCAGCGGCAAATTTGTTACCTCATCAACGAACACACTGACGTTGACGGCCCCCTCGCAAGATTCTAGCTACGGCGGCTATGTCGAAGGACCGTTGTCGGCAATCGTTGCCTCGACATCCCAAACGACAAAACCGTTTTACATCGGCAAGGGGGGCGTGTACCGACCGACAACTCTCGTGGTGAGGCAGGATGCGTCAACGTCCACGACCTACACCGCCGAACTCATTAATTCAACCCCCGCCGCGAACGCGTTGCCTCCCGCACTCGATGCTGTCGAATCGTCGCGGTACGTGCATCTTGCCAAGGGGTCCGGTGCGAACGTTACCAACGCAACGATTCAGTTAACGTATGATACGAATGACGGACTTGATGTGAGCAATAAAGATAACATCAGGATCGCCAAAGATGATGGTGCCGGAAATTGGATAAGCCTTGGCGGGAGCGGTTCGGCCAATAACTCAGGAAATATTTCATCAAGCATTTTCGGCACGGCGACGGTCTACGGAACTTTGACCACAAACGATTATGTCGTCGCTCATGCGAATCCTGCGTACGTTGCGACCATTCCGATCGTGACGACCAATGCGGTGAGCAATGTCTCGACCACCTTTGCAACCTGCGGCGGTGTGATCTCCAGCGACGGAGATGCGCCGATTACATCAAAGGGAGTCTGCTGGAACACGAGTACCGGTCCGACGACGGCAAACTCCATTACGAACGACGGCACTCTCTCGACTCCATTCATGAGTTCGATGACGGGCCTCATTGCCGGGACTACGTACTACGTTCGTGCGTATGCCGTCAATACAGCCGGAACAGGATATGGCAACGAAGACACGTTAACGACGCTGTCGGTCCTCTCCGCTCCGACGATATCAACAAATGCCGTCACGAACATCGTGAATACCACTGCTACTGGGAGCGGGAGTATCACGGCATGGGGAGGCTCCCCGATCACCGATCGGGGAATTTGCTGGAGTACCTCGCACAGCCCGACGCTTGCAGACAATTTTAACAGCGCCGGAGCGGGCGGAGTTGGTACCTTTACGGCTCCGATCGGAGGCCTGGCACTCGCGAGCACTTACTATGTTACCGCCTATGCCACGAACAGCACGGGAACAGCGTACGGAACAGAGGTGTCCTTCACAACGCCGAGCCCCCAACCGGACGTCAATAAGATTGTCAATGTACACGGAACGCCGGGAGTAAACTGTGACTATACAACGATCACGGATGCGTTCAATGCTGTGCCTTCAAATTACACCGGTCACTGGTTCATCTACGTGACGAACGGGACCTATTACGAGAAGCCGCTTCTTGCAGCGGGAAAGATCAATGTTGTTCTGGTCGGTCAAAATGTTGACAGCACCATCCTTACCTATGATGATTATGCCGGCAACAACAGAACAACCAACGGCGTCACGAGCAGCGGGACAAACACTTCGTATTCTGTAGCGATAGACGCTGCCGACTTCCAGGCGCAGAATATCACCTTCCAGAATACCTCGACCTTCAACTCACAAGCAGTAGCTCTCCGCACAAACGGCGACAGGCAATCATACTACAACTGTAAGATGATCGGCCGCCAGGATACGTACTATACTCAAGGAGGAACGGGGACAGGGCCCGACCGCCTCTATCACAAAAACTGTTACATCGAAGGATCGGTAGACTTTATTTTTGGCCGCGATGTTGCCCTCTTCGATAGTTGCACGCTGTATTGCAATAGAAATGGCGGAACACTTACTGCAGCGAGCACGGAAGTAGGGTACAGCTACGGCTACGTTTTTACGAACTGCACGATCGGTTCTCTCGCCTCCGGAGTGGTCGGATTCGACGGCAATCCGATGTCTTCATTCTATCTTGGAAGGCCCTGGCAGGTTTCCCCAAAAACAGTATTCATCAATTGCTATGAACCAGCAACTCTAAATTCAGCAGGTTGGACAACCATGGGTCCTCCCCCTTCGCTCTACTCGGAATATGGCTGCACTGGGCCGGGAGTTGGCACCAGAGCGCCAATTACGGGTTGGGTAAATCAGCCTTCTACTATTTCATCCGGACAAGCCGCGACGTACACTATCGCCAACATTTTTTCCAAAGCGAATGCCGGTCCTGGCTTTTCGTACGCTGCGAATTGGACTCCGTCCGAAATAAGCATTGACGAACATTTGCTGCCCGTCGAGTTGACTTCCTTTACGGCAACTTCGAATCGATTGACAGCGAGACTTCAATGGGCAACCGCAACAGAAAAAGATAACCTTGGCTTCGATGTGGAAAGAGCCGGTCAGGGAGATACGAAGGGGACGAAATTATTTACCAAAATCAATTTCGTCGCGGGCTCCGGGACAAGCAATACGAAACACGTGTACAGCGTTGACGATAAGAACCTTGCCGCCGGTAAATACTCCTACCGTCTCAAACAGATTGACCACAACGGGGCTTTCAAATATTCACAGACCGTCGATGTTGAAGTAGGTAATGCTCCTAAGGAATTTACACTAAGCGAGAACTATCCCAACCCGTTTAATCCGACAACCAACATCGAGTTTACGGTGCGTGAAAACGGTCTGGCCACGTTAAAAGTGTACAACATCGCCGGCCAGCTCGTGACAGAATTGTTCAACGGGCGCGCAGAAGCAGGCAAGATCTACCTTCAAACCTTCGATGCGTCCAGGCTCGCTTCGGGAATCTATTTCAGCGTCCTTCAAATGGGCAGCCAGCAGCTCGTTCACAAAATGTCATTTTTGAAATAACACTGAGATGAAGATCACAAATGGATCGGTTTGCAAGACAATACTCATTCTTTTTTATCATTGACCGAAAGAGACGTGTGAGATGAAATCAATGTGCGGAAATTCGTGGATGAGACTGCTTATGAACCGATCCATCATTATCGGAGTTGCTCTCCTTTTAGTGCTTCATGCGATGGATGCACAGATCTACGTTTCGACGGCTGGAAGCGATACAAGCGCCGGCACGATCGATGCGCCGTTAAAGACGATCGCCAAAGCGATGTCCCTCGTCAAAGCCGGAGATACGGTGTATGTCCGGGGGGGGCGGTATGCGTTGACGAGTACCATCACTCTTCCGAAAAGCGGAACGAGCAGTGCCATGTACTACCTCTTCGCCTATCACGACGAGCGCCCTTTTCTTGATTTCAGTGCCATGGCAATATCCGGCAGCAACAGGGGGATCAATCTTAACAGGAGTTACTGGTACATCAAAGGCTTCGATATCTGGAAAGCCGGCGATAACGGTATGATCATCAGCGGCTCGAATAATATTGTTGAGAATTGTTCGTTCAGTGAGAACAGCGACACCGGTGTGCAGTTAGGGGGGGGAGCGTCGAACAACAGCATCCTCAATTGCGACTCCTTTTTCAACGTTGACCCGAGTCAGGGGAACGCCGACGGCTTCTCTCCAAAACTTGACGTCGGAACGGGCAATTATTTTTACGGCTGCCGCTCGTGGCAAAACTCGGACGACGGCTGTGACGGATATCTGCGCCCCTCCGACAGCGTGTTTACGACTTTTGAAAACTGTTGGACATTTCACAATGGCTATCTGAAGAGCGGTGCGGCGAGCATCGGCAACGGCAACGGATTCAAAATGGGAGGGGGAGACAACTCGAATGCCGACAGCCTCCGTCACAACATGACCCTGAAAAACTGTCTTGCCTTCGACAACCGCGTGAAAGGGTTTGACCAAAATAACAACCGTGGATCGATGACGCTGTTGAATTGCACGTCATTTAGAAACGGAACAAACATTAACATCAGTGCCCGTGTGAAAACGGGATCCGTCGTGACAGTAAAGAACTGCATTTCTGCGGGCTCCGGCGGTGTCTCGCTCCTCTCAACCGCCGTGCAGTCGACGAACAGCTGGCTGTCCCCGTTCTCAGTGACCGATGCGGACTTTGTGAGTATTGATACCGCTGGCGTTACCGGGCCGCGCAAGCCGGATGGAAGCTTACCCGACATCCTTTTTATGCATCTTGCCCCTGGGAGCGGCCTTATCGATGCCGGAACGGACGTCGGGCTGCCGTTCAACGGGACCGCTCCCGATCTTGGTGCATTTGAATCTGCGTACGGAACTCGCGTTTCAAACGATGCGCAGACGGTGCTGCCTCGATCGCTGATCCTGTCGCAGAATTTTCCCAACCCGTTCAATCCGGCGACAAAAATCAGCTATCAGCTGCCTGCAAACAGTTTCGTGACGTTGACGGTATTCAATGTGTTGGGCGAAGAGGTGGCTACCATTGTTCATGAGCGTCAGGCTGCCGGCGTTCACGAAGCGGCATTCACGGGCGGGCGGGATTGTTCAAGCGGCGTCTATTTCTATCGGTTGGAGACCAACGGTACCGTGTTATCGAAGAAAATGCTTTTGCTGAAATGACGGAAGATGAGAAGCGAGGAGAGACATTTGAGTGATTCACAAAATAGTCGGCGTTCAAACGTTTACAACCAATTCTTCTACGGAGAAGCACAATGAAAATACTTCCCGCAATGAAATTCATCTCCCTGATTCTTTTGTTAATCCCCTTTATCGCTTTCGGACAGGCGACGCTGCAAGGCGTTGTCACCGATTCCCTCACCAATGAACAGCTCATCGGCATCAATATCATTCTCCAAGGGACGTCGCTCGGCACCGCCACGAACATCGAGGGAGAATACCGCATCACCGGAATTCCTCAACGATCGTATACGATAAAAGTATCGTGCGTCGGATACGAGACGAAGTCTGTCGCCGTCGATCTCACGAAGAGCACTTCGGTGCAATTGAACGTGAAATTGAATCAAAGGATCCTTGAGGGAGACGCTGTTGTGATAACCGCTCAGATGCGCGGTCAGGTCGCGGCGATCAATCAGCAGTTGACCGCAACCAGCATTGTGAACGTCGTGTCGGAGGAAAAAATCAAGGAATTGCCGGACGCCAACGCGGCGGAGTCGATCGGCCGCCTCCCCGGAGTATCGCTCATCCGTTCCGGGGGCGAGGCAACGCAGGTTGTTCTGCGCGGACTCAGCTCGAAGTTCAGCAACATTACCGTCGATGGAGTGAGAATTCCTGCCACTGACCCCAATACGCGCGATGTCGACCTAAGCACAATATCGCAGGGTTCGTTGGCCGGAATAGAATTGTATAAGACCCTGACTTCTGATCAGGACGCCGACGCTATCGCAGGGGCTGTTAATCTCGTAACGCGCAAGGCACCTTCCGAGAGAGAGATCCGCTTCGACCTCAACGGCGACTACAATAACCTCATGAAGTCGGCAAAGCAGTATGATGCCACAGGACGGTACGGAGCGCGTTTCTTCGACGACGTGCTTGGCGTACAGCTGCAGGCGAATGCAGAAAGAAAGATCCGGAGCAAGGAAGATATCACGTATGCGTACGAAGCGATCCAGGATCCGTTTGGCGGTCCATTTCCCACGGACTATGATATCGGCTCATTCACCGTAGACTTCACCGATGAAGTCAGGACGCGCAACGGCGGTCAAGCAATTTTCGACCTGAATACGCCGGACAGCGGGAGCGTGAAACTGTCAGGCATCTATGGGAGCACCCTGAGGCAATATTCTCTGGACGACAGAGTCTATCCCCATGCCAGCGGCACGGATTGGGACTATAATTACCGGTATACAGAACAACGAATCAGTACGACCAACGGAGCTTTGCAGGGTAAGAACTATCTGGAGGGGCTGACGGAGGATTGGGGCGTGTCCTATGCACAGTCGCGGATTGCGAACCCATACGATTTTGCCATGAGATTCACTGAGCCCGCTTCGAGTACCTCAGGGGGGACGACAGGTTTCACACGGGACCATCCCGAACTCACCATGATTCCGTTTGCCTTGAACAATTGGAAAGCCGCGACCTGCAGCACTTCAGTATTCTATAAACAGGAGAATGCTGACCAGGAGCGCACCGCGCATCTCGACCTTTCCAAAAAATTGACCTTCTCCGATATCCTTGCCGATGAGATCAAGGTTGGCGGTAAATACAAGGAGCGCACGCGATGGATGGACAACTCGGAACTTGACGATAACAACTATCTCCATCCAAACTATGCGGATAATATCGATGGTTCTGCGAAGGATTTCACCGGCACGCGCTTTGAAGACTATTTCAACACTCGATTTCCGAATCAGCCTTCATTATCGGATTTCGTCGACTCTCCGGCCCCGTCTCGCGATCTCATGGATTTGTACAGGATGAACCCGCTGATCGATATCAATGCAGTCAGACAATGGTACGATCTCAACAAAAACGGGAAAAGCGGAGCACAAACCGAATACATATCCAGCGCGCGGACGTCGGTAAACGATTACGGCGTTACCGAACGCGTTTCTAGCGCGTACATCATGAGCAGGTCGGACATCGGCCAGGATGCAACGCTCATCGTCGGATTACGGATGGAGAGGGAACAGAACGACTATAGAGCGCGGTTCGCCCCGGGAGGATTAGGCTCCATCGGCATCGCCGTGTCGGGAGAACTGGACGACTCAACGACCACCCACACGGAAACGATCTGGCTGCCGAATGCCCAGCTGACGTTGCGCCCTACGGATTTTCTCAATATCCGATTCGCAGCGTACAGGGCTCTGGCGCGGCCTGATTACAATTTGCGCCTCCCCACATTCTTTGTAGCCTCAGGCCCCCCCGCGACGTTCGTTATCGGGAATCCGAACCTCAAGGACGCGAAGGCGTGGAACTTCGAAGTCAACACTCAACTCTTCAGCGGCAAAATTGGATTAGTCTCGGTGTCTGCGTTTTACAAAATCATCCACGATCTTTTCCATCAGACAAACAACGTCGCGATTAGTTGGGTGAATGCCATCAAGCAGAGCCCCGACAGCGTCGTCAATACGCATTACAAAGTTCTCGATTCGCTGATTGGTTCCACAGGAGCGAGGTGGCAAACCGATCCGCGTTTCGTCCAAGCGATTCATTCCGGTTTTATCACGGCAGTATCGATGGCATATAATTCTACGAGCCCCTCTTATGCGTGGGGATTCGAATTGGAACACCAGATGAATTTCGGATTTCTTCCAGTGTCGTGGCTGCAGCACATCACGCTTTCTTACAACATCTCTGTCACGCGCTCGCAGACCAGCATTATTTTGAGTAAAACTATACCCGATTCCGCGTGGAAAGAAAGGCAAGGGAGCCGCCCGGCCCACTGGCAGGCACAAGACATTCAGGTGCCTGTCGTCGTTACGAGGCAGTCGGAAGACCAGCCGAAGTTTTATGCGAACGCAGCCCTGGGGTATGATATTCGGGGTTTCTCTTCAAGGATATCGATGTTCTATCAAGACCAGTACACGAAATCATACTCGACAAATGGAACGACCGACCAGGTCGTCAATAGCTTCACAAAGTTTGACCTCTCTCTAAAACAAGAAATTTCCGCCGGCATCTCTCTTATCCTTAATGTGAATAACCTGACAAACCGCAAGGACGAGACATCAAGCATCAACAATCTCAGGGATTGGGATATTCCTTTGACGGCGGAGCTGTACGGGAGGACAATGGATTTTGGCGTTAGAATACTGCTGTAAATAAAAAAATCGGCTCACGTTGTGAGAGCTTCTTTCATACTATAGAACCGAAAGGAGGGTACAAATAAGAAATGCCGTCGATTTGTTTGGCTGTATTTTTATTTTGTCGATCTATTCAATGAACCGTATTTAATCTAACCCAATGGAGGACATAATGAAGAAAGCCTCATTAAGCCTTTTGCTGCTGATTTTTTTTCTTGCTCCGCTAAAGGCTCTCAGCCAAGAGGATACGTGTCTGGTTCCGGACCTTTACGGCACCACTCTGACGCTTAACACGCTCATCGCGCAGGATACCGCGGGCACAGGATGGCAGGGCGCAGCAGGAGCCACCGCTTGGCAAAACGGTACACGCGTCTACGTGTTGAAGATGAACGGATATTATCCTAGCAAGACCGTCATCAACATTTCCGCAAACCGGAAATTAGTGATTCGGGCAGAATATGGAGTTCCGGAAGTAAAAGGTAGCGTCTACAAACCGTCGATTGTTCTCGTTCCTTCTGCCTCGGGCGGCAATCCGCCGGGAAACTTCATGCAATTGAACGGCGCCCACGATACCGTCATTTTTAAGAACATCATGATAGCAGGTTACGATGAAGGTATTCCGGGAAACCTCGATGCGTTGCAGGGAGCACTCATCACCATGCCGGCGGTCGGCTCTGGCAGTATCTTCGTCGACAGCTGCATTCTAAAATCGGTCAACGGCCAGCTTATCCGAACCGATGGACGGCCGAATACCGTCAGGATAACGAATTCGATCTTTGCAGACATGGGTTTTCTGGGAACCTCAAATTTTGGCGCAGGCAAGGGTATAGACCTGAGAGGTTCAGAAGTTGATACCATCGACATGCACGACAACACCTTTGTCAATTGGCAAGACCGCATCATCCGGCATTATCTCTCGACCGCTCCAATCCACAACTTGTATTTCACACATAACACATGCGTGAACGGGATGAGCTTCCACGGGTTCTTGTCACTGGGATGGTGCGATTCCACCGGCAACGGCACGTTCCAGATCAAAAATAATCTTCTTGTCGACCATTTTTCGCTTGGCGCCGATACCGATGTCGTCCGGCAGGCAGAGTATACCGATCCGGGCGAGCTCGATTCGCTGAACGGCAACCCAAGAATGTCGTGGATCCTTGCACGTCCCAACCCGTTGATCCATTGGGATATTTCCAACAACTACTATGTCATCACGGATTCGGGAAAATATATGCGCGATTCCCTGAACGCTCCGTACGTCCCGCGTGTCTATAAAGGGAATGATCCATACCTGCCGTATGGAATGAACGCCAGGCTGCAGGCGACCGGTGGTGACAGTGTCAATTGTTTCAAGAAAGTCAATGTCGCTATGACGAACGTTCCTCCCTTAATGACAGAATTGATCAGATGGTATCGATTGCCGAGGGCAATGGGTGGAGCAGGAAAAGAGAAACGGGGTGCCAGCGGTGTCGGAGATCCGAATTTTGTGAAGACCGCTCCCGGCGTTTGGACATTTGATTATCACCGACGTGATGCTTACTGGTACACCGACAGTCTCAATTGCAAGTTCAGCGGCACCGCCGTCACGCTCGCGTCGATGGCCTCAAGCGATGCACAAGTAGTCGGCGATCCGCGCTGGGGCGCGCCGGTCATGACGACAACGCCGGTAACGGTCTCCAGTCATGCGATCACCTACGGCACCGTTAATCTTCCCACATCGAAGAAAGACAGCATCCAGCTAACCAACATCGGGCCGAATGCAGTCCACTTCAAGGTCACGTCGACGAAGGCGGCATTTGTCGCAGCGTCCGATTCTGTTGCAGTCAACCCGGGGACCAGCAAATATCTTGTTATCACATTCACTCCTCCCGACACGAACAGCCAGTCCGGCTACATCAAGCTGGTGTACGACGCTCTCGGATCGCCGGATTCTGTAGCGGTCAGCGGCAAAGGAAGAACAGTGGTGCGTGTCGACGATCCGCAGTCTCTGCTGCCGACATCATTCTCGTTGGCGCAGAATTATCCGAACCCGTTCAACCCGTCGACGCAAATCTCTTACGCGGTTCCGAAATCATCTAAAATAACGCTTGAAATTTTTGATGTCCTCGGAAAGAAGGTTGCGACACTGGTGAACGGAATTGTCCAGCCGGGCTTCTACACGGCCAATTTCAACGCTTCGAGCATGTCGTCGGGAATTTATTTCTACCGTCTGTCATCTCCGGGAGCTATATTTACAAAGAAGATGATGCTCCTGAAATAAGTCAGGTGGGTTGATGTCCAACTCCCTGAATCGGTCATGAACTCTTCGGGTGTCGGCGGCAGGTTACTCCGCGCCCGCACCCGAAGAGCATGACGTGACAGGATGGCGCTTTTCCCGGATGTCTGCCATCCTGTTAATCAACCATGGAAAACTTTTTAGAGAAATTCGATATTCCTTGTAAGAGGCTTGGCCTCTTCTTGAAACGAGAAGCCTTGGTCATCTATCCGGCCCTCTCTATGGTTTTCGAAAGTAAAAAAATGAAACACATTACTCTCATCGGCATTGCACTTTGTTTGACTTTCTCCGCCGCCTTCCCGATGGATGAAACTCATGCCGCCCTGCCCGATTCCCTCGTCCTTCATGTTTCGAATCCTTTGGCAATTATACGGATCGATGAGGCGGTCTCGCTTAACGTCGCGTCGATTCAGAAAATAACGCCGACCTTTGACCCGCGATCATGCGCGGTCTACTCTGGTAACGTCGAAATTCCAAGCCAGATCGATGATACCGACCGCAACGGATCCCCCGACCTGCTAACGTTCGTCACCGATTTTGCCCCGCACGAGCGAAAAGCAATCGTGGTTCGATGGGGGCCGCATGCAGCACAAAAAAAGAACTACACGAAGCGAACCCAGGCGGATATGTCGATCAAGGTGGATTACGATTTTGTAAAGGGGAAATATTTGAAAGGGAGGTATATTCGCGTCGACTCCATCCGCGTTCCCGCGGCCCACGGTGACCACGACGGTCTTTTCCAGCACGAGGGACCGGCATGGGAATCGGACAAAATAGGATATCGATTTTATCTGGATGCCCGGAACCGTACCGATATTTTCGGCAAAAAGGTTGCGGACATGGTGTTGCATACTGCCGGAGTTCACGACCTTGTCGCCGACAACAACGAGTCGTACGAGTCTATGCTGGATTGGGGAATGGATAATTTTAAAGTCGGCACATCGCTCGGGATAGGGTCGATTGCGATGTACAACGGCAGAGAGGTTATCACCGTTTCGAACACCGACAGCGTGTTTTGCGTTATAGCAGCGAACGGCCCCGTCCGCTCCGATGTGCGGGCCTCATACTACGGTTGGAATGTGGCAGGCAAAAAGTACGATCTCGTCTCAAGTTATTCAATCACTGCCGGAAGCCGCCTGACATTGTGCAGAGAAAAAATTTTACCCGGCTCGCCGAACCTCTGCACTGGTCTTGCAAAACATGAAAATACTACACTCCTTGAGTCGGCCGGCCCGCCGGAAGAGGGCTGGCAGTATTTTGGATTGTATGGCAACCAATCCCGCGCGGGAGACAATATGGGCATAGCGGTGTTCTATAAAGCATCGGAGAAAATCGAACGCCGTACTGATGATGTCAGCGAACTTGTCGTCCTGCGTCCGGACGGTGGAGCCTTGGACTACTATTTTGCGGCGGCGTGGCAGCAGGAACAGAACGGAATTACAACAATCGAAGATTTTCACTCATATCTCGAATCGGTCATCGAGAAACTTAATAACCCCATCCGGGTTATCTTTTGATTTACCCTGCCGCGAGGCAAACAGGAAAGACAGAACGATGAAAAACAATATCGCACACAAAAATTTTCTCCTGAAGACGAGGAGGGCTGAGACATTGTATCATGACTACGCAGAAGCGCTGCCGATCATCGATTATCATTGTCACCTTTCCCCCAAAGACATTGCCGAGAACAGACAATTTCAGAACCTGGCCCACGTGTGGCTGTACGGGGACCACTACAAATGGCGCGCAATGAGGGCGAGCGGCGTCGACGAGCGCTTTATCACCGGGGATGCGGGCGATCGGGAAAAATTTCAGAGGTGGGCCGAGACAGTTCCCAAGACGCTTCGGAATCCGCTCTACCACTGGACACACCTGGAGTTGAAGCGTCCGTTCGGCATCGTCGATCGTTTGCTCGATGCGGCGACGGCCGGGAGCATATGGGATGAGTGCAACCGGAAGCTTGCGACTCCTCAATTTTCCACACAAGGGATCCTCAAACAGATGAACGTCGAGGTCGTGTGTACCACCGACGACCCAGTCGACACCCTCGAATATCATGAACAGTACTCGAGTTCCGGCGGGGGCACGAAGATGTTCCCCGCATTCCGGCCGGATAAGGCGCTCGCAGTCGAAGACAGCAAGGCGTTCGCAGGGTACGTCAAATCTCTTTCACGCTCCGCGAATATCGATATCACCTCCTACGACCGGTTTCTCGACGCTCTCCGTTCGCGATTCGATTATTTTTCGAATCACGGATGCAGACTGTCCGACCATGCCCTGAACACGATGTACGCGGAAGATTATACGGACGCTCAGGTCAAAACAATTTTCAAAAAATTGCTCCGGAAGAAAACGCTGAGTCCGGCTGAGGTCGCAGTGTTCAAGTCGGCCATGCTGTATGAGCTGGGCGTTCTGAACTGGGAATACCGGTGGGTTCAGCAATATCATATTGGTGCATTAAGAAATAACAATACGCGCATGATGCGCACCCTCGGTCCCGATACCGGCTTCGATTCCATCGGCGACGAGCCGATCGCCCGTCCGATGGCGAAGTTCTTTGACCGCCTCGACAAGGAAAACAAGCTCGCAAAGACGATCCTTTACAATCTCAATCCCCGCGACAACGAAGTGTACGCAGCGATGATCGGGAGTTTCCAGGACGGCAGCGTGGCGGGAAAAATGCAATACGGAGCCGCATGGTGGTTTCTCGATCAGAAAGATGGCATGACGCGGCAGATCGAAGCTCTCTCGAACATGGGACTTCTCGGCCAGTTTGTCGGCATGATCACGGACTCGCGGAGCTTTCTCTCATACCCCCGGCATGAATATTTCCGCCGCCTGATCTGCGGCATCCTCGGCGCGGAGATGGAACAAGGGGTTCTTCCGGACGATACCGGTCTTGTCGGTGCGCTGGTGAAAGACATTTGTTACAACAATGCAAAGAGATATTTCGAGTTCAAGTGAACCGTTTCCGAATACAAGTGAAAAGGAATACCTATGGAAGTACGATATGCCCCGAATGACGAAGCCTACCAGCGGATGACCACGGCTGAACTCCGGCGATCGTTTGTTGTTGATAACTTATTTTCGCCGGATGCGGTGACAATGATCTACTCGGACGTTGACCGCGTGATCGTCGGGTCTGCTGTTCCGCGGCGGACTCCGTTGAAATTGGAAGCTTCTAAGAAAGAGATGGCGGCGGATTTCTTTGCTGAACGGCGGGAAATCGGGATCATCAATATCGGAGGGGAAGGAACCATACGGGCCGACGGCAAAGAGTACGCGATGATGTTCCGGGATCTTCTGTACGTCGGAAAAGGAGTCCGGGAAATCCAATGTTCAAGCGCAGACCCGGTGAAACCGGCGCTGTTCTATTTTGTCTCGTACCCAGCCCATGCGGCCTTCCCCGTCGCCCATGCGCGGTTCAGCGACGCGACAAAGTCGCCGCTCGGTTCGGCTCACAACGCGAATGTGAGGACGATAACAAAATTCGTACACACGGAGGGGATCAAGAGCAGTCAGCTTGTGATGGGATTGACGGAGTTGAACGACGGTTCAGTGTGGAATACGATGCCGAGTCATACGCATCAACGAAGGACGGAGGTCTATCTTTACTTCGGCATGGATGAAGATTCCTTCGCAGTGCATCTGATGGGCAAGCCCAGTGAGACGAGGTCGCTGATCATCCGTAATCAACAGGCAGTGATCTCTCCTCCGTGGTCGATCCATTCCGCGGCAGGGACTAAAAATTATTCCTTCATCTGGGCGATGGGGGGAGAGAATCAGGAATTTTCGGATATGGATGCTGTGCCGATGAACGAGCTTTTATAACAGAGCAATAACCGCGAGGTCAATCGTACTAAGAAGTATGTCTCGCCACAAAGAAAACAACAATCATCATGAACGAAATTGTGGAAACGTATCAAAAGACCGGCCGCTATCGCTGGACGATCTGCAGTCTGCTATTTTTTGCTACAACGATCAATTATCTCGACAGAAATATTCTCGGCATTCTTGCGCCGACACTGCAAAAAGAAATCGGCTGGACTCCCATCGAATATGGCTACATCGGCACGGCATTTCAAGCGGCGTACGCCATCGGGCTTTCAGTCTTCGGCTGGTTTGTCGATAAATACGGCACAAAGATCGGCTATGCGCTTTCCATCACCGGCTGGAGCATCGCCGCGATGGCCCACGCTCTCGCGAGCACGGTAATGGGCTTTGGCATTGCCCGCTTTTTCCTTGGACTGAGCGAGTCGGGAAATTTTCCTGCGGCCATCAAGGCAACGGCGGAATGGTTTCCGAAAAAAGAACGCGCTCTGGCGACCGGAATATTTAACTCGGGCGCCAACATCGGTGCGGTCGTGGCTCCGGCAGTTGTACCCTGGTTGACAATCACGTTCGGCTGGCAAGCCGCATTCCTTGCAACCGGCGCAACGGGGTTTGTCTGGCTCATCCTGTGGATGGTTTTTTACGAGAGGCCCGAGACAGCACGAAAAGTTTCCAAAGAAGAGATGGCCTACATTCTCAGCGACCCGCCGGAGCCCGTGTCGGAAAAAGTACCATGGCTGCAGCTGCTCAAGCACCGGCAGACATGGGCATTCGTTGTCGGCAAATTTCTCACCGATCCCATCTGGTGGTTCTATCTTTACTGGCTGGGGTTGTTTCTGAATAATAACTTCGGCGTTACACTGACGCATCTTGGTTTGCCGCTCATCGTTATTTACACGATGACTACCGTTGGAAGTATCGGGGGCGGCTATCTCTCCGGAGCGATGATCAAAAGGGGAATGGCGGTCAACAGAGCCCGGAGAATAACGATGCTGATCTTTGCCGTGCTGGTGGTTCCCGTCGTTACGGCGGCAAACATCTCGAGCATGTGGCTGGCCGTGGGTATCATTGGTTTGGCGACCGCCGCGCACCAGGGATGGTCGGCGAATATCTTCACAACCGCGTCTGACATGTTTCCCAAGAACGTGCTTGGTTCGGTAGTAGGACTCGGCTCATTTGCCGGGTCTCTCGGCGGAATGATCTTCCTGACGAGCGCAGGATATATTGTGCAGGCGACCGGCAGCTACATGATCCTCTTCATCATCTGCGGGTCGGCATATTTGCTTGCTCTCGGACTGATGACGCTTCTAACGGCAAACGCCCGGCCGGTTGTGCTGTAAACGTGCACCGGGCAGAAAAGATCGCAGCACGTACTATAAATGAAAAGGATGAAAACTAATGAATATTGAAAAATACTCGATCGGAATCGGCGACCGGTTCGGACATCAAGGCGTGGCACAACTTTCCGCGTTTGTGAAAGCGCGTGAACATGGAGTGGATGTCGTCCCGGTATGGAACAAGTCCAATCGAGAGCATACTCTTATCGGAACACTGCCCGCCAATACGCGCAAAGAAGCAGACGCCGCGGCGGCAGCCTTAGGATGGAAATCATCCTACTATGTCGATGCAGACCATATCGGCATTAAAACGGTAGACCCCTTCATCGGACCGAGCAATTACTTTACGCTGGATGTCGCCGATTTCATCGGTGAGGAGCCAGCGCCCGACGACCTTTCAGATTTCTCAACGTATTGCAGCAAGTTTGTCGGCACGATCAAGGTTCCGGGTATTAAGAACGGGCTTACCGTCTCAACGGAGACGATCGTTTCCGTAGGGAAGAAATATCTCAATGCGGTGAAGGAGGCAGGCAGGATCTACCGGTACGTCGTCTCGCGCAAAGGGAAAGAAAGCTTCATCACCGAAGTATCGACCGACGAGACGAATACCCCGCAGACGCCCGTGGAACTCTTCTTTCTCCTTGCTGCACTCGCGAGAGAACAGGTTCCCCTGCAAACCATCGCACCAAAATTTACCGGGCAATTTCTCAAAGGGGTCGACTACATCGGGGATGTTGAAAAATTTGCCCGGGAGTTTGAACAGGACGTTGCCGTCATTGCTCATGCTGTACAGGAATTCGGTTTGCCGGAGACGCTCAAGATCAGCATTCATTCCGGCAGCGATAAGTTTTCCATTTACCCGGTGATCAATAAAACTATAAAAACATTCGATGCAGGGCTGCATCTCAAAACCGCAGGAACGACATGGCTTGAGGAAGTTATCGGTCTTGCAAAATCAGGAGGCGCCGGTCTTCGCGCGGCGAAAGAGATCTACGCCCAGTCGTATCTTCGATTCGACGAGCTCGCAAAGCCGTATCTGACGGTGATCGACATCCCGATCGAGAAACTGCCGGCACCGGCAGCCGTGAACAAATGGGGAAGCGACGATTTTATTCTTACACTGCAGCACGATCCGATGTGTCCCCGGTACAGCGCTGCATTCCGGCAGCTCGTCCACATTGGCTTTAAGATTGCAGCGGAAATGGGAGACCGGTATACCGATCTGCTCGACGAAGCGGCCGGGACAATTAACAAAGGCGTTACCGAAAATATCTACGAACGTCATCTTCGCCCGATATTCCTCGGCAGCGACTGAACCTGACGGCGTTCCGGAACTGAATAAAAGAACAAGGAGCAAGCATGAGCAGTGGTTTGAAAATTCAACAAAGCGGAGCTTTGGATGTGCTCTCATTGGGTGCGTTGGTTCATCGTCTGGACCCCGGGATCATCCCGTTCAGAAAAGCGACGGAATGCAAGATCCATGTCAGCGGCGGAGAGTACAACGTCGCGGCCAATCTCTCGGATTGTTTCCGGATGAAGACCGGGATCGTGTCGGCGATGGTCGAGTATCCGATCGGAGAACTCATCGCAGAACGCGTGCGGGCGATGGGAGTGATCCCGTTCTATAAGAGATTCAAACATAACGGCGTGAACGGCCCGAACATGGCGGCTGTTTACAGCGATCACGGTCATGGCGTACGTGGCCCGGTGGTCTTCTATAACCGTTCGAACGAAGCAGCGGCGCAATTGAAGCCGGGAGACTTCGACTGGAACGCCATCTTTGCCGGCGGTGTGCGGTGGTTTCACAGCGGAGGCATCTTTGCGGCGCTTTCGGAAACCACGGGAGAGCTTATTATTGAGGGAATGAAAGCGGCAAAGAAAGCCGGAGCGATCGTGAGCTTTGACTTGAATTTCCGGGAGAAGCTGTGGAATATCTGGGGAGGAGAGAAGAAGGCGGTTGAGGTGGTGGCCCGGATCGTAGAGAATGCGGATGTGTTGGTGGGAAATGAGGAAGACCTGCAGAAGGGATTGGGGATTCCGGGTCCCGAGGTTGCTGCAAAGTCGAAACTCGACCCGAGTACATTCTTCGGGATGATCGACAAGGTGATTGCGAAGCATCCGCAGGTGAAGGTCGTGGCGACGACGCTGCGGGAAGTTCATTCGACGAATCACCACAGCTGGAGTGCCGTGGCATGGATCGACGGGAAGACATATTCCGCGCCGACATGTGAGTTGGAGGTGTTGGACCGGGTGGGAGGAGGAGATGGGTTTGCGAGCGGATTCTTTTATGGATTGCTGACCGGGGAAACGCCGGAAGAAGCGGTGAAGCTCGGCTGGGCGCATGGGGCGTTACTGACGACGTTCCCCGGCGACACGACGATGGCGACCGTCGAACAGGTGCGTGCATTTGCAAAAGGGGGATCGGCGAGGATACAACG
>Ga0265336_10000439_pt1:0-5000 | contig 25477 bp, 8 predicted proteins | sample 42119metaG_FD_193583 | JGI IMG/M metagenome (GOLD analysis project Ga0265336, IMG submission 193583) | Rhizosphere microbial communities from Carex aquatilis grown in University of Washington, Seatle, WA, United States - 4-21-19 metaG | ecosystem: Host-associated > Plants > Roots >...
AGCAGAAGATCGTGATACTAATTAGGATAGGAGGATCATTCTTTTTATGACTTGACTGACTCCGTGTCTAAGCGCTTTCGAAGATAGGGTGCTGTTAGCTTTCCCTACGAAACTCTCTTTTTTAATCACTTTGATATGGAGGTGAAGAATGGAGGAGAATCAAGTAACCGCCAATACTTTTTCTGGAAAAACCAATCTGGAGAAAGTGGAAAAGGGATAAATTCGCTCATTTCCTTCCGGGTAGCCGCGGGTCAGTCTATTTGCTCACTCACCCCTGCCAAGTGGAATATAGGGGGTTCCCTGTAATCCGCCAAAAGGTAGGAAGGGAGCGTAAGGATCCTTCGTAAATTGCACGGATAAGCTTTCTTCTTTTTATCGGAACAATTCAACGATTACCGACGGGAGTGCCTAAGGCCATTATTTACGTCAACTCAATTCCCCGTTCCAGAATTTATCTTTTCCGACTGTAAGTACGAAATCCAGCTTTTTTATACTCGCTTGTTCATGTTTTAACTCTCTTTCTTTAAGTCTCAAGTTTAGAATCTTTTCAATACGTCTCTTAAAATTCTTCGTACCGAGTACGGAATCAAAACCTCTATCTAGGCTCTTTCCACAAATACTACATCAAACTCCCCCCCCACAAAAAAATGGTGTCGCCGAACGCAAACACCGACACATTATCGAACTTTCCCTAGCTATTATGAACCATGCTTCTCTTCCTTCTACTCTTTGGGATGAGGCCGCGTTGGACTAGTGTTGTATATCTAAGAAATAGACTTCCACCCAGCGAGTGAAACCTAAGTGGAACGAGTACAAAAGAGCGAGCGATGTAGCGAGCTTATTCCTTATGTTTGCAGTCTGATTCTTTCAAACGTGAAGGGGAAGCTGAGATTGGAAATGAGGCTTATACGCTTAACTTTGCTTTTTGACTCCGTAGGATGATTTTTTCTGAGTTTATGGAAGTGCTAACTTTTTTTATTCGTAACTGCCTTGTGCTCTGGGGTATGGGAGAGCCTCCGGCTTGGGCTTTTACTTTGGGTATCTGAGCTTCACAACTGCTTTGGTCCTATGCTTTTAGGGAATGGACTGAAAGAGGCTTCTACTCATCACGCACGGGAGCTACCTCAACTCTAAGGTAAGCCACTTATTCTCTAGGATGAGAATTGAATAATCACTCATTTATTTTTATCCTTCACGCACTTTTTATTTCTTACATGTATTTGTTGTTTTCTAAATTACTAGCTTAACTACTATAAATATCAAGTGAAAAAGAATGAATTGTTAGTAAGTTTAAAAAACATTTTATTCGAAATGAATTGAAAAAAACACGAATCGCATATGAGTTTAAAGAACATAATATAATATTTATATATTAGACGTTAGAGGAAATAAATTTCCTTAATTTAAAAAGATTTTTTACACTTAAATTTAAAATATGGTTATAAACTCATATTAAAATATCATAAAAATTGTAAATATATCCAATCTAGCTCTAGAATAAACGTGTATGAATAGTGTGATGGACTCTCGGTGGGGTCATATATGTTGGGCCTAAGAATTTTATAATTAGTTAGGCTAGTATCCGTTAGCATTTCACTATCGATCAGAGATAACTCTTTTCCGCCAGGCTTTCAGCCGATAGATGAACTACGGTTGGGAAGGCAAAGAACTAACCATAGTGGCCGCTAGGTTTTGCGCTTCCTTTCTCTGAAGCTATCGGCTACTCTCACTCTCTATCCGACGATCTCCATTCCCGAAAAAGCTTTTTGCTTGAAAAAAGGAAGAAAGCGTGGTCTCGTTCTCGTACGCTCGGCAGACACGCTGATCGACTCTCTCCATACTCAGTAGCTCCATTAAAAAGTGCCAGTGTTTATAGGAAAAAAGATACCTGTGTTTATAGTAGCGAACTTCCCGCTTCGAAGTAGGGTGGATTGCCTTTCTTTGAAGCTTACCCCTTTAGTAGTAGTGATGCTAAAGAAATTAGGACGATGTAATAGCATAAAAATGCACCAGTAAAGATAGGTACTATAGAACCGGCATTCCCCTTGGCATACGAGCATGAGATAGCAATAAAGTGAAGTTAGACTTTCTCTATTCAAATTGAACGGAATATAATATTTTTGGTAGATTATAGCGGATCAGTTTCTTCTATAAAGGATGTAAACGTTGACCATCATCCGTGAGAAAGCCTATCTATTATTCTATACTTTTTTCAGTCATTCTGATTATTATATAAAAGCATTTCTCTTCCCAGTTCTTCTATTTCCAAAAAAGATCTTTGCTCTCTATTCCGGAAATCTATTTAAAACACAAGTTACTTGAGTACTTTTTTCACTTTAGTACTTGAGAATTCTATTTTCCTTGCTTTGCTTAGAAACGAAAACATCATTTGGAAAAATCAGAGTCATCGTCTCAGGCAAAGGTCTTTGAAAAGGGGCAGAGTACCTCCAGTCAGGAACTAGGTTGAAGCAAGATTACCCTCCTGTGTGCTAGAACATTTCTTAGCTTTAGTGCTTGCTCGCGGACGAGGCTCGCTCCTCTCTCTCTATGGGTCGTGGACAGGAGAGTGGGTATGGGGTTCTTGTCGACAAAGAAATAGAGAATCGATGCTGGGGAAGGAGAGTTTTCGGCTTTTTCAGTTATTTACATAGGAAGAAGGGATCTGGTGCCGGTGCGCAGGAAAAAAGGCCAAGATAAAAGCCTCTTTGAGACAAATCCCCTTATTCTTTCTTTAATAGTGTAGTTCTGCCAGCTCCTCAAAGGAAGGGGAAGGGAGAGCTGTGGAGTGAATCAGAACAAAAAAGTAGAAAAAATGTAGTGCTGTTTCACTTGAGTTTTGACACACCCGTCTACTAAATCTGACGTGGCAGGTTTTCAGTGGATCGGCGCTTTTGAAAAAACTCATTCTTCCTTGTAGTAAGAACGTAGCTTCGTTCGTCCTTTTATTTATTCTCGATAAAGAAGAAGAAATAAGATATTAGTTCCAACAAGTATCGCCAAACTTGTAACTCTAATTTACCCAGGCAACACGTTCGAATAAAGCCTGCATTCAATGCACGTGCAAGCTCAAACAAGCCAAGAAAAAAGAAAAACAAAATAAATATAAATGAAGGAAAAACATTGATTCGAAGTAGCATATCTACAATAAAAACTGCCCCCAGTACTTAACATGAACACCACCTTATATCATTGAAGGTGGTGAGCATAGCAAAGGTGTTCTGAGAATGAATCCTTAAACCGAGTTGCAACACGCTTCCTCTTTGGGTCCTTATGGCTGGTAAGGGTAGCATCAACTATTGGGGAGTTAAGAATAGAGAGCATTTGCTAGAACACAATGTTTGCGTTGTGATTATTGTGTTGGATTTCTTTTGATAGGTTTTCAAGGCGTCTGGCTTGGCTATTGCTGATACAAGTATTCTTCAGGACAAGCGAATCCAGCTTATAAGGTAATTCAAACGAGGATGGATAACCACCCCCCCTTGCAAAGAACCTTCAAACTCTCAGCTTCGCCCTTGCAAAACAAGAAAAAACGATGGGGAAAATCTATTTTGACTTCCCTACTTTTCCAACCAATAAAGAATTTTTTTGGAATTCAAATATAGTGGCACAAACGCCCGTATAATTATGCTCACTTAAGTTTCCAAAATAGATACAGAAGATTTGCGGGATGCATTTTTTTAATCTGTATGCAGATGGAAGTTTGAAAAGCATCATTATCCACCCGGGAGTATGAAATCATAACTGAGTGTGCATCGTCCAACTTCTCTTAGACTCCAAATATCGTGCCTTCCCTTTATGATGAATCGCCCACCACCAGAAGCACTGCTGCAGTTGCGTCCTCTTCACTTGTTCTTCCTGAAGCTTTTGTGGAAGGCAGACCCTATCTATCAGATCAGGAAGATAAGGAGGTATGGATAACTACAAATTGCTCGGTTACGGTCAATCTGATCGAGCTTTCATTGCATTCGGGCTTGTCAAGAGATTCTCTTCTGGCTACTTTACAAGTACGTAACTTAAGTATTGTTTCTTTATCTCCATTTTAAGTTTATACGTCAAAGACGGAGGAAGCATGCTAGGCTTTTTTTGTGCATAGATGTGCTGGTTTTGTATAACTTTGGTTTGTCATTTTGTTAACTGTGGTTATAGTCATATAATGTTATTTTGGGTGAATAACAGGGATGGATGATGAATTGTAGCTGTAACAGAGCAATTAGCAGCGTTGTGCTTTATTATCTAATGGTAGAGCAGCAACAATGTTACTCATTTTTTTTCCTATTCATTCAATAATGCAATTTTTTATCTTCAGGCAACTGGAGCGTGGCTCTTATACAAGTCGAATACACTTGAACAAGGCTTCCTTTCCACTCAAACAAAGGTTTTTCTTTTTTAGATGACCGGAACAAAAGAAGAATTAGGGCTTGCCATAGGAAAGTCGATGAATGTAAGTACTTCCTATAGTTATGAGATTTAAAATGACAGTGAACCCACACCAGCTCCAGGAGATATATCCGAATCAATTTCTATAAAACAAGGGCCGCCCATGGAAAAAAATAAAAGAGAAAAGCATGAAATTCGAGTTGAGAGGAGAGTCCGGATGACAGAGTGAAGCATGTGTCGGAGCTGCATGCTCAAAATGTGCTCATGTGTGATTATAAAGGAGATTCTGTGTCGGTTTACCAGTAAATTATGTTAAAAATGTGCAATTTGCATAGCCATTTTCTTTTTTCAATTTTCATCTATATGCAAAAGTTATGTGTTTGGCCAGCCACCGATTTGGCTTTGTGTTGTACCTTTTGTACCGGCCATTGTATCAGTCCCATAGAATTGGTTCCGTACCACTTCAATTCTGGCACAGGAGAATTCAAGCTATTCTCATCGAGTCTTAGGTACTAGATTTGACTCAACCGAATGAGAGACTGGTCGAACAGGCCCACTAGTGAACAACCTGACAAGCTCAGGCGCCGAAGTGTAGTTCGAGGTCAGCATACTAAATCAAATTG
>Ga0265336_10000439_pt1:10000-25477 | contig 25477 bp, 8 predicted proteins | sample 42119metaG_FD_193583 | JGI IMG/M metagenome (GOLD analysis project Ga0265336, IMG submission 193583) | Rhizosphere microbial communities from Carex aquatilis grown in University of Washington, Seatle, WA, United States - 4-21-19 metaG | ecosystem: Host-associated > Plants > Roots >...
TTCCTATTCAGTAATTCATTCCCCTTGCTTGTTCTATGAAAGATGCAACTCAGAAAATCGATTCATTGAAGTCCTAAAAGTATTCCTTTGTCCACTCTATGAGCAGTAAAATCTAGGCAACTTCCTCTAGAATAAGCAGTGTAATTCGAATGAAAAAGACTAGCCGAAGTAGCAGTTAAGTGAGAATGCAAAAGTCAAGCTGCAAACCTAGTTAAAACAAGTGGATTATATAGAATTACTTTGTTCCAGATCTTTATTTCCAGTATTAGCGTTTGCAAGTGAAAAGGCAGTTAATTATAGTGCTTTAGAGCGCTCGCTTTCAAAACTATTTTCTCAATTGATTCCGCCTGCTCTGTTCCGGATTTCCTTTCTTTTTCAACAAAGAAATAGCTTAGCTGCTCAGTTTCTATAAGAATAAGTTACATGCTAGCCGAAGTAGGAGTTCCATTCGAACAATCCCGTGAAAACAAGGGAAAACTCTTATTTATTCCTATCTTTTACTGATTTCATTGCTTTATCAAGAAATAGAGCAGTTGTCAAAGCTTTTACATTTCAAACTAGCCTAGCCGAATACGCAGTTAAGTGATAAGACAACTAGCCTAGCAGATTCAGCAGTTGCATGGAAAACTTACTTACGAAAGAAGCAAGCAATTACATTTACAACTGCCTTCCTAGCCGAAGCAGCGTACTTCCTTTCAAGTGGAAAGCAGCAGCCTTATCCCTAACAAGTGCATTTGTTCCAGACCGAGAAAGCCAGTTCATAACACGGCATTAGAACTATTGTATGCTGTCCTTCAAGACCGTAGATAACCAAGTGCAGAGGAGTAAAAAGAAGTGAAATAAGAAGACAACTGACCTAGCCCAATAATAAGGAGTTCAATGATAAAGTAAAAGACTAGCCGAATAAGAAGTCTCAGTTGGAAAAGCAGTTCATTCTTGCGGAGCTTTTGAAACAGGGGAAAAGAAGTGACATCAGGTATTGAGTCATGCAATCAGGAAAAGAGATGCGTACTTCTTGTACTTCCTTTGTTTGTTCTATGAAAGAGAGGTTTTATTGGTAAATCCATCGCTTTCCATTCCAGTTCAAAGCAGTAAAGCCCAAATCAAGTAGTTCCGTATATGTTTATTCTTTTAGCAACTCTTCCTTTCCTTTCTTTTCAATAGCTCAGTTTAAAAGTTACTTTCTTTTGTTTGAACAAGACCACTTGCTTTATCAAGAAATAGTTCAGTTGGCAAAGCAGTGATTTCGGAATCAAATAAGTAAAAAGCAGCGTACCTCCCTTACTGACTTTGTTCTATTCTATTAAATAAAGGTTTTTCACATAAGTAAATAGTAGAATTTTTTATCCACTTCTCCACTAGATGAGATAAAAAACTGTAAAACAAAGACAATTCCCTATAGAAAAGCAGCGATTTCAAATGTCCAATTCCGAGCTTTTTCACCTAATAGCTCAGTTGATAGCTGTTATTTAGGAATTCCATAATCAAGTGTTTCTGGTTCACTTTCCTTCTCTCACTTTTTCTATTAACTAGCTTGCCCAGTCTCCTGCGCTTGTATCAACTCTTGTCTATCTTTTTTGCTCTGATTGACTTAGTGAACGGGCTCGCTCATAGGGAAAAGCTTTTATTTTATAAGTAGTCCGAAGCGGCGTGAGAAGAAAACAGACTAGCCTAATAAGAAGAAGTGTAATGCTTTTGTGAAAGAAAAGACCGTTTCAAGTTACTAAGTAGTAAAGGTTTTACAGTTCATGCTTTTTCGCTTTAACTACTCTGTTTTCTATTGATTCCGTATCTTAGACAGATTTCCTTGCTTGTGCCGAAACTATTCTTACTCTCTTTCTATCAAAATACAAGATTTGTTCAATCGATTTGCCTAGCTAGATAAAGTACTTTTTTTGCCCTATGGGCCTATCGCCTACGTTTGCTTTCCCTCTTTCCCGGAACTAGCTTTTACTGATAAGGAAAGGAAAGCGAAAGCCTAGTTACGATTTCCAAATATCTTAGTTAACCATAAACGAGATTTTACTTAAACCATTCCTATCTTTAGCGTTCCTTGCAAAAAAGAAAGACTATCCGTGCCTATTAAATAGCTTGGTTGTCCAGTTACAGACTTTTTCTCACTTACTCAGTCCCTTGCTTCTTCTATGAACTAGCTTCTTTTATTGGTCATTCCCTCGTTTGTTTATTCTAAAACAATCAACTAGAACAACAAGATTGCAAGAAAGAAACGTTGACTCGTAGTTCACTCGATTGGAAAACAAGGGAGAAGCAGTCAAACCTAGCTTACTAGCCTAAGAAACAGTTAATTTCTCATGTTCAATCCCGCTTCCTTTATAAACAAATACTCAGTTGGAATGAAATCCAGATCCAGTAAAATTGCAAACCCGATTTGCCGCCTAGAAAGTAGTTAACTCTCTTTCCCTTGCCTATCTGTGACAGATTTCCTTCCTTTTGCAACAAATAGTTAGGTTGATAGAAAAGCAGTGATTTCAAATGGGAAATCCCGAGCTGGATAGTTCTAGTTTTTTCTAGGAGAAGCAGTCTAATCAGGTTTGAGTGAGTCATTAAAGAAGTAAAGTGGTAAGACATCACCAGACAGGAAATACCTAGTTTATATAGAAAAAGCGGTTACATTCGTTTCATAAACAAAACCGTTCCTTAAGTAAAGCCGTTCTTGAAGTGCAAAGTCGTGAAAGGTAGAAGTTACATTCGTTTGTTCAATACTGGGCAAGTTCAAACTCGTTAAAAGCAGTCTCATTCCTTTGATCACTAAATCCTGGGCAGTTATCAGTAGTGAATGCTTTTGTTAAAAACCGTAAATAAAGTGCTTGATAGTGATAAGTTGTAAGGTTTGATTTATTTAATTCTCTCAGTCAAATCTTGTTTCTGGAATCAAGTATTCAAGCTCGGGATGCACGCAGTGAATTAAGCAAATGACTTTACTTCTTATCTTTTGATAGTTCTAGACCTAGCTTTAACAATTCTTGTATATAAGTTTTCCTACGATTTCATTCCTAACTTAGTCTATTCCATAGTTAGGTTGTCCAGTTAATTCTTTCTCGCTTGTTCTTTCTATTTGTGTGATTTATTGCTTGCGAAAGAGTAAGGAGTTTTCAAGCAACAGTTCAACCAAAGAAAGCAGCCTCTATACTTTATTTCTATAGAAGAATGTTAAAGTTCAAACCAGGCAAAAGCAGTGCTAAGCAGTCTAAGAAGGTGTGATTTAGGTAGGAAAGAAAGAAGAAGTGCAATTCTCATGCAAAAGACTAGCTGATTCCGCAGTTACATTTGTTTGTTCAAGACCGCAAAGCCTGTGAAGAGGAGTTATCAGTAGTTGATGGTGAAAAGCAAGCAGTTCATTCGAATGGTCTAGGGAAAAGAAGTTCATTCACAGTAGTCGATAGAATGAGCAATAGTGCCGTGAGAAAAAAGACTAGCCGAAGAAGCTCTAGCCGAAGAAGAAAAAGAAGTTACGGAAGAAAAAAAAAGAAAAAACAAGCCCTCTTGCATGAATTTATTTAAGTAAAGTAGGTAAAGACGAGTAGAATGAGCCAAAGCTAGTCCGCCATAAGCCCGCCCTGGGTTGCATTGAAGTTTTAGTATTGAAGGGAACACAGAAAAGAAACGCTTTGGTCTGCTGTCGTTCAATCAACTACTTTATTTTACCTAAATAAGCGTAAACTTACTTTAAGAGTAGAGCTAGCATCGAAGGAAAAAGAAGGAGACCTGGTAATAAAACCTTTCTTTATTTCTCTACGAGAGGAAAAACTCGCTTGAGAGCTAACCAACCATGTAGCTACCAGCCAACAAGCAAAACGAGTTCTCATTCACGGATAACTAAGCTTAAGGGACAAGGGAGAAAGACCGGTACTTGCTTCGAGGCGCGACCCTCCCTTTTCCATTTGACTCTCTTCCCTTTTCTCCGTCTCCTTCACAGCTGCGCCCCCCTCCATAATAGCTTTTCTATTATTAATGCTCATCAGTGCGGAAAAGCATGAGTGAAATGAGCACTAGCCGCCCTAAGATTGAGGAGCTTCTGGGTAGGGAAATGGAAAGTAAAGTAGATCTTCAACCAGACCGTCCTTCAATTCTATTGCAACATTATAGTGATAGCCAGCGCTATACATTAGCACCACTAATAAAACTACAAGGGTCAAATAATTCTATTGAGCACATCTTCTTTGCTTATATGTTGTCTAGAAGGAAGATCCACTCTCGCACGAGTGAAAAGAAGCGGAGTGCTATGAGTTACTCTGACAAGACGAGCAGAGCAGTGAAGACGCGTGACGAATGTTCGGAGTGTGCAATATTCGAAAGGGTGGAAGGTGCGCCGATTCATTGGGTCATTTGCGTAGCTGCATATTAAGAACTTTTTCCTGAGTCGCCCGTACCGGCCGGAGCTCGATAAAAGAACTTTATACTGGCAGCCTCGAGACCCTCATTGGCGGCATAGTAGAACGCATCTCCGGGAAGCAAATGAAGGAAAGAGAGAACGAAAGGAACTGAGAAATTACTTTTGGGATTCTTTATTCATTTGAAAACGATACTCTCCCTTTTTCTTCTTCCCCAATCTACTACTTCAAAGAAAGCAGCGTTTCTGCAGTGTTCCTAAGACATCAGAGCTATGTCTGGTTGAGTGGCAACTTAGACTTTACCCTGGGGAGTAACTTGCTTTTGGCCCTCTTCTTTCACTAAGAAAAAGAGTACCCTTAGGCACAATAGCTTCATTAGCAGATATATATGTTTAGCAACAGGTACAGTAGAAATATGCGCTTCCTTTTCATAATCAAGTCAAAACCTATCTCCCGCTCAAACCTCTTTCTTGTTATGTTGTGCCCGGGGCGGCAGGCAGGCCGGTTTTTTCCTTTTCAAATAAGATTAAGAGGAGAAGAGTATATAAAGCAGAGCAGGTTGACAGGCTAATAAAAGAGTCAATTCAGTGAGCAAAGAGCTAGTATTTATAGCTAGGAAAGCTGGCATGATTAGTCCGGCCTCTTCTAGGAAAGGCCTATTTTCCCTGAGCAACATCGGTCTATTGAGGCTGCTGTTGCAATGCATGGATTACTTTCCTAAACTCCAAATATGAGGCGCGCAGCGAGGCCGCCAAGGTCTGCATAATATAATAGTGCTCGTACTCTCGACTGCTTAACAAGCGGTATCGATAGAGAAACTGCTCTCTGGCTTGGTTTCGGTATCCACCAATCAGATCGAAGAAACTTGGCACTTCCCCCTTCTTCAGTACAATTCCAGGCTTGATGTCATCCGTGAGCTTATTTAGACAGACCTCTGTCGATTAGGAATTCCACTAGGTAAGCAGAATTCTGGGGTTAAGGGTCTTCTCCTAGCTTACTTGTTTTCCTTCCTGATTTCCCTTTTTTTTCAACCTTTATCTCAGTTCTAGTGGTCCAGTCTTTCCTGTGGTGCCAACGTCCACTAGTGAGAATCTGAAACCATATCCGAGTTTGAAAGCCAGCATGCCAAGGTTTTGATGTGAGGAGCTGATTACCGATAAGTAGAGCCTACGGGCTATCGAGCAAAACTATATAAATGAAAAAAGCAGCAAAATTTATTGCTGCTTAGCTGCAATTATTATAAGAAATCCAGTAAGGGGCCCTTTAAGTTTGTTGGAGAGTTTCCGCTTTCCATCATATTTTACATGGCGACAAAGGACGAGCAAACTTGCATAGCATCAAGAAGAGAATAAGAGATTACAACTGAGTTTCAATTTGGTTGAATAAAATCACCCAACCTGTGAAGGCATATTGATTAGTTATGGTCGAATTCAAGGCGATACTCTTTCGTACGTTTTAGTAAAAAATATGAGATGAAAGTTCAAATTGTTATCTTAATATTGAATTTAAAATTTACGATCTCCTATATATCTATCCGTCTTGTTTGGTATTTTTTAGTGTATTTGTTAGTCTTTTAAAGAATCGAGCATGAAGAACTCTCCCGGACTCCCAAAAGTGAGTACATCATATATGACGAGAACTGAGAAGAGTTATACAAGTCATCGCTTAACTGCTCTATGCTAAGTGGGCCGATTTGTCTTTTTCTTCTTTTTTCGAGTAAGTGTCGTTCTGTCATTTCATTTCTTTTTTTACTTTTTTCTTTTCAGTGTTGTTGGCTTGGAAAAAGACATTGAGATTTGAAGCTGGAAGATTTCCACTTTTCTCATTATTTTATATTGGCTCTTATCCGACTTCAGCCTTCTTTTCTTTGAGAAGATAGCTTCTTCCTTTTTTGAGCTTACTTGAATGCTTAATAAAAAAGAGCTTTGATCTTCGCTTTTCTAGTTCATCGTTGGCTGTCTAGTTTCCCAGTGATTGATGGCTGAGAGGAGTAAGTCTCAAACTGTGCTTGGTGGCTCGGAGTTACATATTATGAAGAGAAGGAGGTGAACGCAAAAAAGCCGATTCTTGATCTTTATCCGAAAGTGACAATGCAACAAAGGCTATTCGGTGTGAGTTGGTGTTCAGTATGGAGGTACCCCGGCTCCGCGCCCCTTCCTTAAGTTATTTACCCAATGCCAGGTGATTGGCCTTCCGTGCCCCTTCCTTAGAAGGTAAGGGGGTATGGTTGGAATGGAAAGATGGCAGGAAGAAGGTAAGCCTTGGAACTTAGGGAAAAGTAAGCCTTGGAACTTAGGGAAAACAACTATTGGTTGAAACGGAATCAACGTCACGTTGGCAATTGCATTTCGCGCTTCATTCAAAGCCCACGCCTTCCATCCGGTCGTCTGAATATCGAAATAAGTAGAATTCTCCCAGACTTTCCTCGCACCCGGGGAACCTGATTAGGATCCATTAACGTCCTTCTATCGACATTTTCTTTAGAAAAGTAGACATAAGATGAATAGGATCCCCCCACTTCTGATGTTCCCACGAAGAAGATTGGAAATTAGCACTCTTTAAAATAAACTTAATTAGCTGTGGTTGATTGAGCCTACGTACGCCTAAAACGAATCTCTTTCAAGACACTGAACACGTGACCTACACTCAATGGCGGCTGGCTATACCTATCTAGTTGAAAGATTTGCTTGCTTACTAGTTTGATTCTGGCTTTAGTTACTATTTTTATTTTATTTTATTTCTTTCTCTACCTAGCCCTCCAAACATACCCGCCCACCTTATTCTCAAAATTCTCAAAAAGGCGCCTGGGGAATAGATTTCAAGATAATGCTAGCAACCATGCCTAAGGGTACGCGGTCTAGGCGTATCCGTTTCAATCAATCGTAATTTATGCACCAACAATTCGGCCAAGGAAAAAGTAAAAACAAGATCAAATCTCTCTTCTTTTTTTCATATTCGAATATTATATTATAGTAGTAGTTTAGTTTTAAAAAGTAAGCAATTCTACTCGCGGTCCTCTAATTGCATTTTGGCTTTCGTTGCACAGGGTTTAGTCGGGTTGGGCCACTCTCAAATTCCCTATTTCAGCTATAGTTGTTCCAACGGGTGAAACGTAGCAAATGCTTCACACATTCCGGCGCGATGTGAAGGGCATTCTGCTACTATATATATATAAAGTGAAATTTATCCATTCGGTTCCACGAGGAAGTGGACAAGAAGCACTTTTATGTCTGTCGGTTCGATAGGCATAAGGGGAGGTTCACGAGGCAGTCAGTTCAGTAACTAGCTAATAGGCGCTGTCTGTAGGAGAGGATTAAGGTGTTCCATGTCGTCAATTCAATGGCGGCAGAGAATATAGAAATCTGTCCATTTCCCCGCTAATATAAGTGTAGGGCGGTAAATAGTAAGCATGGTGGTATAAATGGAGGTAATTCCTCGAATTGAACTGCTTATGTTCTTCTTTTTCTTTATCTAGGGGAGGAGGGATATGTCTCCTATGATGTTGGTGGTGTTGGGCTTTAACCGGCCCTTTCATCTTCTTTGCTATAGATTAAGACATGACGACCCGAACTCAACTATCTAAGATGTGGAACTCCTGTGTCACTTAGCTCGATGGAGTCCTTAGAGAACGATGTATCGGCACATGTGTGGCACAACCCTTTTACCGGGCGGGGTGTGTCACTCTTTATAGCATCGGCCTCAATGGTAGAGGAACGCTCAAAACAGTGGGCCCTTCCCCCAGGTGCGGGGTTGGGAAGCTCCTCAAAAGGGAGTCCTGGAGCACTAGTAGCTTCATATCGAACTTATGCCGCCCGCAGGTTTTTTTTCTTTCGAATCATATATATAAATATGGAAAAAAGCCTTTCTTCAGTAATTATCCTTCCTTTCCACTATGACTTAACGTAATATTTTCAATATGTTTAACAAAAGCAAGAACGTCCTGGAGCCCTGCGAACTACAAGAGTGAGCCGTGATTGAACGAGCCTAAGTTTAGGTAGGTGTAGGTCGGCTCGCTCCATCCTTACTAAAGCTGGGTGGTAAGAAGTGGAACAATTCAACCCCCTCCAACAGATTTGACCAAAACTCAGCCCATGCAATTTGTCAATTTGATCTATAAATACTTGAGCAATCACTGAGGCGGTTGGAGGTCCAAGAAATGCAATGTCTATTTGCGAGCAGCAATAAAACGATCTTTCTTGAGGTGGAAAAGTGAACGTTGAGAACCAGCATAAATAACGTAGACTGAATTCAGTGGCCAATGAGTTCGCATGCCTATGACCAATCAGGAGTGCAAATCCTTTAATGAAGAAAGGGATCAGCTCAGTACAGATTGGATTTTTAAAAGAAAAAAACCAAGCAAAACCATTGATTTCAAAGCCAAGTTGTAAAGCACCAGAGAATCTCCTTACTCTATGGTTTATTAGTTAGAACCATCCTGGCAGAAAGGGATCTTTTGGTCCAAGTAAGGTGAAAACCTAACAGAAGGTACCGGACTTCATGCACGCCACGTACGACTCGAGACATAACCCGAAGGCCGCACAAACAAAACTTCATTTTTTTCCTAATCCTTTCGTGATGTACAAGGTAATTACCCCCTAACATAGCCGCCCGCCCACTGCCCTGATGCGACAACATCGACCCACAATTTCTTGGCAGTGCGCGATAGCGTTATTCTAGAATTTTGTATATAAAGAAAATAAATTCAGTCAGGTGTTTCCCACTCAGGATGGAACAAATAGGTAGCGGTGGTGGTGTATCGATGGAGCCAACACTTGAACGATCGCCATACTCGTGCTTGCCATGTCTCTGGTCCATGAAATTTATGAAATTAGGTAAGCTTTCCGTTAGCTTTCAACTATTTGCCCACTTTTCCTTACCTGACACCGGAAAAGACTCATATCTTAGTCAGATTGATAGGAGAAAGACCATAGGCTAGGTATAAGAGAAAGAGCTTCTTCTCAGGTATGTGGGAAATTCCACCCATAGCAAGTGCACCCTACGAAGTAGACTAGCTTTGGGATCACTTTGAGCAATCCGTAACTTAAGTAAAAACTCCCTAACGCTTATCTAGAACGTAGCTCATTCTCTAAACAACGCCAAAATATTCTTACAGAGTTTGTTTACCAAGTCTGTCTTCTCTTCAGAATGTTCTTCCTTCTCATATGATTTCCCAAAGTCAAAGGGGATGTTTTTAATTCAGTAATAGACTTTGAGGTCAAGCTTAATTCTTCTTTTGTTACACAATGTGAGGAGTCTATAGAAGGGCTAGTATTACGAGGAATCGTAAGTGGGAACTTTGATTCGGTTGTTTTTATTTTTTCGTATGAACAAAGAAGCCTGCCAGCCAAAGAGAGAGAATCAAGTAAGAGTTGCTTAGATGATGGATTCGTTTAGAATGATTCTCATCTAGTTAATCTCTGGCCTATTAGAAGTAGCATAGTTGATGGCATGGGGCGGGCTTCAAAGCATGGAAAAGAGGAGCACAGAGACTAAGAATAGGATGCCTAAGAGTGGATATAAAGAGGTTTCTTTCCCGGGATAGTGGCCACTTTGCTCTCTACTCTTTTGGAAGCAAACAAAGGAACCGCACGGAGACTATTAAATAAAAACTTCTATTCCGGTCTCAGATAAGGAAGATTATGCGATCAGTCATTCCTTACTCCCTATTTTTATGTTATGTTGTTCAGTCTCCTTAAGTCTTTGTCTTATTGTTCTTACAGCTTTAGTAGCTTATTGTCGCCAGAAAAGCAAGTGAAGGTGGTAGATCAACCAGAGCTTGTGGAGTAGAGACGGTTGTTCGTCACTTTCTCTCCCACTTCAACGGTGGATGCATACGACTTGATACGCAATTCTCACGTATCCTTTATCTAAATACGAAAAAAGACAGAAAATCCTCGTAGCGTGCGTGCAATATTTCGATTCGACTCCAAAGGCAAAACTTGAGAATCAGTACAGCTACTCTCATGCTAAATAATGTCATGTTTCAAAGTAAAATAGCAAAAAGATATCCAAAAAGATAAACATTAAAATGATCTATGCATACTGTTGCAATGTTCTCTTCCTTGACAGACAGGAATTAAGTTCTCCCATCTGCCTTGCTTTGTGCTAGTTTCTCCTCATATTTTCTCTCCAACTCCTTTAAGAGTTTCGTCGCCTAGAGTTGTTCACCAACCAATAAAACATTTAGCTCAGAGGGGACCACGATCTAATTTTAATAAAAGAAAAAAGCTTAGCGCCCAAATCTCTACCTTCCTGACCAATTCATCTTACTAGAAAAGTTCCATAAAGGAGAAGCACTGTCTTGCTATTACTGCAACACTGGCCAAAACTGGCATGCATGCACCTTAGTTTAAGCTTCTTTCTTCTGTGCTCCTTTTATCTTTTTTTTTATTAACTTTGGGTTTCCATAGATAGCATTTGAACCACCAAATTGCGTTATTCCATACTCCAGTACAAGTAGTGAAAAAATCATACCAGTTATACACCTGTGAGAGGACGTAATAGTAAGGTCGGCATACCAGTATGAGCATAGTTAAAGAAAGGTTTGATCATAACCTGAGCATTTTTCTGACAGAGCAAGCTCCTTCCTTCAGATGTTTCGAGAGCTACAGTTGTTTAACCGCATCATGTCATACTCCTCAGTTAGTTGCGATTCAGTTGTAGTCAGTGACGCTTGGATCTGGAGAGAACATATAATATTATACATTTGAACACATCACTTTATCTTATTTTCAGAGCATAAAAGAAGATCAGATTTGCTTTAGATCTGTTGCTCCATTGATCAAGAACCGATTAAACAGTAAGCTGCCTTAAAGATCTGTTCTATAATAAAGCATTAGTCTGCATAAACAAACATAAATTGAAATGAGCATGTTCATTTTAATATTATCAGGTAAAAAAGTCTGATAGGCAAATTTAGCCAGGTGCATCCTAGCCATGACCTAGATGGGAAGAACTTGCGCCTCTGTGAATCAGGTGTCTCGGGTTCACAAAAGATCATTTTACTGAATTGCCTCTGTGCAAACAAATTCTTGTCCCTTGCAGTTACTAAAAAGTAGAAGAGAGAATATTATAAGTTTAGTACCTTAACCAGTATATTCCAAGAGTTCTATCGATTATCCGTTGCATCATAACTTCAGAAGCATACAAAAGTTGCATCTGCACAACATTTATCAAAAAAATAGGTCGATTAATTGTTCAAAAAAAATGATTTACACTAAAGAAGATAATTCAAAGTCAGGCAAAGTCATGAAAAAAGGAAGACATTGTTTTGAAAGTTCCCTTGCTGTAATCAAATAAATAAATAAAGAAGAAGAGTACACAGTAATATTGCTACACATCAATAGCAAATTAAACTTGTGAAACAAAAGGAAAGATCCAGCATCACGTGGTAGATATGGTATGCTTTTATTAAAAAAAAATCGTAGAAAATCTTTGCTTGGCAATTATGTTTTATAGCCAGAAAGAGAAGTGATAGGAGCAATAGCACCATTTCTAAAAACACGTGAATTATGATAATACATAAGGAAACATGCATAATCTCTTATGATTTCTTTTTACATTTCTATTAGACAATTGTCAAATTTTATAAGTCCGATCTGAGAAACATAGGTAATGCAGTCAAAATAGCAAAAATAAATAAGGTATAGAACTTACTTACCAGCACTACATTTTATGCCCCTCTATCTTCACCTTCCCTTTGATATAGCCTAATAAAGAAAAATAAATAACATGAAATTAGGTAAACATACTTTAATAAGTGAAAGTAGGCATTGAAAGTTGTTGGAAAGTGACGTATTGCCATTTCTTGCTTATTCAGTCAAGTAAAGTCGGGAATGGGACTAAGGAAAATAGGCCGGTATTCGTAAGTACTTGTTTGTTGGGATTAGTAAGGCAGTTAGGACAGTTAGTACACTAGGACAGAAAGAGTAGCAAGAGACAAAGAAAGAGTAGCAATAGATAGGCAAAGTAAAAAGAGCTATCATATTAGTTTCTTCAGTTCATTCTACTTAATAGGGAATTATCCTTAATTCAGTTATCCTTAAAGAATATCATATATAGTGTGTTTTATTTGCTTGGACAAGGGAGAAAGACCGGTACTTGCTTCGCTTGACGTGACTGACCTTGGTTAGGTTACTACTTCGAATGCATATCTCGTGTAAACATACACAACGCCCATGCTTGCTTCTATACTTATTCCTCACAAAGAAATGCATACTCACTATACCATATGTATTTTTCGGTTATCTTTTCATGCATACTTTGACTTTCCTTACCGTGCCAACTCTGCTATTCCTTGTATACCAAGCTACTTTGGCTACACCTAGCTCTAATAAACCTTGCCTATGAGCTATTTATAATAACTAAAAATCTTTGCATATGCCTAACAAGTCTATCCTGTGAATGCTTACACCAGTGATTGACTATTCTCCTAAACCCGTGCTAGCCTATCTTTGCTTGACCATGCATATTCTTAGCAGCCCTTGTTCCTAGTGCTATTCCTTGAATGCTTTTATCCGGTGCATACCTATCTTTCTAAACCCGTGACTTATCACACGCATACACCTGGACTTGACTTATCCGCAACTACTTATTATGCATCCCGGCGTAACTTACTTCTATCACGCATCCCTAGCCCGGGCATGCTTTCCACCTAGTCCTAAACGTTGACCTGTGTCAATAAGCATCTCTTGCCAACCAACTAGCGTTACAATATTTCTATACTTGCTTCGGAAATCACACACATACCACCGTGCACACTGTTTAAAGAAGGTTGCCCTTCTACCATCACCGTCTTTTCCTTCCTCCATACTCCTGAGACCAACTCAGCTACCCGGCCAAGGCCTCCTCTTTCTGACTCATGGTTTCTTCTAGCTTCTTGTCTAATTTCTCTTCTAATAAATTCATCTGTTTTTCTTGTCCTCCTTATAATTGCTCCATCCTACCCATCAGCTTCTCCATCGCCTCATCAAGCCTTTGATTTAATTGAATACCTACCGAAAAACTAGAACTATACTATATATGAGTTTAGGAAACCTACTTACTATTTATGAGTTGATGTACGAGTTTATGTCAACGAATAGGAAAAGTGGGGCTTGTGAGGAATCTAAGTAAGGCTTGGGATAGTCAATAGGTCAAACAGGTCACTCTCCTTGTCAACGAATGGCATAGGAAAAGCAGGTAAAGTTTAACGAAACCCCGTAAAAACAGGCATACCCTGCGATTCCCGAGACCTCTAGTTTGTATGAAAAAAGTATGATTCCCCTAGTCATTAACCACTCATTTCCCCATAATAGGTGACCCTTTGTCTCCCCTACTCTTCCATCTAGTTGCTGATTGTTTGAATAAAATATTGATTAAAGGTAGGCAAGCTGGTCGGTGTAGAGGGCTTGGACCCACCCCGAATAGACATTAGAATATGGCGGGTACTGAGCGAAAGCATTTTCTTGTGGATGATGTCATGAGGGAGGAGTGGATTTGCTCAGGTTAGGTGTGCTCTTCCTGGCTCGTAACGTGCCGTAGTTACTCGCTGAGGTAGACATCCATCTTATGTTGAGCACTACTTCTCTAATGCAGGGAAGGAGTCACAGGCAGGGCCCGCCCCCAATATAGGTCGGAGATAGATTAGGAACTGAACTCGTTGAGAACCGCACCACTCCTTTAAATAGATTCTCTCAAGCCTAACTACTGAATTGCCTTACTCTCTAAATAAATAATATGGTTTGACTTACTTCACTGGACACGGAAAGGATCAAATCAGTGACGTAGGAGAGCGAAAGGATGGACTCTTTCCTCCCGGCTCCTCAAACAACCCCACATCTCTCAAACCTACTTTCCTAAAATCAAATCAAGGATAGCTGCTTTCTACCTCATCTCGCTTTCGCTTATTATCGTTCTCAAAACTCCTATCCTTATCAGTACGAATAGCAAGGTTTGTAAAGAAGAAATCCTGGGCACCTACAAGATACCATAACAGAAGTTAGGGTTTTCCTAACTTGATTTGCTATAGAAATTAAATATAAAATAACAGTGGTACTTTGACTTGAACTCCTTCATCTACAGACTTTATCTTCCCCCCGCCTCCCCAACTGTGGAAACTACTGAGGAGCTAGAAGATGAGTACGGTGTCATAAAGAAACAACCCAAAGTAATAAAAAAGAAAAAAGCATATTATATTCCAAAGACTCTATTCGCAGTTTGCAACTTTGATCTTGGTTTACTTCCAATTAACTTGAATCTACCTATGGTATGTAAACCAGTACAATGGCAAAACAATCTAGAGAGAGGGTGGAAACATGCCACGTACGCTGTTTGATCTAAAAGGTGGATACTTATCCTATAAAAGTGAAACATATTTTAACTTACGCTATACTCTGCTAAGTTCACACAACACGAAGCTCTTTAATATCATGGTTAAAGAGAATTACGAGGATCTGTGTACTGTGATGAATAAGCTTCAGAATAAGCCCTTTGTAATCAACAGTAGGATGTTGACTCTGTTGACTAAGGATCGTGATTCATTTGAGAATGCGGGCTTGCTAGTTCCACGGTTTCTTCAATACCAAGATATCAACGGAGTTGCTTAGATTATTCGAGATTGCCATAGGAAAAATCAAGTAATTAGTAAGCACTGGTCTTATTCTGACTTGTTAGCTATGATTAACAAAGACATTCAGAGGGCTTGTTATGAACAGTTTATATTAGACCTGGCAGAGGCTTACGAAGGCTATCAATTCTATTTACCTTCTTTTCTTGACTTCCGCGGTCGAATCTACCGTTGCGGTATCAACCATTTTCATGAAAGGGATTTAGCGAGAAGTTTGATTCTTTTTGCAGAGAGTGGTCCGGATTCAGATAAACCTAACTTCAATCCATACATCCGCCGCCATTTAAAGATCTCAGCGGCCTTCCATTATAAGAGTTTCGAGACTTACAATGATGCTTATGATTGGTACTATCAACATGAGATAAGACTGAAAAAGGACATACTCTCTTATGCCAGCAAAACACCCATTTCAGTTTCTTTCACAGATCGTCTGTCAACGCGTGGAGTACCAAAATATGGTACCAATTACACAGGACGCATCAGCTAGTGCGTACCAAATTGTTTTATACTTACTACTTA
>Ga0265336_10000440_pt1 | contig 25415 bp, 32 predicted proteins | sample 42119metaG_FD_193583 | JGI IMG/M metagenome (GOLD analysis project Ga0265336, IMG submission 193583) | Rhizosphere microbial communities from Carex aquatilis grown in University of Washington, Seatle, WA, United States - 4-21-19 metaG | ecosystem: Host-associated > Plants > Roots > Rhizosphere...
GTCAGGGATCAGGTCAGGGATCAGGTCTGGGATCAGGTCTGGGATCAGGTCAGGGCTCAGGTCTGGGATCAGGTCTGGGATCAGGTCAGGGCTCAGGTCGGGGATCAGGTCAGGGCTCAGGTCTGGGATCAGGTCAGGGCTCAGGTCGGGGCTCAGGTCAGGGATCAGGTCGGGGCTCAGGTCTGGGATCAGGTCAGGGATCAGGTCTGGGATCAGGTCGGGGCTCAGGTCTGGGATCAGGTCAGGGCTCAGGCCTGGGATCAGGCAAAAGAAGGCGTTAATAACTATGGATACGATGCGCTTTGGGGCACAGGATTCGCTTCATGGGTCAGCTTCTTCCGTGATGTATGTGGATGGGAAGACCCACTCCTTGAAAAATTCAGCGTACTTGAAACGCTTGTTAAGTCCTGCGGATGGACTTGGTGGCATCAGAACGTCCTAGCTATTTCGGATCGGCCTAGAGTTATCAGCCGCGACAACGAAAACAGACTGCACTGTGAAACTGGGCCATCAATAGCGTACCCAGATGGCTGGAGCCTGTTTCACTGGCATGGCGTTTCTGTTCCTGCCGGATGGATCATGGATAAGCAATCGTTATCCGCAAAGACCGCATTGACCTGGGAGAACATCGAACAGCGTCGGGCAGCGTGTGAGATTGTCGGATGGGCAAAGATCATGCATGAACTTGATGCCCGTGTGATCGACGAGGATGGTGATCCTGAAGTGGGGATTTTGCTGGAAGCCGAGATTCCTGATAGCGGGCGTGAGCGATTCTTGAAAGTGCTTTGCGGAACTGGACGTGAGTTTGTGCTGCCTGTACCTCCTGAAATGCAGACCGCATTGGAAGCAAACGCATGGACTTATGGGCTTGATAAGTTTGAGTACAAGCCGGAAGTCAGAACGTAGGCGCACCTGATTGGAGATGAGATGAACCGCATCCTTGAAGAAGCCGCAGCGCATAGGGGAAGAAGTGATGAAGGTGTTAATTGCTTGTGAGTATTCCGGCGTAGTTCGGGATCACTTCTTGCGCGGGGGGCATGATGCAATGAGTTGTGATCTGCTGCCAACAGAAGTGCCAGGGCCTCATTACCATGGGGATGTCAGGGACGTACTGGACTACCCGTGGGACTTGATGATAGCCCACCCGCCCTGCACTGATCTTTCTGTCAGTGGTGCGCGTCACTTCGCCGGGAAGAAACTCACCGGGCAGCAACAGGCCGGCGCATCGTTTTTCATGATGCTGGCAAAGGCAGACATTCCGCGCATCGCGATAGAGAACCCGGTTTGCATCATGTCCAGCCTGTACCGCAAGCCGGATCAGGTGATCCAGCCGTGGATGTTTGGTCATGGCGAAACGAAAGCGACTTGCCTTTGGCTGAAAGGACTTCCACTGCTACGTCCAACGAACATTGTTGAAGGACGGGAAGCCAGGATTCATAAGATGCCCCCGTCGCCAGATAGATGGAAGGAACGAAGCAGGACGTTTGATGGAATTGGGAAAGCAATGATGGATCAATGGGGAGGCCAGCAATGAGCAAGATTGAAACTACTTTAAACAAAATCCGCGAGCACAGTCCCTGCGGTACGGGATGGTCAAAGCTGCTCAAACACTTAGGAAAAACTCAAGCGGACGATGAGTCGCTGCCCCTGCTGTCCGTGCTTGACAGCAACGGCTTGGATGACACTCTTTGGTGCCTTCGGTCAGTGCCTGAGCACTCCCGACTGTGGCGTTTGTACGCTGTCTGGTGCGCTCGTCAGGTACAGCATTTGATGCAGGACACGCGGAGTCTTGATGCGCTTGACGTGGCCGAACGTCATGCTAACGGATTAGCTACGGATGCCGAACTGGCTGCTGCGAGGGATGCTGCGTGGGATGCTACGGGGGGTGCTGCGCGGGGTGCTGCGCGGGATGCTGCGTGGGATGCTGCGCGGGGTGCTGCGTGGGATGCTGCGTGGGATGCTGCGTGGGATGCGCGGGTTGCTGCGCGGGCTGCTGCTGCTACGGATGCCGAACTGGCTGCTGCGTGGGCTGCGCAGTACAAAAAGCTGCGTGAAATACTGACTATTGGAGAGTGGGAATGAGCAAGATTGAGCCGCCAGAACAGTGGCGCCACGGCTACGCTGAATGTTTCGCGCTTGGCCGCTAGGCTGCGACGAACTCCACTGCCCGAAATGTGAATCGACTGATACTTACAGAGAGGCCCAATAAATGAAAACACCAATCGACAAAATGGTTGATCGCTTCCTTAGCTGGAAGTTGCCAGAGGATTTCTACCCTGACGCTGGTATCTCATTCGATCATGAGCATGGAAAGAAATGGGGTATGCCAACGGGGACAAACCTCCTCCACGCCGAACAAGCAAAAGCGATGTTTGAGCATTGCGCAAAGGAAGCGATTGAGCGTGAGGGAGAAAAAGTCCACCGCCAACAAATCGAGGCAGATCGGGGCATAGCATTTCGGGACCGGGATATGGCCCACAAACAACTCGCCGCCAAGGATGCCGAGAACGCCGCGCTTCGGGCAGAGGTAGCCGAATGGAAAGCCGCATGTGAGCAAAAAGAGGCGTTGCTTGCACCAACGAAGCTTGCCCTTCAGGTACTACAGCGTGAGAACCTTGCGCTGCGGCAAGAACTCGAAGAAGAATGCGCAAAGACCATCCATAGCTGTCACGACAATTGCACGAATTCGGACTGCGTGAATCGGCGGCTGCGTGAAGAACTTGAGGCGATGAAGGCGCAGGGTGACCCTGTTGCATATCTTGTGCTATTTGAGAATTCTGACAAATTATTGGAATTCACAAAAGGTAATTATATTCATGGCGCAAAAGTAGAACACATACCGCTCTACGCCCACCCCGCGCCAATCCCCAAGGGCTACGCGCTTGTTCCGATTGAACCGACGGAGGCGATGATTGGTACTGGATTACGTTACCTGCATCATAATAGCCAGACAAATCTATGGGCGGCATATCGCGGCATGGTCGAGACAGCACAGGTGGAATGATGACTGAACTAGAACGCTACTACGCCAACCACAATGCGCTATTCGGATACCTAACCCGCATGGGTCAGATAGAGCGTATTCATCAACTATTCGGGGGAAGGGGATGATTCCCCTGTTTTTTTAACTATTCCCGTCTGCAATCTTCTGATTGACTTGCCCGTGTTGCCAGGCGGTGACGCCTAGAATCGCCCCGAGCATCATGAACGCGGCTTCCGGCACAGAAGGGACGGGAACCCCCGCCAAGGGAAGGCCGAAATAAATCCCCGCAACCAGGAAGGTCGTTGTCAATGACTCAATCGCATGATGATTCTTCTGAAGCCACGAATCCCCCCGAGCATCCGCCTGGAGGGTCTGATTCACCGCAGTCACCTGCCCGGCTTGTGATTGCAGCCCCGCTATCTGTAGATTCACTCCGTATTGCGCTAAGTGGTCTTGCAGGTCAGCAGCAATCTGCTTCAGCTTCACCGGGTCTGCCCCCGCAATCGTCGCCTGTATTGCGTCACTTGTCGCGCCGGACAATCCTAGCTTGCCCGCCACGAATTCTGTCACGGCCCCTGCCAGAGGATTCGCAACGTCGAGCAACTTTAACAGTACATTCGCTACGTCAGAAGCAGCCATGACTATTCTCCCAAAACATTCAAAGCTCTTTCGTAATAGGCTTTACGGGAATCAAACCCGTTCAACCCTCCGTTGATTCTCTTTGTCATCAAAACCATATCCTGTTTGTCAGCCAAATCATTCAGTCCATGCGTTTCCCAAAACCAGCCAGCAGATCGACAAGCGTTCTCTGGAGTCTCAAGCAACTCAGGGCTTGCAAGTAGGTCAAGTCCAAGAAATTCGCCACACTTCGCGTAGTTAGAACGTCCAGTGATCTGGATAAGTCCCCGACCCTTGAACCTAACCCCATCTCCAGGTTCGGTATTCCCCAAGTCCCTTCGACCTTCGTAGGCTTGACCAGATGCAATTTCGTGTACATAGCGGAACTCCCCTGATTCATGCCCCACCTGGGCGACAAAGGCCGCGACTCTAAGCGCGGTCAGGATGTCAAACTCATGCAAGGTTTCGTTAAATGGTTCAATGAAATTATCTACCCTGTCCCGTCCGGCAAGGTAGATTCTCTTCAATTCGTCTGCGGTAATCATCAATATCCCTGACGAGTCTTTTTGTGATTCATCGGCGCTACGCCGCGCTTCGTCATCAGGTTCTGACCAATCATCACATCCGTAGGAGACTTCTTTTCTACTGAGGTGGTGAAGTTGATCTGCGGGGTGAACGGACGGAGATGACCGGGCTTCCACAGTTCATTCCTTTCGTTGACGTTATAGGAATCATCCGGGGTGGCAGGACGAACAGCAAGCCCTATTTGGTCGTCCCCAGAAACAGAGGTAAGTTTCTTAGACTTGTTCGTGGTGATTTTCGGCATTGTTCTTCTCCTTAATTTGAGAAATGAGCGGCAGATAAACAAGAATGGCAAACCCCGCCGCTACGCTTGCCCTTATCCAATTCGGTTCATACATCACTTCACACGCAAGTCCAAATACCATCAACAACGAAATCAGGACAAGCAACCGGCCTTGAAGTATCTGAAGACCTAGCTTTATAAAATTTATGACAGCCACCATTTGTTCGTTCACTCTTCTTCCCCTTTTTCATCTTCCATTTCCATGAAGCCGGAACCCCATTGGTCGCCGTCTTCTCTTTGTTTAATCGCTTCCAACTTCAACGCCCGATCAATCACCTTGAGTTTATCAAGCAGAGAAGCCGTTGAATCCTTCATTACATCTTTCAAAATCTTGTTTACTGCCTTCGTTACTTCAGGGTTAATCCCCTTCGCTTGAGTAGCCACCTTACTCTCCTTTAGTGCATCATTGTTCCGACTGCCCTTCCACCGGCATAGCCGCCAACCATATAAGACAACACAGTCCCAATTCTTTGGGCGATTCTTCCTTTTTCTTTGGAATACTGCTTATTATCTATCAATTGATGAGCAATCTTGGATTGTTCTTCATCAATGAAGCCTGCTTCTTTCGCCTTGTCCAAGGCCCGAGACAATTTCCTCACCCCTTCTGCGCGAACCGCCTCACTCTTTGCGTTCAGGTCAAGCATTCCATCGCTCATTAATGCTTTGACATCATTCTGCTTCTTGATCAACTCTGCCGAATTCTTCTCCCATGCCTTGCCTGTTTCAGCAAGGTCAGCGGCAGTCTTTTCCATCTTCAGCAAATCCCCAAACTCACTTGATAGCTTACCTTTTATCCTGGACGGAATTGCCACTCTCGGGTTCTGAATCCCCGCCATGACCTTCCCTCCCCACCCCGCCCCGCCTTCTGCCTCGGGAAAGAATTTGGCAGCAAAATATTGAACCCCAAGAGAGTCGGCAATTTCAGTCGCTCTAGCCAATGCTTCAGGAGATGCGCCTTTCCCTCCTGCCAATGCTTCAATGAAAATATTGTAATTATTACTGTTTTCAAAGATGCGTTGCGGGATCTTCTCCGGGGCGACCTTATAGAAAGCATCTTCATTGAAGCCGCCTTCAGTACCAAGAATTGCTTTCCCTAACGCCGCAGTAGCAGAATCAGAAGCCTGCGCCGCTTTTCCATAAGCAGTTCTGGCCTCCTTGTTCAGAGGATTCCATTCATCCAGCGCACCTTCAATCTTATGGGCAAGTTGGCTTGCGTAACGCTTAGATACCGCATCCCACCCCGCAAGGTCTCCCTTGTCGGCAACATCCTTCAGCCATCTGACAGTCAAACGGAGTTGCTTGTAATCTTTTTTAATTAGCGTTTCTTCCACAGGAATTTCTTCCACAGCAAAAGTGGCGGGGTTGTATCTAATTGATTCAATCCCGGCCTTCGCATCAGGAAGAACCGCAGACTCCATCCCTTTAATCAAAGCCGAGATTTGGGGAATGTGACCCGCCTCTTCTTTCATTTTCCGAATGTAATCCTCCGCTTCATGTATCGGAGGAGGCCCAGACTCCGCTTCCTTTTTTGCCGCGAACTCATCCGCTGCCTGATAAACCCTGCCGCCGACTTCCTGCTGATGCTTCATGGATGAGTCAATCGCTTCTTCAAACGCTGATCGACTTTGTTCGCCAATGCCTTGAATGGTCGGAGGGGGAGTTTTCCCCCGCGTCAACGCTTCAATTCTAGAAGATTCGGCCTTAGCTCTCGCCTCTTGTTTCAAAGCCCCCCGGACATTGGCCTCAGATTGCTCTGATGCAGAAGAAAGAATCCGGTTAATTCCTTTGGTTGCCGACTCTTCTGCTTCTGATTGCGCCTTCCCAGTCAAAAGATCAACGCCCTTGCCAACTGCTTTCACCGGCCCGGACTCCACCAGTCCGTTCTCAACAAGATTTCGGAATCCATTCGAGAACTTGCTATCTCCGATCTTATCGGCAACCTTTGCGTAGGCATCTCCAGCCACACCCCCGGATTTTGCAGCGACCTTCCCAACGGGAGACTCAGCAACCCGAGTTGCAGCAGCAGGAAGTCTTGCCTTGATGTCTCCAATCGCGCCAAACTCATTCGGGCCGAGTGCCTGAAGAGGAGCGATAAGGTCGGAAAGATTCTTTGCGTACCGCCGTCCGGCTTGAGAAGACGGGCCAGATCCCGCAATCTTTTCAGAAACATTTTCGGCAGTTTTTTCAGCAGTCCCTTTCCCAAAATCGCCGGTCAGGATTTCTTTTCCAACTCCGGCGACTTTCCCGGCAACATCTCCAACCGTCCCCGTGATTAATGAAGAAAGGACTTGCTGCCCCCCTTGAAGTTTATCCATGAAAGATTCCGGTTTATCTTCTTCTGGAGAAACAACGTCACCCGGAACGCCAAGTGAATTCGTTCTCTCAGCCTTAAATGGATTTGACCGAATGTAATCCGATAAGCGTTTAGCTGATTCCGTATCGCCAGCAGAATCAGCCTTTCTTAATGCTTCATACACTTCGCTCATACCAGCCATTATTTATACTTCCCAAGGATGTCTTGAATGTCTTTTGGATGTTGGATACCCTCTTCAGCCGACTGAGAAGAATCAACTTGAATCCGTGGCCTAACCTTTCCCGCACCGTTCCCAGACAAAACTTCAGCCGCAATCAAGTCATTCTTTCTTGCGTCTGATTTAATTTTTAAAGTGTGTTCAGAATCATTAGACATAGGAGCGTACAAATCTCGCATGATGTCCATTGTTTGTTTGTTGATTCTTGCTCCAGACTTTAAGTGACCCGCCCCTTCAGAGAATTGTTTTATTGATTGCATCAGTTCCTGCTGATCGTCGTCCAAAGTAAATTGACGGCCTGATTTTGAGTACATTGAAATGTAACCATCGTCATTCGCTTCAACATAAGCATAAGCGGGCAGTTTTACGCCTTTCTTTATCAAATTATCAATTCTGGAATCGGCGGGAAACATCGTTGTGTAATTTGATGTGGCTCGCTCTTCAGCCATGGTCGCTTTGTCACCCTTGCCACTCCCTGCGCCGAACTTGGTAATCCCATTCACTACTTCCCCGTCCTCTTTCTTGACAGGACGCATCACTGATAGACCCGTCTTCGGATCAGTCGTTATGGCAACCATATTTCCTTGTGAGTCTTTCCCATAAGTCGGTTTATTGGATTCTCTGATTTTTTGTTGAATCTCCGAATTCTTTTGGTCAAACTCACGCGCTTTTTCATAGCCTTGACGAATAGAATCAATTGAGCTGATCTTGGATTCAAATGACTTGTCCGACAGAATCCCTTGATTGTCGTATTTAAGCGCAATCAGATTGACCTCACGCATCGCAGCGTCGATGTCAAACTTGTGCTTGGAAATAGCCTGGTCGTATTCCTTGATCTCGTTCTCGTATTTCTTCTGGGCAACTTCAAAGTTCTCTTTGAATACCTTATATTGCTCCTCGGCTTGCGCCATGTCACCCTGCTTTAACCCTTTAACCGCGCCCGTAAATCCGGCAAGCGCAGTCTGCATTGAATTCCTTCCATGACCTCCTCCAAGGAAAGCCATCAGGGAATAAATCGCGTAAGAGTCCGTAATGTCTTTGTCGGACATATGCTCAGGCTTGAATTCCTTCTGATTCGGCGCAGCGGGCGTTTTCATGTCCCTGATCGCATCTTCAGCAGACCTCGCGTTCTCAGTAAAAGGCGCGGACTCAGCCTCTTTCTTCTTCATCAGATCCTCGCGGGCCGCTTGTTGCTGCTTTCTCAATTCATCAACAGACTTGCTCTCCGCTTTCAATACGCCATAGCGATTCGGAATCATTTTGGCAAAATCAGCCACAGGATTTGAAGAAGCTGAACGCTGTCCGGTTGCCGGGACAGCCGCCAGCCCTCCCGTAAGAGGAGGATTCAGAATAGAAGGGTCAAGGTCAGCCATTATTTAGCCCCCACCGCTCCACCCGCCAATGCCATCAGAAGTTCCTGATTGAGCTTCTGTTGATTGGCGTCTTGATTCATCTGAAGATTCGCAGAACTCAACGCTACGCTATGCGGGATTGATGCTGCGGATTGCGCGGAAGTCAGCAAATTAGCCAGAGCAGATTGCTTCTTCTGCTGTGCCTGTACATCCACATTCGCAATGGCTTGTTGAGCTTGCGTCGAGTTGGACAGACCCGCTTGAGAGAAATACTGCTGCAACTGCGCTTTCTGACTTTGCGCCCATTGGTCAATCTGAGCTTGCTGATCCCCCGGCAACTGTCCTGCGTTATATTGGTTGATCATCTGCTGAGTCTGCCCGTTCAAAGCCGCTGCGGGGGTTCCTGCGCCGTTCAACTGGGCAGAGTAATCCACCGGCTTCTTAAGCGCATTCATCGCCATCATGCCGAGCGGTACGGCATTCTTGCCAAGACCAAAGGTTCCGTCACCGGTAATCCCTAGACTCTTAAGAGCGCGGGCAGCTGCGTCCCCATACTGACCATTGGAAACCAAGTCAGAAAAACTGGTTTGAGCGCCATTCCCGGCATTCGGCGCAAAGGCCGAAGGATTCGGCGTGGTCAATCCTCCTGTATCTTGAACCCCTGGGGTTCCCCCCACGTTCGCGCCTGAATTATTCAGGGAACCAAAATTACTCCCAGACCCAGGCGGAAGTAGAGAAAAAGCAGGATCAACAGGAGGTGGTCCACCCGTATAGGAACTTGAAGAGAGGCTATTGAGCGTTGGATCGGTGTTGTCGTTCACGGTATTCGGGCCTCCTGAGTTACTTGCCAATTTAGCGCCATTATCAACCTGATTTTGCGCCTGACTTGCCATATCTGCAACAGACGAATCAATGGGTTGTCCGGTAAATCCGTCGAATTGTCCAACCGCCTGACCCCCTGAGTTCCCTACGTCAGCAATAGCGTTATTCGCCGCTGGAGAACCGCCACCCAACGCATTTGAAGCATACGAACTCAACCCGGAAGTAAGTGCGGACTGTAAAGGATCACCACCCATCACCCCAGCATCAATGCCGCCCATGATGGCAGACCCCACATAAGGGGCCATTTCAGCACCCGCGCCGACCAACCCGCCAATTCCTGCGGGCATCCCTCCCATTGCTGCAACCGCAGTCGCAATAATCGGCGCAATCTTGTCTCCGAAACCGCCCGATGGGTTGTATTCGGGGTGCCAATCGTTCCATGCTGACGCATAGCCAGGCGACCCTGGGGGCAGGCTGGATGACATCGGATATGCGTCAGCAGATTCCTGGGGCGCTGCCTCGGTAATCGAGGTGCCCCATGGCACACCATACTGATTCACCCCTGCCGAGGGGGCGGTAGAATCCGATTGCGCATAGTAGCCCGGCCCTTTCGGCATGGCCGTTCCCGGCCCATATTCGGGTGCGGAAGGCGTAGCACTAGACGAACTGGAACTCGAACTCGAACTCGACATCCCCGGATTCGCCGTGGTCATATCCGGTGCTACGTTACTTGAATTATCTCCGCCATCGCCGCTCATATCAATTCTCCAAATTTAAGCCGACCACAGAACATTGCGGTTCAAAGCCATATTTCTTCAACAATCGAGTCATCGAAGGGTGGCAATACGCCTCACACCGCTCCGCGCCTTGACTCTTCGCCCAGAAAACAATTGAAGGCCAATACTCTTCCATCGCTTTATCAAAAATTCCTGCCGTATTTCCGGCAAAGACCAATACTCTCAATGCCGTGTAATTCGCGTAATAAACAAACTTTGAAACCATCGCAAAACAGATACCGGTCTCGTCCCACCCTATAAACAAGGCCATCTCGCCCTTGTGAACCCATCGCCTGATATGCTCAGAATTTGACTCACCAACCGCATAGACCTTTGCCTTCTCAATCAGAACCTTTACCTCAAGCCAAACTCGTTCAAGTTCTTCCGGTTTAACCATCGCGTATTTCATCAAGTCAATCCAATCGCCAGATTAATCAATTGATGCACAGTGGCATGAGTCCGCATCCAATCTGACCATCCCTGTTCATCGTTTAAATCAACGTCCGACAAATCAGGAATGCCGGTCATATTTAAAGCATTCTGCACTACTTGATGAATCTGTTGGTGATTTAATAGCCAGTCCGCGTCATCGTCCGGGTCAGCCCCCAGGGGATAGTTCAGCACCGGGATTCCGTGCGTTTCGATCTTCGTTGAAATTGCCTGATGCGTAAGTTCATGCGACAAAAGGAACTCCAGCCATGAATCATCATCATCGAAACTGGAATCCTGAAACATGGACAAGTCCACTTTAGCCCCGCACTCCACCGGTACGAGACTGAGAACGCGTTGATTTCCTAGCCATGAAATAGTCCTTCCATAATTTTGTGCGCAGCAGCACCGATACCCCCTGCGGCGATAGTGAGTCCAATCACAATCCCTTTCCCGCCCGTGAATTGGCTTTTCAAACCATCAACGGAAGAGGTCAGAGATTCAACGTCTTCTTTCAATGCTGTCACAGCACCTAAAAGTTGCCCGAATTGGACAGGATCAATATCACCGCTCATACTTTTGTTCCCTTCTCCTCTATCTTGAGGAAATGTGGTTTAGAAATTACTTCGTACAATGTCCGCCAATTTGAAACGGATTCAGCCAGTACCGGCAAAACCACAGCGCAAACGTGTGCCGCCATCCTCCGTTCTCTTCTGCCTCATACCGATCGAGTCTCTTGGTGAACATGAGTTCTTGCGGCAAATCCACCATCAGTACGGTAGCGATGAACAGGTTGAAGCAGACATCCATCAGGACAGCGAGAACAGCGATAGGCGCAAGCATCAACTGAGGAATTGCCCCCATCTGAGGCCATGCAGCCTTCGCCCCCATCGTGAGGATGAAGCACACATAGAAGGCGTAGATGTACGTGGGCAAATACCAGATCATAGTTGGCTCCTGAGGGCTTTAACTTGTTGATCGAGGGCTTCCAACTTTGCGAACGCAGGTGAGTATGCGGCGTTGGTCGGGTCAAGCAGTTGAGCTACTGTCACCGGAGGATTCTGCGCTCCTGCCATCGCTGCGTATTGAAGCAGCATGAACTCCCGCGTTGCCCTCGGCATCAGGTTCCCGGTTTCAAGTGCGTCGATCTGTGATTGGATTGCGGCCTTGGATGTGGATGCCTGATATGCCGAAATCTCAGCATCAGTGGCTTCACGATCCCCCTGAATGCAATCCCCTGCATATAACTGACCTTGACTATTGATCCACATTACCATCCCCTTTGTGCGATAACCCGCGTGGAAGCGGTCGTGGCTGTCCATGCGAAGTTAGTTGATGTCAGCGTGACTGCCGGATTGCTAGTTACCCCCGCAACCTGAGTTTGAGCAATGATCGGGACTACACCAATGTTATGGTTGTAATTCGTCGCTCCCGAAGTAGTCAAATAGGTCTGATCAAATTTACCCTGATAGGCATAAGTCGTGGCGCTCGTCACTGTGGTCAGATTAGTAGCACCTTGGCCGGCATAGACCTTTACACTTGATGTGAAAGTCGGATTCGTTCCGGCAACAGAACTCGCGGCGCTCACTGAGTAAAACTTCATGTCATTCAGCGAGAACCATTCGGACGCATACCCGGCTACGCTGACCGATGCGAGGGTGGTCGGAATCGAGTAAGTAATACCTGCCGGGTGTTGGCAATAAGGGAGAAACTCAAATCCCTGTGCTTTCCCATTGAAGAAACTATTGTAGACAGTGCCGTTATACCAAGCCCCTACAATAAACTTGTTAAATGCCGATGCTTTAGCAGTCGCAGTAATCGTCTGATCAACAACTCCATTGACATATAGGTAGTATTTTGCGTTGATCGGATCATAGGTCAGTTCGACGAAATACCAAGTACCAACAACTAACGTAGCCGTTCCCACTGTGCCGTTGGCCTGATCCCAGGACGTACCAGTTGAGGACAGCAGTAAGGTAGTTTTGCCACCGGTACTAATTTCGACATCGCACATGCCAAAAGTAGCCGATGAACTTGGGGCGCTGAACAGTGTTTGCAAGGCAGCAAGTGATGCAGGATTAAACCATCCACGAAGCGCCCATCCACCAGACCCAACAGAAGTGATACTGGTGTTTAGTAAATACGAAGACGATCCGTTGAACACTCCGTAATAGGTCGAGGAAATCTGCGGAGTTGAGTTCGCAAAAGTAACTGAAGTATTCGTCCAAGTATTCCCGAAGTCATCCGTACTGACATTGTTCAGCGTCAGGCTGGACTGCGCCGCTTGATTGTAGGCATAGCCATACTGCGGAGGTGCAAGCGTACTTCCCCACAAGCCCCCGAGGGTGCGGTAGATATACGAAGTGTTCCACGCGGGTAGTGTGACGATACCCGTAGCATCTGCGGAGATGACTTCGATCTGATCAACTGCGCCGCTTGCTCCGAAACCCTTCGCAGCACTCAGCACCATCGGGGTAGCGGTTGCGGAGAGATTCACCGCAAGGCCAGTGCCGATGCTCAGGGCATTGGGAAGGCCAGCAGAGGACGAACCGGTCAGGACGGTTTGGCGGACTTGGGAAACAACGCCCGTTGCAGGGATCGGAAGATTGGTCAATAAAGAACCATCCACAGCAGGTAACTGAGAAGTCCCGTTCAGGAATACCGGGCCATTTGCGGTGTTCGCAGCACTATTAATCGCCGCGAAATTAGCGTCCAACTGAGCGCCCGTGGCAGTCGTCGCTGAAGTGAAAGCATTTGGGAAGTTAATAGCCATAGTCTTTTACCAAGGTAATCCAGCCCACTCCGCACGGCCTTCGTATTGCATATGAAGACCATAATAATTCACTTGCGGCGTTGTGGATGTTAAAGTTAAACCAACATAATTCCCAAAGTTCGATACGTCTTTCCTTGAAAATACATATCCCGGAGAAAGCCAGGTAATCGGCTGAGAAGCATTATTCAGCCAGGTAATCACCCCCCCCGCAGCGTTGTACCAAGTCATCGAGTTCGATGCTGTCACGTTGTAAGCGTTTGACTGATATTCCGAATCAACCGTCAGGCCAACAGAAGCCAAAGAAGTCGAGGAAGTCTCAATCCCTGCCTTCAAAACCTGCTTCACTCTCAACGGACTGCCCATATCCCACAGTTTTGACTGAACCTTTTGGGAAATCGAAGAACTGGTATTGGAGAATAATTTGTATAAGTTCGTCCCGTCCGTTCCGTACATCGTCGGAACCCCGGCTTGAATCACCGAATTGATCGAAACCAACGACCCCTGGCTTGCAATGAACCACTTCTTGTTAAAGAACACAAGAATAATGGGGCGAGTGGCTGAAAGCGGGTCTTTGTACTTGACCAAAAATCCAACGCACAGGATTTCATTCAATTGGAAAATCCCGGCGCTAATCGTCTGAGTAAAATCAATCAACGGGAAAATCCCGTCAAGCGGATCGCTCATCTTCTGAGTAGTGGAACCATACAACCCATAAATACCGTAGTTGTTGGCAAACCATACCGCTCGGAAGTAAGCCCCCATCGAGTTGGGGAACGTCGTCCCCACCGATGCCGAGATGTTCGTATTTGAAAACGTGGTCAGGGCGGGAGAAGTGGTGATGGTGACGTTGGAAATGATGTTCAACGACCCGGAACCCGCGATGTACAGAAAATTGTTCGCCGTGTACAACTGAGTGATGTTTGAATGCAGAGTCTCGTCCGTAATGACAAGAGATCCGCCGAAGTCGGTCAGGGTGAAATCACTGTACGAATTGGGGGCGGAATAACTGACCGTCCGATTATTCCCAATCCAGACTCTTCCCGAATAGGTGGCAATCAATGTCCCTGCGCCCGGAGTGGAAGGGGTCAGCGTCATTGATTCCGAGGCAACCAATTGAGAGGTATTAACCGTATAGGTTCCAATCCCGCCCGTCCCGGTTCCTACGGCAGTGATGTACGTACCCGCAGTAACGCCCGAACCGGTTACCGCGCTCCCCACAGAGACATTTCCTGACGTTGCAGTGACGTTTAAAACCGTCCCCGCCGAACCCGAACCGTTATCAATCTTTGCTGTCACCGTGATCGGAGAATTAAGGTTCGTTAAAGTCGAACCATTCCAACTCCAATACCCGTTCGGATCAATAATCAGGACAACCGTGTTTTGCCATTGGGCAAGCGCTGAAGAAGTCCCCGAGAGAACCCCCGCGGCACACACCTGAGTACGGGTATATGAACCATTCGTCAGGTTGATCTGCCAGCAAGACCCATCGTTTCCAAACATGAACTCGTAATCCACGTTTGAAATGTTTGCGGTGGCTAATTGATAGCACGTTCCACTCCCCATCGTCGCCAAAGAGGCAGAAGGAGAGGGGATGGACACCATATTCCCGTGTCCAATCGGCATGACGTTTTCCAGCCAAGAGAACTCGTTGTCCTGAATCTCTCGGCGAGAAGCCTGCGTGTTTAACCCGCCGAAATCAACAAATGAGTGATTTTTCTTGGGTGAATCTTGGATTTGAGGAGAAGGCATCGGAGATCACCCATATACATTAGGGATTCTTCGCATACCCGAGGCACCAATCGCGCTGATAATCCGCTTCTTGTACTCCTGCAAGAATACTTCAGCCTCTTTATAAGACTGTTCCTTGAATTTTGCCTTGTGTGCCGCGTAATACGGTACAGGATCAGTCCAAGGATAGTTGAGTGTCTCAACGTCAGTAGTATTTACCAACGCATTCGGAAGGACAACCGTGTCCAGTTCGCAGGAATAGGTTTGGTCTGCGGGGGGTTCGACATAAACCGAACTTTGACCATACACCGCGAACGCAATAGGACGGGAAGTCATGTTCGTCCAAGTCCTCAGACGCGCATTGATCTCCGTAAAACTCATGTATTGAAGCGGAATTCTTGAACTACCCCAAATAACGGTGAAGTTCAAAATGTCGATGGTGTTCGGGGTGGCGAAACTTGAGAAGGTATAAACCTCTTGAGAAGGATTTACCGTCAGCAATTGGAGAACGCGATTACACCCCGTCTTGGAAACCGTATCATTCCGGCCTTCGTTGATGTAATCCGTTAGTTCAGAAACGCTCCAGTAGTTATTGGAACTATCGTGGAGTAGTCTCTGAGTAGCGGTAAGATACGTCTGAAGTGTGGTCGACACATTAACTCAACGCGCCAAGTTTATCCAACAGATTGGAACTCGGAGCCGGAGCTTCGGGTTCTTGAATGGGTGCCTCTGAAGAGGCGGGAACCTCGATAGAGGCAGGTGAGCCAGCCACCGCCAAGGGGATAGCGGGGCTGGACTCGGTTTCTTCGGAGGTGGCTTCCGAAGCCTGTATGACATCTTCAATGCCCAACGGAGAATCCGAGAACACAAAGTTGTTCAAAATCTTCATGCCAACATCAAATCCATTGCTGGATTGCGCCCACCCGGAACGAACCAGGTAAGGCATTTTGTCAGCGTCACCGAGGCCGAAGAAGTGACGAGCAGCGTCAAAATCAACCTGAACCGTGCCACCGGCAGGAAAAGCAAAATCATTTCCGTTAAAACGATCCGAATAGTCAAATTCGTTGTTGTTCGTCACAAACATTCGGGTTCCCCTTTATTAGATCGGGTAAAGCAGACAGGTATCGTTCTGCGCCCCAACCGGAGGAGCAGTGATGACACCCAACGAACCCAGGCCATTGATCGGCACCAGGGCAGACGGAACCACCTGATAACCCGTACCGCCAAACATCATGATGCTGGAGGCGCTGTTCAGGCCCAGAACAGTGGTGGAAGACGAAGTGATGGTCGGCTGAGTCGGGATCACAATACCCTTCTCAATCGCCGGGTTGGTATAGATCGGGGTTGCAGTCGAGTTGCCACCGATGGCATACAGATTGTAGCCGTTGGTATAACCCGAACCCGCAGTCACCGTACCCGCCGCAGCAGTGGTCAGCGTCCAGTTCATGATGGGCGAGGCCGCAGCAGAAGCAGGCAGCGATGCGCCACCCATCGTGATGGTGATGGCAGAAGTCTGAATCGTACCCAGCGTAATACCGGGCATCACAACCGCAGTCACCTGACCCGTACCGGTGAGGGTCGGGGTCAGAACGGCACCGGAACCCGTGGTATCACCCGGCTGATTCAGCACCAGCAGAGTAGGGGCGGCAACGTAGCCCGCGCCTTGGTTGGTGATGGTCACCGCATTCACCACGCCGCCGGAAATGGTACAAACGGCAGTTGCGGGGATGAACGGCTGAGTGCCTTGCGAGGTCGGAGGCAGGACGACGATCTTCGGCGCGGAAGTGTAGAGGGTGCCGCCCGCAGTAATGGTCACGGAAGTATTCACCGCACCACCAATGAAGGTGTTCCAACCCGCACCACCGGCAGACGATACCGCAGTCACCGTAGGGGAAGCCTGAGCGGTGAAGGTGCCGGAAGTCCAAACACCCAGCGGGGTGTACATAGACACAGGCAGGGAACCCGCAGTACCCGCGTTGGTCACCACGGCACCAACAGGGGTGCCGGTGGTATTGGAGAAACGCCAGTTGGTGCCGTCCGAGGAAATCGGGATCGGGGCCACATCGGCAGACATCGCCAGATTGCGCCACATTTGCGATTGAGCATCCCAATACTGAAGATCGGAATACACACCCGCCTGAGTCAGCCATTGACCTTCAGGGATCAGCGAATAAGTTGCCCCAGGAAGGCCGATTTCGAACACGCCACCGTAGGTTTGCGCGATGGTGGAGGAACCCCAGTTGCCCAGGGTGTTACCCACACTGAACTGTCCGGGATTCTGGATGAAGTTTGCGATACGGAGAGCAGCGCCCTGGCCGAAATAACCAATTTGATTGATAGCCATGTCGTATTCTCCTTAAATTGACAGACTGTTATAACCCGAAACGCGGGTCATCGACTTGGGCTTGACGCTCACCAGTTCGGCAATCGTCACCAGCGCACCGACATAACCCAACTGCCAGTTCGACAGGGTGGATTCAAAGCCGGTGAAGGCAAACGAAGCCTGGTCGTGAACATACAGACTCAGGTAGTTGCTGTTGGCGAGATAGAGAACGCCTTCAGGACAGTACGGGTCAGCGTAGATCGGCACGCCGGCAACCATCAGGGCACGGAACGCAGAACGCGGGCCGTCAGCTTCAGTGTCGAAGCCCTTTTCCGGGGTGATGATGTAGGATTCCTGACCCACGAAGTCTTGCGCCAGAAGCGTCCAAGTACCGAAACCCATCACACCGAAAGTTGGGACTTCAGCGCCGTTCTTAACCGTACCCGCGATGTATTGCAGGACGTTCTGACGAGTCGGATTGACCGTACCCGCCGCATAAACCTTGGACTTCCACCAAGTATTCTGCGTACGGTTGATGTTGCCGTAAGTGACGAGGTTGGTACCGTCATCAATAGCACCCGGCAGACCGATGAAAGCCTGTTGGTTGGTGGTGTTATTGTAGAGAGCGGTTGAGAACATATCGCAGGTCACGTTGGTCGCATCGTTCATCCGCGCTTCAACAATCGGGACAATCGAGTAGTCCAACTGAACAGCACCTTCCATTCCCAGGAACGGGACGGGGGTGATTGCCAGCTTCAGGTTAAATTCAGAGTTAAATGCGCCCTGCTGAACGGCGGGTTGCGAGAACGAACCGGAGTAGTCAGACCATTGGCTATTCACAAACTGCGCACCCTGAACCGGAACGGTCACAGAAGACACACCACCCGAGGCGGATTGTGAGTTAGCCAGCAGTGCCGCCAACAGAGGGGTTGAATTGTAAAGCTGAACGACCAGCTTCGGCACAAATGCGCGGCGGGTTAGCGCACTCAGCTCTGTTGCTATACTTCCTGAGGGAATAATCCCTGATCCCAAGACCGGCATATGGCCTCCTGTTTAAAAAGTCACTTGACGCTCACCGCAAACGAGCCTATCGTGTCATTGCGATTAACCGATAGGAGTTTGAGATGAACACTATTCAGAAAGTATGTGAAAAATGCGGAAACATTTTTAACGTACCGTCCAGAAAAAAGACGCAGCGCTTTTGCTCCGTCGCTTGCAGCAGCAAGCGGACTCACGCGGAAAGAATCCCGCAATTCAAGCCCAAAATGCCCTTGCTCGTTGAACACGTTTGCCAGAAATGTGGCAATGTGTTTGAAAAAATAAAATCGGCTTACAAGCCAAAGTTTTGTTCTGACAAATGCAGAATGCAAAGTCAAAAAGACCTTGGACGAATGGGCCATAAAGACAGGATGACCGCACCAACCTTCTCCTGCCCTCAATGTAAGGGAATCTTTGAAAGAAAAAGGCTTATTTGGCGAGGTAAATCCATAGGATTTGATAAGCGAGTCTTTTGTGGAAGAAAATGTGCAAACGAGGCTCAAAACAAAGGCGGCACGATTCACCACACGGGATACAGAATAATCCATGTTAATGGAAAACCAATTGCTGAACATCGCCACATCATGGAACTTCATCTTGGCAGACCGCTTAAACCTTATGAAAACGTCCATCACCGAAATGGAATTCGTGATGACAATCGCCTTGAGAACCTTGAGCTTTGGGTGACGCGACAACCCAAGGGCCAAACCGCAGAGGATTTGGCTGATTGGGCTATTGCTTACCTTGAGTCCAATGGTCATAAGGTTCATCGTCCTTGATTACCGCCTACCCTTCATGATGTCGTCCAGAGCGGCATATGCCTCACCCCGCGCCCACTGATTCAGGCCAGATTGACCGCCCTTGCTCATTGCAGCGAGAGAGTCTTGAGGCAAAGTGACCGGAGTATGGACAGCACTCGGGGTGGGCTTTGCGGATTCTTTTTGCATCTTGTAGAACTCGGCAGCAGACTTGTGATTCGGGATACCCTTATCAACCATCAGCTTTTCGATTTCATCAATGTCGCTATTCCGAAGACCGAATTCCTTCTTCAGTTCATTGCGACGTTCGGCAATCTTTTCTTTGATCTCGTATTCGTGCAACTTGTTCTCAAGCCCCTGAATTCGCGCTCCACCCTGTTGGGCAAGCGCATTCAGTTGATCCTTGAGTTCCAGTTCGGGAACATTCAAAGACGGATTGATCTTCTTTGTTGCGCGAAGAACCAAATCGCGGGTAGCCGGATTGTTCACAAGGTCGTGATAGACCTGTGCCATATCCGTAACCGCTTCCGGCGTGTAAGTTTCAAGTCCCATAGTAGCCACCTATCCTATTGAGTTAAGCCAGATTGCCGGTCTTCTGGCCCTTCTTGGCTTTGTTGATCCCGTACTTGCCGAGCTTCACGTCATTTTGATAATGACCATGCGGCTCTTTCAGTTGATCCAGACCACCCAGTTGGGCAGTGCGGGGGGGATTAATGAATTGACCATTGTGACGACCACGATCCAGAGGTTCGCGGAAGCCAGCAGTGGTGGGCTTGAAAGGCCAGCCTTTGTCGTTGTTTGCCATGATTTGCTCCTAATTAGTGAGGGATACCGCCACCGGGAGGCATCCCCGGCATACCACCGGGCGCTTGACCCGGCATTCCGCCTGGAGGCGGCATTCCACCCGGCATCGGGGGTTTCGCCCCGCCACCCGGCATTCCGCCCTGACCGGGCATCATTCCTTTGGTCTCAGGAAGACTCTGCATCATTTGCATGATTTCCTGAGGAACCAGTTCCTTGCCCTTTTCACGCTCATGCTTGAAGTGCTGAGACAGCCCCTTAAGCGCAGCAAGAACCGTTTGGCCTTCGGGAGATTCAGTTGACAGACCCGGAAGCGCCTGTTCAAGCAAGTCCATTGCAATCGCTACATTCACCATTGCACCTTGCTTCTGCCCTGCTTTGGGTTGGGGAGAAGACATCGGCGCACCCTGCGGCGGGGAAGCATCACTAGGACTGCCCCCAGGATTCCCCGACATAAGCTTCATCAGTTCCGGATTCATTGCAAACTTTCCTCTGTCCATTCAATTGACAGGTACAAAGATAGGCCCGCCGCCGCAGCAGTCGAATTCAAACTAAGTTCAACCTGATACCCAGGACGGATCACCGGACACTTTGCGGCACGATCACCCCATTGCCAAACAACGTCAGCATTTGGAATGGTCGGAGATGTGGCGGCAACAAAAACAATATGGCCGCCTCGAATGTTGGTGGTACTGCCACCTAGCGTTGCATTTGCACTGTAAAGCACTGGAGTAGCAGAAGCTGCCGGGTCATTGATGTCGTTAATGTCAACATTCGGAGTCGTTGAAGTCCCGCCAGTCGATAAAGTATTCCGAATAAACGCATAAATGTCTTGCAACGCATTTGCAGTCGAATCACCATTAATGCGAATTTGCGTTATCCGAAACAACTTATTGTTTGCTGCCGGATTTTGAATAGCCAACATCGCTGTAGTCACGGACCCCGGCGCATAATCAAAAACCTGCACCGTATAGGTAGGCTTAGTGCCTTCCTGGTTTACCGAGAGCGCGTTGTACTTGTCCTGAGCCATTACGGATACACCCAACCCCAAACATAAACATCGCCGGTAGCCGCAGCGCCCTGGGCGGTGGTGTTCCGGGCATACAGGGTATTGGAGGTCAGGGCAGTACCCGTGGCGCCAGCGGCAAGGGTAAGAGACAGGTCTTTCGTTGCGGCGGTCAGAGCAGAAAGAGCCTGAGCAGCGGCAAGGTTGTTACCCCCACCAGAAGCAGCATCATAAACAGCAAGCTGTGCGGTGGTCAGGGAAGTGGAAGCGTTGTTGACCGTAATCGCGCCCACTTTGTAATAGGCAGTACCAGCCCCCGCTTCAGGAACCAGATTGAGCGCAATCGGGTTGTCCAGGTTCAGGGAGTTCAGATTGATACCGTAGGCAACGCCCAGCAGACGATAAACACCCACAACACCGGTGTTCCAGATGTTCGCCTTGGTCGCGTTTGCAACTCGGTTATTCGATATGTTCAGTGGATTCATTATTAATCCTCAGAGAAATGATGACCCCAACCCCCGAAGGGGTGGGGCGGCAGAACGGCACTGAGGCCGCCGCGAATTAACGCTTTGCCTTGCGGGACTTCCGAGCTTTGCGAGCCATGGTCGTTCTCCTAACTTGGGCCACATAAAAGAGGTATGCAGCCAAACCCCAAACAACTACAGATAACTTACGCTAACTGCTGTCATCTGCCCGCATTCTGTACTTATCAAGAATCTAATCAATATACGTCCCAATAAAAAAAGGAACCCGAAGGTTCCTCTTTGTCTAACAGGGAAATGCTGTCTCCGTTATTTGACCGATTTCAACTGCTTTTGATCTTTCTGCGCTTCAGCTTCATGTTGCGCCTTCTGCGCTTCCGCTTCCTTCTTCTCGATCTTCTTCAGACGTTCCTTCAGCAACTGCGCCATCGGAGGTTGAAGCAGATCAATCAGGGTCTCCCGGTCAATCGCATGGGCTTTGAACAGTTCTTCAGCCAATGCCTTGTGGTCTTCAACAAAGATCGGACTATTGGAGTGGGCATCCACTTTCACCGTAAAGTCAGTGGTGAATTGTTCTGCGGAGAACTTCAGCCCCGATTCATCCTTGTAAATCTTCGTGTCGTAGCAGCGCATCAGTTTCAGATACAAAGTCGCCATCTTTTCAAGCGAGTCTTCAATAATCATCGCCCGCTTTTTGGCACGGCTTGAACCCAACCTCGCCAATTCGCTGGCATGTCCCTTTGAACGAACCCCGGACTCACCCCGACCACTCACCACATTGGTTAAACCCGTGGTATCAGAAAACATTTGGTCGATTTCCCGGATCTCCGCAAAGGTATCCTGGGGAATCTGCGGCGCGAACCGCTCAACCTTCGCCGTCATTTCCTGAGAGGCCAAAACGCCCCCTGCCCGGTTCAACGCGAAATTCATCTCGTCCGGAATCCCATTCCAACCGGTCAAAGAAGTCGGAGGATCAAGCGCACGATCAAGTAACGAGGAAATCTGACGCATACGAGCCGTACGCCAATCCTGCAACTTGGTCATCTTCTCTACTTCAGAAGTCCCCCAAAGATAATCGTACATCGGGTTCGGACAGAACTGAATGAAAGGATGCTCCCCCTTCACAAAGATGTTCTCCCGGTCAAAGATGCACACATCACCATCCGCCATCGTTACCGTCTGATAGTCTGAAATTTCATCGTTCCAGACCCACAGTTCCTGCATCGAGATCAACTCCTCAGCAACGCGAGGACGATAAGTATTAGAAGAATTAAATGGCCCATTGAGATTCCCCACCATCGTTCCGCCAAGTCCCTGACCGGCAAATGAACTGATAATCAACCGAGAAACCCCGTCTTGAGCATTGTTCTGAGACTTACGGCTTGCTGACACCCGGTAAAGAATGTTCTCCTTATTGGGGTGATTCTCAAGAATCCGTTCCAACTCAGACCGGGTGATGTCATAGCACTGGACAATCGCTTCCTGACGGTCAAGGAAAGGGACATCCTCTCTCAGAACCCCAATCTGATGAGGTTCAACCATAAAGGGAAGGATGGAGAATCCCGGTTCGGACTGAACAACCAGTTTGACGAACGCCGTATTGTAGACAAGCGCCCATATAACCGCCTGACCCGCAATAACGTCCGCGTTAGAGTCGAACCACTCACCATTAATGGCTTCACCGAGTTTATTGAGTTTGCCAAACTCGGACTCATGGACTTCCGGGCCGAGATTAATGGTGAATTTGGTCGTTTCGGAGGCGTAAAGAAAGCTCGACAGCAAGTCAATGCTCGACTGAATCTTGTTGAATTCAGCCTGGTTCGCGGAAGGATCACAGCCGAACAGGTAGTAATAACGGAGAATTTCGTAAGAAGCCTTACGGTCATTCTGAGAAACAAGGCAGTTACTGACCAGTTCGGAATAAAACGCTTCCCGTTCGGAATCGTCGTTTGGAATTTTCACTCGATTTTCCCATCATATCTCGCCACCACCTGTGGTTTAGGCTGGTTCAGCAATGGCTTGACTGAATCCAACGTGTTCCCGCCTTGAACCCCCATTCCGCTCAAAGCCTGTAAAGCATTTCGATTCTTATCAAGACTTTGCCACGGGCCACCCATTCTGTCCATTAATTGTTTCGTCGGGTCACCCACTTCCGTTCTCTTCAGGTTTTCCTTAACGGAATCCCCCCCTCTCGTATTCACATCGGTCAGCCCGAAGTCGTTTGCAAGGTTCCTCATCGTGGAATCAATCCCCTTCGTCCGATCCGTCCCGATACCGGGAGCTTTCAGATGTGCTATCCGAATCATGGACTTAGAACACCCTTTCGGACATTTCGGGGCCTCTTCTCCGCTCTCAAAGAAGCCGTGGGCCAAACATTCCCAGTCGCGCAGTATCATTTGCTCACCTTAAATTGACTCGGGAGAGTCGGTTTGATGTTTTTAGTGAATACATCCATGAAAGTTGGCATAGAATTCAATGGTTTAACCTGTTTAATGACCATTTTTGATGCAGTTCCATTGAACACAATTCTGCCCGTAAAGAGGGCTTTTCGATCCGTTTCCGGAACCTCTATTAATACATATCGCCACAAAGACCTAAACGGTTCAGCCCGAAACGTGTATTGCCCCGATTTGATCTTGATCAAGGCATTATTCAACCTCATCAACCGGGTTCTGCCAAAATTCGCCTTGCCATTCCTGAACTCAATCAGCCGGTGAGGCGGGATCTGAGTTATTTCATACAACAAACTGATTGGAAAATGCTTTGCACACGTCGAAGGCTCATTCTTCAGCAGAAGTAAAAACTCCCGCATCTCAGTCACGCTCATCATCAACTCACCCCAATCTTTCTGAGATATCCCGCAACAGCCGATTGCGCCGCCTCCATCTTGAAGTCCTTCGCGCCCTCTCTCGCCGCCGCTAACCCCCTCGACTCACCCGCTTGAACCAGGCGCATCCGAATAAAGTCACCCCAGGCAATCCCCGCCAAAGCAGCAGCAATCACCCGGTCATCCTTACCCCGACCGCTCGCGGCAATACTCCCGTCCTCACGGACGATAATCCTCATCTCATCCAATAACCCCTCTGAATGCACTTTCATCATACCGCGTTCAAAGTTGTCCTTCATGAAATTCAGCATCCGTTCCTTCGTATCCCACGTCGTCTTATAGTGATACACAAACCCCCCGCCAATCGAGTCAGGGCGCTTGTAGAGATAGTTCTGGATGTTCGCCACTACGTTATAAATCCCCGCCGAAACCGTGTCGCGCATGGTGGCTGCAATCCGCTTGAGGTTCTGCATTTCATTCCAGACGGCTTGACCTGGGCCGTTGATTTCAAGGTTGACCATCGTATTCTTGTAAGCACCTGCGAGGTAGCATACAACCCAAGCGAACTGATAAGTATTACAGTCAGCAGTGCAAAACTCCGCCACCTGCTCCAGCCCGTCAGAATAGCAACGCCAGACCGAAACACAGAACCGATCCGCCCACTCAGATGATCCATAAGCAGGATCAGCACCAATAACGTAATGACCGTTATCCTTTGGATACTCCCAAATCTTGAGGTTTGAGAACCGTTCATGGCTTTCCTTTAACTCCGTGTCCTCAAAGTTCTCCCCCAAAACAAACCGGTACGGCGTGAAAGAAGCCTTCTTCGCCTCCTTCATCGCGTCCGTACACTTCTCTGAACTGAAGAAATTACTCCCGCTCAGAATAAAAGCGTGAGTCTCCGTCGGGGGAAAGTCCTGAAACATCAACATATCGTCCCGGACTTCTTCCAATAACATCCATCTCCACCAGGAAATCTGCTCCGGCGTGATGTCATGTCCGTACATCTTCTTCACAGACCGAACCCATTCCTTCTCGTCAGTCGTGAACTTCCCGTCCCAATAAGTCTCGTACTGAGGACTCCCCTTCGGGAAGGCATAGTCCTCCTTTAACCACCAGCCAATAAAGATAGCCTTCTGGAATCGAGCAGCCTTCGCGGAGTCCCACATCTCGTAGAACATATTGAACCCCTGCGCCGTAGATTCATAGATGTACAGCCGATTGGGGTTCTTTTGAGCTAATGAAGCCTGTAGAGAAGCAAGTCCCTCCGGATCGCCCCAGCTCGCAACCTCCGTGGCATGCA
>Ga0265336_10000446_pt1 | contig 25246 bp, 18 predicted proteins | sample 42119metaG_FD_193583 | JGI IMG/M metagenome (GOLD analysis project Ga0265336, IMG submission 193583) | Rhizosphere microbial communities from Carex aquatilis grown in University of Washington, Seatle, WA, United States - 4-21-19 metaG | ecosystem: Host-associated > Plants > Roots > Rhizosphere...
GTAGCGTCGGGCGTCCCGCCTGACGTGGAGGGCGGCATCTTGCCGCCCGGATAAACGCCGGGAAGAACTAAAGGCTTTCGAGCTGTCCAATAATTGCCGTTACCGACGCAGTGTCCACCGGGCGGGGCGCCGCGGCTCCACCGCAGGCCGGAGGCCCGCCGCTACCGGCGTTGCCCGGTTGCACCCAACCGACCGGTAATCAAATTGACCGCTTGTTTTCAATACGTTTCCCGTATAATTATCTGCGGCGCTGTCCAGCATGAATCCGACCCTCATCATCATGCCGACCTATAATGAGCGGGAAAATCTCCCGCGCATGGCCGAACGCCTTTTGAAATTGCCGGTACCGGTGGACCTGCTCGTGGTGGACGACAATTCCCCGGACGGCACCGGCAAGCTGGCGGATGAACTGGCAGCCAAACACCCGGAAATTCACGTCCTGCACCGGGTGGAGAAAGACGGGCTGGGCCGCGCCTACATTGCCGGATTTAAATGGGCGCTCGAGCGCAACTACGAGTTCATCTTCGAGATGGACGGCGATTTCTCGCACAACCCGGACGACGTGCCCATGTTCATCGAGGCCACCAAGAACGCCGACCTGGTGCTCGGGTCACGTTACAAAGGCGGAATTCGCGTCATCAACTGGCCGTTGAAACGGCTCATGCTCAGCCGCGGCGCGGGTAAATACGTGATGTGGGTTACCGGCATGCCATTCACCGACCCGACGGGCGGGTATAAATGCTTCCGCCGCCGCGCACTGCAGGCCATCAATCTCGACGCCGTCCAATCCAACGGCTACAGCTTTCAGATTGAGATGACGCACATCCTCTGGCGCCAGGGATTCCGGATCGTCGAGGTACCGATCATTTTCACCGATCGTGCCGAAGGCCATTCCAAAATGTCCGGGCACATCGTATCCGAAGCGCTCTGGATGGTCTGGAAACTTTGGTTTCAAAACGGCCTGCGCCGCTCGCCGCGCAAGCGCTGATAGCTCGTAAAAAGCGCTTTCGTTCGTAGCAGCCGACGTCAGGAGGCTCAAATTCACCTGGGGACAATTATTCGCCGGTTTCACTGTTGTTACTTTCCTGCATCAGGGGAAGTTGTGTTTCCTCGTTGTAACCATTTTATGTTTGCATTCAGTACCCGTGTTGGCTTTTCATTCAACCAACACGGTATGAATCGACCTATTGGGTAGGGCGCGTCACTCCGTGCGCGCCGCGGGTGAAGGGAAAGGCTTATGGCAAGGGCATCATTGGAACAATGGGAACAATTGGCCCGGGCAGCACGTTACGACACCAAGGAACTCGCAAGGCTTTGCCATTTATCCGTCCGGCAATTGGAACGTGATTTCCGCCGGGACTTGGAACGCTCACCTCAAGATTGGCTGAACGAACAGCGGGTCAAGGCCGCCCAACAACTCTTACTTTCCGGCCAACCGGTAAAAGTAGTGGCTTTTGAATTGGGCTTCAAACAACCATCCCATTTCTGCCGCCAGTTCAAATTGTTCAACAATCTGACCCCTTCGCAATTTGCTGCCAGACGCGAAGTTACATTTCGTGTCGGTCAGATCATGGACCGCTTGATGAAGCCTTTACTTTGTCAGAAGAATATCGATTAACCAATCTTGCGTCGATCGCAGCCTGATCTTGCTGACCCGTTGCCATAGCCAAGCTGCGTGCGATCTCGGCCAGCGTCACTGCTTTTGCAAAATCGCCGGTTTCAGCGTAGGCGGCGGCGAGCGTCGCAATCACGCCTGGCTGCCTGAGTTCGGTCAATTCAACCGCCCGGGTCGCCAGTCGCACGGCTTCTTTACCGTTGCGCAACCGCGGATTGGCGGCCGTAGCCCGAATGAGTGCGAGATTATTCAGAGCCACCGGGTTGTTGGAGTCTATTTGCAACACGTCCGTATATTGTTGAATGGCTTCTTCAATTTTCCCATCCTTTTCAAATCGGGAGGCCGCGCGAATAGGTTCCGTTGCCGCAGGATTTAGCGGAAAAGTTGGTCCCTCGTCCATGGCATAAGCAAGATGTGAAAAACTCGGTACAGCGCCAGCCTGCACTTCCTTTGGATTGTCAGGTTCTGATTTGTATTGAACCCTGGAAAAAACCCTTGCAATAAAATATTCCTGCAGCGGATTTTTCTCGAAAACAAATGGAACAGGACCCCAGTCTGAAGTATAAAATCCGGCAGACCCATGTGTGCTGCTTCCTTGCAGGTTCACCCACGACTGTATTGGTTGGAGAATGTTTTCAACCACTCCGACACTGCCCAACGGAAGTGTTACCGTACTGCCACCAAGCCATGAGGCCACAACAATATCCCCGGGTAACAGCAGGGACTTTTCAACATCAACTTGTCGGCAGCCCAGTTTTTCCATGTAATATTGAAAACCGCCATGACCTTCGATCCACAAGTTGTGATCAGTTGTTTTGTATTCAGCCGTAATTTTCGTCGCTGCCGTCCTGGTGGAATTGGCCAGTTGATAATTAGCCGCAAGAAGGACAAGCGTTATGCCTGCCGCAGGCATCAATGGCAGCCAAAGGTACTGATCATTTGAATTTTCGAGCGCGGCTTTTAACCGACGCACCAGAAGAATCGTCGCTGCCGGAACGGCCGGTAGGAAACTTCGGGCACTCACCGTCCAATTCAGCACTGTTGCGAAAAGGAAAACGTTCGCAATCCAAAGTGCGAGCATTAATGAAATGGCGTCACGCTGACGCCAGGCCACAGTCGCGGCAAGCAGTAACAAATGCAGACCACCTACCGCCAAGAGCGCAATCTGTAGTTGAAACCCCCAGTACTTTGATGCCTGGGCATTAAACCACGGATGTATGAGTCCAAGGTCGCCGGACAACCAGGATGTTCCCAGCAATGTTCCCAAAAGCACAATACCGGCTGTTATAAGGGTTTTCTTGCGCCACAAAAACGGCACAAAGAACAACAGCGGCAGCAAACTGCCACCCGCAAAAGCCAGGCCAATGATCCCCTTCGCCTTCCAGCCGCCTGAGAATCCAAATTGATGCGACTGTGCATAGTGGCCGGCAAGGGTAAGGAGTCCTTGTCCATACAGCTTTGCCGTGGTCCATTCGTAAGCGGCCACCATAATCAGCGGCATCAACATAGCTGTGCTCCAACAGCTAAACTTGCGAGTTCGCAATAGGCTTAAGACGGGCAACAGCGGCAGCAACGTTATTGCGCTGTATTTTGTCAACACAGCCAGACCGGCCATTGTTCCCGCCCCGACAAATAGCCATGTGCTTTTTTCACAATTCAACGCTCGTTCCCAAAGCACCACCGCCCAAATCCAAAAATTTAACATCAACACATCACACATCAATGTCGTGCTGGAAACCAGAAAAGCCGGCGTGAAAATGGCAACCAAAGTGGCCAGCAAGGGTCGTTCACACCACATTTTCGCAAGCGCGTAAATACCAGCTGCCGCCACAAAGGCGAGGGGCACACAGGCAAGGTGTAAAATAACCTCACTCCAACCCAAAATGGAACCCACGCAAGTGAGAAAGTAAGACATGAGCGGCGGGTTATAATTGGCCACCCACATGGGGATCGCCGACCCCCACCAGTTTACGCTGAACCCATAAAAATCACCCGGATGCTTTTGAATCCATTCCGCCGACCAGACAAAAAGAGCGTCATCCGTCTGGATTGCCTGGTTAAGAAAGGGAGTCAAGCACATCAATAAAACCAGACCAATCACAACCAGCGGGTGCGCTGAAATCCAGGATTTATTAAGAGGTTCAGATTGTGTTTCCACAGGCATGGCAATTTGCAATCTACAAAACATTGCGGTTCACAGGCAATCTTCCTTTGGTCCATGTCCGGACACATCGTTTCCGAAGCACTCTGGATGGTCTAGAAACTATGGTTCCAAAACGGCCTGCGCCGCTCGCCGCGCAAACGCTGACGCGGACAAAAGCTCTTCACCTTCATCGTTGCGGCTCTCCTGCATTAGGAGAAATGGTGTTTCTTCGTTGTAACCATTTTAAGTTTGAATTAAACGTCCGTTCTGGCGTTTAATTCAACCATACCTGACAGCAATCAGCCCATTGGGCGGGACGCGTCACTCCGTTTGTACCGCAGATGAATGGATTTGAGAGAAAGGGAAACGATTATGGCAAAGGTATTATCGAAACGGTGGGAACAATTGGCCGGGGCAGCACGCTACGACGCCAAGGAACTCGCAAAGCTGTGCCATTTATCCGTTCGGCAACTGGAACGTGATTTCTGCAGGAGCTTGGAACGCTCACCCCAAGACTGGTTGAACGAACAGCGGGTCAAAGCCGCCAAAAATCTACTGCTTTCCGGCCAACCGGTAAAAGTAGTGGCTTTTGAATTGGGCTTTAAACAATCTTCCCACTTTTGCCGCCAGTTCAAATCGTTCAACTGCCTGACCCCTTCACAATTTGCCAGCTTGCATCCAGGCAGCCCGGATTGCCGCAAGGGAATCTTGGCTGTCGCTGAGAAATAATCGTCAGCGATTGATTGTTCCTCGATTACATGAACAATGTTCTTCAAATATTCTCACCCGCACAATAAAAACGACATGACCTTTATGAAAAACCGCTTATTTAGAAAAAACGACAGCCAACAGAGTGCCTGGAAACTGCTTGTCACGGCGTTGGCAATTTTTTTCCTTTTTGCGACGCAAGCCCGGGCGGAGGGCAGACGATTCCTGCACGGCCATGTGCCTGCCGTGGTGGCGGACCAGGAGCCGGCAGGCAATCTTGCGGGCGCAAGCCGGATGAATCTGGCGATTGGGTTGCCGTTGCGGAACCGGGAGGCGCTGACCAACCTGCTGCAGCAAATCTACGATCCGGCCAATACGAATTATCATCATTATCTGACACCGGAACAGTTCACGGCAAGGTTCGGCCCGACGGAACAGGATTACCGGAAGGTGATGGAGTTTGCGAAGGCAAATGGGTTGAATGTAACGGCAACTTATCCCAACCGGATGTTGGTGGACGTAAGCGGGACCGTGGCCGAGGTGGAAAATGCCTTCGCTGTGACGATGCATGTCTATCAGCATCCGACCGAACCGCGCACTTTCTTTGCCCCGGACATGGAACCATCAGTCCCGTCAACGGTGCCCATTCTGGATATCAACGGTTTGGACAATTACCGTACCCTCCGCCCAAACTTGGTTCCAAGACCTGCAAACACGGTCGTACCCAGCCATGGTTCCGCTCCGGACGGCAGCGGCTACATGGGCTATGATTTCCGCGCCGCCTATGCGCCGGATGTTAATAATACCGGCGTCGGCCAGACCCTCGCTTTGATCGAGTTTGACGGTTACTACCCGAACGACATTCAGGCCTACGAGCAGTTGGCGGGCCTGCCGAATGTTCCGCTACAGAACGTGCTGTGGCGTGGATTCAGCGGGAACCCCGTTGATTCCCTCGGGAATTGTGAAGTATCGCTCGACATCGAAATGGTAGTTTCCATGGCGCCGTACTTGTCCAAGATCGTGGTGTACGAAGCCCCGAGCGACCAGTACTCCGCGGGTTATTTCGCGGGCATGTTGAACACCATTGCCGCGGATTATACAGCCAAACAAATTAGCTGTTCCTGGTTGTTTCTCACCGGTTACCCCTATTATGTGGACCCGCAACTGATCACGGGCGTGGAACAGATATTCCAGGAACTCGCCGTGCAAGGACAGTCATTCTTCCAAGCGTCGGGCGATTTCGATGCCTATCTGAATGGCACTCCCAGCCTGCCTTATCCAGCTGACAGCCCCCATGTCATCAGCGTCGGGGGAACCACCTTGACGACGAGCGGTCCGCGAGGAACCTGGCAGTCGGAAACCGTTTGGAATTGGGGAATACCCAACACCACTCCCGGCGTTGGCGGTGCCTGGGGTAGCAGCGGTGGAATCAGCCCGACCTACCCGTTTCCGGGATGGCAGTGGGGGAATGTAAATATTCCGGCCAGTGGAGCGTCGTCAACCATGCGGAATCTTCCCGACGTGGCGATGACCGCGGACAATGTCTATGTGATCTACAACAATGGCACCGGCACTGAAGTCGGCGGCACCAGTTGCGCCGCTCCGTTGTGGGCCGCCTTTACCGCGCTCGCCAACGGGCAAGCTGCTTCGAACGGCAACGATCCCCTTGGTTTTCTCAACCCGAGATTATACAGGATCGGCGGCTATGCTTCCGGCTACAGCATTTGTTTCCACGACATCACGACCGGCAACAATACCTGGAGCGCGAGCCCTGATCTGTTCTATGCTGTTCCGGGCTACGATCTCTGCACCGGCCTGGGCACTCCAAAGGGGCAAGCCCTGATCGCCTGGCTGGCAGGCCCGACGGCCCCAGCCAATCTGACCGCCACCCCGGTGAATTCCCAGGTCACCTTAAGTTGGTCGCCCTCGATCGGGGCGACGTTTTATAATGTCAAACGCTCGACAACAATTCTTGGTACTTATATGACCATCGCCAGCCCCAGTTCAACCGTCTATACAGACTCCATAGGCAATGGAACGGTTTATTACTATAAGGTCTCGGCAGTTGCCGGCACCCCCGGATATTACACTGTCGAAGGCGGCAATTCCGCCCCGGTCAGCAACATAATATCCAAACCAGCGCCGCCAACAGGTCTTACCGCCACGCCCGGCCACGCGCAGGTCAGCTTGAGTTGGAATCCTTCGGGCGGCGCGTTCATTTATATTGTCGCACGCGCGACCACCAGTGGCACAATAGGTCCAGTGATCGGCACTTCCACTTCGACAACCTATACGGACTATGGAGTGGCCAATGGAACGACCTATTACTATGTTGTTTCGGCAATCAACATGAGCGGCCAAAGCGGCTATTCCAGCCAGGCAAGCGCCACACCACATTAACTTAACCAGAGCTATCTGGTCCTGGTTCGAAGGCAACTATTCCGCAGGGTTAGATCTTAACCCTGCGGATTTTTGTCATCGGAACCTTGTCATTGAGCCGGTTCAACTTACATTTAGTGCAAATGATCGCGTTAATCGTCGGCACCAATCGTCCGGGAAGCAATACACGCAAGATCGCGGCACACCTCGAAGAAATTTACGCCGGATTGAAAGTCCCACTGACGGTGCTCGACCTCGCCCAGTTGCCGCCGGAAATCTTTTCACGCGCTGCCTACGCTGAAAAACCAAAGTCATTTCACCCGTTCGCTGATGCGGTGCTGCAATCCGACGGCTTGCAAGTGGTCACGCCTGAATATAACGGTGGCATGCCGGGCATCTTGAAATATTTCATCGATATGCTGAAATTCCCGGAGAGTTTCGAGCGACGGCCCGTGTGTTTCACCGGCGTGGCGGCGGGCATGTGGGGTGCATTGCGCCCGATTGAACAACTTCAGGCCATTTTTGGCTATCGTAATGCCTACCTTTATCCCGAACGCGTTTTCCTGCCGCAAATCAATAACCTGCTCGACGACTCGGGCCGGCTCAAGGACGCCGAATTGCTGGAGCGCCTCAAAGCCCAGGCTGGCGGCTTCGTTGATTTTGTCGAGCGGCTGAAAAAGGTGAAATTGCGCGGCGCAAAGTCGTAAAAGCCGGGACATAGTTTCTGGGAGCGCCGGGGGGACGCCAGCGATCCCAAGAAGTTCATGGGCCGGAGTGGGAGGCCAACGTTTACAAGCACGAGCCCCTCGCCCCAGCCTCTCCCCGTTTGGCGGGGAGAGGAAGTTGTTTCATTCGGTGCGGATATCAAGAAGCGCAAGAAAACCTGATTTTCAAATCATCCCTCGTCAAAATAGCCCACTGTGCTTAAAGTTGCAGTGTGCAGTCAGGGATGAACAGTGGTTTTCTTGCAAAGGTGCGGGATTTTCTTCACCGCCATTGGCGGCGCGCCTTGCGCTGGCGCGAAAAAATCATCCTCAATGAAGAAGCGTTCCACCTCCTGCTGGCAGGCATCGTCGGCGTCATTGGTGGCCTGGTAAATCTTCTTTTCTATTACGGAGTCCATTTGATCCAACCGGGTGACCCGGTGGAAGTCGCCGGTCAGTTGAACGACTGGGAACGGATCCTGGTTCCAACCCTGGGCGGCCTGGCAGCCGGACTGGTTTTGCATTGGGGTCTGCGGTTCGTCGGCCCGCAAGGAACCACCAACCTGCTCGAAGTGGTCGTGGCCGGTGATGGCCGGCTGCCATTCCGCACGGAGCTGGTCAAAACGGTTTCGGCCATCATCAGCATTGCCACCGGCGCCTCCATCGGGCGCGAAGGCGGCATCACCCAACTGGCCGCGACGCTGTCATCCAAGCTCGGCCAGTTTGCAAAATGGCCGCCGTACCGGCTGCGGCTGCTGGTCGGCTGTGGCGCGGCGTCCGGCATCGCGGCAGCCTACAACGCGCCGATTGCGGGCGCGGTGTTCGCCTCGCTCATCGTGCTGGGAAATTTCTCGATGAACCTCTTCGCGCCGCTGGTTTTTTCCTCGGTCATCGCGGCGATGGTGTCACGGAGTTTTTTCGGCATCGAGCCGTGGTATCAAATCCCGCCGTTCCCGGCCACCACCCTGTTACAACTGCCCTGGTTTGTGTTGCTCGGCGGGCTGTGCGGAACGGTCGGCGCGATTTTTTTGAAACTGCTGCGCCTGGGCGAGACACAGTTTAAGAAACTCCAGTGGCCGATTTACCTCCGGTTGACCATCGCCGGCCTGATGGTGGGCGTCATTGCCATTGGATTTCCCGGCGTCTGCGGCAACGGCTATTCCGTGACCAACAGCCTGCTGCACCAGGAATTTTTGACCCGATCCCAGCCTTTATTGTGGTTGGCTGGCTTGCTGGTGGCCAAGTGGGTGGCCACGGCAGCAACGGTCGGCGCCGGCACGGTGGGCGGCGTGTTCACCCCCACGATGTTTGTGGGCGCGTGCACCGGCGCGCTATTTGGCGTGACCATCCATCAACTCGGCGGCACCGCCGGCGGCGTGCCGGCGGGCGCCTTCGCGCTGGTGGGCATGGGCGCCGTGCTGGCCGCCACGACCCGATCGCCATTGCTGGCGATGATTTTGATTTTCGAATTGTCGCTGGATTATTCGCTGGTGCCGCCGTTGATGCTGGCCTGCGTCGTTTCCATCCTGGTGGCACGCCAGTTGCACGGAGAATCGGTCTATACGGAACATTTGCGCATCAAAGGTCTCGCGCTGGAAACGGAAACCAGCCGGCCGGGCGCGTCCCTGGAGCAAACGGTCGGCGATCTCATGCACGCCCCGGTTCCGCCGATGCGCGAAAACACTCCGCTGCGGGAAATAGCCGACCGGTTTTTAACCAATCCCAACAATTTTCTGCCCGTTGTGGATTCCCAACAGCGGCTGCTGGGCGTGGTGGCCTTGCAGGATTTGAAGGAGTTCTTAAATTCCGCGCAGGATCTGGACGCCGTGATTGCCTACGACGTCATGCGGCCGCCGCCCAAATGTCTCACCCCCGGCCAGCGGCTGCTGGAAGCGTTACCCGTAATAATGGAAAGCGAACTGCGCAACGTGCCCGTCGTCAACAATCCCGCGGAAAACAAGCTGATGGGCGCGGTCGTCCGGGCGGAAGTACTGGCCATTTTCTCCGAAGCCATCGCCACCAAAAGCGATCCGGCGCGGTAAAAAGTCTTTTTTGCGCGCGCTCTGCTTTCTAGACTGAACGCGTGTCATTCAAAACCGGCGACCATCTCACCCTGGCGATTCACGACATTGCGTTCGGCGGCGAAGGCGTTGGACGTGTCGATGATTTCGTCGTATTCGTTCCGTTTGTCCTCACCGGCGAAACCGTCGAAGTGGAAATCACGGAGGTAAAAAAGAATTTTGCGCGGGCCCGGCTGTTGCACGTGGTTCAACCGTCGCCGGAACGCGTCGAACCGGCCTGCCGCTACTTCGGCCAATGCGGCGGCTGCCAGTATCAGCACGTGGAGTACGCCGCGCAGCTGCGCTGGAAACATAAACAGGTGGCCGACCTGTTCCAACGCATCGGCGGGTTCGCCCAAGCGCTGATCGCCCCGGTCATCCCCTGCCCCCAGCCCTATGGCTATCGCAACCGCATCATGATTCGCAGCCAGTGGAACAAGCCGGAGCAAAAGCTGAACATTGGTTTCATCCGGTGGGACGGCGGCCTGGTCGAGGACATCGAGGAATGCAAAATCGCCGAACCGGTCCTCAACGAGGAAATTCGGCGGGTCCGGGCCCATCCGCCACCCAAAGGCGGCATCAAGATTGTTCTGCGGGTGCCGCCGGAACACTGGGAGGTGCCGCCTGATTCGTTTTTCCAGAACAATTTTTTCCTCCTGCCCCAGCTGGTTGAGACGGTGCGCGGGTTTGTCCGCGCCAGCGGCGCGCGCCAGCTCGTGGACCTGTATTGCGGCGTCGGTTTTTTCGGCATCGAGCTGGCGGCGGCGGTCGAATCCTTTGTGGGCGTGGAATACGACCAGCGTGCCATTCAGGCGGCGCGGCGCAACGCGGCGGCGCGCAACCTCAGCAACGGCGGATTTCTGGCCTCGCAAGTCGAGGCGGTTTTGCCGGAAATTTTGAAAAAGATTCCCGCGGAACAGACCACGATTGTGCTCGACCCGCCGCGCAAGGGTTGCCCGCCCGAAACCCTGCAATTGCTTCGCGAAGCGAAACCGGCGCAAGTGGTTTATGTTTCGTGCCATCCGGCGACCATGGCCCGGGACTTGAACATTTTATGCAGCAACGGTGTCTTTGAATTGGCGCAGGTGCAACCGCTGGATATGTTTCCGCAAACCCAACACGTGGAGTGCGTGGCGGATTTGCGCGCTGCACAAAGTCTTGCCAAGACGCACGACATGGATTCAACTAAACAAACTCGATGACAACCCGAACGCGAACGGACCCGCGGAAAAATTTTGTGCCGCGGTATTTGCCGTGGCTCATGGTGGTGGCAACCTTCGCCTTTTATGGGTTCACGCTGAACCACTGGGTGTCGCCGCTGAATCTCGATGCCGTGGCCAGGATCTCTGGCTGGACCTGGCAACGGGAAGTTTTAAGCCCCCTTTCATTTCTGGCCACCTATCCCTTCCGCTGGCTGCCGGCATCGCAGATCCCGCTGGCGTTGAACCTGTTTTCCGCCCTTTGCGCAGCTCTGACCCTCGGTTTGCTGGCGCGCTCGGTCGCGCTGCTGCCGCACGACCGGACCGATGCGCAACGCAAACGTGAACACAGCGACTTCACCTTCCTGACCCTGCGCAGCGCCTGGCTGCCGCCGGTCCTGGCCGTGCTGGTTTGCGGGCTGCAAATGACTTTCTGGGAAAATGCGACGAACTATACGGGCGAGATGTTCGACCTGTTGCTGTTCGCATTTATCCTCCGGTTGTTGTTGGAATACCGGCTGGACGAGCGCGAAGGGCGCTTGTTCCTGGCATCGGCCGTGTATGGCGCCGGCATGGCAAACAACTGGGCCATGATCGGGTTTTTCCCGGCTTTTTTCGCCGCCATTGTATGGATCCGGGGTCTGGCCTTTTTCAACCTGAAATTTCTCCGGCGAATGATGTTATGCGGCGTGCTGGGGCTGACCTTTTACTTTTTGCTGCCGTTGCTGGCCGTGATTTCCGGCAAGGTTTCCTTGAGCTTCTGGGACGCGTTAAAATCGAATCTCTCTCCCCAGTATGATTTGGTTAAATTTGCCGGCTTCTGTCTCCTCCATCCGCAGTTGCATCTGGAATTCACGGCGTTGTTTCTCGCTTACTTGATCCCTTTATTTGTACTGGCGATCCGCTGGAAAGCGTCCTTCGGCGATCACAGCGCGATCGGCATGGCACTGACAAGCTTGCTGTTTCATCTCGCCTGCGCCGCCTTTCTCACCTTTTGCATCTGGATGGCATTTGACCCTGCGTTCAGTCCGCGTCACCTGACGGTGGGCCCGCCGCTCTTGACGCTTTATTATCTGGGAGCCCTGATCGTGGGTTACTTCAGCGGCTATTTCCTTCTCGTTTTTGGCAAGGCCCCCAGCAGCCGGCTGCAACCTCCACGGCCGGAACCGTTCCAATTCATTGATCCCTGGGTGACCGTTGGCGTTTGGGCACTCGCCATTGCGAGCGTCGCCGGGCTGCTTTATCGGAATATCCCGCAAATCACAAAGACCAACGGGGATGTCTTTCAAAAATTTGCGTCGTTGACGAAAGAGAATTTGCCGCCGGCCGGCGGCATCCTGTTGAGCGACGACACCTTCCGTTTGTTTCTCATCGAGGCTGCGCTCGTGCGCGATGGCCGGGCAAAGAATTTTGCGTTTTTGGACACGCATTACCTGTCCGCTCCACCGTATATCCGGTTCCTGCACGATAAATTTCCTCAAAAATGGCCGGAAATGATGTCGGCAAAGGAAGTGAAGCCGGCCAATCCCTTGGGCATCGTGACCGTCCTGACGATACTGTCCCGCTCCAACGAGCTTTATTACCTGCACCCAAGCTTCGGCTACTTTTTCGAGCAATTCTACCTGGAGCCGCACGGGTTGGTTTACAAATTCAAGCTGCTGCCGCGCGACGCATTATTGCCACCGCTGCCGGATAAGAATCTGATCGCCGAAAACGAGGCCTTTTGGACACACGTGGAAGCACAGGCGTTCCCTGCCATCGAACGCGCGGTCACGCCATCCGACCCGAACGCGCCGCTCACCCTGGGCCAACGTTGGCTGAAAAAATTCCACGTCAGCCGCGAACCCAACCGGGATGCCGCCAGCGCCGGGGCCTTTTATTCGCACAGCCTGGATTTTTGGGGCGTGCAGTTGCAACGCGCCCACGAACTGGAAAAAGCCGCCGAAACCTTCCAGCAGGCGGTCAAGGTCAATCCCGACAATCTTGTCGCGCAAATCAACCTTGAATTCAACCAAACGCTTCGTGACGGCCAAAGCGTGGCGGTGGATCTGGCCAAAACCAGCAGCGACCAGTTTGGCAAATATCGCAGCTGGCCCGAAGTGCTCAATGCCAACGGGCCTTTCGACGAACCCAGTTTTTGCCTCGCCGAAGGAATGATTCTGGCTTCCCAGAACGGATTCCTGCGTCAGGCGGCCACCGCGCTTACGCGCGTCCACGAACTGGTCCCCGACAATCTGGCCGCGCGACTCTGGCTCGGGCAGATTTACGTGCTTTCCCACCTGCCCGATCCGGCGCTCGAGATATTGCACGACCCCCTCACGCAGCCGGAAAAATTCTCGCTCGCGCGGACAAACCTGACGGAATTGAACCTCATCGTGGCCACCGCCTATTTCCAAAAAAATGACCTGTCACGCGGCACCCAATTGCTCGAAACCGAAATGGCCCGGCACGCGGCCGACGATGGCCTGCGCAACGCAGTAGTCCAGGTCTACGTCACTCATGATTTGTTCAACAATGCCCTCGCACTCATTGAGGACAAACTCCAAAGCGATCCCGATGATCCGGCGTGGCTGTTCAGCAAAGGGTACGTCCTGATTCAAAACAAAGCTTACGCTGAAGCCATCGATGCTCTGAGCCGTGTGCTGGCCATTCAAACCAACAACAACAATGCGCTGTTCAACCGTGCCATCGCCTTCCTCAACAGCGGCCAGCTCGATGCCGCGCGCGCCGATTACAAAATCCTGCAACAATCGATGACCAACTCGTACCAGATCGACTACGGCCTGGGTGAAATCGCCTGGCGCAAACATGACACGAACGAAGCGGTCGCCAATTATAAACATTACCTGGCCAACGCGAACACCAACACCGAGGAAGCCACCAACATCATACAACGGCTCCGCGAACTCAATAGCCGTTCACCCTGAAGCGCGCCGATGCGCGTCACGCATATCATCACCCGGCTGGTCGTCGGCGGTGCCCAAGAAAACACCGTTGCTTCCGTCCTCGGCCTGCGTCAAAGACCCGGCCTCGAAGTTCATCTGCTTTCCGGCCCCACTACCGGTCCCGAAGGTTCGCTGGAGCCGGAACTCGCCCGAACACCCGAAGTCCTCACCCGCGTGCCCGAACTTGTCCGGCCGGTTCACCCATTGAAAGACTGGCTCGCATTGCGACAGCTGGAAAATATCCTCCGCCAACAAAAACCCGACATTGTCCACACCCACAGCGGCAAGGCGGGAATCCTGGGCCGCCTCGCGGCCCGGCGCGCCGGGGTGCCGGTCATCATCCATCACATTCATGGTCCCTCCTTCGGACCGTTTCAAGGTCCGCTGGCCAACCGCATCTTTACCGCTGCGGAGCGTCATGCTGCCCGGGTGACAACCCATTTCATCTGTTCCGCCCAGGCCATGACCCGGCTTTATCTCGCCGCCGGCATTGGCCGCCCCGAAATGTTCACCCGGGTTTTCAGCGGTTTCCCGGTGGAACCGTTCCTGGCGGCGACGAATGACCCAGCGCTGCGCCGGCAGCTTGGCCTGGAACAAAATCATTTTGTGATCGGCAAGATTGCCCGGTTGTTCAAACTTAAAGGCCACGCCGACCTGCTGGCCGCGTTCCGGAAAATCCTGCCGCAAATCCCGCACGCGCGCCTGTTGTTGCTGGGCGATGGCGCCTTGCGCCATGAAATCGAAGCGCAGGCCCAGGCTCCCGACCTCGCCGGCAAGGTCATCTTCACCGGCCTGGTGACGCCCGGCGAAGTGCCGCGTTTCGTCGGCATCATGGACTGCCTGGCCCACCTGTCCTACCGCGAAGCCCTTTCCCGCGCGTTGCCGCAGGCACTCGCCGCCGGCAAACCGGTAGTAGCGTACGATTTCGATGGCGCCAATGAGGTCTGTCTCGAAGGCGAAACCGGCTTTCTCATCCACACTGGCGACGTGGACGCCGTCGCCCGACGCTTGCTGCAACTGGCCGGCGATGCCCCGTTGCGCGCAAGGCTGGGCGGGCGCGGCCGCGAATTTGTCCGTGAAAATTTTGCCGTCGAAAAAATGGTGGACACGCTCTATCATCTTTACCTGAAACTGGCCGCTGAACGCGGCCTGCGTGTCCCGTGAGTTTCCCTTTCAATTTTTTCCTGGCCGCGTTTGCCGGCGCGTTTTTAACCACGCTGCTGGCCCTGCCGCTTTGCCGTCTATGGTGCCAGCGCGTGAACCTGGTGGACGATCCTGGCCACCGCAAAATCCATCATACCCCGGTGCCGCTTGCCGGCGGACTCGCCGTGCTCGCCGGGTTGTTGCTACCGCTGGCCATCGGCGCCGTGCTGCTGAAAAGCGGCACGTCCGGACTGGCACAAACCGAACCTCTCGCACATGGACTGGAACGGCGCGGCCTGGAACTTGGCGCGATTGCCCTCGGCGCCATTGCCATGGTCGTGCTCGGCGTGCTGGACGACAAACATGAATTGAAACCGTTGCCGAAATTCATCGGCCAATTGTTCATCGCCGCGCTTGTGGCGGTCGCCTGCAAACGCATCACGCTTTTCGTGCCCAGCGTCACCTTCAGTTATGCCGTCACCATTTTGTGGGTGCTCACCGTCGTCAATGCGTTCAATTTCATGGACAACATGAACGGCCTGTGCGCGGGACTGGGCGCCATCGGCGCCTGGCAATTTGCCGTCATTGCCGCCGCCGACGGTGAATATCTCGTGGCGACCATGGCCTTTCTGATGTGCGGCGCGTTGCTGGGGTTTTTGCCGTGGAATTTCCCCCAAGCCCGCGCATTCCTCGGCGATGCCGGCAGCCATCTCGTTGGTTACCTGCTCGCCGTGCTGGCCATCCTGCCGCACTTTTATTCCAAACAGAACCCGCGTCCTCTGGCCGTGCTCTCACCGTTGCTCGTGCTGGCGGTTCCCCTGGCGGATCTCGCCTGGGTGGTCGTTCAACGGACGCTCGCGGGCAAGCCCTTTTACATCGGTGACACCAACCATCTTTCGCACCGCCTCGTCCGCGCCGGTTTGAGTCCGACCCGCGCCGTCCTGATCATCTGGCTGGCTGCCGCCGCCATCGGTTCCCTCGCCTGGTGGCTCTAGCCGGCTGCTTTCTTGCGTGTCTTCCGCGAATTCCGCGACTAAACTCACCCCGTGAAACTGCTCTTTATCGGCGATATCGTCGGCCAACCCGGGCGTAATGCGGTCAAAACCCTGCTGCCGAAACTCCGCGAACAGCACCGCCTCGATTTTGTCATCGCCAACGGCGAGAATTCCGCCGGCGGCTCGGGCATCACCCCCAAAACCGCCGGGGAAATCTTTTCCGCCGGCGTGGATGTCATCACCAGCGGCGACCATCTCTGGGACCAGAAGGAAGTCATGGAACTGCTCGCGAGTGAAAAACGTTTCCTGCGTCCGTTGAATTACCCGCCCGGTACTCCCGGCCAGGGTAGCGCCACCTTTCCCATCCCCAATCCCAGAGCCCAGACCCAAGACCCCATTTTGATCGCCGTGCTAAACGCCCAAGGCCGCACGTTCATGCCGCCACTGGAAAATCCATTTCTGCTCGCCGCCGAGGAAGTGAAACGACTGCGCGAAAGGACGAAAATCATCTTCGTGGATTTTCATGCCGAAGCGACCTCGGAAAAAATCGCGTTCGCGCGGATGCTTGATGGCCAGGTCAGCGCCGTCGTAGGCACGCACACGCATGTGCAGACAGCCGACGAGCAGATTTTTCCGGGCGGTACGGCTTATTTGAGCGATGCCGGCTTCACCGGCCCGCACGAAAGCGTGCTCGGCCGTGAAATCGAGCCGGTCCTCAAACGTTTCCTGACCGGCATACCGCAGCGATTTGAAGTGGCCAAAGACCGCGTGTTGCTTCACGGCACGGTGATTGAAATTGACGACGCCAGCGGCAAGGCGCTGAAAATCCAGCGCGTGTCCGAATCGGTTTAACCCGCCACGAATATCTCACATCGCAAGGGGTTGATTTGCCCGGAAACTGCCGGCTTACGCCAAAACCTGTAACCTTCTGCCTCTGGCAAGGGTCTGACACCTTGCAATCTCCCTGTGCGCTGTTGGAATGCATTTTGGAGTCATTGCAAACAACCACTCAAATTACCACAAATACATGAGGCTGAATAAATTCGCAAAAATCCTGGCCGGTGCCGTCCTGGTGACGGGTGTCCTGCTCCAAGCCAGGGCCGATGATAAAAAAATCGATCCCAGCGGCACTTATGCCTGGACTGTTCCCGGCCGCAATGGCGGACCCGACCGCACCAATACGCTCGTGCTGAAGCTGGAAGGCGACAAGCTGACCGGCAAGCTGACCTCGCCCGGACGTAACGGCGAAAACACCACCGACATCACCGACGGCAAAGTCACCGGGGCCGATGTTTCGTTCTCCGTGATCCGCTCGTACAACGACAATACATTCACGAACAAATATTCCGGCACGTTTACCGACGGCACCATCAAGGGCAAAATGGACTTCGTCCGGAACGGCGACGCCCAAACCCGCGATTGGGAGGCGAAAGCGCAAAAGAAATAGTCCGCCTTTGCCGGTTAAACCTTCAACGCGCAGCCGCCAGGCTGCGCGTTCTTGTTTTGGAACCAGAATGGGGATGGGTGAAAGAAGGCTGAACGCCCAAGCTGACCATGCTTTTCCCCGCAACTAAAACTCGTAGCCGAGGACGTCAGTCCGCGTGATATACCAGGACGAATATCAGCGCCGACTCACGTCGGCGGCTACAATTCACGGTTTGTTTTAGTTGAAATTTTTCACGGCAACGTGTCCCCTTGGGTGTGCTGACCACGCTGCGCAAAGCCGAATATTTCGAGTTGCTGGTGTTGTTTTTCGTCCAGGGCGCCGGCATGAGCATGTGGTTCGTGCCGCTGGGCCCCATCCTGGACGCCCACGGCCTGCATGCCCTCAAACCTTTCGCTTTCGCCGGTTCCGCCGTGGCGGCTTTTGTTTCTCCGCTCATTTTCGGGGCGATGGCCGACCGCCATGCCACCCCGGCAAAAGTGTTGCGCGGACTCGCCCTCGCCACCGGCATCAGCATGGCCGTCGTCAGCACTGCCATCAAATTCCACGCCCAGACGTGGCTGGTGCTGGCCTTGATCCAGATTTTTTACCTGTCCTACGCGCCCATGTTCAGCATTTCTTCGGCGCTCGTCCTGGCCCGGCTGGAGGACGCCAAACAGGAATTTGGTTCCGTCCGCGCCCTGGCCACCTTCGGCTGGATGACCGGCTGCTGGGTGGTGAGCGCGTTGAATGCGGACGCGTCGCTGCTGGCGGGTTACAGTGGCGCCCTGGCCTGGCTGGCGGTTGCCGTTTGCACTTTTTTCCTGCCGGTCCTCGAGGTGCCCCCCTCGGCCGCGAATCTGACGTGGCACGAACGGATGGGCCTCGATGCGCTCACGCTTTTGAAGAACCGTGGTCATCGCGTGGTGTTCATCACCGCGGCATTGTTTAACATGCCCCTCGCGGCGTTTTATCCGTATGCTCCCACGAACCTGCGCGATCTCGGACTGACGCATACCAGCGCCTGGATGAGCCTCGCCCAGGTCACGGAGCTGGCCGCCACCTTCGGCCTCGGCTGGCTGCTGTTGCGCTGGCGGATCAAATGGATTTTTGCCTGCGGCCTCGGCTTCGGCGTGCTGCGGTTCGTGTTGAGCGCGGTGAATCAAAAATACTGGCTGCTGGCCGGAGTGGCCCTGCATGGCGCCTCGTTTGCGCTGGTCTATATCACCGCCCAGATTTATCTCGAACAGCGCGTGGACCCGGCGTGGCGCGCGCGGGCGCAGGCGTTGCTGTCGCTGATGGGCAACGGCGTGGGCAACCTCACCGGTTACCTTGGCGCCGGCTGGTGGTTCGCGACCTGCACCCGATCCGGCGGCACGCAATGGCCGGTGTTCTGGGGCGGACTGGCCGTCTTGGTGGGCCTGGTGCTGATTTATTTTCTGGCGGCGTATCGCGGAAAACATTCCGCGCACGGGGAACCACCGGTTGCAGCTTGAAGACCGGCGGCGGATCAAGTTTTAAGAATGGTTTCGATCCGCGCCAGTTCTTCACCCGTGAAAATCAGGTTGCGCGTCGCACCCACACAATCATCCACCTGGCTCACGCGGCTGGCGCCAATCAACGCGCTCGTCACGGTCTGATGCCGCAACACCCACGCCAGCGCCATTTGCGCCAGCGTCTGCCCGCGCGACTGGGCCAGCTCGTTTAATTTTTTCGTCTTGGCCAGAACTTCGGCGGTGATGTCCTCCGGCCGGAGAAAACGCGGATCATGACCCGCGCGGGAATCGGCGGGAATGCCCTTGAAATAACGGTCGGTCAACACGCCCTTGGCCAGCGGCGAGAACACCGTGCAGCCGATGCCTTCCTGTTCCAGCGTCGTGAGCAATTGCGGTTCAATCCAGCGGTCCAACATGCTGTAACGCGGCTGATGAATCAGACACGGCGTGCCCAGCTCGCGCAAAATCTTAGCCGCCCGGGCCGTTTCCGTTGGCGGATAATTCGAGAGGCCGGCGTAAAGCACCTTGCCACTGCGCACGGCCTGCGCGAGCGCGCCCATGGTTTCCTCCAGCGGCGTATCGGGATCGGGCCGGTGATGGTAAAAAATATCCACGTAGTCCAGGCCCATGCGTTTGAGCGACTGGTCGAGCGACGCCAGCAGATATTTGCGTGAACCCCATTCGCCATACGGACCGGGCCACATATCATATCCCGCCTTCGTGGTGATGATGAGTTCATCACGCCATTTCCCCAGGTCTTCGCGCAGGATGCGGCCAAACGTTTCCTCGGCCGAGCCGTACGGCGGACCGTAATTGTTCGCCAGGTCAAAATGCGTGATGCCCAGGTCGAAAGCACGGCAGGCAATGGCCCGGGCGTTGTCGAAGGAATCCTTCCCGCCGAAATTATGCCACAGGCCCAGCGAAATCAGCGGGAGCTTGATGCCGGAGCGGCCGCACCGGCGGTAAAATTGCGGTGAATCGTAACGCGTGGACGCAGGTGAATACATGTTGTCTGAAGCTTAACGGCGTTTGCGGAATTCATCCATCAATTTCAAAATACCCTCGCGGATTTCAAATAATTCCTGGCGTGCCTCAGCGATCATTTTCTCAGGCAGAAGTTTTTTTGGCCCGACACTCTCAAGGCCAGCCTGCGCCTTGTGTAGATGACTGAGCGCACGCTTCAGATAGGCGACGGTGAACGCGCCGTCATGCGGTCCCTGACCATTGGCAATCCCGTCCAATGCACCGCCGAGTTTCACCCCAGTCGTCTGAAACTCGAAGATGAACTGGTCGAGATCCTTGTCCTCCAACTTTTCCAAACCGAGTTCGTCTGCCTGATGCCAAAATTTCATCGCGCTCTCAAAACATCGATGCTGAAGCGGATGTCGGACGTCGCCGTCGGCCGTCCGGATCCAGTCCATGCCTTCCCGATGCGGTTCAGGTTCGGGCGGCGGTTCATTGGCGGCTTCTTCGCACGCTCGATTCATTTCCTCGATATGCTGCCGTTCTTGTTCAGCCTCCTCCTCGGTCAACTCACGCAGCCAACCCATCTCCTTGGCGATTTTTTCCTCGGCCTCGTCGGAGTCGCCGTATTTCTCCAGCAATTCCCTGTATTTGTCCGTGCGGGCGTCCGACTCCTTCATGAGCCGCTCATAATCGTGTTCGTCCCATTCCGTTTCCGGGTCTTTCTGCCCTCGCTGTTGCACTTCGATCACCTCCGTAAGTTTCCGCATGAAATCGTCCAAGCCGGCGGCAGCCTCCCGCGCACGTTGCTCATTTTCCTCTGGCGTCATCTGCCATTCCGGGGCGGAAATGTTGAGTTCGTAGTCCACGCTTTCAATGACTACCCGTCCATTCGCTTCGCTGAACCATTCGAGATAAAGACAGTTGGCCATGTGCTCCGGCGGTTTCTCGCCGCGTTTGCACATTATATAAGCTTCCTTGGTCGGGATATCGAATACCCGCACCTTGCGCGAAGCTGTCAGGTCACCGATTGTGCCGCGTTGGATTGGATTCAGCGAATCCAGATGGCGGTGCGGAATGCGCTTGAGCGGATTTTTGAATATGAGCAAGCAACCGGCGAGGTCGGGCCAGGCGTTGCCCTTGAGTTCCAGCATCACCGGTTCGGCGCGGCCTTCCACCCAGATTTTGCCGCGGACGACTCCCTTGACGCGATTGTCAATCTCGCCGCCCACTGCACTGTCATGAATCCGAAAAGCCATGAAAGGATGATGCCAAATACCTACTGCGGCATATGCTGCGGACACAGAAAACCAACGTGAATTCCATTTTGAGCCAGTGTATTTCGATGTTCCCACCAATCAGAATCTACGGCATTCAAGATTTCAGGTTCGTTGCTGCTTGCTTTAGCTACTGCGACATAGATGCGGTCAGCCAAATCAAACTGATCAAGCGTTGGATCGGTTGGGAATTCTGCGAAACCATCCGCATTGGCGGTTAAAGACGCTTGCTCACAACGTTCAGCAACCGCTTGGTTTTCCCAAGCCCACTGCATAAAAGCATCCCCAACTCCTGGTTGCCCGGCAGGGTTCAAGTATTCTCGATACAGATCAAGAATCCGCATCTGGTCATCCAGCACCAACATTCCAGATTGAACAATTTCCAGCAGGGCATTGACCGAAGCATTTTGGCAGTCGAGGTCTGCGTGCGTTTCCCTGCCATTGGCCACAATCGGCACGTTGACATCCACAACGAAGGCTTTCATGCCGCCAGTTGTTCTTTTTTTCGTTCAATCGCCGCCTTGGTCGTCAATGCCATTTCTTCAAATTGATTACCAAAGAAATCTTTTGGCCAATTCTTGATACTGCCGAAAAGATCAACATCAAGAGGCTTCAAAGAGGATGCCCCATTGATGGATTCGCAAAAGTAAAGAGCCGTCGTGTCTGGCGTAATCACCTTTTCAGCAATCCGGCGTTGAAGGCGCTTGAGCAGATGTTCACTATGGCTTTCAAAAATTATCTGAATATTACGAGTTTTAACGGCATCAATGAAAACATCAGCCAATCCAGCCTGCACGGCAGGGTGTAAATGGATTTCTGGCTGTTCCAAGATGATGATCGAACCTGCCGGGGCGTAGTAGCACAAGACAATCGCCGGAAGAATTTGGGAAACACCAAAACCGACGTCCGTAATCAACACGTCTGGAGAACCTGGATTCCGTCGAACCTTTACGCGATATATGTTACCCCCCTCTTTGGCCACCGGCTCAACACTAAACCCACTTATCAGCCGAAGTTCCTTCAACCATGTAGCCACGCGTTCTTCGAGCGTTTCTTTTTTACTGCCTCGCCCGCGAGAAAGGTATGCACCTTTTTCTTTGGCCGCCAGCAAAGCCTCCACAACCCGTTCTCCGCGTTGTCCCATGTCTGCCGGCTCTGCTCCCGACCAAGGGTATTGTCTTTTAGGATAATCGCGTAAAGGACCAAGATACTTAACCCCTTCAAATAGCCGCTCAAAAGCCAGTTGAAGATCCGATAAAAAACCTGCGTTTTGGAAACGCGCATTCACTTCGTTTGGAAACCCGTAACATTTCACCGGCGCAGACAGTCCCCATTTCCGTCCACGCGTCCGAACAAACCGAAAATCAGCGGGAGGATTCACCGTGAGTTCATATCCCGCAGACTTTTGCCGCATCTCAAAACTGCGATTTGCGAACGAATAAACCAGATTGTTCACCAACAAGCGCCGCTTTTCATTTTCGGTTATCTCGACCTGAAATCCGATTTCATCGCCGGAGAATAATTCAGCTTTTTTGTCATCAGGCTGTTTGACGACCAGCCGTTGATTCAACTTCCATCGGATATTCCAATCCAATGCCCCTGAAGTGTCATGCGAATAGATCACGTCTCGGAAGCTGCCCAGATTGGCCGGACTTTTCTCGTTGCCAAAATCCAAAACCTGCAAGCGATCCGTGGATTCAACGGTTTGCTTGATCATTAAAAGCAGCTGAAGAATGCTCGTTTTGCCGGAACTGTTTGTCCCGAAGAGCCCAGTAATTGGAGCAAAACGCATCTTTTCAACACGCTTCCATGATTTGAAATTGCCAAAGCTCAACTCGGTGATCATATGCAAGATTTATGTTTGACTCTGCCCACAGGCTAAATGTCTTTCACCGCTTCTACAAGCCCAGCTTCTTGAACCGGCTGTTCACTTCCTTAAAATGGAAGTCGAGCGTGCAGAGTTTCTCCAGTTCGCCCGGCTTGAAATGTTTCGCCACAGCGGGGTCGGCTTTCAGAACCTTGACGAAATCCGCGTCGTCGCGCCCGGCGTGTTTCACTTCCCAGGTTTTCATCGCAGCATCCTGCACCAGTTTGTATGCCTCTTCGCGGGTCAGCCCCTTTTTGATGAGGGCCAGCAGGACGGTCTGCGAATTCCACATGCCCAGGCTCAAGCCGAGATTTTTTCTCATGTTCTCCGGATAAACCGCCAGGCCATCCATCAGGCGCACGAGCAGGCCCAGCATGTAATCGAGCAGCGTGCAGGAATCGGGAAAAATGATGCGCTCGACGCTGCTGTGGCTGATGTCGCGTTCGTGCCAGAGGGCGACGTTTTCCAGCGCCGCAACGGCATTGCCGCGCAGCACCCGGGAAAGGCCGGTAAGCCGTTCCCACGTGATGGGATTGCGCTTGTGCGGCATGGCGCTGCTGCCCTTCTGGCCCTTGGTGAACGGTTCCTCGGCTTCAAGTACCTCGGTGCGCTGGAGATGGCGAAACTCGACGGCCCACCGCTCGATGCTGGCGCCAATGAGGGCGAGTGTGTTCATGAACTCGGCGTGGATGTCGCGCTGGACGACCTGGGTCGCAATGGGCGCGGGCCGCAGCCCGAGCTTTTTGCAGACCGCGGCTTCCACTGCCGGTGACAAATGGGCGCTGGTGCCAACGGCACCGGACAACTTGCCCATGGCCACCCGCTCGCGCACGGCCACCAGCCGTTCGAGGGCACGATTGAATTCGTCATGCATCAACGCGAGCTTGAGCCCAAAAGTTGTCGGTTCGGCGTGGATGCCATGGCTGCGGCCGATGCAGGGTGTAAATTTGTATTTGCGCGCCTGTTTGGCAATGGCCGCCCGCAGAACCTGCACATCCTGAAGCAGAACGTCCACCGACTGCACCATTTGGACGGCAAATGCCGTGTCCACGATGTCACTGCTGGTCAGGCCGAAATGGAACCAGCGGCTGGCGCGGTGGTTGATTTTTTCGGCGACGGCGGTGGTGAAACCGATGACGTCATGGTTGAGGACCTTTTCCAGTTCCTTTTGCCGCGCGACGAGGCCGGGCAAATCGGCAAACCATTTTTCCGCGCCGGCTTTCAGCCTGGTGAAGTCACTTTTGGGGACGACGCTTTCGCCGACGAGCGCTTCAGCGGCGAGCAGTTCGATTTGCAGCCAGATGCGAAGCTTGTTTTCATCGGTCCAGATGGCCCGCATTTCCGGTCGGGAATAGCGCGTAATCATGCCACGAGGGTAAATCGCCAAGCGACGGGAGTCGAGCCGCTTCCGCTTCGCTAAAGATCTGGAAGGGGCGTAGCCGCCGACGTGAGAAGGCGGATTCCAACGGAAAGGTTCAGTGCATTCCGCCTCGTTACCTCGGCGGCTACGGCTCCAATTCAGTGTTTGGCCATGCGCGCGCGGGCTTTCTCAAGGACCTGGCGTTCGCGTTCGGTGAGGCTTTGGATTCCTTGCCGGGAAATTTTGTCGAGGATGGGATCCACTTCATTTTTCACAAATTCGTCGGTGGATAATCCCTCATCCGGCTGGCTGGCCGCCGACCGCCAGAATGGAGCCCGGCCGGGGCGCGTGCCGAAAAATTCGCGCGGCACGGACGGGTCAGGGTGAAATCCCCCAAACAATGCGCGGCCCTGGACAAACCGCCGGATGAAAACAACGCCGGTCAGCATGCCGCCCAGGTGCGCGGCATTGGCCACGTTGTCCATCGGAAAAACGATGCCGGCCACCGCGAGCACTGCCGACAGAATCAGCATGGTCTTCGCGCGAAACGTCACGGGCGGGAACAGCAGGGCCAGTTCGCGCTCGGGAAACAAAACCGCATAGGCCGCCATCAGACCCAACCCGCTCGCGGACGCGCCCACCACCGGGCCGCCGAAAAGACCGGGCCACAGCAAAGCGGCCAGCGCCTGCAAAATCCCCCCGACGACGCCACCGGCCAGGTACAACACCAGGAATTGCTTGTAGCCGAGGGTCTCCTCGATTTCGCGGCCGAACAGGTAGATCAGCCAGCTGTTGGCAATAATGTGCCACAAACTGGCATGCATGAATTGATACGTGAGCAGCTGCCAGACAAAGACGTGCCTCAATCCCTCAACACTCAAGGCAAAAGGATTGCCCAGTGAAAACCGCGGCGGATAACCCAGGGCAAAGCATTCGATGATAAAAACGACCGCGTTGGCCACCAGGAGC
>Ga0265336_10000447_pt1 | contig 25233 bp, 28 predicted proteins | sample 42119metaG_FD_193583 | JGI IMG/M metagenome (GOLD analysis project Ga0265336, IMG submission 193583) | Rhizosphere microbial communities from Carex aquatilis grown in University of Washington, Seatle, WA, United States - 4-21-19 metaG | ecosystem: Host-associated > Plants > Roots > Rhizosphere...
GAACTCGGCCGTTAAACTCCTCAGCGCCAATGGTACTATGGCTTAAGCCCTGGGAGAGTAGGTCGCTGCCAGGCCTGCAAAGGACATCCCCTCTTCACACCCCAACAACAACAACGCCGCGCTGAAAACTCAGCGCGGCGTTGTCGTTTGTCTTGGGGCCTCGTTATATGCGCTCGTTCGGGCAGGCCACCAGCGCCGCACAACCGTGTGATCGAGCCTGCGGAACCGATTCAGGCGCGGTTCATTCCCCAGAACGTACGCAATGCTGCGCTGTCTGTTGTCGCTGCATTACCGCTGCCATTGTCCCACAGGAGATCCTCATGCGCATGTTCGTCCGGACCACCTTCGTCGCATTGGCCATTGCCGGCTCAGGGGCCGCGTTGACGGCCGTTGCAACGCTTCCGGCGCTCGCGCAGGCGGCCAAGGATTCCCCCGCGCAGCCGCCGGGACCCACCATCAGCCAGCCGCCGCAGCTGAAGCAGATCGCACTCACCGACAAGCAGATCGAGAACGTGCTGGCGTCGCAGAAGGACATGGATGCGATCACCGACAAGCTGCCGGAGAACGCGCCACCGGACCAGAAGATCGTGACGCAGCTCGACGGCATCGCCAAGAAATACGGCTTTGCGAGCTACGACGATTTCAACGTCGTCGTCGACAATATCAGCCTGGTGATGGGCGGCATCGATCCGAAGACGAAGACCTATGTCGGTCCCGAGGCGGTCATCAAGCAGCAGATCGACCAGGTCCAGGCCGACAAGAAGATGAAGCCGGATGACAAGAAACAGGTTCTCAACGATCTCAACGCGGCGCTGAAGGCGAAGCCGCCGGAAGTCGAGAACAAGGGCAACATCGATCTCGTGGTGAAATATTACGACAAGCTCGCCGCCGCGTTCGGCGAGGATGACAACTGATATTGCTGATCCTTCAGGATCACGAAAGCCCCGACCGGCGGTCGGGGCTTCTTATTGTGCCGTGCTGGCCGAGTGGATCGCAGGCTCAGCGCGCGAATACCGCCTCCATCTGCTTTCGAACACTGACCGTCTCATCGGCGGTGTCGATGGCGACATCGCTCCAGCGCAGGACCTCGCCATGCGCGACGTCCCGGGTCAGCTTCACGCGATGCGCCAGTCCGATCGGCAGCGCGCCGAGCTGAAGACTTGTCGCAGCCGGGAGCACCTTGCCCCAGACGGTATAGCCACCTTCGCCGTCGAGCATCTCGCCGGCGCGCAGCGTCTTCTTGGCGACCGCGACGACATCGCCGCGGAAACCGCGCGGCTGGCCGGTCGGTTCCTTGCGCAGCGCTGCTGATAGCACCGAGACGTTCAGCTCAAGTCCGATCAGATGATAGGGCTTGTACATCGCCGCATAGCATCCGCTGGTGTCGGTCTTCAGGCCGTATTGCCGGAAGCAATCCGCGGCGTAGTCGTTCGGGGCTTCCAGCACGACATAGACGCCCCAGCGCAGATCGCGAAACACGGGGCGGCCGTCGCGTTCCAGCGACGACACCACCTCGACCATGCCCGAGCGTTCCAGCACACCGCCGCGCTCGCGCGGCCGCAGCACATGCGGTAGGTCGTCGACGCCGCAAGGCGGGAACAACAGGCCATCGTTCGGAACATCGAGCCCGGTCGCGTTGGCGATCGCCGCCATCTCGATCGCCGACTTGGTGCCGTCGAGGAAGGAGTTGAACATCTGCGGATTCATGCCGGCGGACTGTGCCTCGCCGGCCGTGAGCCCGTAATGCTGCCAGACGCCGTCGGGCGTCACGTCGTGATAGGCCGGCAGATATTTCGTGCCCTTGCCGGCCGCCACGACATGGAAGCCGGTGGCGCGCGCCCAATCGACGAGCTCCGCCGTCAGCGCCGGCTGGTCGCCATAAGCGAGCGAATAGACCACGCCGGCTTTGCGCGCCTCGTCAGCCAACAGCGGTCCCGCCAGCACGTCGGCTTCGACGTTGACCATCACGATGTGCTTGCCGGCACGGATCGCCGCGCGCGCGTGGCGGATGCCGGCGGCCGGACTGCCGGTGGCTTCAACGACGACATCGATGTTGTCAGCCAGCGCCTTCGCGCCATCAACACTGAATGCCGTGCGCTCAATTAGCTCCGCGCTCCAGCCGATCGTCCGGCAAGCGTCGCGCGCTCGCTCCGGATCGAGATCGATGATCACGGGCACCTCGAGGCCGACCACATGCGGCACCTGCGACAGGAACATCGAGCCGAATTTGCCGGCGCCGATCAGCGCGACGCGGACAGGTTGGCCGGAGGCGTGGCGGGCTTGGAGGAGGGAGTGGAGGTTCATTGGAGAATTCCAGCGTTTCTTGAAGGCGCGGTAGGGCGGCTATCAGTTTCTCGTCATGGCCGGGCTTGACCCGCCTGCGGGGCCGAAGCCCCTTCGGCGCGGCGGAGGCCCGGCCATCCATCTCTCTGCGGGAGAATCGTTCCGTTGATGGATGCCCGGGTCAAGCCAGGGCATGACGACATTTTTCGTGGCGCGTGCTGTGCTTTACTCAGCCGCCTCGCGATGCGCTCGCGCCAGCTGCAGCAACGCGTCATCCGGCAGCGTGGCGATCGGCGTGAAGTCGCGATGCGCGATGTACTCCGGGCGCGTGGGGGTGCGGATGTAGTTCGAGACGGCATTCAGCGTGAGATACACGATCTTGCGTGGGTAGGGTGTGATGTTGCCGGCGGAGCCGTGCACGAGATTGCCGTGGAACATCAGCATGCCACCGGGCTTGCCGGTCGGCGCGACGATGCCGCCCTCGGCGACGAGACGTGTGACGGTCGCCTCGTCGAGCGTCCACAGCGGATAGGACGTGGTGGCGAGATCGTGCGACGCCTCGAGGTCGCCGGCATGCTGGCTGCGCGGCACCAGCATCAAGGGCCCGTTGATCGGCATCACCTCGTCGAGGAAGATCGCAATGTTCATCGCGCGCGGTTCCGGCATGCCGTCGTCGCGCTTCCAGGTGCCGTAATCCTGGTGCCATTGCCAGACGTCGCCGGTGAAGGCCGATTTGGCGTTGATCTTGAACTGATGCATGTAGACCTTCTCGCCGAAGATCTGCTCGATCGGCGCGATCATGCGCGGATGCGCCGCGAGCACGCGGAAGGCGTCGTTGTAGAGATGCGCCGCAAAGGCGGTGCGCGGCGCGCCGCTCTTCTCGCGCCAGACCTCCGGCCGGTCAGCGGCATAGATCGCCTCGGCCTCGCGGGCGAGGAAGGCGGTCTCTTCCGGACTGAACAGCTCGGGCAGGAACAGCCAGCCCTCGCGGTTGAAGAATGCAATCTGCTCCGGCGTCAGCTGCATGGCGTTCTCCTCGCTCGTTTCCCTGATGGAGGCGCCCGGTCTGCTCGCCGGGCTGCCTCCCGCAGTCACATCCTACATCTTCTTGCCCTGCTCGATCAGCATGCGGGTCATCAAATAGAGCCGCGGCACGATGGTCGTGCTGTCGATATATTCGTTATGGGCATGATAGTTGAAGCCGGCGATGCCGAAGCTCTCGACGACGATCGCCTTGCCGCTGCGATTGGCAAAGCCGGCATCGGTGGCGCCGCCGGTCATGTCGACCAGCGCGAGCGGCCGCTCCAGCTCGGCGTAGATCGCCTGCGCCTCCTTGCCGAGCGCGCGGCCGCGATCGGACGCGATAAAGGGCGGACGGCCCTTTTCAATCGTCACCTTGACCTCGGTGTCGGGCACCAGATGGCTCTTGGTCGTCTCGTCGAGCGCGGCCTGCAGCTTTTCGACGCCGTCGGCGACCGTCAGGCGCACGTCGCCGCCGGCGCTGGCTTTTTCCGGAATCTGGTTGCGCACGGTGCCGGCGGTGGCCGTCGTCCAGTTGAGCTGTGTGCCCGGAATCGATTTCGCGATGTCCCGCGTCTGCAGCAATTGGTGTGAGAGCTCGATCAGCGCGTTGCGGCCGCGATCGGGCGCCGCACCGGCATGCGAGGCGCGGCCCGTCACCTGCATGGTGGCCGTCGCGGTGCCGCTGGCGCCCAGCAGAAGGCTGTCGACCGGCGCCGCGGGCTTGGCCGCGGTCGGCTCGCAGGACAGCACGACGTCGTGCTGGTCGGCCAGCTCGGCGATGAACTCGCCGGAGCCGATCGAGCCGACCTCCTCGTCGGGATTGAACGCGACCGTCAGCCTGGCGTAGTCGCGCCAGCCCATGTCCTTGAGGATCTGCAGGCTGTGCAGGATCACCGCGATGCCGCCTTTGTCGTCCGCAATGCCCGGCCCGTAGATCAGGTCGCCCTCGACATGATACGGCTCGGTCTTGAGGATGCCGGGCTGGTACACCGTGTCCATATGCGCGATCAGCATCAGCTTGCGGCGGCCTGTGCCCTCGAAGGTGCCGATCACCATGTCCGCGCCGACGCCGCGGGTGGTCTTGCGCCGTTCGGTGGTGGCGCCGAGCGCCTTCAGCCGGCCTTCGGTGAGGTCGGCCATCTTCTTCAGCCCTTCGACATCGCTCGAACCGGACTCGATCAGCACCATCTCGCGCAAGGAGTCGATCACCGCCGGCCTGGCCTGCTCGGCTGCGGCCTTGATCGTCTCATCGGGGCCGGCCTGGGCGGCCGACAGGCTGGTGGTGGCCGCAAGCAGGGCAAATGCTGCGAGGCGGAAGGAGAAAGGCGTCATCCGGGGTCCTTGTTTCATCGATGCGCGCTCCCGGGCCAGGCTTGGGGCGCCTGTCGACATTGGCAGAATCCGGGTGGATCGCAACATTCTCCAAGCCTAATTTGATCGCCAGATGATACGGGGCAGAGCGATGATGGAGCCCGCCATGTCAGACCAGGTCTATGCATTGTTCGACACCGCGATCGGCACCTGCGCGATCGCCTGGGGACCCCGCGGGATCAATGCGGTGCAGCTGCCGATGGGCGGCGTGACGCAGATCCGCACCAGGATGCAGCAGCGTCATGCCGGCATCACCGAAGCCGAGCCGACGCCGCAGGTGCAGCGCGTCATCGGACGCATCAGGGCGCTGCTCGCCGGGCAGCCTGATGATCTCAGCGACATCGAACTCGATCTCGATGGCGTCAGCCCGTTCCAGCGCGGCGTCTACGACATCGCCCGCCGCATCCCGCCGGGCCGGACCCTGACCTATGGCGACATTGCCAAGCAGCTCGGTGGCGTCGAATTATCGCGCGAAGTCGGCCAGGCGCTCGGGCGCAATCCGTGCCCGATCGTGGTGCCCTGCCATCGCGTGCTGGCGGCGGGCAACAAGCCCGGCGGCTTCTCCGCCAATGGCGGCGTCGACACCAAGCTGAAGATGCTGGCGATCGAGGGCGCGGCGGTGAACTACACCCCGAGCCTGTTCGATTGATGCGCGGGCGTGGCGGGTCCTGCCCCGCTCGTATCAGATTGCCTCGCAGCTGAAACCATTGCCCTTGCGCTTGATGCGGCCCGCCGACGGCGAAGGGAAATGCGCCGTGCAGCACACGGTGGCGGTGTCGCCATAGCGCTCCAGGAACGTGCGCCGCGTCACGGCCGCCTGCGCCGGGTCGACATCGAACTTCGGCGACAGCTCGGGATAGGCCAGCTGCAGCGGCGAGTGAATGAGATCGCCGGCGAACACCGCATCGTCCTTGCCCTTGCCGAGCGCGATTGCGACATGGCCGGGTGTATGTCCCGGCGTGGGCACGAGGCGGACATGATCGCCGATCGCGAAGTCGTCCATGACGATGTCGGCCCGCTTGGCCTCGACCACCGGCAGCACGCTGTCTGCAAACGGCGGCACCTCGGCCTTGGCGTTCTGCGCAACCCAGTAATCATATTCGCGTTGCGCGAACAGATAGCGCGCGTTCGGGAAGGTCGGCACCCAGCGGTCATTGTCGCGCCGCGTGTTCCAGCCGACGTGATCGGTGTGCAGATGCGTGCACATCACGATGTCGATGTCGTCGACCGACATGCCGGCGGCGTCGAGCGCCCGCATGTAGGTGTCGTCGGTCTTCATGTTCCAGACCGGCCGCGCGCGTGGCTTGTCGTTGCCGATGCAGCTGTCGATCAGGATGGTGTGGTGAGGCGTCTTCACCACATAGGATTGGAAGCACAGGATCAGCGTATCCTGCGCATCGAGCGCGTTGGCCGCTTGCAGCGCGCTGCGCTCGGCGTCCAGCATCTCTGGCGTCAGCTCCGGGAACATCTCGCGGGCTGGCAGGAAGGTGGTTTCCTGCTCGATGATGCGATGGATCGTGAGATCGGCAACCGAAAACGTCAGAGCCACGAGATGTCCCTTGGAATGATGCGCCCGGAATGATCAAGCCGCCGGGGGCACCGAGATCTTCACTGATTCCCGCTCCAGCATCTTCTGATGGAAGGCATCGAGGGTCGGAAACGCCTTGCGCCAGCCGCAATCGGCGAAGCGATAATCCGCATAGCCGAGCACGCAGACAAGGCCGATGGCGACGACGTCGAACGGTCGCGTCATCAAATCGCTCTGCGCGGCGAAGCGCGCCATGCCGGCCCAGACGCGGTTCCAGTGATCGTCCGACCAGGCCTTCCAGCGCAGGGCTTCCGGCCGCACCGCGTTCTCGTAGCGGCACAGCAACATGGAATCGAGCATGCCCTGCAGCATCGAATGCTCGCTCTTCACCGTCCAGCGCGCCGCGCCGGAGGCAGGGATCAGCCTGTTGCCGCCGGCGAGCTCGTCGAGATATTCGACGATGACATAGGAATCCAGGATCACGTCGCCATTGTCGAGGATCAGCACCGGCAGCTTCTTCAGCGGCGTGATCTTCGTATAGTCATCATTGGCCTGGCCGGGCATGACCGACATCGGCGCGAATTCGATCTTGTCGATCAGGCCAAGCTCGATGGCGGCGATCCGCACCTTGCGGGCGAATGGCGAGGCGGGCGAGTAGGTGAGTCTCATCGTTGTTTCCTGACCGACGCAGATAATGAGCGTCATTGCGAGGAGCGTCAGCGACGAAGCAATCCAGGGCGGCACGAATGGCCCTGGATTGCTTCGCTTCGCTCGCAATGACAATGTTCGAGGCTCAAGCCTCGACGATCTCCTGGCGCTGCTCGCCGAGACGTTCGATGCCGAGGGTCACGACGTCGCCGACATTGAGGAAGGTCGGCGGCTTCATGCCCATGCCGACGCCCGGAGGTGTGCCCGTGGTGACGATGTCGCCCGGCAGCAAGGTCATGAACTGCGAGACGTAGGAGATGCACTTCGCCATCGAGAAGATCATCGTTGCGGTGGTGCCGGTCTGGCGGCGCTGGCCGTTGACGTCGAGCCACATCGACAGGTTCTGCACATCCGGGATTTCGTCCTTGGTGACAAGCCAGGGGCCGACCGGGCCGAACGTGTCGTGCGACTTGCCCTTGGTCCACTGGCCCAGGCGCTCGATCTGGAAGTTGCGCTCGGAGACGTCGTTGCAGATCGTGTAGCCGGCGATGTGGTTCAGCGCCTCGGCCTCGGAGACATATTTTGCGCGGGTGCCGATGATGGCGGCGATCTCGACCTCCCAGTCGAGCTTGGTGGAGCCGCGCGGCTTCTCGACCGGGTCATAGGGCCCGCACAGTGCGGTGTTGGCCTTCAGGAAGAAGATCGGCTCCGCCGGGATCGGGTTGCCGGTCTCCTTGGCATGATCGGAGTAGTTGAGGCCGATCGCCACGAATTTGGAAATGCCGGTGACGGGCGCGCCGAGCCGCGGCTTGCCGGCGACGGCCGGCAGCGAGGCTGGATCGAGCGCGGCGAGCTTCTTCAGCGACTCCGGCGCGTAGGCGGCGCCGTCGAGGTCCTTCACATGGGCCGACAGGTCGCGCAACTGGCCGGATGCATCGATCAGGCCCGGCTTCTCCGCGCCCTTCTCGCCGTAGCGAACAAGCTTCATCTGGTTTCTCTCCCTGGCATCTCTGTATTCCAGGGCCCTGTCATGGAGCATGGCGGGGCGAAATTCAACCTCGCGGGCTATGCGCTGCCGCCGCCCCGCACTGCCTCAAAACGGAAGGCCGTGCCATCGCGCTTGATATAGCCGGCGTCGAAATGGCCGCCGATCACCAGCGTGGCGGTGTCGGCGAAGCGCGAGAACAGCGCCTGCCGCGTGGCGATCCCCTGGGCAGGATCAGAGTCGACAGTCGAACTCCAGTCGAGATGCGCCATCTGGCAAGGGTGGTGCGCGACATCCCCGGTCAGCAGGGCCTCCGCGCCGTCGGAGCGGATGTGCAGGCTGACGTGACCCGGGCTGTGGCCGGGGGTCGGGATCAGCGTGATCTCGTCGCAAATCGCGGCATCGCTGGCGACCAGGTCGGCGCGACCGGCCGCGACGATCGGCTGCACGGAATCGGCGAAGGTCGCCGTCTCGTCGGCCGCCTCGCTATGGTCGCGCCAATGCTGATATTCAGTGCGGCCGAACACATACCGCGCCTTGGCGAAGGTCGGGACCCATTGGCCGTCGACCAGCCGCGTATTCCAGCCGACATGATCGACATGGAGATGGGTGCAGATCACCATGTCGATGCTCTCGGGCGGAAAGCCGGCGGCGCTCAGCGTCTGCAGGAACGGCGTGGTGCGGTTGTTCCACATCGGCACGCTGCGGCCCTGCTTGTCATTGCCAAGCCCGGTGTCGACCACGATGCGCCGGGTCGGCGTCTCCAGCACCAGAGTCTGGATGACCATCTTCAGCTTGCCTTCGCCGGTGGCGAAGTCGGGTGTGAGCCAGGACAGCGCGCGGATCGCCTCGGGCGTCGCTTGTGGCAGGATGAAGCGGGTGCCGCCCACCGTCTCCAGTTCGACGAATTTGCTGATCCTGACCCGGCCGACCGTCCATGGCATGCGCGTTTCCCCGTTTGTTCTTGATGCCGGCGACGATGCCGCGTCGCGCGGTCCAGCGCAATGGATCGACTCTCGGGAACAGGCGTTGTCGTGGCCAGTCCATGGAGGAGAGTGTCATGCCGGAGCTGGCCATATCGCCCGAGAAGGTCGCCTTCCTGATCGAGAAGGCGCGTGAATTCGACGTCAAGGATCAGGCGAGCGACGTCGACTCCGGCTCCAATGCCGTCGATGACGACATGATCGACGTGCTCGAAGATACCGGCGATGATCCGGTCGTGCGCGAGATCACCGGCTTCATCAATGCGATGAGCGAGGACGAGCAGACCGACCTGGTCGCGCTGATGCGGCTCGGCCGCGGCGATGGCGATATCGAGGAGTGGGACGATCTGCGCCGCGAAGCGGCCGGCCAGCGCGACCGCCACACCGCGCGCTATCTCCTCGGTGAGCCCATGCTCGGCGATCTCCTGGCGGAGGGTCTCGATGCGTTCGGCATCGACTGGACCGAAGGCCGCACCACGGCGGATTCCTCGAGTCCGAGCCAGCGCGACGAGGACGAGATCACAAAGCAATAGAATATGCGATATCCGGCTCGTGATATGCGGCAGCTCGCGGGCGTGGAATAGCTGGTTTGGTCCTGTCTGTCGAAGCCGGGTTGTGACCACGCGGGCGGTGTGATCCCTCGCCTCCCTTGCGGGGAGAGGTCAGGCCGCGCGACCGTTCCGCTTGGAGCGGCCGCGACGAAGCCCTGTGCTACAGCGTGCCGGGGAAGGCACCGCCGTCGAGGAGGATGTTCTGCCCCGTGATGTAGCCGGCCTTGGCGCCGCACAGGAAGGCACAGGCGAGGCCGAACTCTTCGGGATCGCCGAAGCGGCCGGCGGGGTTGGTCTTGGCGCGCTCGGCCAGGATCTGCTCGGGCGGAATACCGCGACGCTCGGACTCGATCTTGGCGGTGCCGATCAGGCGGTCGGTCTCGAACGGGCCCGGCAGCAGCGCGTTGATGGTCACGTTGTTGATCACGGTCTTGCGCGACAGGCCGGCGACGAAACCGGTGAGGCCGGCGCGGGCCCCGTTGGAGAGGCCGAGAATGTCGATCGGCGCCTTCACCGCGGCCGAGGTGATGTTGACGATGCGGCCGAACTTGCGCGCCATCATGCCGTCGACGGTCGCCTTGATCAGTTCGATCGGCGTCAGCATGTTGGCATCGAGTGCCTTGATCCAATCATCGCGCGTCCAGTTGCGGAAGTCGCCGGGCGGCGGGCCGCCGGCATTGTTGATCAATATGTCCGGATCCGGGCACGCCTTGAGGACCGCAGCACGGCCCTCTGGCGTCGTGATGTCGCCAGCCACCTCGGTCACGGTGATGTCCGGATTGGCCGCGCGAATGTCGGCTGCAGTCTTGGCCAGCGCCTCGGCGCCGCGCGCGGTGATCGTGACATGCACCCCCTCATTGGCGAGCGCGATGGCGCAGGCGCGGCCCAGCCCCTTGCTGGAGGCGCAGACGATGGCGCGGCGGCCCTTGATCCCGAGATCCACGATTGATGACTCCGAATATGTCAGTGAAACAGAAGCGATGATGGCGGCATTCTAGCCAAGCAAGCTGTCGCTGATAAGAGCAACCGGGCTGTGCCGAATTGCATGGCTCGCCAGTGCGGGCGGTGATCAGATGCGCCGTTCCTGCTTGAGACGATCGATCAGGCCGGCCACCTCGGGCGGCAGCGAGCGGAAGCCCTTCGCGCCTGCGAGCGAGAGCAGCGGTCGCAACCGCGAGCCTTCGAGAAAGCGGGGCTGGCGCTCGGGTGGGACGATCTTGTCGAACACCAGGACGAGCGTGGTCGCCACCATGCCCACGCGCACGGCGCCAAGCAGCGCACCGGCGAGCCGGTCGCCGAAGCCGGCTTCGGAACCGATCGCCTGATCCAGGAGGATGCGACCGATCTTGCCCAGGGCGACGCCGATGACGACGAAGGCAGCGAAGAACTGCAGCCAGCCCTGGGCCAGGGGCACGCCATGGACATCTCTGAGCTGCGGGCTCATCGCTGCGACGGCTCCCATCGCCAGCGGCATCGCCAACAGATAAGCCAGTATCGTGATGGCGCTGCGCAACAGCCCGGTCGAAAAGCCGCTATAGACGGCGATCACCAGTCCAACACAAGCGGCGAGGTCGAAGGCGTTCATCATTGTTCCGCTGTGGTTGTAGGCGGGGCCGGTAAACAATTCCGGTTTGCCCTCCTTCAAATCGTCTGTATCAAATGCGCCGCAACAAACGAGGAAACCCAAGGGGAGTGTCATGTCCGACCTGTTCGACGTCAGCCGGGAAGTGATCCTGATCACCGGCGCGAGCCAGGGGCTGGGCCGGCAGTTCGCACGCGTGCTGTCGGCGCACGGTGCCGCGGTCGCATTGGCTGCGCGGCAGACCGGCAAGCTCAAGGCGCTCGAGGACGAGATCAAGGCCAAGGGCGGTCGCGCGGTGGCCGTCGAGATGGATGTGACGAGCGCGGCATCGATCGCCAAGGGCTTGGATGCGGCCGAGTCCGCGCTGGGTCCGATCACGGTGCTGATCAACAATGCCGGCATTGCGGTCGAGAAGCTGGCGGTCGAGCAGAGCGAGGCGGATTGGGACGCGGTGATCGGCGCCAATCTGAAGGGGGCTTATTTCGCGGCAACCGAGGTGGCGCGCCGGATGATCGCACGCAAGGGCGGCGGCAACATCATCAACATCGCATCGGTGCTCGGCTTCAGCGTCGTGAAGTTCATTGCACCCTACGCGATTTCCAAGGCGGGGGTCGTTCAGGCGACCAAGGCGCTGGCGCTGGAACTCGCCGCCAGCGACATCCGCGTCAACGCGCTGGCGCCGGGCTACATCGACACCGACATCAACCATGACGTCTGGGAGACGCCCGCGGGCGAGAAGCTGATCAAGCGCATTCCGCAGCGGCGCGTCGGCCGTGAGAGCGATCTCGACGGCGCCATCATGCTGCTGGCCTCGCCCGCCTCGCGCTACATGACGGGCAGCGTGGTCACCGTCGATGGCGGCTTCCTGCTGACCTGACCGGCGCCGGTCGAAGCCGATCAGGTGCCGCGCAGCTCGCTCTTGATCATGTCGGCGGCCTTCTCGCCGATCATGATCGTCGGCGCATTGGTGTTACCCCCGATCAAGGTCGGCATGATCGAGGCGTCGACCACGCGCAGCCCGGCGAGTCCGCGGACCCTCAGTTGCGGATCGACCACCGCGAGCGGATCATCGACGCCCATCTTGCAGGTGCCAACCGGGTGATAGACGGTATCGACGCGACTGCGCAGGATGGCGCGGATGTCGTCATCGCTCCTGACCTCGGAGGTGAACAGATCGCGCTTGCCGAGGCTGCGCATGGCCGGCGTCTGCATCAGCCGCTGCGTGGTCTTGTAGCCGGCGACCATGGCCTCGAGGTCCTCCTCCTCACCGAGGAAATTCGGATCGATCAGCGGCGCGGTCAGCGGATCGGCGTTCTTCAGCATGACCGTGCCGCGGCTCCTGGGCCGCAGCAGACAAAAATGGCAGGAGAAGCCATTGCCATGGCGCTTGCGGCCGTGATCGTCGGTGACGGCCATGCCGAAATGGAGCTGGATGTCGGGACTATCGAGGTCGGGGCGGGTCTTCAGGAAGCCGCCGCATTCGGCAAAGTTCGAGGTGATCGGTCCGCGCCGCTCGCGGCGATATTGCAGCGCCCCGCGCAGCAGGCGGCTGATGCCCTGGGGCGACAATGACGAGAAGTTCGGGTTATCCGAGAGATAGGCGAAGATGAAGTCGGGATGGTCCTGGAGGTTTTGTCCGACGCCCGGCAGATCGTGCAGGGGGGCGATGCCGAGCCGCGCCAATGCGGCGGCGTCGCCTATGCCCGAGAGCATCAAGAGCTGCGGTGTCTGAAACGCGCCGGAGGCGAGGATCACCTCGCGCCGGCAGCGGATCTCCTTGACCTCCTTGCCCTGGCGATATTTGACGCCGATCGCGCGCTTGCCGTCGAACAGGATCAGCGAGGCCTGCGCCGCGGTCTCGACCCGGAGATTGCGCCGCGTGCCGAGATGCGGCTGGATGTAGGCGCGTGCAGCACTCCAGCGCTCGCCATTGCGCTGCGTGACCTGATACAGTCCAAGACCTTCCTGGGTCTCGGCATTGAAATCGTCGCGAAGCGGAAACTGCGCCTCGCGGGCGGCCTGCAGGAAGATCTCATGCACCGGATTGTCGGTGCGCAGGCGGTTGACCGGCAGCGGCCCCGATTGGCCGTGATAGGCGCCGTTGAAATCCGCATTGTTCTCCGCCCGTTTGAAATAGGGCAGCACGTCGTCATAGGACCAGCCGGCATTGCCGAGCGCGGCCCAATGGTCGTAGTCGGCGCGGTGGCCGCGAATATAGACCATGGCGTTGATGGCGGATGAGCCGCCGAGTCCGCGGCCGCGCGGCTGGTAGCCGATGCGGCCGTTCAGGCCCTTCTGCGGCACTGTCGTGAACGACCAATTATTGACCGGACCCGCGACCATCAGGAACAGCATATAAGGCGTCGTGACGATCCAATTGTCGTTGCGCCCGCCGGCGTCGAGCAGCGCGACCGACGTCGCCGGATTCTCCGATAACCGCCCGGCGACCGTCGCCCCGCCGCTGCCGCCGCCCACGACGATGAAATCGACCTCGTCCGTCACGCGTCTCTCCCTGATGTTGTCTTGCTTGTTGTTGGACGTCATTCCGGGGGTGACGCGCACGTGGATGGCAATGCCATTGACGTGCCGAGCTGACCCCGGATCGCGCAGTGGATGTTTGCCCGCTTGCCTGCGGATGCCGGCTCACGCCGGATGCACCCGGCGCAACGCGGTCAAGGCGTTCAGCTCAGCAGCCGCAGCAACTTCTCGATCCGGGCGATGCTGGTGCCATAGGGCGGATAGAGGTCCTTCATGCGGTTGAAGGGCGAGCGGTAGAACACCGGCTTCAACTTGCTGAAGCTGTTGAAGCCCCACTCGCCATGATAATGCCCGATGCCGGATGCGCCGACGCCGCCCATCGGCTGATTCATCTGGGCGAAATGCAACAAACAATCGTTGATCGTCACGCCACCGGAGACCGTGCGCGCCAGCACGGCTTCGCGCGCCGCGTCGTCCCGACCGAACCAGTACAGCGCCAGCGGCCGGTCATGGGCGTTGATATAGCGGATCACCTCGTCGGCCGCGCGATAGGTCATCACAGGCAGCAGGGGTCCGAAGATCTCCTCCTGCATGATCGCCATGTCAGGTGTCGCGCCGATCAGCACGGTGGGCGGGAATTTGCGCAGCTTCTTCCAGGCGGGATCTTCCGGGCTTGTCGCGCTCAGTGGCTTGGCGCCGCGGGCGATCGCGTCCCGCAGCAATCCCTCCAGCCGCGCATAATGGCGATCGGAGATGATCGAGGTGTAGTCGTTGTTGGCCGGATTGGTGCCGAACATCTGCAGCATGTTGCGGTGGAGCTTGTCTGCGAACGCGTCGCGCTGCGGCTCGGGTACGAACACATAGTCCGGTGCGATGCAGGTCTGGCCGGCATTGAGCAGCTTGGCATAGGCGATGCGCTCGGCCGCCTGATCTAGGTCGGCAGAGACGTCGACGATGGTCGGCGACTTGCCGCCGAGCTCGAGCGTGACCGGTGTCAGATTGCGCCCCGCCGCCTCGGCGACGATGCGGCCGACCCGGGTCGAGCCGGTGAACACCAGATGATCGAACGGCAGCGCGGCGAAAGCCTGCGCGACGCCATCCTCGATCCCGGTGACGGAGAGGACGGTCGGGTCAAAATGCGCGGCGATGACCTCCCGGAGCAGGGCCGCGAATCGTGGTGTCAGCTCGCTGGGCTTGATCAGGACGCGATTGCCGGCGGCGATGGCGCCGATGGCGGGCGCGAGCGTCAGCTGCAGCGGATAGTTCCAGGGCGCGATGATGCCGACCACGCCGAGAGGCTGCGGCAGCAGGCGGTTGCGGGCGGGCCAGAACTGCAGCGCGGTCGCGATCCGCCGCGGCGCCATCCAGCGCGGCAGCAGTTTCAGCGTGTGCTTGATCTCGGCTTGGAGAAACAGGGTCTCTGCGATCGTGGTCTCGACCGCGCAGCGATGGCCGAAATCGGCCGAGATCGCCTGCTCCAGGCGCTTCTCATTGTCCGCCAGCATCGTCCGCAGCCGTCTCAGGCTGTCGAGCCGCGCGGCGAGGCTCGGCGGCGGCGCGCTGCGCGACGCCTCGATCATGGCATGGAAGGCGTCATCGAGCGCCAGAACAGGGGGGCTCTTCAGGGATTGATCCATGGGCGTCTCCTCGCGTGTCCTGCGGCGGCGCTTGGGCCGTCGTTCTCGTTCGTTGCGCAAAGCTGCCGTGTTGCGAAACCCTTGGCAAGCGTGCGGCCGCTGTTTCCGTCGCGATGGGGTTGCGAACGCCTCGAAGGGGAAGGCCTTCTTCCACGGGCCGACGAGATCGTCCGACGCCTGGCGGAACTGCCGCTGGTCCCAGCCGCCGCTTACCGCCTGTTCGCCACGGGGCGAGCACCGGCCGTCCACTCGATCATGATGCGTTTCCACAGAAGCGCATCATGATCTTCTCCTTGCTTGAGCATGATCTCTTGGGAAAACCGGTTTCTGCTTTTTTGAGGTTATATCCTAACTGGTTGATTCAAAATGGCTTTTTTCAGGATTGCGGCTCCCGGGACAGGTGTCATAATCCCGCAAAAAAACTTTGCCGAAAGCCCTTTCCAAATCCGCCTCGCATTGGTACATACCGCCCGCACCCGATGGCCGACCCGGCCTACGGGCTCAAGCCTTCTCAGGAAGCCTTTGGGATGGATCGGCGGCACTCTCGAGTGTCAGCCAGGAACACCCGACACTTCCCGACAGGGTCGCACCAGTTAACGCGGGGTGGAGCAGCCCGGTAGCTCGTCAGGCTCATAACCTGAAGGTCATAGGTTCAAATCCTATCCCCGCAACCAGACATCAAGCCCTTGAAAACATGCCGTTTTCAAGGGCTTTTTGTCGTCCGGATTTTGCTTCGAGATTTAGTTCGTGGAAGCGTCGTGGAAGCGCCAGAAGGAAAGTCGCAGCGTAAAATCGACGAGGCAGAAGAGGGCTCGATGACTCAATTGTGATCGAAGGTCGACGGCCAGCGCCGCACGCAGATTGCGGCTCGCGAGGGTCATTCACGACCTTTGCCCGATTTCGAGACGAATGCGCTTATCGCAAAGTCGACCTCGGACATGAAGAAATCTCTACAAATGAATCACGCCAAGCCGCGCGGCGTGCGCGACGGCGTTGGTGCGGCCGGTCGCGTCGAGCTTGTCGAGGATCCGGCCAACATGGAATTTGGCGGTGTGAACCGAAATGCCGAGCCGCCGGGCGATCTCCTTGTTGGAGGCGCCTTCGGCGAGCAGGATCATCACCTCGGCCTCGCGGGCGGTGAGGATCAGATCGCCGTCGATCGGCTCGGCGCGCGCAGCCGTGTCCGTGACGGTCACATCGCCGGGTTCGCCAGGCGCCGCGAGGCGAAAGCCCTGCACGTCGGCGAGCAGCGCCGCCACGCGATCGGCCAGCGCCGCGTCGTCGATGGCGAGCGCGACGATGATTGTCTCGGTTTGCAGTTCAACACCCTTACCCAAGCCTCAAGGCCTTTCGCCGATCTCAAGGTTAATGGTGCGGGTTTCGCCGCCGCGGCGGATCGACAGCGCAACGGTCTTGCCCACGCTGGTGGGTCCAAGCGCGCGCAGCAACGTACTCACCAAGCCGATCGGCTGGCCGTCCCAGGCTTGCAAGACGTCGCCCTGATGGACGCCGGCCTTCGCTCCGGGCCCGTCCGCGTCGACACTCATCACCATCGCGCCGACGCCGCCGTCGCGGTCGAGGCGGATCGGTTGGAGGCCGAGACCAAGATAGCCGCGCGCCACTTTGCCATGGGTTTCGAGCTGGGCGGCGACGCGGGCGATCGTCGCCGCCGGGATGACGATCACGCGGCGCCGCGGACCGAACACCGTCATGCCGAACGCACGGCCGGACGCATCGAGCGCGAGGCCGCCTTCGGCCTGCCGCCGCAGCGACAGTTCGAGCTCGATCCGCGCGGCGATCTCGCCGCCGCGCATCGACCGCCAGGCGGGGCCTGACGTCGCGACCAGTCCGAGCGCGGCGAGCGCTTCTCCGTCCCGGCCGCCGATAGTTACCGCCAAAGCGCCGACGGGCGGTACGGCGTCGCTGAGCGCCGCAGCCGGAGCGTCGCTGGTCTCGGCGCGCAGGAGCGCGACATCGGTCGTGGGGTCACGGCCCGCAACTTTGGCGGAAACCTGCCTGCCGCCCGCAAGCGTGACGGTGACGTCGCCCTCTTCGGCCAGCGCCTCGTCGGCGATGACGATCAGACCTGGTTTCCAGAGGAAGCCGGAGGACCGGACGCGGTGCGAGTGGACGGCGACGATCGATGGCGCAGTCGCGGCGACAAGCCCGGAAAGCGAGGCGGACAGGGCGGCGAGCGGGACAAGGTCGGGCGGTGCGGTCATCAGGATCTCCATAGATGTTGATCCCAATGTGCGAATGCGAGCTCGTGTCGCCTACTGCCCGCGTGGGCAGGCATATCCACGCTTCACGGCTGAGTGACTTGAAAAGATATGAGTTATCATAGTCTGGCTGCGATAACGGCTTCCCGGCTTGCCACTTCCCCGACCTCTTATCGTGAGTGCTCAAATTCGCACTAAATGCGAAATTTCGCTATCGGCGCAATAGACAATCGCGTCCGCACCTGTTACTCAATATGCCATATTTCGCGAATCCTGCGAATTGGAGCATATGAAACAAGCGCATGACAACCTTCCCCGAGGCCGCGCCCAGCTTGTGCGAGTGTTGTCCGCGGCGGGCGATGTTATCCACGTCGATGATGTCGTAACTGCTCTCGGCCTTGACCGAATAGCTGCGGCTCAGCGGCTCTCGCGCTGGGCCGAGCAAGGTTGGTTGAGGCGCGTCGGCCGCGGCGCCTATGTCGCTGCGTCGATCGATACGATGGGCGCCGATCGGGTCCTCGATGACCCATGGGTGCTCGTTCCCGCACTTTTTGCGCCGGCCTATATCGGCGGGCGAACGGCGGCCGAGCATTGGGATCTAACCGAACAGATTTTCAAGGACGTTTTCGTGATGACCGCTCAGGCCGTGCGGCAGAAACGCCAGGAGCGGCATGGCACGCCGTTTTCGTTAAAGCACATCGACGAGCGGAAGATGTTTGGCACGAAGAGCGTCTGGCGCCATCAAACGCGGGTGCCGGTATCCGACGTCCATCGCACGACCATCGACATGTTCGATGATCCCGCCATCGGTGGCGGCATTCAGCATGTGTCGGACTGCCTGGTCAGCTATCTTCGACGCAACGATCGAGACGATGAAAAGCTCATCGACTATGCGACGCGTCTCGGCAATGGAGCGGTCTTCAAACGACTCGGATTTATTGCAGAGCGCTTCCCCGAGGGCGCCGGACTTGCTCTCCTCTGCGAGCGCCACCTGAGCGGCGGCCACGCGAAACTTGACCCCGACCAGGACGGGCCGCACGTCGCGACAAAATGGCGCCTGCGCGTGCCTCAGCGCTGGGCTCGCCGGGAGACTATATGATTGAGAAGCGCGAAATCCTTGCGGTCGCTCAGCAAACTTCTCTCACGCCCCATGTCGTCGAGAAGGACTATGTGCTCGGATGGATGCTCGCGGGCATCTACGAGCACGAATAGCTTGCGGAGAGCTGGATTTTCAAAGGCGGCACATGCCTGAAGAAGTGCTTCTTCGAGACCTACCGGTTCTCCGAAGATCTCGATTTTACGCTCACCAAACCGGAGCATCTCGACGCCGATTTCCTGCGCCGGGTATTTTCGGAGATTGGTGAGTGGATTTACGAGGAGACCGGCATTGAGATCCCCGCCGAGAAGCAGGAATTCGACATCTACCAGAATCCGCGCGGTCAGCTCTCGTGCCAGGGAAAAATCAGTTACAAAGGACCGGTCTCCTCCACCCATGGTCTTCCGCGCATCAAACTCGACCTGACGGCCGACGAGCGGGTCGTTCTCCCGCCGGTGCTTGCGCAAATCTTCCACCCATATGGCGACGCGCCCGAGGAAGGAATCGCGGTTCTCGCCTACGACTATATCGAAGCGTTCGCCGAGAAATTCAGGGCGCTCGCCGAGCGGACGCGACCGCGTGACCTCTATGACGTTGTGCACCTCTATCGGAATGGCGACGCGCGGCCGGAACCGAAGCGCTTCATGGACGTCCTGCGCGCCAAGTGCGAGTTCAAGGGCATCAGCGTTCCGCGGATCGCCGACCTCGAACCTCACCGCGCCGATCTCGAGGCGGGTTGGATTCATATGCTGGAGCACCAGCTGCCTGCTCTGCTGCCGGTCGCGACGTTCTGGGATGCGCTCCCGGAAATCTTCGCCTGGCTGGAGGGCGCGATCGCGCAGCCGCTCGCGCCGATGCCGATCGGCGCCGGCGATACGCTCATCCGAGAACGCATCATCGCGTTTCCGCCCGGAGGCCAAGGCCAGAGCTTCGTCGAGATGATCCGGTTCGCCGCCGCCAACCGGCTGCTCGTCGAAATCGACTATCGCGACAAGCAGGGCAATCGCTCGACGCGCGCCATCGAAGCTTATTCCCTTCAGCGCTCGCAAGCAGGCGACGTGCTGCTGATGGCCGTGCGCGCGGACAACGGACAGTCCCGCAGCTACTTGGTCGACAGCATTCTCGGCGTCAAACCCACGCAAACGCCGTTCTCGCCGCGTTATCCGATCGAACTTACGCCGTCCGGTCTTCAAAGCATTCCGCCGACAAACAGCGCCGGCGCCTATGGCGGCGGAGGTTTCGGCTTGCGTGGGACGCCGCCGGTTCGGCGGTCGCCCATCCGCCGGCAACCCCGCAGCGCAGGCTTTGAGAGCATGAGTGGCCCGACTTATGTGTTCAAATGTTCTGTCTGCGGCAAGACCTTCAATAAGAAAAGCTATGACGCCAGCTTGAACAAGCACAAAAACAACCGAACCGGCTACGACTGCTATGGCACGTTCGGAACCTACGTCAGGACGAAATACTAGCGAGAGCACGCGATAGGTCGAAGCATTGCTTCGGGCTTGTGTCAGCGCGCCGCGTCGCCCGGCCAGCCGATCGACGTATGTCCGAAAAATGCAGCATTCTTCGGACAGCGCGACTGGCGACAGAAAATGCGATCTCGACAAAATCTGTTTACGGCGGCCGAGGCGACTGACGGGCCGTGTGCGTCACCCTCACATCATCGAACGACGCGACCTCCGCACTTGCCGACAACTGTCGAGGTTTTGTCACATGCGCGCCGCGTGTTGTCGCCGGACGGTCGGTTCTATGCATTGGTCACGTGCAAAAGCCCGGACAATTCCTGCGTGAGCGGGCCAAGGTCTCCCGCATAGCTTGCAATCATGGCCGGCAAGAACGTGTCGCGCTCGACACGCGCGAAGTCGAACGCAAATCCCGCGCGTGCGCCTATCATGTCGATAAAGGACAGCTGCGATCGGCCATTGCCTTCGCGGAACGGGTGGACCGCGTTCAGCTCGGCGAGGAAGTGGGTGATGTCGCCGACGAATTGGTCCGGATCGTTCGTTGTGAAGGCGGCGCCGTCGACAAGTTCTCTGAAAACCTTGTCCATTGCCGACGCAATGTTCTCCGGGAAACAAAACGGGTTGCCGCCTTTTGAAGTGCGGACCGTGCGGTACTTGCCCGCCCATGAATAGACGTCCTGGAAGAGATGATGGTGAACGCGGCGGTAGTGGCGCGGATCAAAATTGCCCGTTGGCAAGGGCTCCTTCGCGCGCAGCGTCGTCATTTCGAGCTCGTAGGACTCGAGCGTCGCGGCGTCGCGGATCCCCAGCTTGTTCCTAAGGGTACCGGTTCCCTTGTAGCAGTACGGATCGTCGAAGGCGTCGTAGCCTCCGAACGCCATCACCGATTCTTGGTTTCGCTATAGGCGCGGACGACCTCGGAGCGCTGTTGCTCGGTCGTCAGCTTGCGCTTCTTCATGGACGCCAGGCGCTTGCGGCCGGCTGCGCTGAGGCTGATTCCCTCGACGGCGGTGATGGCGGCAAACGTCCGCTCGCCGAGGACATGGCCTTGACTTTTCCCGACCAGCTGCTTGACCGTCTTTTTCATCATCACACCGCTTTGGAGGTTAGGGTCGGGATTTCGCTATAGGCAAGACCGAGCATCATCGGTCGAGCAGCTTACGCGCCTGCGAAATCCGGTCCTTTAGCCCTGCCTGAAAGCCAGGGTCACGCCGCCGGGTCTCGATATGCGAGGTAATGGCCGCCCGGATTACGTCGGAAACGGGCAGGTTTTCGACGTTTGCGACCATTTCGAGCGCCTGCGCCTGCTCTTCCGAGAGGCGAACGGTCATCGCTTTAGCCTGTTTCATGGTCGCCACCCTAGCATCGAGTCAGCAGACTTGTCAATCACTGTGGTGATGTGGTATCTTGGTGGCAATTAATGGAGGTAGCAATGAGCGAATCAGAACATGACGGCGGCCACGGTCATGACGACCGGCCCAAGGTTTTTGAGATCAAGATCGACCGCACCACCTACAAGGTTCATCAGGACGTGCTGACCGGCGCGGAACTGCGGCGGCTGCCCGAGCCTGACATCGGGCCGGATCGCGACCTCTTCGAGGTCGTTCCGGGCGGTTCGGACCTAAAGATCGAGGTCAACACGCGGGTCGAGATTCGTAACGGCCTGCGTTTCTTCACGGCGCCTGCGCAGATCAATCCGGGCGCGGAGGAGGGGTAAAGAGTCATGCTTCCGCCGATCGACCAGGCTCACCTCGAGGCGCGCGCCCCCGGCAGCGCCGTCTCGTTCGACGGCGGCATGATCTGTGTCGTGATCCCGTCCTTTCCGTTGCCGGCCGGCTTTACACAGGCGAGTGCAGACCTGCTGCTGCGGCTGTCGCCGGGATATCCCGATGTGCCGCCCGACATGTGGTGGTTTTGCCCGGCGGTGCGGCGCGCCGACGGCCAGGTCATTCCAGCGACCGAGTCTCAGGAGAGCCATCTCGGGCGTACCTGGCAGCGCTGGTCGCGGCACTTCAATCCCGGCCAGTGGCGCTCGGGCGTCGACTCGCTGGAGAGCTATCTGGCGCTGGTGCGCCAGGAACTCGAAGCTGCGGCAAGGTCGCGCGCCGCATGACGACTACGCTCGTTCTTCCTGATCCCATCACCGACGAAATCATTTCCGGAGCTCGCAACCCGCTTGAGTGCGCCGGCGTGCTTCTCGCGCGTCGTGTCGTCACGGGCGACGCCGTTCGATTGCTGGGCCGAAGCCTGCACTGGGTTGAGCTAAGCGCCTACGCCGAGCAGAGCGCCTGGCATTTGAAGATTCGGTCCGAAGGTTATGTCGGCGCGCTCGGCCGCGCAGAGGCCGATGCAGCGATCCCGATCTGGTTTCATACGCATCCGGGCGAGACCGGCGTCCCCCTGCCGAGCCACCATGACGAACAGGTCGATCGCGACATCGCGGACTTGTTTCAACTTCGCAGCGGCAGCGGTTTTTATGGCACGTTGATCGCCTCGCCGCGCGGATCGGGGTTCGCGTTCAGCGGCGCTTTGCAGCACGAAACCGACGGCATGTCGTTGATCGACCGTGTTTGGTCGGTCGGCGAGCGATGGCGGCTAATCCAAAAGATTTCCGCAAGTGCTCCGGTGTCCGACGCGATTTTTGATCGCAACGTCCGCGCATTCGGCCCCGCCATCCAGTCGGTGCTGGGCGATTTGCGGATCGCGATCGTCGGTGCGGGCGGGACAGGGTCAGCCGTTGCCGAACAGCTTGTGCGTCTCGGCGTCCGCCACCTTTTCCTGGTCGACAATGACGTTCTGTCGGCGAGCAACGTCACCCGCGTCTACGGGTCAACCCTGCGTGATGTGGGGCGGCCTAAAGTCGACGTACTGCGCGACCACCTGCGGGCGATTGCGCCGGATCTGGTCTGCGAGACGATCCAGGGCATGGCGACGTTGAAGCCCGTGGCCAAATCGCTGTGTGCCAGCGACGTGGTGTTCGGCTGCACCGACGACAATGCAGGGCGTCTCGTGCTGTCGCGCTTGTCGACCTATTTCCTCACGCCTGTGATCGATCTGGGTGTCTTGCTCAGCAGCGACAGCTCAGGAACCCTGAGCGGTATCGACGCTCGCGTGACGATCCTCGCGCCGGGCAGCGCCTGCCTCGTGTGTCGCAATCGTATCGACATGGCGCGGGCGTCCGCGGAACTGAAAACACCCGAAGAGCGACAGCGTCTGGCCGATGAGGGATACGCCCCCGCACTCGGGCAAGTGGAGCCTGCGGTTGTCGCGTTTACGACCGCGGTCGCGGCGGCGGCGGTCAATGAACTGCTCGACCGATTGATCGGTTACGGGCCGCCTGAGCGGCCGAATGAGACGCTCCTGCGACTGCACGAGCGGGAGATTTCGACGAACCGCGCCCTGCCGCGCGATGCTCACTACTGCCATGCCGCGCAGGCCAAGTGGGGCGTGGGCGACGAAGAGCCCTTTCTTGGGCAGTTATGGCCGGCAGAATGAAAATTGCTTGGTGGCAGTGGCTCCCGTTCCAACGCTGGCGAATCATCGGCGCGGCGGAGTCGGCCGACGAAATTCCGGACCGCCTGCCGTACAATGCCGCCGCGCTCGTCGCCGATCAGGGACGAGTAAAATGGATCGTGTTTGATTGTCCTTGTCGGACCGGCCACAGAATCATGCTAAACGCTGATCCCGGCCGTCGGCCGCGCTGGGCGTTGCAGCACGTCAGCCCGCTGACCGTCTCCCCAAGTATAGACTCTCACGTTAAGGGCAGGCGCTGCCATTACTTCATTCGAAACGGCCGGGTAGAATGGGTCAAGGACAGCGATCGATGACGATTACCGAAGGAACTGAAGATGACTCGCAACCGGTCGCGCCGCAGCCGCCGCGCGCGATCGAGAAGACACCGATGTTCACCGCGATGCACGCGGCGCGTTATCAGCGGCAAACCCTGATTCGGGACATCGAGACCGATAACCCAAAACTTCTATGTTATGTTGCGGGAACCAAAGCCGCGGTAGACCGTGCTGATACGCTTGGGTTTGTCGATATGCTCCACAATGTGACGCCAGGCGAACCGATTGACTTGATGCTTCATACGCCGGGGGGCGACGTCGACGCTGCTGAAAAGCTGATCACGCTGGTGCGCAGCGCGACGGGTGAGCAAGGCCAGCTCCGCGTTATCGTACCGGACTATGCCAAGAGCGCCGGAACGCTGATGGCGCTTGGCGCCAACACGATCGTCATGAGCGACTCATCGGAACTGGGGCCGATCGATCCTCAGGTGTCGCTCAAAGACGGTAACGGCAACGACGTGATTCATTCTGTGCTGACCTATCTCAACGCTTTTCAAGAGGCGAGACAGTCACTGCGTGACGCACCGGACGATCCCGCCAATCGAATCAGCTTTGAAAAGTTCGACCCGACCATGGTGCGCAAGTTCAGTTCGGTGCGCGACCGCGCGCGTCTGTTCGCTGAAAATCTGTTGAAACGGCGCGGCTTGAATTTCTCGAAGATCGCGAGCGATCTGATGGACATCAACGCCTATCCGTCGCACGGCCAGATGATCGGCTGGGAGGCGGCGCAAAAGATTGGCCTCAACGTCTCTTATGTGCCTTTGACCGGTTCGCTCTGGCGAAAATACTGGTCGCTCTATTGCCATCTCAGACTTGCAATCGAAAGCGATCAAAGGATCTTTGAGTCGAACTACGTTTCGCTCGTCATGTGAACGGAAAATAACGTTAGTAGACCGGGTAGGAACAAGCATCGGTGGATCAGCCGGGCGCAACGTAAAGACGACGCCACCCCAATGGTAAAGCGCCATAAGCAAAAATCGACAAAAAACGTCTGTTTTTCAATATGACGCCAGGAATCGGCTCTTTTCGCTTGCCGCAATACCACCGCTGCCAGAGAGGAAGGGCCGCGCCACGAAGTAGGTTGCCTCCCGCCACGATCCGTCTCAGCCGGAATAGAATAGGTATGAAATCTCCCGCACAAACCTGGGTGGCCTGTCGGCGCCTCCCTGCGGGACCGGGCTTATATGAACTGAGCCTTTTCAACCCACCAATGGCCCACCAAAACCATCGCGGCCCCAGCGTTTTCGCCGATCGGCGATGTCCGCTACTGGCCAATGCGGACATTCCACCGGGGTAAACCTCGGTCGCGAAGTGGTGATGGAGACTTGGGGCGAAAATTCATGCAAGTCGAGGTCCTGCCCGTACTTGCCCATTGGACTTTTAGGCCAAGCGGCTTCCGCAAGCCATCCAGAGGACTAAACCGCTCGCGCGGTAGGGCGCTGCGGCAGGCGACACAGCCAAGACGATAGCGCAACGGGGCGTCCTGTCTTGAGATTGAGGGGTTTCGACAACCTCACTCAAGACAGGAGCATCCCCAT